>Ga0255765_1003710_pt1 | contig 16004 bp, 24 predicted proteins | sample 041ome_8_FD_179965 | JGI IMG/M metagenome (GOLD analysis project Ga0255765, IMG submission 179965) | Coastal salt marsh microbial communities from the Groves Creek Marsh, Skidaway Island, Georgia - 041407BS metaG (version 2) | ecosystem: Environmental > Aquatic > Marine > Intertidal zone > Salt...
TGTGCGTTGAGCTCTATGGGTCCCTGTTGGAAGTTTGGCTGGCAGAGGCTAATCTTTTTCAAGTAATATGTCCTGGTTATGTCTCGCTATCTCGTTCGCATCCATCATTATACTATGGAATTCATCTGAGGGCAACTTATTTAAGCCATCGATCACTTCTTTCATCCGTTTCCAGCGTTCCAGGCCCTCGTAGTCATCATAGCTCTGATCCCAGCAGTCTCCCCAGGTCATGAAACCCATGTCCCTGAGATGTTTCATCCAGTGTCGGGCACCATACATTATGAATGGCTTTCCGGCCAACAATGGTCGCACGGTCTTCTCCGTGGGAAAGAACGTGATCCCACGGGTCCAGGTCTCAGGAATGATCTCTATGTCAAAGTTATGGTAGTAATCCAATAATGCCATGTGCGTCTTGCCCCATTCCGGCTCACTTGGATCCTTGGCCCTGTATTGGTCTCTCACAGTGTACCCATCCAGAGACCCTATGTCGATGGAGTGGATCCATTGGCAGAGGTCCTCGTGGTCTTTGATCCAACCAATGACCTTGTCCATCTCCTGGAGCTCAGGACGGAAATCTGGATCCTCCATCGAGCTCAGTAAGCAGTCCTTAGTCCTCAACCAGTACAGCATGGCCAATCTCTCGGGATTCTTCCTTCCTATCAGGCAGGCAAATCTCCTGTGTCTCAAGTCAGTGGGTGTTACATCAGTCCTCTGGTAGCTCAATTTGGACCAATACCACCAGCCGCCGAGATTGGTCCTCCTGGCATACCTGTGTTCCTCCACGACGTTGGATGTCAATATCGTTATGGTGTTTGGATCCCTGCCAGTGCGTTCACAGTGCTCATCCAGTATGGCTAGTACGCCAGTGTATCCAAGGCTTGGTCCTTCCTTGTTTGTTGACACACAGATGGGACCGGGATTTTCTTCGAGGAACTTCCTTAGCTCACCACCGTTATAGAGTTGCTCGTCGAAGATATTGAGTTCAAAAGTCTTCATAGATAAATACTTAGTCTATTAAGAACACACATTATGAGATTTAGAGAATTTATAACGGAAGACCAAGAAGAGAACTCGCCTGCGATAGAAAATCTCAAGGCACAACTCTCAGCCAAGATCAAGGAATTGCCCACAGATCCCGCCACGATGAAACTGCTCGCAGAGATCGAGGACCTATTGGCATCAGTGGGATCAGGTAGCAGGGCACAGATAATCAGTGGTGCGTTGGAAAAGATCCAGGATCCAGATGTCAACAAGGCACAGAAGTTATTGGCAAAATATGTTCTAAGCCTTGATGCCAGTCCAGAAGACAGGAAAGCCATGTTAGATGCATGGAAGGCTGATCAATTGGTCAACGTCGCGGCACTGTTGAAGCCGGGCGAGCGTACGGTGGCAGACATAATCAGGGGTTACGATTCCAATCCAGCGATCAAGGAGTTAACCGATGATCTTAGCCAGATAGCGGCACTGGGACAGGGCAAGGGCGAATTCTTGCTATCAGTATTTTCCAAGAAGATCACAAAGGCCGCACCCAAAGGTGACTTGGCTATTGATGGCGTGGGCACGTTGGAAGTCAAGACCAGGGAAGGTGGGGCAGGTAGGTTCTATGATCAACAGGTCAAACCAACTCAAGAATATCAAGGTGCCGCCAATAAGTTCAGAGACGCATTCCAAGATGAGATCAAGCAAGAAAAATTAACGGCAAGCACGGGCATAAACATAACCGGGCTCGTGAAACTATATGCCAGTTTACCCACAGAGAAGAGAGATACGTTCCGTAAAGGATTACTGTATGCCATGCTCCAACTATTCCCAGAAGCAACGAACATGGCAGAGCTCTTCGTGAATTCCGTCATGACCGGCAATGAGGCACAGGCAAAACAGAGATATGCCGTTGCTAACCTAAACAACTATATGGCACAGAAAGATGACATTGGTATACTAATGATCGATCTTACTAAAGATCCCTACTCCTTCGTGTTCTTCACAGATAACAAGTCATTGAACGCAGGTGGGTTAAGATTACACTCATCAACTGCCTACCCTATCTCTAACGACCCTAGATACATCTATCCACAGATACACGTCCAGAGCACCACACGGCAACAAGAAGAACTATAACCAGCCATGAGTTTGATTACTTTCAAACTTCACGAGGTCAAGATAGGATACGTCCGCAATCAGAAGTGTGCATCCACAACCATACTGAACTACTTCAGCCAACTGCTGTTCAATGAATCACCCGAGTTCGTCCCCTACATGCAGTATTTCGTTGACAGGGGTGTGAGCTACCTTTGCCGTGACGAGGGCTACGACTGCTATGCCCAACATTTAGCGGAGTGTGACATACGCATAGGATCGTACAGGGATCCGGTTGAGAAGTTCGTGTCGGGATATCAACATGCCATGTGGTCGTTACCAAACAGCGACAACCTATGGGGGGCCACACCGGAACGCACACTGGAGTCTTTCATTGATGGATTCAGTGGATTCAAGAGACACCAACAGGTCAGTGATCACTGTCGCACCAACACATGGAAGTTGGGAGCGGATAGGTCAGTGTACACTCATGTGTTCGACTACCAGGACACCAATGCCGTAATGATACCCCTACTGAAAGAGATAACGGGCAAGGACGTCATACCCACCAAACTGCGTGAATATGGCAAGCGTCATGAGTTCACGTACGGTCAGCTCAAGAAGATAAAAGAGTTCCTAGCGGAAGACTACGTCAACGGTTGGTTCTGACAAAAAGAAACCCGCCGAAGCGGGTTCCTCCAACCAAGTCAGGTGCTTACTGGTTGTATGGATATATTTCAACACCATTGTCAACTATCACTCTCTCCTGGATGGCGTTGGGATCATGCTGTGAGTAGTTGGTACCCACGTCACCGTTGCTCTCACGATTGGCATTGATCTCGCTGTCCAATTCCTTGAATGCCTCGTCCTTGTCACCTTTGAACTTGTTGATCAAGCGTTCAGTCTGTGCTATGGCACGTAGGGTGTTCGCCTCAACTGGATATCTGGCCAATAGATATACCCTATAATACTGGCCCTCTCTATAGACTTCCATGTCATCGTTGATGTAACCCGCCACGTTTGCCTCTGTCACCAGTTTCTTGGTAACGAACTCACTATCCTCGATGGTCAACGGAGTGCCCGCCGCACCAACTTCTCGGATGTACTGCTTGACACGTGAGCTGACCTTGGCGTTGATCTTGTTAGCCAATTGTTTCTCAACATCCAAGATGGCCTTGTCCTTGGCCAACATCAAGTCACCGCTGAGACCTGTACCTGCCACATACAACTCCTTGTCATTCTCACTCTTAGGTACCTGAACATACCAATCAGGTAAGTTATCGATGGTAGCCTGTACCTTTTTCTCTGCTTCGTTCTGAGGTGTGGCGGCACAACCAACTAATGCTGTGAGTGCCAACGCACCTATAAGTTTCTTAATTTCCATATTATACACCTTTTTCCTTAGTTAAGTTAAAATTTGTCAACCACGACATATTGATCGTCATGTAATTGACATGCCACACCATTGAAAGGGTTAAGATGTCCCTTCCATTCAACGTCACGGAACCAAAAACATGCCTGTCCGTTGTACGCGAATTCTTTCGGTCGTTCTGGGTCTCTCCTGAACTTGGCCTTGTCAGCGACTGCGCCGATCTTGGCCTCCCATACAGTGTTCTCTTCCTCATCACACTTCATCACAGACAGTGTGTTGATGCGTGTGCTGTTGATCTGTTTGATCATATCCTTGTTGGCTTTTTGCTCAGCGACCTTACAGCTCTCCATGGCATCCAGCCCATCTACCAACTGCTCACCTCGGGCAGTGTAGATTCTCTCCAGCAAGGGTATGTCGTATGCGACCACGCAATATCGACCATCCTTCCTGTCCTCCATGTGTATGTCCACGTTCTGTCTTGCGGGCATGGGGCCTTCCGTCTGGCTCTCTACCGTCTCCTTGACATGACACTTTGGTTGGCCATGTGCTGGTAGGGCCATACCAAATGCTAGCACTGCGTAGCCAAGGTATGTAAATGCTGATTTATTAACCAATTATAGTCTCCGTTTCCCGTTCTATGAACTCTCCTGGCACCGTTTGGATCAGTTAGTCTTGCCCAAGGTGTCACCAATTCCAATAGCCTCGCATCCATCATGTCAGTCCTGCCATGCTTCATCGAAACGAGGAACTCTATCTGTTCCTGTTTGATTGAGCAGTCCACCTGGAAATGATCGAGATCATTCCAGTCCATTGGGATGCCGTCTGCCCTAGACAGCGTTGCAGTTGTAACGAATATCCCAAAGGCGATGCTTGTAATAGCTCTTCGCACGCTGATATTCCTCATCTTTCATCACTCCCTGTTTTTGGTTGCTACGTTCCTCTAGCCACTTGGTTATGGCACGCTCATTGGCGCAATCATTGGGTATGATTGCCACCTCGTCAGGCACCCTATCCATTGGATATGTGGAACATCCAGTTAAAAACAATAATATAAGTGCTATTCTCATATCAATATTATATGATCTTTTGATTTATTGGTCAACCAACCCAAATACTTCATCTTCCTTGAGTATGACATAGTCCTCACCGTTGACCTTGATTGGTATTCCTGTTCCTCGGGTAAAGATCACTGTTTCATCCACTTTGATAGTAACAGGCACTATGTTGCCCTTCTTGCTCTTGCGACCAGGGCCTACTGCTACAACATCACCTAGTTCTGGTTTTGGTGCGTCTGGATCAACAACTATAAGACCACTTGCTGTCTTGTTGTCAAGCTCTCTCACTTTTACCACTAATCTATCATCTATCGGATTAAAGTTACTCATCGCATATCTCCAATAATTCCGTTCTCAAATTGTTCAGTTGGATCTTTTGGATCTCTCAGACTGGGCCATTGATCCATCCATTCCTGTGGCATTTCAATTGCGCCAGTGCCTTCTGGTTTATATTTCGATTCACCGTAGGTTTCCAAACTTTTGCGATACTCTGTCTCACGCTTGGCATCCTCGACCATAGCAGTATTGGCACAGCCAAACAATGCCCAGGCTATCACGGCTATCACGGTCATCTGTATGGCCAACATCAACCATTCTAAGTATTTCATCGTCGTCCTCCAAAGAAATGATAAAAGAAATAACCTACCAAAAATCCAATACAAAACATTAATGTCATAATAATCCTATCTCCCTCGCCCTGTCGGCGACTTGAAAACTTGCCAAGTTCTTAGCCTTGCTCTCGCACATGATGTCAGCGTGATCAAGGAACGTCAGTGCCCAATCCGTTACCGCAGAGTTCCAATAGAAGTCCGAATGGGCTCGTAACTTCTGTTTCTTGTGTCCTGATTCTAGTAGTATGTTCATGTCAGGTAATGTGTTGGTGTCATGCTCACCCAGTAATTCTTCTCTGGATACACTGTAATGAATCACTGGGCGAACACCACGCCACGAGTCTTGGACCCGCTTGAACCTATCATCCGTAGGCTCAATATATTCACCAGTCTTGATAAAGTGGTGGTGTATGTCTAACACCAGGGCACAGGTATCTACCAGTTCTAAACTAGCATCCAATCCCCAACTTACTTCATCGTTTTCTATCGTGATCGTGTTACGTGCTTCTGGTGATAATCTGGACATGATACGTTTAATACCGGCAGGGCCTTGCTTGCCAGATATGTGTACATTACACTTGAAATCTTGGAAAGTCTTACCGTAACCCATCCAACGTATCATGTCACAGTGGTATTCAAATTCTTCTATTGAGCGTTCTACTACATTGGGATTTTCACTTGCGAGTACTGTAAATTGTCCAGGGTGGAAACTTAGCCTAACATCACGCTCACGTGCTACAGCACCTATCTCGCCAAATGCTTGTTCACAGTAGGCTCGTACATCTGGCTTCTGCCAAAAGTATGCCCAGTCTGCTTGTGTGTATACAGGAAGTATATCACTGCTAAGTCTTACCATACGTAGGTGTGGTTCTAGTTCACTGACTCTGTAGACCAGTTTAAGTGTTGATGTCGTGTTCTGGACCATGAGGTCCCACAACTTTTGTTCTGCTACTTCTCTGGTTTGATTATTAAGCCAACGCACTGTGGTTGAACCTGTGTTGTATTGTTTGGCATCATCTTTAGGTTTGATACCATTTACCTGATCCGCACGATCAATCCACTTACAGGCAAAACCTATACGTTTGAGTGTATCCATTCACTTATTATACTATTCTTCGAATTCTTTGTCAAGATCATAATAGTTGGCACTGACTGTTATGCGTAAGCCGTCGGAGGAGTAAAATGGATTAACGAAGTGCATGAGCTTGGCGGGGAACAGGACGCAGGTGTTCTCGTAGTTCTTGTCACTGTCAAGATATACTGTCTTGCACTCCTCGCCATCTGGTATGATGAAACTGAACCTGCCCGACAATGGCTTCTTGGCCTCGTTGCCCTCGTCCTCCTCATCAAATGTATAGGGTATCTGCATCCACATCACGAAGCTCAATATGCCGTCATGTGTGTGGGGTGGGTTGAACTCATGCTTCTTCTGTAGATTGACCCATACGGTGCCCAATCCCAATTTTTTGGGTAATTGATGGAATCTAGCATATTGCTCTATCAAGGGAGCCATTAACCTGTTGACCTGTGGTTTTACTGTGTCTGCCAGCTCATACTCCTGTCTGATATGTCCTGCCAGGTGTTTGCGATAGTCCTGTGCGTTCTCGGTATCGGCGGTGACCTTGATGATCTCTTGCCACATGGGAGTCATATCATCGCGTTCGTATTGGTATCGTACGAAACGTTGATTCAATCCCAATTTGGTAAAATCAGTGATCTGTATCTTTTCTGGGTCCACCAGCATACTCCTCTGCGTCTATGAATTTGTCATCGTGCCAGAATCCCCAACGGCGCTTGTGTCTAAATGGTATGAACAATGTCCAGGTCTCCACACCCTCCATTAGCTCAATCCTATGCTTACTGATGGCCTTTCTATAACGGAAATGTCCCTTGGGGAACCATTCACGCAACACCCTGCCGTCTGTCTCTGGCTTCCATTCGAAATAGCCACCCTTGAGTATGAAGGTACAGTAGTTCCAGGGATGATCGTGTAGGTCACTGGGATCGCTTGTTAGGAACTTGTGTAAGAATATGTTGAAGGGGAACCATGTGCGTTCCTTGAACAGGAGATAGTAGCGTTCCAGATAAGGTTCGCCCGTGACACGATCATATATGATACGTTTGCGTCCTAGGCGTTCTAATAATTTTAAAAACCAACCCATTATGTTAAAAATACGTTTGCGTAATAACCTTTGCCTGTGGTATCGTAACCATCAAACCCTTCCAATGATTCGCCATCATACTCAACACCTGTCACCAACTCCCAACCCTCAAAGTCTGTTGTGTATATCTTAAGTTTGCTAGGATCAAAAGGAGCAGTAAGTGGTAGTTCAGCATCGAAAAACGTGCCCTTTTCTGTTGACTGAAAGCAAAAGCCATAGTCCTCTCCCTCAATGTTACCCACATAACATTCTTCTGACTCTATAGTAACGCCCTCATCTTCAAGGTCATGGCTCAGGCCTACATCATACACATCATCACCATTCTCATCAAATACTTGTAGATGATTTAGATCGCTGAACTCAACACCTGAACAACCGTCGATGTGTCCTGGTGTGTCATACCACGCACCCTCATCATTGACTATTGTGGCTTCCTCTGGACATTCAGGTTTATCATCGCCCCACGATACACAATGCTCGATCAGTTCTGAGTCATCGTAACCTTCTTTTTTGGCATTCCAGTATTCATACTGTTCTTTGTTGATTTTAGCAACTGCTACTTCTCCGCCGTATCCCCAAAGCATGAGTTTATATGTTCTTGGAGTGAACTTGAGGGTTTCTGCCAACTGTTCTTTTTGTTTGGCTGTTGCCATACGTATCCTTTTAAACTAGAATTCAGATACTAATAGTAACACATTTTCAATATTATCGCAAGTGAAATTTGGTAGATCGTCGAAGTTTTCGGCTGGATCTGTGGGTAAATCTATGAAAACGAACTGAGTTTGGTTAAAACCTCTGACTATGTTGGCTACAGCACTTAAATAACGCTTCTGCTCGTGTCTCTCCAGTTTGTCCGTTTCCTGTCCGTTGAATGAGAGATCAAAGCCCGCACACAGCACTAGGTCATGCCTGGCCGCGGCAAGTGCCATGGCCACTAGGTCGTTCTTATCTCTCAATGACTTGTCTATGGTTATGTTGTGTAGGCTTAGCGTTTCTGGACGTCCCAAGAGATCAAAGTTCTCCTCGTGTGTCCACATGTTTGTTTTGGTGTTTAGTTCTCTGTCAAGAAGCCTGCGAGCATCTGAAAAGTCTTCTACTATGATGTTGTCAGTGACGCAGGTACGCCAACTCTCCCATGAGCCCCAGATAGGACACACAGTTTTCATCTTTTCAAATCCTATGTGTTTATTGGGATCGTAGTCCTTCTGTACTATCCAGCAGTATTCCACTCGATCACTCTCCATCTGAATGATCCTAAACACTGCCAGCCCAATGGTGAGTCGGCACCCGGATCCATGTTAAACACGATATCTCCTTTCTGTCCAGAAAAGTTAGGTACCTGTTTTGCCCATGATATATTGTTACGTCCTATCATAAGATCGTTGATTTTGACCTTGCCGTCGGGCTCTATCACCATTGCGGTGTTGCCCGTTGCGATTTCTAATGCGTTCCTTGTGGCTATCTGTGCCGTGTCTTTGGACTTCTTACCCATAGTTATCCTGACGTCATCGTCTCTAAGATCTAACGCAGTCGCAGGTGAGTCTGTGTTTATACCTATCTTGCCTTTGTTAACTGTTAGTGTGCCATTTAACTTTGTGTAGCCGTCCACCTCAAGTTCTTCTAACTCTCCTACTGTTCTCAACCTACTGTGTACAATGCCGTTGCCTAGTCTGTCACCGTCTACTAGAGTATTACCATCTACCTTGACGTATTGGAAATCTATGCCATCAGTCTTAGCAGTTTCCAGCACACGTTCTTTAATGTGATTTACTGTGTCTCTCTTGATAACTCCAATGGCTTCCTCTGTAATTATAGTTTTCAACTCGTCCCAACTGGAGTTGTCTGTGTTGACTCGTCCACGTATAATGAGGTCGTTTACGGTAAGAGTATCTGCCTTTGCCTCGTTCATAACAGTCAATGAGCTAGTCACAAACTCGTTTTCATTCACAACAGTGTCGTCCATTAGTGTGAGCTGTACCTTATTAGTGTCTGATTGTATGGATGCGAACTTGTTATCTAATACGTGTTTGACCCTTGTTTCTATCTTGTCATTTATCGACAGATTATCCAACATGCTTTCTAGTCTGGATGTTACCTGTTGGTTGACTAGACTCTGTATCTTATCAATAAACAACTGATCAGTAAATTTGGCCTGTACCTGCTCCTCAATGGCCTTTTCCAACATCGTGGTTATCTGACTATCGTCTATATCTAATCCTAAATTAATTGCCATCTTGTCTCCATAAATCTAAAGTACAGCAGTGGAAGCCACCACCTAGTGTTCTTGAGTGTGTAAGTTTGCTAGGTATAACTGTAAAGTTGCGTTGCTCTAATTTTCTAATAATCGTGTGTTGATCTCTGTCTACTATAACAGTATTACGATCAATTGAAAACATATTTAGTGCCATCCATTTACTCGCGTATGGATATTTATAAAAACCCATTGGTTGGATATCTTTTTCGTTGACCCAAATAATGTCGTAATCATTAAACACCTTAGGTAAATTGTCCCCTGTGATCCTTCCACCGTTCAAAACTACAGTATGTTCATTCAATGATGTTATGGTAGAATCAATGTGTACACCTTGATAGATATTGTCTAACACATGTACACGTTTTTCTGGAAACTGTTTGGCTAACCATGTAGCACCTGCCGGGTTACCTGAATCACTGACTAGATATAGCAAGTCATCATTGATACGTAGGACATTGGCGGCATCAAATACCACACTGTCATCATCTATCTTAACGAAGTTTTCTGCTGGTAGCCACTCGTATGCTTTTATCTCTTGTTGTCGACAAAGGAAACGCATGTTACAATCAATGATCTTATCATCAATGATCAATAATCTATCACGTGGGCAGTAATTATACATGCCATCTGTCCATTGAAAATCTATAGTCCAGGGTCTATGGACTTCAACACCGTGTTGGACCAATATATTACATAAATCTTCTAGCTCTTTTTCGGCAAGCTCGATGATTGATTCTTCAACAGGGCCACTTGGTACCGGTGAATGTTTCCAGCGTGTTGTTTCCTCCATCGCACGAAAAGCAAGATCCTTTGTAGGCCAATTGGCGCCACTTGCTGATCCAACAATTACTGATCGTAATTTTGAATACTCGTTACTAGTCTGTATCTTCATATGTTCCTGTTATCTGTAGAGTGTATCTATCTGTGGTGCCCAAATTTGCCGCTAAGTGATGTGTGTCGTAACGCCATCCGATCCAGTCGCCTGCCTGCCATCCTGATACCAATTTCTTATCAACTTCCATAATGTGTCCGCTTTGCCAGTCCTCAAGGAATATCACTATACGGAATATTCTATGATGATTTATTCCTAAGATCTTCTTATATGCTTTGTAAGTATCTGTATGTCCTGGAAGTATGCGTCCTGGTGCCATCTTGTACAGACTGACGCCTATGTTATCTAATCCTATGCCTTCAGCTAGCCCATGTACCCAACTTGGACAGTCTCTGTGATTTATAATGTCGCCGGTATAGTTCTCAAAACGCAGACCATGATACTTCCATTGAAACATGGTATTGTCATCATTAAAGGGCTGGTTGGTGTACTCTAGATCCCTATGACTATAAGCCCATAAGGCATCAGTGTGGCCAATAGCCCAGTTATCGTGTGTTTCCGTAGTGGAGAACTTCGTAATTGTTGGTAGATTCAAGTTTCCTCCATGGATCAACTATAACTGATCCAGGTTTGATATCAAAGTAAAAATTCTGTTTTTCTTGATCGCCCGTATATTCGTATGTAATCTGGCGATCATGTGCCATTAAAATAACTGCTTTGTCAGCAACGTCATCAACACATTCTGTTCTATCGTCTGCTAGTGGGTCGACATAGACAACTTCCTTGCCTTGTTCTTTGATATAGTGTCCTACTAGTGTTGAGTAACTACCGATACAGTATTCTACATCTGGCTTATATGCTTTACCGTGAATGACAATGGGTCCTTCCATTACATTCTGTTCGTGTGCTTGTACCAGGTATTCAGCTAGATTATAAGCCTGAACCTCTCTACCGTGCATGATAGTATCAAACAAGTCATATCCAATCTTGTATTCTTCTGCTAACCAACGTAGAGCAATATTATCTCTTGGATGGCAAGCACCAGCATCGCCCATGCCTGCTGTCATATACTTAGGACCCATAATACGCATGTCCGATTTGGCCAGTGCGTTAGTGACCACGTCCACATTAATGTGTCCAATCTTCATAGCAAAGTCCTGTATCATGTTAGCAAGTCCAACCTTTGCTGAAATGAATGTGTTATAGAATATCTTGATGGCTTCGCACTCGTCCCAGGTTCCGATCTCATATCTGGGATTGTTCTCCATGATGGTGTCATAGATATCTATGAGTTCTTTGGCCAATGCGTTAGGATTACCGTCTTCCGTTCCAATCATGACCATCTCAGGATTGGCCATGTCCCACTTCACAGAGCCCATGGCGATCAAGTAAGGATTGTATAGGAATTGATGTTTGCTGTCTAATCTACTGAAGAAGTGCCTACGTGTGGTTCCTGGTAGCACAGTTGATATGAGGACTACCTTCTTGCTAGTCTTAGCATATTTGTTGATGTTGTCAATAGCATCAAACACATATTGGTGGCCAAAGTCTTTAGGTTCCATATGTGAGCTTGGCACTGATCCATCATATCCCTCTGCGTGGGGGGTTGGTACTGCTATGAATAACCATTCTGCCTTGTTGATCGTTTCTTCAGGTGTTGTTACTATTACACTGTCACTTTTCCTAGGCATCACGTCATATCCATATACCGTGTGTTTAGTTGCCATAACTTCGGCACAGTCCAATCCCAACTTACCTAATCCAATGAATCCTATGTCAGCCATTACTTATTTCCTTTATGTGCTAATATTATAGATATACTTATCTTCTTTATTATACTGGTTAGAAATATCTGTGTAAATATTCACATGCTCCAAATTGATAGAATATACGAGATATTTGCCAAATTGATCTATATAGATTTTATGGTGATATCATTGCCCAATGGCGTGCCTGATGAACATAAGAGCGACGTGTCCTGGGGTGACTTTACCGTCTTAGGTGACGAACGCGGCAAACGGTCTGCTTTGTTCTTTTATGATCAGGAACCGTTGATAGATGGTATGTTCGATAAGTATGCTAAGGTTGTATCCAGTTCAGAGAGCACAGAATGGTCTAAGGAGCATCTATGGGCTAAGGATATTATCTTAGTCACTAGTGAAAAGAGCAACAAGGTTAATGATTTCGTTAGCAGTGCTCCAAAGAGATTTATAAGAAACCTTAATCATTCTACCCTTTACTACTTTTTCCACGGGTTTGCCTCGTTGGATTGGTTTAGAGCGTACCACGCACTAAATCACAATAAGAAAGTTGTTAGAGATTATAAATTTGATTATCAAAGTTTTAATAGAATAGTCACAGGTGCTAGGGCATATCGTAAAACGTTTGTTGATCAACTACGATCAGATGATCTACTGAAACACGGTGCTGTTAGTTATGGAGTAACAGATGATCCTGTTACAGAAGAACGTCTAGTGATAGATCAAAAACAACTTCCTGGCTCAGCATCAGCGGACATACCTGATGTGGATGCGTTCTGGCATGTAGTCACAGAGACTGTGTTCTACTATGACAAACTACACCTCACTGAAAAGATATTCAAACCCATCGTGAGCAAACAACCCTTCATGTTGCTGGCCGCACCTGGTAACTTGGAATACCTACGTTCATATGGTTTTAAAACGTTTGAGGGCATCATAGACGAGAGTTATGATTCTATCAAGGATAACGATGCTCGTATCAACGCAGTGGTCTCGCAATTGAAGTGGTATTGTGATCTAAGTGATGATGAGAAGACTGAGATACAGCGTAAGTGTGAGCCCATCGTTGAACATAACTTCCAACACTTCTATGGTAAGTTTCGGGAGATAATCACGGACGAGTTGCTAGACAATACTAAAAAGTTGTTTGATGAAATTGGCTATGATGACTCTGAGATTGATTACGATTCTGTACGTCAACTTTTAACATAGAAATATACACACATTAAACTATTGATTCTCTTAGTTAAATACACATATTACTAACAAGACCACGATCGGGGGATCACAGTAAATGAGTAAATTCAACGGCCTATTAGACGCCAAATTCCACCCACCAAGAACATGGGTATTAGATACTAAACTAGTCTACGAAGACGACCACTTGTCAGATCAACAAATGGAAGATCTTAAAGCAGTAGGAGCACCTATTGACAAACGCAGTGGCAAAGTCACAGCACCTAAAGGATTAAAAACAGATATGGCGTCAGTACCCCGCTTCATGTGGTGGCTGATCGCACCATTTGATGTTGCCAGAGCCGCTGTTATTCATGACGTTCTATATTCAGCAATTAGACATTTCCGTTATCACGGTGGTGATGATGCTACAGCATTTAAAGCAAAGAAAGTTGCTGATCTAGTGTTCAAGCACGCTATGGATGATGCTGAACCACCAGTACCAGCATGGAAGAAGTGGAACTGCTACCAAGCAGTTAACTGGTTTGGTAAACCATCAATCAAACCAACAGAAGCAGACAAGTAAGATGCATTGGGAATTATGGGTAGTACTTGGAGCACCAATTGCTACTCTGTTATTTGCTTTATTTGTTGTGTTCTTCACAGAACCCTGGGACTCCGAAGAAGAATGAACTGGAAGTGGATAGCATTGGGCGGAAGTCTTGCTATCTTCTTGTGGTTGCTTGGTGCCCAATGGTGGTATGACCTCCATGACACTGTGGTATTACGCCTGGACAAAATAATAGTCGCGCCTGATAATTTAGGCTAAGTATCATTATGATAGACGATGATAGCGATTTTGAAAATCTAAACGATGATGAAGAAACTAGTGCCATTGAAGACATGGCTGAAGATCTTGCCAGCATAACCATAGACTTCTGTCAAAATCATGACATTTCACTTTTTGAATTTAATGGATTAATGTTAGCTCAGGTTGTTAGACAGTACAGGGAACAGGGTGCGATAGACGAGCTAGAGACGTTATTGGATCATGTTCATAACACTATAGTTGACATTCGTAAAATCAACGGCGAATTATAATTCTACAGTAACCCATTTACCGTTACGGTACTGAACATATTCACCCACAGAGTTGTATGAGAATTCACCTTCCCATGGTGATAGAGCAAAATCACCAGTCAATGGTTCATCAGGAACCCAATACTTACCAGCGTTCTCTTTACACCATTTTCTATAGTTGTCTAAGCCTTCCATGCAACTATTTACTACTGCGGTTCTACTATCTCAAATTTTTCGTAGGGAAGTTCTGACCAGTCACCGTTGCGCCAGTCAATGTGTATCATGTTTGGGTGCTCTTCCATTCTATACCAACAACCTGGAATAAACAATCTGTCTAGGCGCTGTGCCGAAGCACGTTCACCACGTAGTCCTTCTAAGTTACATTCAATGTCAACGATGACTATTCTCAAGTTTGAGTATAAGTGCATGACTCTATACTCTGCGGCACTGGCCATAGTGGTCCAGAGCAACATTGTAATTAATAAAAATTTACGCATGCTAGAATGATCCAGGTCTTGTTGCTGTAAACCAACTGGCCTGTAGGGTATGGACCTCTCCATCCTGTAGGTCAACTACGTTTACAACTGGTATGATTGACATTCCTTGAGGAACCTCACTCATTTCTGCCTGGTTAGGCAGTTTAGGTATTTGGTAGCAGGCCATGCCCACTATGTCACCTGTGCTGTCTACGCCATAGGCGTGATATGGAAATGTTTCTTTAAGCTCGTTGGCTTTACATTCTTCATGAGTTAAGGCTAGATATCCGCCTGCTTGATTTTCCATGTAGACTTCGTCTTGTGCGAAGGTAACGGATGTTGCTAATAGCAACGATACTACTATCAAAGATTTTAACATCTTGTTCTCCTGTCACAAATATTTAACAGAAAAGATGTTAAGTAATTGTAACAACTTAGTCGCAGTCTGAAAAGGCTTCGATCATGCGTTTAACACATTGTTTAGGTTCTGGTGTGTTATCGCAGACTTCTTTCTCTTCTTCTGCCTTTTTAGCTTTGGCCTCTTCTGCCAACTTTGCTAAAGTGACTAAACCACTTGCGTTGTAGTTTGCCATTGTCTTCCTTTCCTTTTGGGACATTAAATTTTCAAGAGTCTTTTGGACTCTATTATTATATATTGTATTTAACTCTGTGTCAGGATCTTTCTACTGGTCGTATTAAAAAAGCCCTCGATCTCAATGAAGGAGGGCTTTATACTATACAGTCAATGTGCTGTATTTTGAAGTTGTATTAACAAACAATTACTTGTTCATTACGTACATTGTAACTTCAAAACCGAAACGCATTTCTGTTGCTGATGGTGTTGTCCACATAGTATATTCTCCTTTTTGATTAAATTTAATTAATCAGATCAGTTGAGATGTTATTGCTAACAAGGTCAACCTTGAGATCGAACACGAGTTACCTCATGCTCTAATATTAATTATACAGATCAACACCATAAAAGTCATACGTAAAACCATTAACTTTTAGTAATCTTTTTGTTGTATTCTAATACTGTTTTAATGAGAGATAAATCTACATCTGCTAGGTCAGCAGTCTTTGTGATTGCTTCACAGTCTTTAGGTAAGCAGTGTCCACCAAATCCACGCTCTTCTGTTACGTTTGAATG
>Ga0255765_1003711_pt1 | contig 16003 bp, 14 predicted proteins | sample 041ome_8_FD_179965 | JGI IMG/M metagenome (GOLD analysis project Ga0255765, IMG submission 179965) | Coastal salt marsh microbial communities from the Groves Creek Marsh, Skidaway Island, Georgia - 041407BS metaG (version 2) | ecosystem: Environmental > Aquatic > Marine > Intertidal zone > Salt...
ACACCGTTCCCCCTAATTTACCCCTGGATAGTTTGCTTATAACCTTTCAGATGAGCAGAAAGGAGTTAGCCTACCTCAATCCTGACGTAAATATCGACCGACTAGATCCCGGTCAAAAGATTACTATATTAGCGCCTCCTTCAAGAAATTATGCGAACCCTTACACAAAATCGGCCTCGATCATAGATGTCGGTCAAGTCGCAATAAGTGTGTATAAAGAGTCCGACAAAGCAAATACTACCACTACCGGTGAATTATACAATCCAGAAGAACTTACGGCAGCACACGCTAGTATCCGCTTAGGACAAGTGGTATATGTTGAAAATCCAGTTAATGGTCGTGGAATTTATGTTCGCATCAATGATAGAACCACCGAAAATGTCTTACAATTATCCAAGCAAGCCTATGAATTACTAGGATATAATGAGTCTGTTCTTAGCTCAAATATCGATGGGATTCCCCCTCCTAAGACAGCTCGTATCTTTACACTGGAGGAAATCTAGTGGAACCGAAAGTGTATACATCGCCTATTCATCGCTATCATGTGTTGACCAAGGGCCTTTTATATAGCTTTTTAGCCGCACTTCCTCTGTTCATTATCTATGAAGTACTCATTATGCTTACGGCACCTACCACTGAGGTAGTAGTTCGAATTAGTGTGGATGTGTGGTTTAAACAGTTATTGCAATTATTTGGGTTAGATGCACTCAACATTAGTCTTCTTATCGTCTTGGTTGCAGGAATATTTATTTTAATCCGCAAAAGAGGGGAATTAAATGAGCTAAGGGTGAGTTATTTTGGTATCATCTTGGTAGAGTCAACGCTTTGGGCCATTTTAGTTGCATTCGTAAGTTCATCATTGACCAATTGGATACTGCCTGGCATGGCAGAGCAATCGACTGGGTCGTCTGTGCAATTGTCTTACATTCAAGAGCTTGCGCTCTCATTAGGGGCTGGTTTATATGAAGAACTTTTTTTTAGGGTCCTACTAGTAAGCCTATTTATTTGGATTTTTAGTAAATGGTTTGGTGCAAAATCGTGGGCTAGCTACATCTCAGCCATACTTTTATCCGCAGTACTCTTTAGTGCAGTGCATTATACTGGTAATATGGGTGACCCCTTTACCATGAGCTCTTTTTTGTTTAGGTTTCTATTCGGAGTTATTCTTAACGGAATATATGTTTGGCGAGGGTTTGGAGTCGCAGCCTGGACCCATGCTTTATACGATGTGATAGTTATTACTTTTCTGGGCGCTTGAGTTAATCGACACCTCAAATTAATAAAATCATTACCGTAAGGTGAAGAACGGCAAATAGTTCATTTAAATTGGTCAAGAAGGAAAGCCGTAAATTAATTTAGACTTGTAATAAAAAAAGGTATCTAGTAATAGATAACGAGGTCGATTTGAGTAACAGACAACTAAACAAACAGCAAGCATTTAATGAGGAAATACTACCTCACTTAGATTCCTTGTACAATTTTGCACTTCGCTTGACAACCGATCCAAGTGATTCGGAGGACCTAGTACAAGATACCATAGTTAAGGCTTTTCGATTTTTTGATAGCTATGAGAAAGGAACCAATGCCAAAGCTTGGTTATTTCGAATCCTCAAAAATTCATTCATAAACAACTATCGTAGAAACCTAAAAAAGCCACAAGAAGTAGACTATGAAGAAGTGGCGGCATTCTACGAAAATGTTCGTGCAGAACGAACAGAAACAACCGATTTAGAACATCTGATTTTCCGTGACAAAATGGATGATCAGTTCTCTAAAGCACTTTCTAAACTCCCAGAAGATTTTCGAACGGTCGTTTTACTGTGCGATGTAGACGGATTTACCTATGAAGAAATATCCAATATGCTGGATGTGCCCATTGGTACCATTCGCTCTCGATTGCACAGGGGTAGAAATTTGCTGAAAACAGAATTATACGAGCACGCCAAGAAACACGGATACACTGACGATTAAAAACTGTACTGTGTTAATACTTTAGACTAGCTTTAGTCTTATTTGCATGGTGGTACCCACGCCTGGTTCACTTTTAGTGACAGTAAGCTCACCTCCGTGATATTCCTCAACAATTCGTTTAGTCAAATTAAGACCTAACCCCCAACCCCTCTTTTTGGTGGAATATCCTGGCCTAAATATATTTTTCTTAGTCGCTGCATCCATACCAATACCAGTATCTGCTATTTCTAAAACCATCCCGTTGCTTCCTGTGTAGCTTCTTATGGTGATGTCCTTATTGGGTGATTCTTGGGTCATTTGTAGGGCATCCATGGCATTTTTCATAAGATTCTCAACAGCCCATTGCAATAATTCAGGATTTAGCTTTACCAATCCAGTAGCTTGTAGATCTGTTTTGATATTCACTTCACCTGCTATTTTAGGCAACCTTCTTTCCATGTATTTAATCGCCTCATCCAATACAGGCGCTATCTCGAGGGGCTTAAGTTCAGGCTTAGAACCAATTTTACCAAATCGTTCAGCCACCCCTTTTAAGCGATATACATCCTTCTCAATTTCATTTAGCAGAGAATGTTGTTCTGATTGCTCGGGTAAATCGTCTCGGAATAAATGAATCCAACCAAGTAAACTGGATATAGGCGTACCTAATTGATGAGCGGCCTCTTTCGCCATTCCGACCCATAAATTAGATTGTTCCATCCGGGTAATACTAACCAAACTAGTGTAACCAATGAAAAAAAGAAGCAAAATCACTACAATTTGGATAGCTGGAACATAACGTAAAATTTGTACAACCGTGCTCTCCCCATAATAGACATATTGACGAAGAGCCTCTTCACCATCTCCCACGGTAATGGGAATAGGAGGATTCATATTTTTTAATTTTTGAACATAGGCGAGTCTTTTTTCTTCTGTTTCAACGTTCGTACTACGAACATTTCTAAAGCTATATTCAACTACTGGCTCCCCCTTCTCATCGAGTAATAGATATTCAAGAGGGCGGTCATTATCGTCTACTAAGACTGCCGGTAATTTAAAACTACCTCTGTTATCTAAAATAAGTTCATCGGTGACAAAATTTTGCGTACTACGCAACCCTTCTACTTCTTCCAACATCAGGATTAGACTATCTGGGATAGCTTTTTGGGATTTTAATTGATCAATCACATTGAGGAGTAAACGGCTAGACTCCTGATGTATAGGTAAAGCGTTGAACTCAAGTGCTTTAGCCCATAATTGTACACTGGATCTTTCCTGTTCAAGTATTCTATTTATCAAATACTGATTGTACACCACTGAACCAAGGCCAAGAAAAACCAGTAGAAGTACAAGTATCCACTTTGTTGGGCCTGTTCGATCGAATAACTTCATATTAACTATTTAATGAATGCACTGAACAGCCGGCAATAAACTAAAAATCCACAGCAAACACTATTTATGCAGAGGCTTTTTGTTTTTCATACACCGGAGGAGCCTGTTTTTCAATGGTTTCACGTGTAATCACACATCTCTTTACCTGCTTCATAGACGGAAGAGTAAACATGATATCGAGCATGGAACTTTCCATAATCGACCTAAGTCCACGTGCACCCGTTTTTCGAGTTTTGGCCTTGTTGACAATCGCTTTTAAAGCCTCCTCTTCAAAGGCCAACTCGACATTTTCTAAGCTAAACAACTTTTTGTATTGCTTAACTAGTGCATTTTTAGGAGTACTCAATATATCCATGAGTGCCACATCGGATAATTCATGAAGTCCACATATCACTGGTAAGCGACCGATGAGTTCTGGTATCAATCCAAAATGCTGTAAATCTTCGGGTTCAACATGAGTGAAAATCTCAGGATTATCCTTATCAAATTTCACCTGTTCTTCAGAGTGAAAACCCATGGCCGAAGTGGAAAGTCGTCGGGCAATAATTTGCTCAAGACCCGCAAAAGCACCACCACATATAAATAGAATATTAGTGGTATCTAGTTGAATAAAGCTTTGCTCAGGGTGTTTTCTGCCTCCTTTTGGTGGAATATTAGCCACCGTCCCCTCTAAAATTTTCAGTAATGCCTGTTGAACACCCTCGCCACTTACATCTCGAGTAATAGAAGGATTATCACTTTTTCTAGCAACTTTATCTACTTCATCAATATATACGATTCCACGTTTCGCTCGCTCTACATCGTAGTCAGCCGCTTGTAACAAGTTACTCAAGATGCTCTCGACATCTTCCCCGACATACCCAGCTTCTGTAAGTACGGTTGCATCAGCAATCGTAAATGGAACGTCAATTACCTTAGCTAGTGTGCGCGCTAGCAAAGTTTTCCCACTACCTGTAGGACCCAGTAAAGCGATGTTACTTTTTTCAATTGTAGTATCATCTTCTTCTGAAAATTCAGCTCCAATACGTTTATAGTGATTATAAACCGCAACGCTTAAAGTTTTTTTTGCAAACTCCTGACCAATAACATACTCATCTAGTTTTGCTTTGATTTCAACGGGCTTTAACACCGGTTGAAATGGCTTCTCTCTCCGCTTTGCAAGAGAAGCTAAATCACTCTTAATTATGCTCGATGCATCCTCAACGCATCGATCACACACATATACCCCAGGCCCCGCTACCATACTATTCACTTCCAGGCTAGAACGCCCACAAAACGAACAATTGACGATATCGTTATTCTTTTCTTTATCGCTCATAAAGACGTTTATTTTTTAGAATCTACTCGGCTAATTACATTATCTACCAGACCATAGCTTTTGGCTTCGTCCGCAGACATCCATTTATTACGATCGGAGTCATTTATAACCTCATCCAAGCTTTTTCCTGAATGATCCGCTATGATTTGACTCAATTCTTGCTTAATCCGGATAATTTCTTTGGCCTCAATTTCAATATCACTGGCTTGTCCTTGAACCCCACCAAGTGGTTGATGAATCATGACTCTTGCGTGCGGCAAAGAGCTTCTCTTACCTGTTGCTCCTGCTGTTAACAATACTGCGCCCATACTAGCTGCCATGCCCATACAGGTGGTAGCCACATCACACTTTATGTGCTGCATAGTATCATAAATAGCTAAACCTGCAGAAACCACACCACCCGGACTATTCACATAAAGATTGATGTCTTTCTCAGGATCTTCGGATTCTAAAAATAAGAGCTGAGCTACGATAGAACTAGCAACTACATCATTGATAGGGGAGCCTAAAATGATAATTCGATCTTTAAGTAGACGCGAGTAAATGTCATAGGCACGCTCGCCTCTAGACGTTGTTTCGATTACCATTGGAGCCAAATTGTCCTCTATGGTGTTCATTCCACTATACATAGGTTGTTGATAAATAGGCTGTTTAATCATGATTTACTTCTGCTCCTGCTTTTTTTCTTGATACGCTTTATAGTCGTCTTTGCTCAACTCTTCAATTTGCACTTCCTCTTTAAGTTTTTCAAACACTTTATTATCTCTAATGGTGTTTCGTAAACTTTCTAGCATGTTTGGGTTTTGGGCATAATACCCTTTGAGTTGTTCTGCTGTTAACCCGTAACGAGCAGCCTCCATTCCTAACTGAGCATCAATATCTTCAGCGGTAATTTCAATATCATCATACTTTTCCTGCAGCTGCATGTTGATAAAATACCACTTAGCTTCTGTTTTAGCCTGCCCGCTCATTTCTTCTTTATAAGAATCGGCATCAAATCCATCGGGCAATTGGTTACCATATTGCTGTTTTAAACGGTCCACATAGGATTCTTTAACTTGGGCAACAAAGGCTTCAGGTACATCAAATTCATGGGCATCAACCATTGATTGTACCGCATCATTCTTGAAAAAATCATCGGATGATTGATCGTAATATTCCTGCATCTTACTCTTAATAAAGCTTCGATACTCATCCTCAGTTTTTGCCTCATTATTGGTTTGTTTAGCAATAAACTCTTCATTCATCTCTGCTTTGTGTAAGGCTTGAACCTTTTTTACTTCGACACGAAAGCGATCGGTTTCTCCATCTTCCTCTAAAGTCATATCAACCACATCGCCAGCTTTTTTTCCCTTAAGGGCTTTCAAAAAACCTGCTGCAGATTCTTGACGCATATCGATGTTTTGATCCGTATCGGTATCTCCATCAACCAGATTTCCTTCTTCATCCAAGGAACTTACATCTGCCGTAATTTTAGACTCTGAACCGATGGCACTATCGACATCCTCCCAATTACCTTCGCGTTCTATTGCTCGTGCTATTTCCTCATCCACTTCAGCGTCAGATACATCGTGGACCATAGATGTAACCTTAATTTTGCTCAAGTCAGCTAATTCCACCGTTGGTTTGGTACCTATCTTGAAGGTTACCTCTAGTTTATCATTTTCCCATTGAAAGTCGATCATCTGAGTTTCACCCACTGGATCGTGCGCCTCAACCACTTTGGTTTCGAACACTTCTTGAATATATTTGTTGATCTCTTCGATCTCTATTTCTTGACCAAATCTTTTCTTAATGAGCCCAATTGGCGCCTTACCCGGCCGGAAACCAGGCAAACTAACTTTCGGACGTATACCCTTGTATGCCTGGTCAAATTTAGGCTGAAGATCTTCTCTATTTGCTAAGATGGTAATTTCTTTGTCGACCGAAGTCAGGTCATTTACCTTTATTTCCACGTGTGCTCCGCTTAATTTGTTTCGCTGTTTCGGGTTGATGGTTTGCCGTAATGGCTTATTTGAATCAACACCTAAACCTCTAGATTGATAAAAATTTTACAGTCTAGAAAAATACGACTTTAAATAACGGTATTCAAAGTAGATTTAGCCTAGTTTGATGATATCTAGATTTATTTCTACAACCTTATAGCGTTTATCCAAATTACTCCGTTTAGCCCTAATCACAAACCCATTTATATCACTGTTAATTTCATGGAATAATTTGGCTTTCATCTTAGATCTGTACGACGTTGAATTACTAACGGTGAATAGTTTGTCGTCAAAGTCTACCATCATCATCTCTCGCTCATCATTCATTTTTTGATCCAAAATAATTTGCCAGATTTGCTGAATATATTCATCCATCAGTAAAATTTGTCGACTGTTTTTAAAAACAATTATTTGATTATCCTCTTGAATAATTTGTATTTCATCTGCCACCGAATTAATACTCGTTTTTAATCTCAGTTTTTGCAACCAAATAAAACCAATAAACACAATCAATCCAGCTAATAGAATAAACAACCATTCTTCGGTTAAGATATACCAAATCCAGGGTGTTACCGATACCTTCTCTAACATATTTTCATTTAACGTTGTGGTGGCAAACCATAGATTACGCGCATCCATCATAGTATTCCTACCCACGAACAACCATTTACCTGAGTTTTTATCAAAGAAACCGGTTAATGACATAATATTTGGAAAAACACTTTTCTTTATTTGATAAAATTCACTTGTAGTAATATCCATGAATAATCGACCACCTACATGGGCCCATTTACTTTCATAATCCAATGAGTTGGCTTTATTATGTCTGTAAGAACCCCACTGTACATTCCTATTTATTGGTATAAGAAATTGGTTTAGGCGCTGCCAATTATGGTCATTTAAATCATAACTAAAAACACCATAATTAAAATATCCATTTTCTCGAACCCTACCTGAAACTCTACCATCATTTAAATACACAAGTTTGTTCTCTTCTGACATATACCACATATAATTCCTACTACTTTTGTAAGGAATTTGACCGTATTCTGGGGATTTAGTCCACTCTCTAAATGAAAAATCATAACGCAACAGTATGTTTTTGTGCTCCCACAAACCATAGCCACCAAAAGCATATATGCCTAGGCTATCTACATAAACAGAACCCGAACCAAACATAAAATCACGTACTCTGCTATCATCTACCCGAAAGATTTCCTTCGATGTTAGGTTATATTCAAACACCTGCCCTATAGCAGCTTCCCACAGTATTAACCGTTCCTCTTCACTTTTTATATACATATGAACATTTAGTTGCTCACCCTGGAAAGACAGTGTATCTAAGCGTTCAAATGTTAACGTCGAATCAAATCCAAAGTAACGCTCTAAATAGCCAACGGTAGGATAATATGCATATAGAGACTTCTGAGTTGGGTCGTAACTGATAATTGCATTCTGTAGATGGGTGAGGCTGAGATCATCCAATGTCAAGATTTGACTTCTTAGATTGTTATCATTATTAGTCAAAACCTCACGTGAATTCAATAGTAAATCTATAGATTCAGCTGAATAAGGTTTTACTCCTGTATTTACAATTGACGCTTTAACGTCATGTGAAATAATAACAGCGACTATTAAGAACCCTAACTGTACTATTCTCATTGCATTTAAAATGCTTTAAAATTTCCTAGCGAGTTACTTCAAACTAGAAAACATAAAATCTACCACAGGAAACTAAATAGCAACTATTTTTAGTTTTATAATACTTTCCAAATAGTTTCCGTATATCTAAAAAACACCTTCAATGGCTTTTAAAATGCATAAAATACTTTCCCAACACTTCTTTTTTTTATCAAATCCATGTGAACTCGTCACTTCAATTCAATAGTTCTATGTAATAGATTATATTGTCAGATATTCTTCAGTACCTTAACCACATTCTGCATTTTTTGAAAATTACTAGCTCTCAGCATACATTTAATAGCTTTCAATGGTCGTTCATTGAAAGGGTTGGAAAGGTCCTATTTCAACTTGCGCAAATAATCATACTTACGCGTTTTTTAAGCAAAGATGATTTTGGATTGGTGGCTCTTGCTCTTGTGAGTATCGAATTCTCGTATTTATTTGTGGATGCAGGTTTAAATGCTGGGATTTTACATCTCCAAAATTCTTCTCAACGTGCACTTAGTAGTGTGTTTTGGTTAAATATTGGGCTAGCTATTCTACTATATGGAATACTTTGGATTCTGAGCCCTCTATTAGCAGATTTTTATAATGAAGCTAGCCTTAACACTATTATTCCTCTATTAGGTATTAACATTTTACTTTTAGCTATAGGTCGCCAACATCGGACCTACTTACAGCGAGGTTTTGAATTCAAATCAATAGCCCTAATTGAAATAATAGCGTATGCCATTGCACTAATTTTGGCTATCGTACTAGCATTCAATGATTTTGGAGTCTACAGTTTGATCTATTCTACCCTACTTGCTTCAGTAATCTCTAATCTTAGTTATTTTTTACTTCGCATAAGTAAAGATCCGATAACCTTTGAGTTTAGTTGGAAAGAGGTTCAGCCCTTTATAAAAATTGGTAAATTTCAATTAGGAAGTAGATTACTCGATTTTTTTTCAAAAGAATCAGACATACTCATTATAGGTAAGATTCTTGGCATGGAGGTATTGGGCTTATACAGCCTAACCAAACAATTAGTATTGCGTCTATTCAATGTTATAAATCCAATAATCACTAATGTTTTAAGCCCATGGTTAGCATCACTCCAGGCTGAACAAAAAAAACAAAAAAATGCCTATTTAACGATTACACGATACTTAGCATACCTTAATTTTCCTCTATACTTAATCTTTACGACTGGATCATTTGAAATACTATATTTACTGTATGGGCCTAGCTACGTTTCTGGTACCTTATTGTTATTCACACTAGCCATATACTATAGTATTTTATCAATAACTAATCCTGTTGGCAGCTTACAAATAGCAACGGGACGTACTGATTTGGGATTTTATTGGACCCTCTTTCGTGCATCTATAACCCCCATAGCCTTACTATTTGGAATCCAATTAAACGGAGTTCAGGGTATTGCATGGGTCTTACTGGGGCTATCTGTTGGTCTATTATATCCATTGTGGTGGTTCCAGATTAGAACCATGTTACCTATGTCATTTAGACAATATCTAGAACAATTTTATCGTCCGTTATTTAGCTATTTACTATTAGGCTTCAGTGTTCATTTTATAGTTAAGCCTATGTTCACCTTACCTAATTATGTCGGTACACTCATCATTCTACTGTTTGTCCTTTTTATACAAATTGGAAGCATCTATATCTATGACCGGACTTTTTTTAAAACGATGCAATCGTATTGGCAGAAATGACCATTATTCTAATCTAGTCTAGCCTTGTCCTACTTCTACATTCATATACCCTACTTTTCGAATGACCATACTCAAGATGAATTACGAATAATTCATCCTATAAATCCTCATTGGGATAGATATTCTAGTATTGAAAAAAATGAGCATGAGCTATTTGTATTTTCTGGCTTTCATACTCAAAAAAATGACAGAGATAAACAGGATTTATCATCCTTTTTCAGAAAACATTACCTAGATGCACCGGTAAAACTTCGAGGTAGTTTTGCGGGTGTTTATTGGTCTAAACAATACTCCCAATGGCTTTTGTATACCGATCCTTTAAGCACAAAACCATTGTACTATGCTCAAACAAAACAAGGATGGCATATCTCAAATTCATATGATAGCCTTGCACAAAAAATTGGGCAACAAATTCACCTAGAGCTTAACCCACTCGCGGTATATCACGTCCTATCCTATGGTTATTCTTTAGAAGAACACACCATTATTAAAGGAATTTATAGACTTCCCATAGGTCATGTTGGAGTGTTAGCAAGTGTTCAAAAAACTGAATTTGTTGGACCAACTAGTGAATTACAAATACGTTCTATATACCAATTACCCTTAGAGAGTTATGACATTGGATTTGATGAAGCTGCCGAAGAAGTAAACCGCTTATTTCAACAATCTATCCACAGAGGCTTTTCTGTAGATCAAGACATGGGTCGCCAACATTTAGTTGCTCTAAGTGGAGGCTTAGACTCACGTATGACCAGTTGGGTAGCTCACTCACTTGGTTACACAAAACAAACAAATCTTACGTTTGGTCAAAGTGATTCGTTGGATAAAAAAATTGCCCAAAAAATAAGTCATGATCTAGAACATCAATGGAATTTCCTGCCCTTAGATGGTGGGGAAATGCTGTTAGATATGGACATCATCACCAAGAATACAGGTGGTAATGTCTACTACTATGGACAAGCACATACTCATAGGAGTCTAGAACAGGTAAATTTAAATCAATTTGGACTACTACATACTGGGATGTTGGGTGACGTTGTACTTGGTAGTTATCTACAAACTCAACACAATCCCACTCAATTTCCTGCCTATAGTGGCGCAAGTTCTACCCGTTTTTTTCACAAATTAACTGAACTTGGTTTTGCTTCACAATATCCCAACGAAGAACATCATAAAATGATGCTTAGAGGCCTATATGGAATGAACATGGGCTTACTTTCGGTATATAATAAAACAGAAAGCTATTCTCCTTTTACCGATCTCGATTTCTTTGATTTTTGCCTACGATTACCCGTTAAGATGAGAGCCAACCATCGTTTATATATTCACTGGATGAAGAATTATTATCCAGATTCAACTCAGTATATTTGGGAAAAAACCAGGGCAAAAGTGACGGATAAAAACATTAAAATAGGCAGTAAATCGATGCCATTGAATACATGGTTATGGAAAGTCTATGAGAAAATTCGATTTCGAAGCAGCACTGCAAATCCTAATTTTATGACCCCTATCGATTATTGGTTGTCTACAGAACAAAATCTTCGCTTGGAATTAGATAACTATGCAAAAGCGCTCTTACCCTCAATTACTACAGAGAATGAGTTACAAAACACTCTACATCTCCTTTATAAGGAGGGTAATGGAATTGAAAAAGTTCAAGTAATAACCATTTTAGCTGCTGCAAAGCGTTACATCATATAAAAACAGACTGTATGAATGTTGAAGTTTGTGCCAATAGTTTTTTCTCCGCTAGAGTAGCGCAAGATTTAGGAGCCTCTCGGGTTGAGTTATGCGAAGATTTACGATTAGATGGATTAACTCCGTCCTATCCATTAATTGAAAAAGTTACTAGTGAACTTAATATTCCTGTACACATTTTAATTCGCCCTCGTACAGGAGATTTTAATTATACCTCATCCGAAATAAATACCATCCAACATCAAATAGAACAGGTTAAAATACTCCCTATTTCGGGGATAGTTGTCGGACATCTTAACTCAAATGGAACTCTTGACCCTATCTTGCTAAATGAATGGAGATCTCAATGTGAACACTTAGAAATTACATTCCATAGAGCCTTCGATCGTATATCACAACCACATAAGGCACTAGATGTATTAATTGAAGCTAAATTTAATAGAATATTGAGTTCTGGACAGGCAGCTAATGCTGTAATGGGACTAGATAAGCTACTAGAATGGCAAAATTATGTAGCTGGTAAAATAGATATCATGCCTGGTGGTGGGATTAATCATAGAAATGCACATTATTTCTTGGATAAGGGTTTCCTAGCTTTGCATCTTTCAGCAAAAGCATCTAATACAGACCCTGAGATGGAACCCATTATTGATCCAGAAACACTTAAAAAGGTACTAAAATTAGTTAATGACGTAGAGTAAACGGATATTGTTGAGTTATTGAATACTGTACTTTGTCAGAAAAGAGACTATTATTTCAGATTAGATTAATAATTATATATAATGTACTTATAAAGACTAATTCATATAGTCTTATTTGAGTTCATCTATGCAAATTGACGCACTTTTTACCAATTTTTTTAATGAACGCCTCAAGAACAAACTTGAATCTTGGGTCATCATTATTGCGTCTATTGGTTTTTTATTTCACCTGACCCTTATTTTTCTGACAACCTATCTTGGTTGGATTTATATACCAGGATTTGAGGAATATTTAAGAAATCCCATTTCTGCGGTATATACCCCTTTTTCTTTTATACTTATTTATGAAGTATACCTACTAATCTATTATCTCCCTCGTTCTTTTTCGATTTCGATAGGTAAACAGTTTGAAATCATCTCTCTTATACTTATAAGGCGGGTATTCAAAGATATTTCAGATATTAATATTGAAGAACATGTCCTATTTGATGTAAAAAACTTACCTCTACTTTACGATATACTCGGAATAATCGTTCTATTCTTTCTCATATTCTTATACCGCTATTTCCTCTTAAAAAGAAAAGTACACCAACCCTCAGAATCCTTAACAAAATTCAAAAACTATAAGAAACTTCTATGTTTATTCCTCTTGCCTATCTTTATTGGATTGGCAAGCTACAGCTTCTTACAGTGGTCAGGAGATATCTATTCTATTGCTATAGAAGGGCAACAGAAACTTGTCGACTTTAACACCGTATTTTATCACGAATTCTTTGATGTGCTCATTATTGTTGATGTACTCATTCTGATGGCATCTCTTAAGTTTACCGACCGTTACAGCCTAATCATCAGAAATACAGGCTTTGTTATATCAACAGTGTTACTGCGGGTATCTTTTAATTATGTTGGACTAGAAAATATCTTACTTATTATAGGGGCCACTTTATTTGCAGTATGCATATTAGGTATACAGATACTGTACGATAAAATAGATCTAGGAGATAGTACAAAAGAAAGTTATGGATACATGTAAATTCTCCGATCTATCAAAAAATGTAGCGTCTCATTTTTTAATTTAAAATATGAGACATATCCTTATTGATTATTTCGCATTGAGTTAAACCCTGTAAGGATACTTATTCTAAATCCATTAATAGGTGAAACTGCAATATTGAATGGGATATTCACCTTGTTCTCTAGATTAACTGACATACCAGCTGCAAATGTCAATCCAATCCCAGCCGGTGAAATATTTGGTCCAAATCCAAATTCTGTACCTTTGGCATCTCGGAATCCAATTATCCCCGACCAACTTGGTATCAATATCCCTTGTTCCAGCCCACCTAGCAATACTACATTTTCAACTAGACCTGTAGCACCACTATCTAGCGTAAAAAATCTTCTTTCAAATTGCCACCCAAATTGTGTAATTAAGGGCGATGCATCAAACTCATCCTTGAGTAACTCTGCACTCTCGCCGCTTAATACAGTAAATCCAAACCTTGGACCTGATAATTCGACCTGTTGAGCCCGAACATTTCCAATACTTATTAACCATCCCATCAATAACAGACAACCCATCCATATTTTCATACATAACTCTTTAAATTTTTTACTCTTTAATAGAAGAGTTTAAGTTGTCCCCATTAGCAGCTATTCGAATAATCAATTCTTTCATATAGCATCTATCTGAAACATTTTCTGTTGGACAAACTTGTTCTTCGCCTTTTATGATATATCCAGAAGTATCTTCTAATGGAAGTATAGTTCTACCATAATCATTATAGAAATTACCATAGGTTCTAAACCACATCTCTTCACCATTTTTATCTAGCTTAGTGAGGTAGACATCATTATTTCCCTGACCGTACGAGCCCGTACTCCCCAAAACTAGAAAGCCATTCTCAACTTCAAGCACATTTCCTACATAGTCCCAAGAATTTCCGCCAATTTTAGCGCTCCATTCTAAACGTTCGCCTAAATACTTTTCTACTACAATATCACAATCCGTACCATCCGAACCATAACAATCTGTATCATAAAAGTTAATTTTCCCACCATCGGAAGTAATTATTTCATTTACATTTATAGGATGAATTGCAATAAAAAGGATAAAAAAGAGTGTAAACATGGCAATAAATTTAAGTTCAACAACATATAATTGTAAACGAAATACCGAGAAAATAGTTTCGTATAAGCATATTCATTCTTTGAAAGATCTTATGTTTGGTATAACAAAGTAAATTGTACTAGAACTAACTTTCTTCTACGGTCAGATTTAGCCTTCTTTTTTACAATTAACTCAATATCAAGGGCCTTGTTCAAACCTTTTATCAATTGGCGTCACCTGTTCGGATTCTCAAGTAGATTGGAAATTTAGTATCCAATTTTTTATTGGATTTAGTTGCTAATCTTCATGAAATATTCAATCCCATAACTTCTTTTAAGTTTACCTACCTAATAACAAGGTTGGTATATTGGGAAATTTTTAAAGAAGTCAATCTTATAGAATGTTTTTTTATTGACTTTCTGAAGGAAAAAAGTACAAGAGGGGGTAATCGAACATATCTCTAAATAGGTCTTAAACGGGGTTTAATAGGTGTATTTTGTTCTAAAAAACTCAAAATGGGTATAGGAATATACCCATAATATAATCACAAATACCTAATCGTAAATCCTATTCTTACCAAACATTCATCAACACCAAAACCATCACAAGCACCAAGACACAGAGGTATAGACTCCAAAGTCAAAGTATCAACTCCATATATACCAAGAGAAGGAAAGAACTTAAATGACTATTGGACTGATGATGTAGTTAAAACTGCGGTGGCTAATCAAAAATTAAATCTTAAAAGTGGATTAGAACACCCTGCTCCTTATCCAAAAGAACTCATCATCTTACCTATCCTACAAACAAGTAGAGAGAATGACCTTGTTTTAGACCCATTTATGGGTTCAGGAACTACCCTTAAAGTGGCAAGTGAGTTAGGTAGAAGAGTTGTTGGATATGATATCCAAAACTACTTGGAATGATTGACTACTTGGATACCTGATTATCGTATCCAAGTATCCAAACGAATACCAATATTGATAGAGTAATCTATTTCATTTAGATTTAAGGAAACCAAAAATAAAATGGAGTAATTATGAGATGGGTAATGGTAATAACACTATTGATAATCAGTAGTGATGTATTTGGACAATATGCCCATTTTGGTCAAAGATATACAATTGAAGAACAGAAATTATTAGTTAAAGAAAGACAAGTAGTAGAGGACTTACTATTACAAAAGAGATTTTATGTTCTTTTCGTTGGAGACCTAAAACAGATATCCAATAAAGTAGAACAAACAAATAAAGAGACCGAGTTAATTTATCTTAATCAGGATTTAGGTGATGTATATTCATTTAGTTTATTCCCCGAATATGTTTTTGATTTAACTTTTTACAATGATTTTATTGGTAAGTGGGGTGATAATTTATTTATGGCAATAGAAGGTGAAACAGAATGGGTTGATGCTGACTCGGTATATCAAAATGAAATAGAATTGATTTATG
>Ga0255765_1003724_pt1 | contig 15950 bp, 41 predicted proteins | sample 041ome_8_FD_179965 | JGI IMG/M metagenome (GOLD analysis project Ga0255765, IMG submission 179965) | Coastal salt marsh microbial communities from the Groves Creek Marsh, Skidaway Island, Georgia - 041407BS metaG (version 2) | ecosystem: Environmental > Aquatic > Marine > Intertidal zone > Salt...
ATTTTTTATCTAATGTTTGTCCAACTTCCGGTTGATTTGAAATCAGCTTTACCTATCCTTGGTAGGAATATAACAACTCAAATATAGTAGGTCAGAAGAGCCTCTTCCATTTGACTATTCCATCTCTTTTTATCTATCTCGATTCCCAACTCTTGAGCCAACCATAGACCCCGATTCCACGCATCAACCTCGTTCATGAATTGGTACATATTGTACTCCTTAGGTTTCTCCATATCATCTACTCTTTTGTAATGATTAGGTCCATACTCAGAATCATCTTGAAGGACGTGTCCTGCCTCATGAAGTAGGACGATTAATCCATTCTTTTCTAAGTTATAATTGTGGTGGATACAAATGGTTTGCTCATCATCGGTTTTGATATAACAGGTAACCGAATCAATCATTACCTCAACATTAAAATCTGTCAGGTAATCTACTACTTTTTGGAAGTTTTTTGGATAGGATTTCATTGAGATTTTTGGTTTAATCTTTCGAGTAATACCTGAGTTCTTCTTCTATGAATCTCTCTCATTTGTTGTTGGTTTCTCCAACTTCTATCTTCATGAGCTAATTCAGCTCTCATTTCTCTTTCTTTCCAAAGTCTATCTTGATATCTCATAAATTTAAGGGGTTTAATTATCATTAACTCAACACTCTAAACCTACGAAATAATTTTATTAATGTCAAGTAAATTTTTGTAAATATTGTGCCCTTAATTTGTTATAGAAAACCCTTTCGGCTTGAGCATAGTGAGTTTGACGTTGTAAATCTTCTAAGAAAGAGATTCGGTTTTTCCACATTTGTTTTCCTTTATTGGTCTGTGCTTTCTTATACTCTCCTACTGCCCAATCTAAGAGTATCTTGACTCCCCATCGTTTATCTTCTGTCAGGATATAAACCTTGGTGTTCATCTTCGAATCATTCGATAGATTGTCCAAATAACTGCAAGAGGCCAGACCATTGTAACTAATAATCTTTCGGGGTTGGTGAATTGCATTTCTTCGGGTTGGGTTTTTTGTAGAATTATATCATATACCCAAGTGATACTAACTCCTATCGTTAGATATATCAGAAAATTTTGTAACATGCTCTTTTTTATAGTGATTTTCGAAATACGATTTGGACATCAGATGTCCTCTCAACAAAGTGTTGTTTGTTGATGCTTCTTGAAAGGTTTCATAGTAGAGTACGGTTTCTCCTCGTACTATTACCCAATTTTTTTCCATATGTAATTGTTTCTTCATCTCTTCATATGCCTAAACAATCTTCATCATTCTCCCAGTCGATATCAATCTCATCAGGATTGATAACATTAATTCTATCCGCGATGAACGTGGTAGTGGTAGATAAGATGAAGAGTGCAAATGCCATAACACGAGTTGCTGCCATGTTTACGTATTTCATTCTTCGGATTGGATTAGTATATTCACTCATATATATAAACATATTTGTATATTTATCACAGTTTTACGTGAAAAATAACAATTTATTAATTTATTTTATCGCCGATGAAAAAATCATGTAGAAAAACTGGCGTTTTTTCTCCTACATAAGTGTTGAAAACATTGAATTCTGCATAATCCATTGCATCAATCAAATCCAACTCTAAATCCTTCATCAAAATCTGAATTACTTTCTCCCTTGAATAAAATACGATACCAGTATCTTCCTGAATCCCAACGATTGCATCATTGAATCCATCAGCAAGTACTAATTCATCCCAAAACTCAACTGCGGCATCTAAATCTATCATTCATCTTCTTGTTTTACGAACACTCCGTTACGAGTAGTTCCTTTTCTATCTTTAATCTCATTCCATGCTGCTTCTAAACATTCAGTTGGATTCAATCCCATTTGATAAGCCAAGATAATGACGGTAACAAAAGTATCACCAATCCCATCCATAATCTCATCAGTTTTTTTACTTTTAGCAATGGCACCTGCAGTTTCACCGAGTTCTTCCATTACTTTCATTAGTTGTTTGGGTGCATTTTCTTCTACGAGAATTCCTTTCTCATCTGCCCAACCTCTTACGTTTTCAATCAATTCATCAAATGTCATAATAATGTTTCTTTTAGGTTATAAGTTCCAAACACTTCCTCTCCCTTCTTGATAGGTTTGATTACTGTCTTAGTGATTGAATCAAAATTACCATCGGTTTCGAGGGTGTTTGTGTAAATAATCGGGTTTGCTAAATCAAAGTAACAATCCCTGAATAATCTAAACCAAATGACAGGATATGAATCATCCTGTACATATGATTTTTTTATCATTCTTTTGAGATAATCAGGTAATCGTTTGAATTTACTCTTGTCCATCGTGTAAATTTTCGTATCACCATCCCATCTCTTAAACAAAGTTTCACCCACCTCCAAATCTCTCAATGCAAACGTTCCGATTCCATGAGTTGGTGAGGGTTTAATCTCAGTCTTTATATGGTTAGTTAGATAATCGACAGGTTCCATTAGTATCTTTTCGTGTTCTCTGCGATATCCAATAACATCTTTAGCTCACTTATCTTACGTTTTAGGCTCAAGATATCCTTATTCTGAGTCAGAATATATCCTCTCATGAGCTCAACTTGGTCTTCTAATTGAACTATGCGTTGTTTCAACTCTTTATTTCGTTTCCACCATTTTATCACAATAAGTGTGGTTTTGCTTCGTTCTGTCCTGCGTTAGTTACTACTACATAATTGGGTGAATATGATTTCAAATCCTCGGCACCTGCATAACTCAATGCTGATTTCACTCCATCCAATAGACCTGTAACGATATATTTAACTCCACCTTTATAAGGAATTACGGTTGATTCACCTTCTACATTTCTTGCTGCCTGACCATGAGTGGTTTTGGTTTCCAATGATGCAGAACCTCGGTATCTTTTATACAATCCGTTTTTCTTTTCAATGATTTGACCAGGTGATTCATCAGTACCAGCAAGTAGTGAACCTAACATCACATTATCTGCTCCGATTGCCAATGCCTTAGCGATATCCCCACTTTCTCTCAATCCACCATCTGCCATGACAGGAACCTCAGCAACTTTGAGTACCTCTTCTAATGAAGATACATTTGGTACACCAAATCCTGTTTTGATTCGGGTAGTGCAAAGCGAACCTCCACCAATACCAACTCTCAAACCATCTGCTCCATAAGTTTGGAGATGTTCTGCTGCCTCTGCAGTTGCAATGTTTCCTGCGATGATATCTATATGCTCATCTAAGGTTTCCCTACACCAATGAATCATATCCAAAACATTTTGGTGGTGTCCATGTGCTACATCAATCAGTAAAACATTTGCCCCAGCTTCAACCAACGCAATTGCTCTAAACTTATCTGCTTCATTAACTCCGATTGCCGCCATAATTGGTACTCTTCGTTCTTCAGCGTGCCAATCATCGTACATTACACCCCAACTTTCAGCGATTGAACCACCAAATCCCTCACCATTAATCCCTTGGTGTAATCTTCGTACAATATCACTTTGTTCTTCAATTTTCATAAATCGGTGAACACATCCAACTCCACCCAATTCAGCCATTTTGTAAGCCATTTCAAATCCACATACCGTATCCATTGGTGAAGCTACAATTGGATTCAATAATCCGTATCTCCTACTCAATAGAGTATGTAGTTTGATATTTTGACGGGATTTGATTGATGAATATGCAGGTACTAACTGAATATCATCGTAGGTTAACGAATAGTTCATAACTTGTTTTTGTTTATTATAATTCATACACGATTGCATCACTCATATCCTGAGGTGCATTCATGAGTTTTTTATACACATAAATTCTATGTGATTTTGCTCGTTGTTTGTACTCCATCTGAGCATAGTTCTTTGCTATCTGAAGATTATCACAAATAGAGACAGGATAAAAGTTATCCTTATTGAATGCAATTACTACATATACTTCCATTTTAATCTACCTTATTTATGAAGTGGTTTACAATAATATGACCAGCTTTGTAATTAGTTGCTAGTGGTACATCGTGAACATCACACAATCTCATCAACATTGAGATATCTACATCGTGTGGGTGTTTATCTAATGGGTCTCTGAAAAAGATAACCGCATCCATTTCACCTCTGGCTACCATTGCTCCAATTTCGGCATCTCCACCCCAAGGGCCCGATTGAACCCTTTGTACTTTATCCACACCAGCGTGAAGAATCATAGTACCAGTTGTACCTGTGGTTACAATTTCCACATTTTTTTTATTAAAAAAATCCAATCGTTTCATCACGAAAGAAACCATGGAGGCTTTCTTTCCATCATGTGCAATTAGAGCTATCTTCATATGTTTCATTTAGAGTTTAACTTTATTTCTACAAATATACGAAAAATATCTGAGAATTACAAATCTTTATACTCCGAATATCTCAAATATGCTGAAAGTAATCCCAATCCTATGATTAGTATGATTCCTATAATTGTTTTCATTTTAAATATTTTTCATTAATTTGATTAAAGTATTTCATCACAATATCACCAAATCTCTGATTCTTTTTGAGCATAATGTAATGAATCAATGAAACTTTACCTTTGTAATTTTCAGTAAATTCTAAAACTTTGGGTTGATTCATCAAACACAATAAATTTGTACCTATGGGTAAGATACTCCATTTATCAGTTATTGCATTGGTTACAATTCCCAATACATCTTGAGTAAGTGGTGCATCTACTTTATAATCGGGATTTTTAAAATATTTCCATGATGTACTAACTAATAGTGCTCCAAAATGTTTTGATAATGAATTTCTAATAAACATAACACCATTGTTAAAATATGGAAATAATCCTTCAGAACTACCAGTAGTTATGTATTTTATATACTCAAATGAATTCCATTTGTTATACCCACCTTTATCAGTTCGAATAGGTTGACCGTCAGGACATGGTAAATTTAACCACTCACATATATCTTCCCATTCCTTTCGATTCCATTTACATCCACCAAACATTGCTTGAATATCCATGTTAAAATCAAATTCAGGTTCTTCCAATCCTAAAGTATCATTATCTAACAATAATCTAAAATCACAATCTATATCTATCAAATATCCATTAGAACGTAGCATTACATTACCAAACGCGTTTTTTACACGATGTGTAATTATCCCCAACTCATCTAACAATTTTTGTTTTTTATCAGAAAACTTATCTGAATGTACCACGTGGAATTCATATGTAAATTTATCACCTTTCCAATTTTCACTAATACTTTCATATGATATTAGAAGTTGCTGAAAGTAATCAATGAATGATTTGATACCACCACGTTGACCACCTGCAAAACTTTGAATATCGTTAAAGGTGTAGATTATTGCAATATGAGGTTTTATCTTCTCCATTTAGGCATTCCATTTAATTTACCTTCCGTACTTTTAACTCTTCTTGCTGGAGAACCCACATAAACTCCACTTTCAGTAACATTTTTAGTAATTACTGAACCTGCACCAAGAACAACATCCTCAGGCAAAACATTAACCCCTGCAGAAACTATTGCTCCACTACCAATAAAACTATAAGGTGAAATAAAACTCGAACCACCCGTGGATACATTGTTTGCTAAATGGGTTTGTTCACCAATGAATGTACCATGTCCTATACAACAACCAGGTGCCATGTTTACTCCATCCTCAATAATAGTATTTTCATTTGCAGAACCTCGTACAATATTACACCCACTACCTATAATACATTCATTACCAATGATAACTCCACCTAATTGCCTCAGAAAAACCTTCTTCCCATTTTCCCAAGTCCACATCATACCTTCCGCACCAATCACACAATTGGCATCAATTCGAGTATCATTACCGATTATCGATTTTGAATAGATTGTAGTATTAGGACCAATAGTAACATTATCCCCAATAATCACCCCCTCGCCAATTATAGCAGATGGATGAATTCTACAATTTTCACCAGTTTTATATATACTACCGTTTGGATGAAAAATATATTCATCTTTCACCATATGAGATAATTTGTAAAATTCTAACTGAGGGTCATCTACCACTACTTGTACTACACTATCCAATCCTTCAAATTTTTGTTTACACAATAATTTACAATTATTTAAGTGTTTGATATGGTCGAAATCATCACCCACATAGTAAGTAATCATTCCAGCATCGGCATTTGATAGGATTGAAAGTATCATTTATTATCTCTAAGTTTTCTTGCAGGTGAACCATACCAAACCTCGTTTGCAGGTACATCCTTTCTAAGTTGTGAGTTGGCTCCAATGATTGAGTTATCTCCAATTGATTTACCGGGCATTAGAGTTACATTTGCACCAATTAGTACGTTATCACCAACTCCTTTTACAACTTTCTTACCATTCTCTTCTAAGTTTGGAGTATCAGTTAATACAAATGAGTATTTGATAACACAATTCTTACCAATGGTTGCATCTGCTGAGATAGTACATCTACTTCCCATAGAGGTTCCATCACCCACCACTACGTTATTTCTAATTTCACAATATGCGGTGAATGAACAATTTTTACCAATCTTTGCACCACTTCGTATGATACAAAAAGGACCAATTTTTGTATTATCACCAATTTCTACACCATCCTCAACCAAAGCAAGAGGGTGGATTTCCACGTTGTTTCCTATTTTATTCATTATTTTTAATTTTTAAACTATCAATCATTAAATCGTGCCATGGTCTATTACTAACTCCAACAAATGGATTTAATGCGGCACCTACATCCAATTGGGTTATTGAATTACCATATATTTTATATATCTCATCAATTGCAATTTTTGCAATAAAACTACATGAGTACACAATAACCATGTTTGGTTTATAGTGTTTGTCTAAGTATCTGATTATTTCCCACACGTGTTTTTGAATATCATATATTGCAGTAACACTATCAAATGTCATATATTCTGTATCAAATGGTAAATCACGTAAGTGTTCTGGTCCTACAACTAAAGTATCTCGTTCTTGAAATACTTTAAATAAATCTTCAAATCCTGTATAAAGAGACCAGATATTGAATATACCTCCACCAATTACATTTTTAAACTTATGAATATGATTATTTACAAATTTTTGAAATGGTCTTTTACTTCGTGACCATGAATCAATTGAAACCATATATTCAGGAGAACCATTGACAACTTTACGAAGTAATCTTCCTGCATATTTTAAACAAAGTGGTGCTTCAGGACTTGTGTGAAGCATCTCTAATCGTTGATTTATATAAGGTTGAAATTCATATGCAAATGCCCATTCCCCATCATTGAATCTCATAATAGTATAATTCTTACCTTCTTGTAATCCTTTTGATACTGAATCGATTTGTTTAAAAGATGCATTAAATTTCGTTTCAGGAGTATAATCCAAATATTTCTCGTATGCTTTTTTAAAGTACATCTATTGATTGTATATTTCAAATTTACTTAAATCGGGATATGGTAGCTCTAAATCATCATTGTGTTTCTTACCACCGCCAATTTCATAAAATTGTCCCATAAGTAATAAACCTCTTGCAGCTAACTCAGGCATCATATAAAAGTTCCACCCTATCATATCAAAGTGGTCTTCGTGATATGATACCTCTCTTCTACCACTATATCTTGCTCTTTTAAACCAAGAATAGGCTTCAAAATCATCAGTTAAGATTGCTCCACCTTTTGATAATTTAAAATGTTTATAAGGACCAGTAAAGGAAACACACATATGTGATTTAGGTACATACATATCGGCAGTAAAGGATAATGCAGAATCCCATACATTACTATTGGTTAAATTGTATGAACCTTTAAGAGTTTCTCCTTCAACAGGTTCCCAATCTATCTTCAATCCAGCATGAATGATTTCACATGGTACTGATGGGTATGTTCTCGATGGACACCCTACTCTACTCCCTTTGATACTTTTCTTAATATGATTTTCGTAATACAATGCAAGAAACAATGCATTACTCATATTATCAACAGTTACTGCGAATCTAGCTCCTGTATAATCTGCTAGTTTTTCTTCGAACTCTTCCGTAACTTTATAAACTCCCTTTCCCATACACTAAAATCTATCTGAGTAATCGTATCCAAAATAATTTAAATCCTCTTCCCATAATTTATTTAATTTTTCAACCTGGTCTTCTCTATATGCTTCCCACCATTTACATGGTTTTTTTGAATAAGGTTTTCTAAGTGCCAAATCGGAATAGTTTGTTAGTGGAATGTTCATTTTAATACTAAACTCTCTCATCTCATCTTTGATATTCTCAAATCTAAAAATAATACTTTTACCATCCAATAACCACTTTCCATTTTGGTCTTTCAACTGAGAAAACATAGATTTCTTAAATGCAGGTGCATGAAATGGAATAGAATCATCTAAATAAACATCTACAAACTCTTGAAAATCTTCTTTGGTATAATCTTCACCTAATTTTAAATTATGATGTCTTCTACAAATAGCCCAATTATAATTGAAGTAACTAAATAAGATATCAAATGGATTTCTAACACTTGTTATAATAGAGTAAAAATCACCAGGATTGAAGGTATCAACTGGATACATATTTGGGTCAACTACTTTTCGCTTCATCCATTGTAACCATCCACGAATTTCAGTTGGATAAGACCAACTATGTCCTACACTTTGTATGGTTTTAAAAACACCTCGTTGAATTTGAATAGGCTTACCATCAAAGTGTAATTCAAAAAACGTAGAACCTGTCTTGGGAATCTTTATATAAACTACCCTATCAGAATGTCTATTTAACATATTTTTTACTTAAACCAACCGATTTTCTTTCCTTCTTTAACTCTCTTATCATACTCCTCAACTGAACCAGGGTATCTGAATGCCCAAATAATAATCAGTATAAAAGTAATCAATGCGTATCCCACAACTCTAAGAGGAACTGTGAAATACATTGAGATAAGTGATAAACACATCACACCAACCATTGCCCACCTACCTCGATATGGATAGATTCGTTTGGTTTCCCAATTGGTTAGGTATTTACCGAACAATGGATGTTCGTGTAACCACTTATTGAATTTTTCAGATGATTTACTAAATGCCCATGCGGCAAGAACTACAAAGAATGTAGTTGGAACTCCAGGTAGGAGTACACCAATGTATGCACAACCTACGAAAAATAACCCTAAGGTTATCCATAACGATTTTTTCATATTCTTTTTTTTATAAACTGGCGAGTTGATTCTCTACCTTCTTCCAATAATTATACGTTCTTGGGTTTTTCGGTCCTTTTGGTCCCCCATTCCAACTACGTGCAATTTCTTCATAATCCGAATCATCATGGTGAAATTCTTTCCATATTAAGAACATCTCGATTGATTTCTCTCTATCCCACCTATCACTCATTTTGTACCGATGTTTAGTACCCTTCATTTTAAGGATTCGATTTACCTCTCGTACCATGATAGGTCTGATTTGTAGAACTCCAATAGATGGTTCACCTAAATGAGTATCTCCAACTGCTGAATCATTACCTTGAGATTCTACTATGATTAGTGCATTAACCAAATCATAGATTTCAGGAACCTGTATTTCTTCTACTAAAATAGGTTGAATCGGTTTTGGTTCCAATTCAACCACTTTTACTACTTCTTTACTTTTGTATGATGCTCCAATAAAAATTGGAATCACCAACATTGGTATCAATAAATGTTTCATTTTCATGATAATTTCCTTACACTACTTTTAATCCACTGTGACCTTAACTCGTTCAGTAAATCCTGTTCGTGTTCGTTGTAATAACCACGATTTATAATCTTTGAGATTACTTCACGAGATTTTAGTACAACATCATTGTTCTGATTATTGGCATATTCATCTCTCAACCATTTATCTATTTTGCCGAGGAGAATTAATGTATCCTTGTTCAGATTGATTGTAGTCTTAGACTTCATTCAATATAAATATCAACTTAGAGATTATTAACTATTCGAATGGCTTTTTCTACATTATCTATTGATGCCTGAATTTCAGAACCATCTGAATAGTTTAAATCCCAAGAACCATCTTGCAACATCTCAAAATCTTCTTTGAGAGTTTGTAATATCTCTAATAACTCATCCATAACTTTATGCAGTTATCCAATCAATATCTTCTTCAAATCGGAAAGATTCAGCACCATCGTATTCTTCAATGATGAATCTCGTACCCTCTTCAATCCAAGCTACTCTCAAATCTTGTACACCACCAGAGTAACCATCTTCCCATGTAGATTCACAGTAATCAATAGCTTCTTGCCATTTCTCATTTTCAACCAACCCAATCAAAGTTGGGTCAAAGATTGCCTCAGTTGGGTAACCCCAACTGTAGAATCCTGCTCCAAAACCAGGTGATACCAACACACCTACTTTACCTTCTCTTATAACTTTTTCCATAATACAAATATACGAAATTTATTCCATATTTCCAAACAAATCGTTCCATTCTTTTGGAGAGATACCACTCACCAAAAACTCACGCTCCTCAACTGAAAGAGTTGGGAACACATTCTGAACCAACTCACCATTTTGGTGAGCCTTCAACTGAGCTTCCGTAATCGGAAGTTCCATTGAATTCATTTTCCCACTAATGGGAGATTGTTTTGTAATCAACATATTAAATAAGGGATTTAATGATTTTCTTATAATCAATAGCGAAGATGGTCATCGTACCCATAACTCCAGCGAGTAAGGTTACAGCCATTTCGTTAAGTTCACCAGCGAAGTGAACATAGTTCTGAATAGTTCCATTCAACATTCCCCACACAATTCCGTAGGAAATCAAAACGATAAGGATAGCTTGATAATTTTTCATAGGATTAAAATTAAAATTGGATTAAATCAATTACTTCTTCACCAGTACCAACACCATTGAAGGTGATTTCGTAGTTGGGGTCCATACCCGAACTCATTACGTGATTGACCAACTCATTAATAGAGTTGAAACTTTCGGTGAAATAGGAACAATTTAGTGAATACATATCTTAGGGTTTAATTAACTTTGTCTCTCAATTACAGTACTAACATACAAAATAAAATTGAGAATTCCAAATTATTTCTTACTTTTTTTTGATTTTTTTTGAAGATTTTTTACCACTTCTTTGAGTGCACCATGTCCAATACCCTGTTTAGCCATTGTGTTCAAAGTTCGGATTGAAAGTTTGAATTCTTTATTTGATTTATTACTCATTTATACTCCTATCCAACTAAATGTGAACCACTATTCACTTGAGAGCGATAGTGTTGTGGTGTATTACCAATTGGTTTGGTTTTCTTTTGGGGTTGGGGTTTACCCAAATACAAATCCCTCATCTGATTGAGGAATTCCTTAGCATTATCGGTATATTGTTTCTTAGTAAGGATTTTCATCATCCAATCCAACCTCTTATCCAATTCAGGTGTTTTACCTTGTTTAAGAAGTTCATCTTTCCACCATACAGCGATTTTAACAAGTGTTTGAGCTTGAGATTCTGATAATTTGTGCATAACTACTCCTTTACTTTAGTTTATATGAATACTTCCAACCACAATCATCATCGTACCAATCATCTTCAATTGCGGTAGCGTGATAACCTAAGATTTCATTCAGTTTGATAACATCAACTCGATTCCAATATCCAAACCGTAGGTAGATGGGATTACCACCACCAAAGGTTTGTCCGATTTCAAAGTTACCGAACTCTTTCTCAACTTTACTTAGGGTCTGAAAATCAATTTTATTATTTAACATATCTTTTAGAGTTTAAATTCCACTTTCCATTCGTTGAACCATCTCATGATGGTCAGCCTCTGAGTATTCTACCACAGTCAACCTCGGGGTAAACTTGGTTTCATATAAACCACTACCAAATACCGAAATCAAGGTATCAATGTAATCTTTCAACATAAAAGTTGTATCAGAAGAACCAAAACCTTGGTCTTCATCCCAATCAGAAGTCCATTCACTCGCTACATCAAGTGCGATTTGGAGTTGGTCCCATTGTGGAATCTCACGTTCCTTAACCATTTCTTTATAACCACCGATATACGCAGTGGCCTTGAAAACTAAATCTTGGGGATGTACTAAATAATTCATATCAATAGGGTTAATGTTAATCACTCAATCTTACAAAGCTAACATACGAAAAAAAGTTGAGACTTCCAAATGAAATCCCAACTTTTTTCAAAAAAATTAACCCTAATTTATTTTTCTTTCTCCTGATTTTCGTTAACCAACTTATCGTATTGTTGTTGTAGTTTCTGAATGGCTGATTTAGCATGTTTGGTTGCTCCACTCAGTTTCATTTCAAGAATTTTCTTTGCCAGTTTTTCTTTTAAACCCATAGTAGTTCTCCTTTCAACAATAAATATAATAATTTAGATATAATCTTCAGGATTATCCTTTCTATCTTGTAGATAATCTAAGTAGGCTTGTTCTAACGATTCCTCTAATTCATGAATTTCATCGTGCCATTTCTCGGTATAGAAATCATCTTCTTCAGCCGCATCCCAATCATACTCCTCATCATAATCTTCCATATCATCGTAATCAAACTTACCATAAACGAAAGCACCACTTGGGTCATATGATTCATCTTCGTAGTTACCTTTGATGTAACAATCTTCATCAATTTTTTGAAGTTCTTTGATTAATGTTTCTAAGAATCCTGTTGGAACATACCATGCTGAACGTAGTACGATATTACAATATTGTGGATTTTCATCATGGTCATAATCTACATACATCCACTTTGGACCAATTAGTTCCTCCCACGTTTCACTATCGGGGAAATCTACTTCCTTATCCCAATCTTCTTTTGTGGTTTCATTAGAGTAAGAGTAATCAGTTCCCTTTAGACGATTGATTATTTCCAATGCATTGGTTTCATACTTTCCTTCTGCTGGAGATAGGAGTTCTTTCAATCTCTCCGCAACCTTTGGGTTTTCAGATTGTACCGTAACAAAGGTACTCATTTCATTTGCCATATCTTAGTAATTGTTAGTTTCCATATTATCTGCGAATGATTCAAATCGACCTGTCTTACGATACTCATCATTAGGTACACCTACTTCTAACCACTCATCTGCGTATTTATCTCGAGTATCTGAATACTCTTCCAAATCTACATCTTCCATCATTAAATCGTAAGCAGTTTCACCATAGATTTCTTCGTTGGTTTCTTGCCAATCGTAGTTATTCCATACTTCATCATTTAGGTATTGAAGTAGTTCTTCGTGTGAGTTTCCTTCATAAGGTGGGTCACACTTTCTCAATTTTTCAACATCTACCTCAACTGGTGTAGATGCTCTCCATTGTGTGAATCGTTCACACATTCTCACATAAACTTTTTCTGACATGATTTTATTATTTAGATATTTTTATGATACATACTTCGAACCTTCTGACCCAATTCATAATCATTAGGTGTTTGTTTAATCATTGATTCGGGAACCAAATACAATCTATCATTTTCAGATGTTTCATAGATTCCGTCCCAACATTCTTTACACAATTGACCTGCACCCTCTACATAGTGAGAACGATAATCAATGTTTACATCCAAGTGATATGGTGTTTCTTTTCCACAAGTAATACATTTTTCTTTACTCATCGCCATCGTATTTTAATTGTTTGATTTTATCTAATAAATCTGGTTGTGTCAATAACAACTCGGGATTATCTTTCAAAGTTTGAATGGTAATATCATTCTTTAATTTTGTTGTACTCCAACCATGTGCTCGAGCAGTATAAATAACCTTAGGTGGTAAATCATCACCAGTAAATCTCTTACCAATATAATCTTCACCTAAGATACGAACATCTGGTTTAAAGAACTCAATTAATTTTCTAAGTTCGTCTTCACTCTGATAAGTATAAACCGCATCTACGGATTCTAACTCCATCAAAGTATTATATCTTTCAGCACGAGGAACAACGGGTTTATATTTGTTTGCTCTATCTACTGATGGGTCATTCTGAAGAAATACCATAAAGTAATCACAATGCTTTTTAGCAAACTGAAAGGTGTAGATGTAGCCGGGGTGAATAATATCAAAATTCCCCGCGGTAAATCCTACAACTTTCCTACTCCCATTTATCATCATACGAATTCCCATTTAAATGGTTGTCTATTTCTTTGATATTGTTCCATCGACCATTCAATATCATCGGTATAGAGTTCTAAAATTTCGGGTTGAACATCACTTTCAGATAGATATGTGATTTTAACCTTATAATTTACTTTTTCCTGTCCCATATTTTTAAATTTAAACAAATATACAAAATATTTTTTAATTATCCAAATTAAAATGAAACAATTATTTCACCAGTATTCCAAGCAGGTACATACCAATGAAATCCATGTTTATTTAACATCTCTATAATCTTTGTGGACATCTTTAATGAATTACCTGTAATGATTCTACATTGAAATAAAGAATTCTGAGATTCTAACAATACGAAGTTTTCAGCATTTAGTATTGCTTCTTCATGAGTCATTCCATGTAAATCTATCTCTTTCATTTCCAAAAGATTTGTATTCCGATTAGAAGTGCTGCGAGAACTAATGAGATTGCCGTTTTAGTATTGATACCTTCATTCAATAAAATAAAGGTCATCCCAGCGAATACCAAAATACCCGTTGCCTGTCCTATAAATCTACCTGGCCATAGTTGTCCACCAAAGTGTTCTGCAACTAACCACGTTCCCTTAATAAAAATGTATGAAATAATAGTACCACCCATAAGTGATACCAATAGAGGATTTCGTTTGAACCAAGGCCAAACAAACTGCCCATTAGTTTGAATCCAAATCAAACCTTGAGCAAATATAAAGAGTAGTACTCCTACAATTAGGTTTCTCATTATTGAATCTTGTTGAGGTATTCGATTACCTTTTCATGGACAAGTTTTCCATAAACATCCTTACCCACTTCATCAGATTCTACAATGATACTATTAAATGCGTAACTTATGGCTTGTTCTACATCTGAGGATGAATATTTAGGTTTAGTTTCTTCTAAAACTTCATTCACCTCATTCACATAATCTTCAGATTGTAGATACTCTTCAAACTGATAATCTACATCTACCATTTGGTTCATCTCGTTAATAAATTCGAAATGTACGTCTTTAACTCTGCCCATTTTTCTTTTCGTTGTAACTTAATATTAATAATTTAATGAATTCATATACCACATATAATCCAATTGCTGGCATTATAAAATAAGGAACTCCATATTCTACTATTTCTATCATCACTTTTCCTTTTTAGTTTTTTATAAATACTATCGGTAAAGAGTAACGATACTACCGAAGTTCTTATCAAAGACCTGAAGTAGGTTTTCGTAATCACCGCTCATCATTTCATCCATAATTTGGTTACCATCCAATCCTAATTGACTGGCCAGTTTCTTAGCAGTTCCCAATAAGGAGAATGCATTCCCCTGAGGTCCTGTCAAATCGATTTCAATTCCTGTTTGTTTTGGTTTTTGTAAAATTGCCATAATTTCTTTTTTAGGTTATCTCTCAATTACAGTACCAATATACAAAAAAAAGTTGATACTACCAAATGTAATACCAACTTTTTTTAAATTAATTTTAGTGGCGGGAGAGGGATTCGAACCCCCGACCTCAAGGTTATGAGCCTTGCGAGCTACCTCTGCTACTATCCCGCGATATTGTACTCCGACGGGGAATCGAACCCCGCTCTCCACCGTGAAAGGGTGGTGTCCTGAACCGATAGACGACCGGAGCGAATTGTTTGAGCCTCCTACTGGATTCGAACCAGTGACCCCGAGATTACAAATCACGTGCTCTGGCCAACTGAGCTAAGGAGGCTTGTAGGTTCAACCATCTCACTGTCTGCAGATGCATGAGATTGAGGAGCTAATTGCATGCACAATCTAATTGAACCCGTTAATAGAATAGTAATGGATTTAAGGGAATCCCGTTTATACTTCACACACCA
>Ga0255765_1003743_pt1 | contig 15897 bp, 17 predicted proteins | sample 041ome_8_FD_179965 | JGI IMG/M metagenome (GOLD analysis project Ga0255765, IMG submission 179965) | Coastal salt marsh microbial communities from the Groves Creek Marsh, Skidaway Island, Georgia - 041407BS metaG (version 2) | ecosystem: Environmental > Aquatic > Marine > Intertidal zone > Salt...
ACTCGATCTTAAGCACTGTTCTGCCGTTGCTATAGACACCGAGTTTGTGCGCGAGAGAACCTACTACCCTCAAGTGGCGCTGCTACAGATTAGTGCCGGCAAAACGCATTACCTGATTGACCCCTTGAGTCTGGCTGATCTGGATGCCATTAGGTCCTTTTTTCAAAATGAAAATATCCTCAAAGTGGTGCATTCCGGGAGTGAAGATTTAGAGGTGATTGGCCGCTGGCTGGGCGTGGAAGCGCGGGCCTGGTTTGATACTCAGATCGCTGCGGCCCTGCTGGGATTTGATCAAGGTGTTGGGTTTAGGGCACTAGTGCAGGACATACTGGGTGTTGAGCTCGATAAAGGTGAAACTCGCTCGGACTGGCTGAAGAGACCCTTATCCGAAAGTCAGTGTTTTTACGCCGCAGCTGACGTTGCTTACTTGTACCCTGTATTTACACATTTTGAGGAACGGTTAAAAGAGAGCCAGCGGTTTGAATGGGTTCTGGAAGAGGGGCGAAGGGCCGCAGAAAGTATAGGCTCAGATCGATTTGATGTTGTGTCGCGAAGTAAGAACGCGTGGCGGTTATCTCCGCGTCAGGTGGCCTTACTGAGCGCTTTGGGTGAAATGAGAGAAGGGATTGCTCGAGAGCGTGATAAGCCCCGGAGCTGGATAATTGATGATAAGGTGTTATTTGATCTCGCCCAAAACCCCAAAGCGGCCCATGTCATTTTGAAGGCGGGTGGGAAGCATTTATTGCGGTATGAGGACCGAGTAGTCGCTTGTGCGGCCGAGGTTGAAGCTCTGCCTGAATCGAGCTTACCGGCATCCCCTGCAGGTCCACTCACTTCAGCGCAGCGCGCCCTGCAGAAACGCCTAAAAGAACGCATAACCCACATGGCGTCGGAATTTAAGGTAGCGCCGGAGTTGGTTTTCAATAAGAAAGATTACCAGTATTGGGTGTCTGAGTTCGGATCGGGGTCGTACCCAACGCCAACACACTGGCATGGGTGGCGAGAGCCATTCGTTAGGGCGCTGTCACAGGAGATAGAGAAGAGCTAATGAGCAAAGTGCTAACGCAAATCTACGCCAGCGAGAGAAAGCCGGGCTATTACCTTTACGTCCCCAAGGATACCGACTTGAAAGAGGTCCCCGAACCTCTGCTAAAACCTCTGGGGAAACTGCGCAGGAGCCTTTTGCTTCTGTTGACCCCAGAAAAAGCCCTTGCCAATGCCGACGTGAGTGTCGTGATTGAGGCGCTCCAAACGAAAGGATTCTACCTTCAGTTTCCGCCGGCTGATGACCCGCTGGAGAACTGGGGCAAGCAATGAGTTGGTGGAATGAGCTCAGTTTGGAGCAGCTTGACGAGGCGCAGTGGGAAGCGCTGTGCGATGGATGCGCTAAGTGCTGTTTGCACAAACTGGAAGATGAGCAAACCGGTGAGATTTATTTTACCAAAGTACGGTGTCAGTACCTGCTTGAGTCAACCTGTTCTTGTTCCTGCTATTCTCAGCGGAAGTTAAAGGTGCCCAATTGCATCGATTTGAAAGAATGGGACCTTAGTGAACTGAATTTTCTGCCAGCAACCTGTTCCTACCGATTGCGTTCTCTCGGCCAGCCCTTGCCTGAATGGCATTATCTGGAGACCGGAGACAAGAACTCGGTGCACAAGTCGGGCGTATCGATTCGTGGGCGTTCGATATCAGATGAATTTGTTCATCCAGAAGGGTACGATGAGCACATCATAACTTGGATCGAATAGATTTGTGTTAGAGACCCAATCCTACATTACGGCAGTGTTTGCCTATAGCGGCGCGGCGCTGTTGGCATTGGTGGTCATGTTCCTGTGGCTTCGATCGAGCGGTTGGTCACGTTGGTCAACGGCTTGTCTTTTTTGGTTGGGCGCTGCGGTTTTATTGACTCCAGCCTATGCCTCCCCTGAGGTCGAAACCTTTGCTCCAGCGATCATCGTAGCCGTTTTCCAGTCCGCCTTCTCGGGGCTCGATCAGGCGCAGCACGCGATAAGACCCTTGCTGACGGCTGTGGTTTTCGGTTTGGGTATCGGATTATTACATACGGCGATTTGGGCCCTGTGGGGCCGGCGCACGAGAGAGTCGGCATGAAACGCACAGTCCTCGGTCTGGGATTATTCCTCACTGTATTGATTAGCCCGCTGACCATGGCACAGAACCCTATTGCTGGGCATCCTGATGTGCGGATTCTTATCGATATTTCAGGCAGTATGAAAAGCTCGGACCCCACCAACTTGAGGGCGCCTGCTCTTGAGCTATTAGTGCGGCTTTTGCCTCCTGGTTCCAAAGCCGGTGTCTGGTTATTCGGCGACGGCGTCCGAACGCTCATGCCACACGTGGTGATTGACGATGCGTGGCGCGAACGAGCGGTTGCATCGGTGCGCGCTATCGATAACTCGGGGCAGCGCACGAATATCCCGGCAGCGGTTGAGGCCGCTTTATATGATCTGAATCGATTGGATCCCGGATACCGAACGAGCGTCGTATTACTCACCGATGGCAAGGTTGATGTGTCCAGTTCGGCTATCGCAAACGTAAACGCAGCGCGCTCAATGCTTGAGCAGCGCGCGCCCATATTGGGTGAGACGGGTGTCCCGGTGCACACTATTGCGCTTTCGAACGATGCTGACTGGGGTTTTTTGCGGCGTCTGGCGGAGTCAACGCGCGGATTAGCAGAGAAAGCCGAAAGTGCCGACTCGTTAACACGAGTATTCTTGCAGGCGCTGGAAATGGTTGCACCCACGGCCAGAGTGCCCATTGAAGGCGGTCAATTCCAAATTGATGCGGGTGTTGAGCAGCTCACAGCGTTGATTTTTTCTGGCAACGAAGAACGCACGAAAATATCCTTAATCGACCCGGATAACCGTAGTCTTGAAGCCGACGTTAACGGTAATGGCGTGCAGTGGTTTAGCAACGAAAAATTCTCTTTGGTGACGGTAGATGCCCCCCGGCCTGGCTTGTGGCGCTTAGTGGCGCCCCGTAGTGATGAGAATCGCATTACGGTGGTATCGGATCTGTCCATCGATGTCGATCCTCTGCCAAATTCTCTCCCCTTAGATACACCGGCTGAGTTGGGTATACGCCTGTTGGATCGGAAGGGCGTTATCTCTGACAAAGCGCTGATAGAGGCTTTCTCGATTACGCTTCGCATACTGCAGCCCGATGGTAACAGCGAATCGATTAAGGTAAGTGAGCGATATGAGGCGCCCAGTAATGGCGAATACCGAGTGGCGGTGCCACCGTTCTCGAGCTCGGGTGTGCACAAATTGACGGTGCGTGTTGAAGCGCTCGAATTGGTTCGCGAGTTGCCCATGTTCGTTGACGTTCAGGCGTCGCCCGAGGCGGCGAGAGTGGTCACAAAAAATGACGAGGCACTAAGAACCGAGGGTTTGCCGTCGTGGATTTACCCTTTGGTGAGTGGATTGGTTGGGCTGAGTTTGCTGGTGTGGGTGGCCCGATCAATTCAAGAGCGCCGCCGGCGACAGCGCATCCAGCGGGCAAAGAACAATCAAGACGAGCGCGATGCGCCGCTCGTTAATATGCGACTGGGTGACGATAGCTCGATTGATTCTTAGGGGCTTGCACGATTTGCTGGGTCACTGTAGCCTTCTGGCCCTGATTATTAAGGTATAAAGGATAGCTTGTGAAACAATTTCAGGGTACCGAACGTTACGTTGCAACCGATGATCTGCGTATGGCGGTTAACGCCGCTGTCGCTCTTAAGCGCCCCTTGTTGATAAAAGGTGAGCCCGGAACCGGCAAGACAATGCTGGCCGAGGAAGTAGCGGCAGGCTTGGGTATGCGTTTGATTCAGTGGCACATCAAGTCAACGACTAAAGCGCAGCAGGGTCTGTATGAATACGACGCGGTGTCACGTCTGCGTGATTCTCAGTTGGGTGATGGTCGAGTACAGGATATCGCCAATTACATTAAAAAAGGTAAGCTTTGGGAGGCCTTCGAGGCTGACGAGCAAGTCGTTCTTTTGATCGATGAGATCGACAAGGCAGATATTGAATTTCCCAACGATTTGCTGGTCGAAATCGACCGCATGGAGTTTTTCGTATACGAAACAGGCGAGACGATCAAAGCAAGGCATCGCCCAGTGATTATCATCACAAGCAATAACGAGAAAGAGCTGCCCGATGCGTTCTTGCGGCGTTGTTTCTTCCACTTTATCAACTTTCCCGATCGCGACACGATGCGCCAAATCGTGGATGTACATTACCCCAATATCAAGCAGAGCTTAGTGAACGAAGCCCTCGAAGTTTTCTTCGATGTCCGTGAAATTCCGGGCCTCAAAAAGAAGCCGTCTACATCTGAGCTTATTGACTGGCTCAAATTGTTAATGGCGGATGATATTCCCGATGCAATTTTGAAAGACAGAGACCATACCAAAGCCATCCCACCTCTGTATGGTGCGCTGCTTAAAAATGAGCAGGACGTACATTTGCTGGAACGGCTCGCGTTTATGCATCGAAGAGAGACGCGCTAAATCGATGTTGATTAATTTTTTTCAAGGTCTTCGAGACGCAGGTGTCCCGGTAACGACCCGGGAGCTGCTCGATTTATTTGAAGGTTTAGAGCAGCATATTGTCTTTGCCGATCTGGACAGGTTTTACTTCTTCAGTCGAACGTGTCTCGTCAAAGACGAGAAGTACTTTGATCGCTTTGATAGAGCGTTCAGCGCCCATTTCAAAGAGCTCGAGAGCTTAGACGGTGTGATCGAGGCCTTGATTCCGGATGACTGGTTGCGCAATGAGTTCATGAAGCAGCTTTCGGATGAGGAAAAGGCTAAGATCGAGTCACTCGGTGGTTTAGAAAAGCTCATCGAAGAGTTCAAAAAGCGGCTCGAGGAGCAAAAAGAGCGCCACGAGGGCGGTAACAAGTGGATTGGCACCGGCGGAACCTCTCCTTTTGGGCAGCAGGGTTACAATCCGGAAGGGATGAGAGTCGGTCCCAATGGTGGGCAGAAAAAGGCTTTAAAGGTCTGGGATCGACGTGATTTCAAAAACCTCGATGATTCAGTAGAGCTTGGTACCCGCAACATCAAAATGGCGCTCCGACGATTGCGAAAATTTGCGCGGAGTGGTGCGGCAGACGAGCTTGATTTAGACGATACTATCCGTTCGACAGCGCGTAACGCCGGGCTGCTTGATATCAAAATGGTGCCCGAGCGCCATAACGCCGTAAAAGTGCTTATCTTCTTCGATGTCGGTGGGTCCATGGATCCTCATGTTAGGGTGTGCGAGGAGCTTTTCTCTGCGGTTCGCACGGAGTTTAAACACCTCGAGTATTTTTACTTTCACAATTTCATTTACGAGAGTGTCTGGAAAAACAACATTCGCCGCCATAACGAACGTACCAGTTTGCTGGATGTAATGCATAAGTACAGCCACGATTACAAGGTGATCTTTGTGGGTGACGCTGCTATGTCACCTTACGAGATTGTCGCAGCGGGCGGTTCAGTTGAGCATTGGAATGAAGAATCCGGCGAGGTTTGGATGCGGCGTATGCGCGAGACCTACGAGAAAGTGATCTGGCTCAATCCAACACCACAAGCTGAATGGGAGTATACCCAGTCTACGTCGATCGCTTACAAGCTGCTTGAGGGGCATATGTACCCTCTAACGCTAAAAGGCTTGGAAGAAGGCATGAGTTACCTCTCGAAGTAAAGCGCCTTTTTAAATTTGGTTCAAGTGATACGCAATGAGCGCAGCCGTTACGGCGACATTGAGTGATTCAACCTTGTTGCTCATGGGGATACACAGGGCGCTTGATGCTTGTACCTCGACTTCCTTGCTTACCCCGTCGGATTCGTTTCCCAAGATGACGGCTCTTTTCCTAGGATACTCGTGTTCAAACACGCTCGTATGGGCGTGACTGCTCAACACGTAGCTCGTGTATCCCGCGTGCCCGAGCGCTTTGAGTCCCGCTAGCGTGCTTTCGCAGCGCAGAATCGGAGCGTGGAATAGGGTGCCTGCGCTTGCCTTGGCAACTAGGGGGCCAAGCGGAGCACAACCTCTCTCTGGTACGATGATGCCGTTGATGTTCGCAGCCGTAGCGGAGCGAATGATCATCCCAAGGTTTTGCGGATTAGTGACTCTGTCGAGTAAAATGAGCGAACTTTCCGCTGCCGAGTTTGATGCTAGGAAAGAGTCTAGATCGTCATAGAGTTTACATTCGATATCGAGCGCAACCCCCTGATCTTGTTTCTTATTTTTGGATATTCTTGCTAGCGCATCGCGAGTGTGCATTCGAATCTCGCAACCGCGAGCTTGCGCGTGTGTGATCAGGCGATCCAGTTTGATCGAGTCTTGATTCGAATCCGCTAAGTGCAGGACTTTTGGCACCAGCGCAGTGTCTTGAAGGCAGGTCTCTACTGGATTTCGGCCGTAAACGGTTAGCCATTTCCTCAGCGCTTTTTTTCGGTCTTTGTAGTCTTTCGAATCTTGCATGCCTGAGCTCGCGTGGTTAAAGCGGCGATGCTACCCTATGGATTCAATTGATGCGAGTGAGAGAGCGGGTTTGGAACTCATTTTATACCATACGAGCCAGTGCCATTTATGTGAGCTGGCTGAGGCCCTGTGTGCAGAGCTCATCGGACACGACGAGGCCATTAGTTTAAAGACTGTTGATATTGTTTCCGATGACGCGCTAATGGCTCGATACGGTTGGGTGATTCCCGTGGTTGCCTACGGGGAAGCCGAGTTGCATTGGCCGTTCGATGAGGCCAAATTGCGAGCGTGGCTGGCTCAGTTCCCCACTCGAACAGCTAGGACATCGCACGACGCGCCATGAAGTACACCGTTTGCAGTAGAGCCCATCAAAAGCGCGAGACCGTAGCGGCCGTGCGACCCCACGACAATGAGATCTGTGCCGAGCGTTTCCGCCATTTGATGGATTTCGACCTCGGGCCGACCAAAAACGGTGTGCTGGTTGCTTTCTGCTATTTCGTACTCTGCACCGACGTGCTTTAGCTGCTCGCGCGCTTGATCACTGATTTCTTCCTGGATACCGGAAAAGTCCATCGGAATATCTCCGCCATAGGCAAAACTCAGAGGCTCGATCACATGGATCAAATGAAGTTCAGCCTCTTTTTCGGCGGCCATGGCACAGCCGCGCCGAACGACATTGAGTGATTCTTCACTGAGATCGATGGCGATCAGTATCTTCTTGTAGTTTGACATGGTGCTCCCCTTGTATAAATTTCCCTGCTAGAACTATCGCACTAGCGCGTTTCAAGTTCAATTGTTGTTACACTGCAAGTCTGATTGAGATCAAATAAGGAAAGAGCGTGGCCTATTGGATTATTGCAGGCGTTTTACTCGTGGCCTTAGCCCCGCTGCAACATTTTTGGCCCAGCAAGCGACAGAGACGGCTGGCAAATTTACGCGAGCATGCGGCGATTTCGGGTCTGTATGTCGAGTTACGAAAATTGCCGATACACCGTAAGGTTCAAATTCATATTCCCGCCGACGACGCGCGTTTCTGGGTGTTTTATGGTTTGCGGGTGTCTCCCAAGAAGACACCATCGGTCGGCTCATGGATACGAAGGAATGCAGAGTGGTTTCAACTAACGGGAGACGGAGAGCTACCGGAGCCACTCAAGGGGCTACCCGATGGATGTGATATCGTTTCTATCACGCCAGGATCACTGGGTTTTTTTTGGGCCGAGCAAGGTGATTGCAACACAATCGATGTGGCATTTGACTGTCTAAAAAGGGCGGCTTTAGATTAGCATTGCACTAAGACGCGATACGTTTTTGAGGCTTTTGGGGTCTCTGTCGAAAAGTGTATTTTTAGATTTTTGCTTGACCCAAGCGCTTAGCATCTCTATATATGGCCACCCTTGAGCCATTGAAATGAGCGTCGGTCCTCAAAACGCAAAGGAGTATTATGGGTAAAGCACTGGTTATCGTTGAATCGCCGGCGAAAGCGAAGACGATTAACAAATACCTCGGCAGTGACTTTATCGTTAAGTCCAGTGTTGGACATATTCGCGACCTCCCAACGTCAGGCAGTAGTGCAGGCGGGTCCGATCCAAAAGAGCGAGCAGCCCAGGCCGCGAAAACTCGGAAAATGTCGCCAGAACAGAAGGCGAAATACAAAGAGAAAAAAAGTCGCGAACAACTCGTTCGACGAATGGGTATCGATCCGGAGCACGATTGGCGAGCTAAATACGAGATTCTTCCGGGCAAAGAGAAAGTCGTTAAAGAACTCAAGCAGCTGGCTGAAAAGGCCGATACCATTTATCTTGCGACCGACTTGGATCGTGAGGGAGAGGCCATTGCTTGGCACTTGCAGCAGGCGATTGGTGGAGACGAGTCCCGCTATCGACGCGTCGTTTTCAATGAAATCACCAAGACGGCCATACAAAACGCTTTTGAGCAACCCGGCGATTTAGATGTAGCGCGGGTTAATGCCCAGCAGGCGCGCCGGTTCCTCGACCGGGTGGTTGGCTATATGGTTTCGCCGCTGCTGTGGGCTAAAATCGCACGGGGTTTATCGGCTGGTCGAGTACAATCTGTCGCTGTGCGTCTCATCGTTGAGCGGGAAAGAGAAATTCGCGCCTTTGTGCCCGAGGAGTTTTGGGAAATTCACACGGATCTCAGGAGTGAGCGGTTTGAATCTTCTCGCTTCGAGGTGAAGCGGCACGCAGGATCAACCTTTCGCCCTACATCCAAAGATCAGGCTGACAAGGCCTTAGCCGAACTGACCTCTGCCCCCTATGCCGTTATCGCCCGCGAGAGCAAGCCTACTCGCTCGAAGCAGCCCGCACCTTTTATAACGTCGACTTTGCAACAGGCCGCCTCGACACGATTGGGCTTTTCGGTCAAGAAGACCATGACGCTGGCCCAGCGCCTGTACGAGGCGGGTCACATCACCTACATGCGAACAGACTCGACGAACCTGAGCGATGATGCCATCAATGCCTGCCGCCAGTATATCGAGGCACATTTTGATTCGCGTTACCTGCCGGCGAAAGCAAACCGCTATTCTGCCAGAGAAGACGCTCAGGAGGCACACGAAGCGATTAGACCCTCGGATGTAAGCGTTCTGCAGACTCATCTCACAGCCATGGAACGGGACGCTCAACGTTTGTATGATTTGATCTGGCGCCAGTTTGTTGCATGCCAAATGCCTGGGGCTGAGTATTTGTCCACAACACTCACCGTCGGTGCGGATGACTACGAACTGACGGCCAAGGGCCGAGTTGTGGTATTTGATGGCTACACCAAGGTGTTGCCACCCGCCGCAAAAAAAGGGCAAGAGGATGTCGTGTTGCCCGACTTAAAGGTCGGCGATAAACTCGCTCTTGAGCGCATAGATCCCTCGCAGCACTTTACGAAACCAACGCCTCGGTATGGGGAGGCGAGCCTAGTCCGTGAGCTCGAAAAACGCGGGATAGGTCGCCCATCGACCTACGCTTCGATTATCTCTACGATTCAAGACCGAGGCTACGTGAAGCTGGAGAACCGCCGGTTCTACGCAGAGAAAATGGGCGATATCGTGACTCAACGCCTACAGGCGTGTTTCGATGATTTGCTGGATTACGGCTTTACCGCGTCAATGGAAGAGCGTCTGGACGATGTTGCCCACGGCACACTGGATTGGCGTGCCTTGTTGAATGAATTTTATGGGGACTTCAAGAAACGCTTGGAAGTTGCTGGCGCCCCCGAACCCGACGGCATGCAGGCTAATGCACCGACCATGACGGATATTCCCTGCGATCAGTGTGGCCGCCAGATGCAGATCCGAACGGCAGCGACGGGCGTGTTCTTGGGCTGTTCCGGGTATGCGCTGCCTCCGAAAGAACGCTGCAAGCACACGGTTAACCTTGTTCCCGGCGACGAAGTCGTCGCTGTCGACGAGGATGACGAGGCGGAATCACGGCGTCTGATGGGTAAAAAGCGTTGTCCGCTTTGTAATGCGGCGATGGACAGTTACCTTGTGGATGAAGAGCGAAAGCTCCATGTCTGTGGGAATAATCCCGATTGTTCGGGCTTCGAAATTGAGAAGGGCGCATACAAGATAAAGGGCTACGACGGCCCCATCATTGAATGCGATAAATGTAGTGCGGATATGCAGCTCAAAACCGGCCGCTTCGGAAAGTACTTTGGTTGCAGTTCGGATGCATGCAAAAACACGCGCAAACTGCTCCGCAATGGCGAGGTGGCACCGCCGAAGATTGATCCGGTAGCCTTGCCTGAACTCAAATGCCAGAAGGTTGATGACCATTACGTTCTGCGTGATGGGGCGGCCGGTCTCTTTTTAGCCGCTAGCCAGTTTCCTAAGAATCGCGAAACTCGCGCACCGCTCGTGGCGGAGTTGATCCCCCATAAATCCGAAATTGATCCGAAGTATCACTACTTGTTGCAAGCACCGCAGACGGATCCGGACGGTAACCCGGCGCAAATCCGATTTAGTCGCAAAACAAAAGAACAGTATGTCATGACTGAAGTGAACGGTAAGGCGACAGGGTGGCGCGCTGATTATGAGTCAGGTCGTTGGCATGAAACACAGGCTAAGTCGAAGAAATAGCGTATGAGCAGTTGCAGAGCGCTGGTCAATCACAGTTTGTATTGTGCCAGGGTATTACTTGACGCTTGGGAGCGCGATCGATTGGCGGAACATATCGCTTCAAAAGTGCTAGAAGACAGTTTCCAACCCGGGCTCCGATATCACCTGGGGCGTGCTTACGGTTATTTGTTGCTCGAAGCCTCTGGCGCCAGTGAGGCCCCGAGTATTCCGCCAACGTGTCTTGCCGATTTGCCTGACCCGGCTGCAGGGAAGTCCCTGCCCCTAGCTGTGGTGGCTATGGCGAGGGGCGAAACTAAAGAGTTGGCCCCCGTATTCGCTGAAATGGTATTGCCCAAAAGTACGAACTCTGCCGTGAATCTTGCTGTGAGCGCGACCACACCCAACCACGCAGAGTGGGTGAACTGCTATCAATACTTGCAGGCAAAAACCAGCGAGATCCGAGATGCATTAGACGAGTGTTAGCTTGGTTTCTTGATCGGCGAGCTGATACACTAAGCGCGTAACCCACACAGGAGTTTGTTTTGCCTGCCTCTTTTTTGGAAATTGCTGAACTCGCTAACGGCGATATTGTTTTACAACGAGCCGATGACGACAGCGCGGAGCCACTTGTTACTATTCGCTTTTCAGATGAAAGCGCAGTCTACATGCACGACCAAACTCTCGAAGTAGCTAAGGCGATGATACAGGCGGGTATTCAGGCCGTAGCGGTGATCTCTGAACAAGCAGAGGCGGAGGAAGCGGCCGCTCTGGCGCCCCGTGTCGTGCATTAACGACGAATTACGCCTACGCTCAAACCTTCTATCTGAAAAGCCTGTTCACGAAGATCAACCTCTATTGGGGCGTAGTCATCGTTTTCCGCAATCAGTCTTACCGTGTAACCGTCTTTAGCTCTGTCTAATCGCTTTACGGTTACCTCATCTTCGATTCGAGCCACCACGATCTGGCCGTTGTGGACGTCTGAGGTTCTTTTGACGGCAAGAAAGTCGCCGTCGAATATGCCGACATTGATCATGGAGTCGCCGTGTACTCTCAAAAAGTAGTCGGCGGCCGGCTTAAAAAAATCTGCCGGAATGGCAATGTGATCTTCGATGTGTTCTTCCGCTAGGATCGGGCTGCCAGCCGCTACGCGACCGATCAGCGGAATACCCGCGCTGCTGCTTTCGGGCAAGCGTATTCCCCGGGATGTACCTGGGACCATTTCGATCGCGCCCTTGCGGGCCAAGGCCTTCAAATGATCTTCCGCTGCGTTAGCGGAACGAAACCCCAGAGAGCGAGCGATGTCTGCTCGCGTAGGTGGCATGCCCGTTTCCTGCATGTGGTTTTTGATAAAATCAAGAACCTGCCCTTGTCGATGAGTCAGCTTTTGCATATGAGACCTGTTTAAAAAACCAGTACCTGTGATTATATACAGTTATAGGCCTTGCGCAACATATTGTCTAAACTGTCATCTTATCTAATCAGCATGGGGCAGTTGGGTTTTGGATCTAATCTATGGTGTGTTACTCGAACTCAAGGGCAATGTGTGGCTTGAGCTAGCAGCGATATTGACGCTGGCTTTAATTGGCTATGCGGTACTCAAGGGACTGCTCGCGCGAGTCGAGCGCGGCACGCAGCACACCCAGCTAAGTTGGGATGACGTGGTTGTGAATGCACTGACTGTTCCCAGCCGAGTGGCCTACTGGGTGTTAGTCGTTTTTTTGGTGTGGGCTTGGCTGCCGCAAGGTTTTACGGCGGACTATCAGATTTATTTTGGGTCAGTGCCGCGTGTCTTACTCATACTGAGTGTTGCCTGGGTTCTTCACCGGCTTATTACCGGATTTGAGTTTGAGTATATCTCGAGTCAGGCGCAGCAATTGGACTCTACCGGCGTAGCAACCGTTCACGCGATAGCAAAATTAGCTCGAGTGGCGCTGTGGATTATCGTGGCACTCACCGTGTTGCAGGCTTTGGGTGTCAGCGTCTCGGGTCTGTTGGCTTTTGGCGGGATTGGAGGGATAGCCGTTGGTTTTGCGGCGAAGGATTTGCTCGCTAACTTTTTTGGTGGCATGAGTATTTATTTGGATCGCCCGTTTGCCCCCGGGGATTGGATTCGCTCACCCGATCGCGAAATTGAGGGCACCGTTGAAGATATCGGCTGGCGCCTGACCCGAATTCGCACCTTTGATCAACGGCCCTTGTATATACCCAATTCCGTCTTTAGTCAGATCGCGGTAGAGAACCCCTCGCGGATGTACAACCGCCGGATCTATGAAACGATCGGGGTTCGCTATCAAGACAGTCAGGTGTTGCGAGCCCTAGTTGTCGATGTAAGGGCTATGCTTGAAGCACACCCCGAAATTGATACTAACCGTACGCTGATCGTGAACTTCAATCATTTTGGTGCGTCTTCCTTGGATTTTTTCATCTACACTTTCACTAAGACAACGGACTGGGTGACCTACCACAACGTCAAAGAGGACGTTTTGTTGAAAGTGCTGGATCTAGTGCATCAACATGGCGCCGATGTTGCCTTCCCAACGCAAACTGTGCACCTGGAATCTCATCTGAGCCCGGAGCCGGGATTGTAAATATCAACGGCGGTTGGCAGGCGCTACGATGTTCCCGCTGGGCGTGTTGGTCGTGTCGCTAAATGGGGCGTTATCTTGCCAGGCGGAAATCTATCATGCTGCTCGCGGATTCATCATGTTAATCGGGAATTCCCTGCAGAGTGGCAGTGGTCTTGATCGGAGAGATCGCTGAGACTTAAGGGCGTTCTGTTTGTTGTATCGCCCAGCGTTTGAACGTAATCAGGTTATCGTCTTCAATGCGAGTGATGCTCACGACAATGCCTAGAGTAGGGTGGTCCAAATAGTGTATCTCTCCGCTGCGCATGCGCCGAGTTTGCTGGATGGCAATGGCATGCCGGTAGGGATATTCTGAGTCTGGATCCTCAAAGCCGTCGCCGTGATTTGAGTCAGGCCGAATGCGTTCAAGGTAACGGAAACGCTCGCTCAAACCTGGCTCCAGTTTCGCATCCGGTCTACCTAAAGGCGTAATAGCTGGCAGAAGATCGTCCCAAGTTGAGGCCTCGCTTTCGCGGAGACTTGTTGGCGGCATGGTGGGGACATGCGTCACCGTGGGGCTCGGCTCGGGTGGTGGCAGCATTTGCCACTCGGGTGCGTAAGGCGCCATCGTATTCAGCCAAAGATTCGTTTTTACGTGAAGATAGCGTTCTACGAAAACGGTGATGTCTCCTTGAATATCAGGCCAAGCCTCGCCGGAATTCATCGTGTCCAATCGAATGGGCAGAGCCATTTCCTCGCCCTGAAGGATTTCGGCCCAACGCAGGTAATGTCGGACCTTGTAGGATTCACTGCGATCGAGTCGTTCTTGGGCGTTGCGTAATTCGGCTTTGAGCGGTGCCTTGGGGTCCAGCCAATACCATGTTTTTGGCAGTGTCGTGCCTTCGGAAATGGGTATTGTACCGATCGCGCTGTCGAGTCGATTCGGGTTGTCACGAGGAATAATAAACATACGTTCGTTGGCGAAGGCCAGCCCGCCCAAACGATAATCAAGGCGGGTGGGTTGCGGCAGTAATTCTGGGGCGTAAACCGCATCCTGAGGTACAGTGTAGAGCGCTTCATCGATCATATACCCATCGGCAAGTGGTTTGCCCCAATCGACTACGATAGTGCCCGTCTCGGTTAACGCGGTCTGTGCTTGGTAGATTGTCTGGAGTTCGTCACTGATGTCTCTCTGGGGTTGAATTCGCCAGTTTTCACTGTGCGACAGCTGTGGTTGAAGTTCCCATGTCTCGGCTGATAAGGCATCTGAATCGGTCGGTTGCACTACCAGAACTTCGATTTGAAACCAGGTGTCGTTGGTTTCCTCTTGCGCTACGGGCGAGGCACAGAGAAAGAGTAATCCGAGCGACAGCTTGGAGCATAGAGAAAATTTGATGCCAAAATTCGAAATCATGCCGCGCTGCGTCTACTCGATAATTGGTTGCATAGGTCGATAATAAAGTCTGCACGCTCTCTTGGCGACGAGTTCTCGAAAGTAAATTTTAACTTGTTGGCGCCAGCGAGTTGGAATCGCTTGGGGTCTTTTTGTATCAGCTTTACCAGCGATAGCGGATCGACGCTGGTATTGTCTTTAAAAATAATGAGACCTTTTTCTGAGCCAATATCAACGCTGGCGATACCCAGATCTTCAGCTTGAATGCGTACTTCAGCACTGATAAACAGCGTTTTGACTGCTTCGGGCAGTAGACCGAAGCGATCGATCATTTCGATCTGCAGATCGCGCAACTGATTAAGCGTTTCAGCCGCTCCGACGCGACGATATAGAATCAGGCGGGTATTAATGTCGGGCAGGTAGTCTTCAGGAATCAGCGCTGGGCTGCTCAGGTTGACTTCGCTACCCTGCTCGAGTGGCGTATCTACATTGGGAAGTTCGCCTCGTTTGAGCGCCTTAACGGCTCGCTCAAGCATTTTGAGGTAAAGCGAGAAGCCCACGCTGTGGATTTGACCTGACTGGTCGTCTCCGAGGAGTTCGCCAGCACCTCGAATTTCGAGGTCTTGTGTTGCCAACAGATAACCGGCACCAAGGTCACCGGCAGCTTCAATGGCCTCTAAGCGTTTCTCTGCATCTTTGGTAAGGCCGGATCGGGGCGGGCACAGTAGGTAAGCGTAGGCTTGGTGGTGTGATCGCCCTACACGTCCTCGCAGCTGGTGCAGCTGAGCTAAACCGAGACGATCGGCGCGATCCATGATAATGGTGTTGGCTGTGGGTACGTCGATGCCCGTCTCGATTATGGTAGTGCAAACCAAGACATGGTATCGCTGATGGTAAAAGTCAGTCATGATCCGTTCGAGTTCATGTTCATGCTGCTGGCCGTGCGCAATGCCAATGTTTAGATCGGGTACCAAGGCCTTGAGCTTGCGGGCTGTTTCCTCGATTGTTTTGACTTCGTTGTGCAGGTAGTAGACCTGACCTCCGCGGAGTGTTTCGCGCAATATCGCCTCTTTGATCATGCCCACGTTGTGCTCTTTAACAAACGTCTTGATCGACAGGCGTTTCGCTGGCGGCGTGGCGATGACGGATAAATCACGCATGCCGCCCAGAGCCATGTTGAGCGTTCTTGGGATCGGCGTCGCCGTCATGGTTAAGATGTCAACTTCGGTTCTGAGTGCCTTCAGGGTTTCTTTTTGCTTTACTCCGAAGCGATGCTCCTCATCGATGATTAGCAGGCCTAAGTCATGAAACTGGATGTCCGGTGAGAGCAATTTGTGCGTACCGACCAAGATATCAATTTTTCCCTCGGAAAGTTCCTGCATGATCGTTTTGTTCTGGCTC
>Ga0255765_1003759_pt1 | contig 15841 bp, 11 predicted proteins | sample 041ome_8_FD_179965 | JGI IMG/M metagenome (GOLD analysis project Ga0255765, IMG submission 179965) | Coastal salt marsh microbial communities from the Groves Creek Marsh, Skidaway Island, Georgia - 041407BS metaG (version 2) | ecosystem: Environmental > Aquatic > Marine > Intertidal zone > Salt...
AGAATCGCGATTTCACCACAACTACCCGTGTGGTTGATGCCATTAATGGCATGTTTGGTGAAGGTACAGCAGAAGCCTTAGATGCAGTGTCTGTGCGTGTCGCCGCTCCTGATGGTGCTGGTGAGCGAGTTGGTTTCTTGTCGATGATTGAAAGCATCGAGGTTGATCCAGGTGAGCCGCCTGCGAAAGTGGTGGTGAATTCACGCTCTGGCACAGTCGTTATCAGTCGTAACGTACGTGTGAGTGCAGCGGCTGTGACTCACGGTAGCTTGATGGTCAAGATCGCTAAGCGAAACGAGGTCAGTCAGCCAAATGCTTTTACAGACGTGACAGAAGCGACAGAAGTTACTAACACTGACATCACTGTAGCTGAAAGTGAAAACCCGATGTTCTTGTTCGAGCCAGGTGTTGAGCTACGTGAAATTGTCGATGCGGTAAACATGGTTGGCGCATCGCCAAGCGCATTGGTGGCAATCCTTGAAACCTTAAAACAATCAGGCAGCTTACGTGCTGAGCTGATCATTATTTAAGGGTTGGTTATGGATTACGCATCAGCACAAGTTGCTAACTACAACAACTTCGAAGGTCTGGCGTCTTTGCGTGCGCAAGCACAGCAAGATCAAGGCGAAGCAGTTGATAAAGTGGCAGAGCAATTTGAAGGCATGTTTTTGCACATGATGCTCAAAGAAATGCGCAAAACCGTGCCAGAGAGCGTGTTCTTCGATTCGCCATCAATGAAGCTTTTCCAAGATATGCACGATCAGCAGGTTGCCTTAGATCTTGCTAAGGAAGGACCGCTAGGTTTGGCTACGATGCTCAAAGCAAATATTGCCCAACAGCATGGCGCTAAAAACCGATCATACAAACCTGAAGGCTTTACTTTGAATCCACAAGCAAATTCTTTTGCGGTTAATGCACCAAGCAAGGGATTTTCTCTGCCGCAAACGCAACCTGTACCACGCGCGCTGAATGCGTATCAAGCTATAGAGAAGGTTAACTAACTATGGCGGATTTATTAAGTATTGGTACTTCAGGTGTTCGCACTTACCAGCGTTCCTTAGCAACGGTTGGTAACAATATTGCGAATGTTGATTCCGAGGGTTATTCAAAACAGCGTCTTGATATGAACCAAGACACGGGAGTGCAGAAAAATAATCTGACACCTGGCTCTGGTGTTATTTCGAGTGCGGTGAAGCGTGCCTACGATGAATTTGCAACAGGTGCATTACGTTCATCAACGGCTGGCTTGAATGCACAAGAGAGCTTATATGACCAAACTCGTAAGCTTGAAAACATCATTGGTGATACTAGCTTATCGCTAACCAATGCGATCGATCGCTTCTTCGAAGCTGCTAACGCATTGAGCACAACACCATCCTCAGCTAGCTCTCGAGAGTATTTCTTGAGCGAGGCGCAGTTTGTTGCCAGCCGATTCAAAATGCTCTCTGATCAAATGGAGCAGTTACGCGAGGATGCTTTTACCGAGTTGGCCTCCAATGCAAAAACAATCGGATCGCTTGCCAGTCAGATAGCCAAGGTAAATGAAGGCCTCTTAGGTAAAAAATTAGTCAACGATCAACCAAATGGCATGCTTGATCAACGTGATCGTTTGCTTCAAGAGCTCTCTGAGTTAACCGATTTCACAATCTTTGAAAAAGAGAATGGCTCAGTAGATGTTTATCTCGGGAAAAATAACCAGACCAACACATTAGTGGATGGTGTCCGTGGCTACACCCTAAGTATCGAAGAGTCTGAGCAAGATCCAAATAGTGCGGTTGTTATTTTAGACCCTTATGGATCGCCACGACCCGTTTCAAATATTGCTGGCGGTAAAGTCAGTGGTATCAGCACGTTTATCAACGATCCACTTCGTCAAACTCAGAACAATCTAGATGAAATTGCCAAAGTCTTCGTATCTTCTGTGAATGATATTCAAACGAGTGGTTTAGATGCTACCGGTAGTTATGGTCGTGAGTTATTTAGTTTCATTGATGAGTCTAAGCGACCATCGACGCAAATTCAGGTATTGCTGAAAGGTGCTGATGAAGTGGCAACTGGTGCCCCTCTGGTTGTAAACCAAGGTGGAAGTAGTACCACGCTTTCCATAGCAAGTTGGCAGGGTAATTCAACCGATTCAGTGCGTTCAGGTGAAAAAATCATTCAAGACCTATGGATTACAGATGATTCACTGACCGACTTTACGGCAAATGACAACGCTCCAGCGTTTGTTATGCCTGGTAATCAAATCAATGATGTTTCATTAGATATTGATGCGGATGGGGGTAATGCCCATATCGACATCTATACACGCAGCGGTAAACATCTATTTAGTACCGGTAAAGCTGATCCCGCGGATATCGTTAAGCAGATAGCAGGATTTGATGCCGATGCCACCTATGACGCATCAGAACTGAATGCATCGGGCGCAGATAGCTTCCTTGATATGTTCCGTATCACGGATAACGGCGATGACACTTATACGCTCAATGTAGATGGTCAGCCGCCAATGGATCTCATTGTATTTGTTAGAGAGGGTACGGCCAGTTTTTCGGGTGGTTGGTATGAGTCATCCGTCGAATTGACGCAAGCGAATATATCGCGTGAAACGCAGATTAGTTTCACAACAGAAAATCAATATCAGGTTGTCGATGTTACGTCAGGCAGTGTCATTGGCTCGTATGACTATGAGTTTGGTGATGAGATTGCGTTCAATGGTTGGGTAGCAAAAGTTGACAACGTCCCAACCACTGGCGATGTATTTACGGTAGGAAAAAATACCTATCCAAAAGGTGATAACCGAAATGCCTTAACGATGGCTGCGTTGCAGTCAAATCGAGACGTGTTCCAGGGGCGTGGCACCTTTGGTGAACTCTATGCAGATACCATTAACGATTTAGGATCGATTGTTGTTCAAGCGTCGATCAGTCGTGATGCTCAACAAGTCCTTGTTGATGAAGCAAAAGAGCGTCGCGATGGCGTATCAGCGGTAAGTCTTGATGAAGAGGCCGCAGATTTGCTTCGTTTCCAACAAGCCTATCAAGCCAGTGCCCAAGTTATTCAGATGGCAAACAAAATGTTTGACGCCATTATTCAGCTGCGTTGATGGAGGATTGAAAGATGATGAGAATTGCTACATCAACCATGTATGACCGCATTACCACACAGCTCAATCAGCAGCAGGTGCGTTTAGCGGCCACCCAAGAGCGTATCTCTTCCGGTAAAAATATTTTACGCCCATCGGATGCGCCCGATGAGATGGCAGCCCTGGATCGATTGGAATCAGCGGCACGTCAGAGTATTCGCTTCTTGGATAACTTGGCATACGGTACAGCCCACTTGAATAACCAAGAGATTTCAATCAATGCCTTTGATGAAGGTGTGCGTCGCGCCTATGAGGTCATGCTGCAAGCCAGTAACGATACCTATAGTGATGCGCAAAAAGAGGTTTTTGCGGTTGAGTTGGAGCAGCTTAAAGATGAGTTCCTTCAATTAGCGAACACGCGTGATGAACATGGAACCTATGTGTTCTCAGGTTATGTGCAAGAAACACCGCCATTTTCTATGGTCGATGGTGACGTGATTTATAACGGTGATGATGCCTACAAAACAATCTTCTCAGATGTAGGTGTTGAGCTAAAGATTGGTATGCCGGGCTCTCAATTGTTTAACAACATTGATTATGAGCAATCAACGTTAAAGACATCCTTTACGTTGGCTTTAGATGGCACAACATCAGACTTTACATTGGGCACTGACAACGAAAGTACAGCCTTGGTGCCAACATTCAGCATTAACGGCACAACCATTGAATTTTCTGCAGGCGCAAGCGCAGAGGAGATTGTGCAAGCAATTAACGATGCGATCGGTGATCAAGGCATCGTAGCCGAGGCAATTACAACAGGAGATGACGCAGGCAACATCAAGATTTCATCCGATACCGGGGTAGATGTCTTGATGGCAGGCTCTGGCTTCAATAACAGCGATGAATACACCGCTGAAGGAAAGCTAACGGCCAGCCCGCTCAAATCCATTTTTGCCATTTTAGATTTAGGAATTGACGCGCTTCGAAGCGGCGATAAAGACGATCTGGCCGTTGCGCTAGACGGTATTAACGCGGCTTCCGAACACGTGGCGATTCAAAAGGTTCGTTTAGGTACTTCAATGCGTGCATTGGAGAATCAAGTTGGAGTACTTGAAGCGAGGGAGGTCGCCTTGGATGAGGCAATTTCCAGGATAAAAGACTTAGATTACGTAACTGCGGTGACAGAACTGAAAAACCAGTCACTTGCGTTGCAGGCCGGGCAGCAGTCTTTCGCCCAGTTAAGTAATTTGAGTCTTTTTAACTACATCCGTTGAGAAGGACTCAATGGTGTCCCACAACACTCATATAAGGAGTAAGTAACATGTCAATGGTTATTAATACAAACATTGCATCGATTAATGCTCAGCGTCATCTCGAAGAGTCGCGCGGAGACATGGAAACATCGATGGAGCGCTTGGCTTCAGGTAAGCGCATTAACAGCGCAGTCGATGATGCGGCAGGTGGTGCAATCGCCTCTCGTATGGAGACTCGTGTATCGGGTATGGAACAGTTGATTCGTAACGTTAACGACGGCGTTTCAATGGTTCAAATTGCTGAAAGCGCAATGGGTGAAGTCAATAACATGCTTCAGCGTATGCGTGATCTAGCGATTCAAGCTACAAATTCAACTCTTACCGCTGGCGATCGTCAGACCTTGCAACTAGAAGTGGATCAGCTGATCGAAGAGATTAATACGATCGCTGCAACCACGCAGTTCAACGGTCAAAACATTTTGTCAGGTTCAGGTGATACTACCTCAATTCAATCTGGCTTGAATGCGGGTGAAGCGGTGAGCTTCACAGTCGGTGGTGTTTCAGCTTCTCAACTTGGCCTGTCGGGCGGTACGAGTGGCCAGTATCACTCTGCTCGTGTCTCAGCAGCAACAGCAGTTGACGCCGGTGATATCACTATCAATGGCGTTGACTTAGGCGCTATAGCTAACACACACAGTGATGCTGATGAATTAGAGACTCAGGTTAATCTTAAGGCCTCGTTAACCGGTGTTACTGCAACGGCGTATAACCGTGTTGAAGGTAACGTAGTAGGGCTTGGCGAGCTGTCGATCGGTGCGGTAAGCATTGGTGGTACATCAATGGGTACCAGCTTTGGTAGCTTGAATGCGTTGGCAGATGCAATCAATGAGAAGGCATCGGATGTTGTTGCTGAAGTCACTTCAGAAGGCCGTATCATTTTGTCTAATACCACTGGTAAGGACATCACCATTGCCGGTGCCGGTGCGGTAGCGGCTGGTTTCGAAGCAACTGGATCAACCACTTATGCTGGCTTCCTGAGCTTTTCCAATAATGATGGCTCACGTGATCCGATTGTCTTTGGTATCGATGCCGATGTGGGTACAGCAGCTGATTTGGCAGTGCTTGGCCTTAATCAGGTGGCGAGTAATGGTGCTGTGACTGGTGGTGCAGTGACCAGCACTTCAACTATTGAAGAAGCGATTACCATTAATGGTGTGAGCATTGGTGCGGTAGGATCTGCTACAGCATCAGCTTACTTGGCTGCAATTAACGCTGTTACCTCTCAAACCGGTGTATCTGCTACTTCTTATACTGAAGCTATCATTACAGGTAATACAACGTCTGGTGGCTCTGGTTTAGATCTAACTGCAGCGGCTACAGCCACTACAACTGACTTCACCATCAATGGTGTGAATGTTACCTACGCTGCTAGCTCTGACCTGGATGATATTGTGACTGCAATTAACACTGCGGCTAACGATATGGGTATCTTTGCTGAAGCCAATGATGATGGCGATATCAAGTTGTACACCACCTCAGGTCTGAACATTGAGGTTGGCGGTGCTAACTACAATAGCGGTACATCACTGACTAAGAGGGGTAAATTGACTCTGGCTAGTGCAGATGGGGGACCGGTAAATGTGAGCAGTTTATCAACCTCGGACGCAGGACGTGCAACAGCAGTTGCTAAAGCTGGTTTTGTTTACTCAAACAGCTACGAGTCAGATGGTAGCGGGTTGAACATCTCAACTTCCGCTTCTGCGAATGCAGCACTTTCTACGTTGGATGATGCCATTGTTCAGCTATCGAATAGCCGTGCTGAGATGGGTGCTTACATGAAGCGCTTTGAGGCAGAAACCTCAAATCTTGCGGTTGCGATTGAAAAGACAGCGAGAGCACTTTCAGCGATCATGGATGCTGACTATGCTGTTGAGTCTGCAAACTTGGCAAAAGCTCAGGTCTTGCAGCAAGCAGGTACAGCAATGTTGGCTCAAGCTAACGCATCAACCCAGAATGTTCTGTCACTTTTGAAGTAACAGAACATCAGATTCAATGAATAGGGAAGTTCGTTGAGTCGATATGGGTGTTGTAAATTGACGTGGGATAGCCTGGTCAGTAAATGCTGACCGGGCTAGCCGTCATTTCTTTAAAGCATTGTTTCTAAAGAATATTTTTATACATCTTGTTAGCGGTTAACTTGCAGAAACCCAGAGTTTCTGCAGATTCTTTAGCTATATAACGAACTGGTTATGGTTTAGGAGCGTTGTTAATACATTACAGTTTTCTGTTTTTTCTCCGATAAGAGCTGTGAAGGCTCCGTAAATGTGCGGGGCGCTTATGGACTCCGTTGATCGATTCAATGGTTGTCTGATCTAACTCACACTTAGGAGTAAAGAACATGGCAATGGTCATTAACTCAAACATTGCATCGATCAACGCTCAACGCCACTTGGCTAATTCTCGTGCTGAAATGGAAACTTCAATGGAGCGTTTAGCTTCCGGCGAACGTATCAACAGTGCTGTTGATGATGCTGCTGGCGGCGCGATTGCTGCACGTATGGAAACCCGTGTTTCGGGTATGGAACAGTTGATTCGTAACGTTAACGACGGCGTTTCAATGGTTCAAATTGCTGAAAGCGCAATGGGTGAAGTCAATAACATGCTTCAGCGCATGCGTGATTTGGCAGTTCAATCTACAAACTCAACTCTTACCGCTGGCGATCGCCAGACCTTGCAACTGGAAATGGATCAGCTGGTCGAAGAGATTAATACGATCGCTGCAACCACGCAGTTCAACGGTCAAAACATCTTGACAGGTTCTGGTACAACCAATTCAATTCAATCTGGCTTGAATGCAGGTGAAGCAGTGAGCTTTACGATTGGCGGCGTCTCGGCCTCTCAACTCGGCTTGTCGGGCGGCACTAATGGCGTGGCCTACTCTGGTCGTGTCTCAGCAGCAACAGCAGTTGGAGCTGGCGACATTACTATCAATGGCGTTGACTTAGGCGCTATAGCTAACACACACAGTGATGCTGATGAATTAGAGACTCAGGTTAATCTTAAGGCCTCGTTAACCGGTGTTACTGCAACGGCGTATAACCGTGTTGAAGGTAACGTAGTAGGGCTTGGCGAGCTGTCGATCGGTGCGGTAAGCATTGGTGGTACATCAATGGGTACCAGCTTTGGTAGCTTGAATGCGTTGGCAGATGCAATCAATGAGAAGGCATCGGATGTTGTTGCTGAAGTCACTTCAGAAGGCCGTATCATTTTGTCTAATACCACTGGTAAGGACATCACCATTGCCGGTGCCGGTGCGGTAGCGGCTGGTTTCGAAGCAACTGGATCAACCACTTATGCTGGCTTCTTGAAGTTTACTAATAATGATGGTTCAAATGACCGCATTGTGTTTGGTATCGATGCCGATGTGGGTACAGCAGCTGATTTGGAAGTGCTGGGTCTTAATCAAACATCAGCTGCTGGTGCTGTAACTGGCGGTGCAGTAACTGCTACGTCAACTGCTGCAGAGGCGATCACCATTAATGGTGTGAGCATTGGTGCCGTAGAGTCAGCGACTGCTTCAGCGTACATGTCAGCAATTAATGCCGTAACTTCACAAACCGGTGTATCTGCTACATCGTACACAGAACAACTGATCACGGTTGGAACTTCAGCTGGAGCAGGCGCAATAAACGCACCTGCAGCGGCTACCACAGCCACTACAGCTGACTTCACCATCAATGGTGTGAATGTTACCTACGCTGCTAGCTCTGACCTGGATACGATTGTGACTGCAATTAACACTGCGGCTAACGATATGGGTATCTTTGCTGAAGCCAATGCAGATGGCGATATCAAATTGTTCACTACCTCTGGTCTGAACATTGAGGTTGACGGTGCTCTCTACAATAATAATGCCTCTACTTCGGTGAAGGGTAAGTTGACTTTAGCGAGTGCAGATGGCGGCTCAGTTAGTGTAAGTAGCTTAGCGACAACTGATGCAGATCGTGCAACAGCAGTTGCTAAAGCTGGTTTTGTTTACTCAAACAGCTATGATGCAGATGGTAGTGGGTTGAACATTTCAACCTCGGCGTCAGCCACGTCTGCACTGGCCACTCTTGATGATGCTATTGTTCAGCTTTCGAACAATCGCGCCGAGATGGGTGCTTACTTGAAGCGTTTTGAAGCGGAATCTTCAAATCTTGCAGTTGCTGTTGAGAAAACTGCAGCAGCATTATCAGCGATCTTGGATGCTGACTATGCTGTTGAGTCTGCAAACTTGGCAAAAGCTCAGGTCTTGCAGCAAGCAGGCACAGCAATGTTGGCTCAAGCTAACGCATCAACCCAGAATGTTCTGTCACTTCTGAAGTAATGGAATAGAGATGTATAGTCAAATGGCTATACATCTCTCTGGAATGTAATGTGCTAGTGGAGGAATAGAAAATGGCAATCGATGCGCCTAACGCAAACGCTGCTGCTATTCAATCGCTGGCCCCCACTCAGAGTAATGGTCTTGCCAAGTCAACCCCAACCCCTTCGGCTGAGCCGAAAGGTGAGGCGTCAGCTCACATGCAAGCGATTGTTCAACCTGAATTTCGGATTAATGAAAAATTCACAATCTCTACAGAAGATTTGCAATTAGCTGTTGATCGTTTAAACCAATCGCTAAGAGAGATGAATCGAGATGTTAACTTTTCTGTCGATAGTCAAACAGGTAAAGATGTGGTCAGGGTATTTAATAGCAATACAGGTGAATTAGTCAGACAACTGCCCAATGATGAGATGCTTAACTTCGTAAAGAATCTCGACAATATGATTGGAATGATTTTTGACAATAAATCTTGATTAAATAAAAGTCTTGATGCCGCCCAAGGGGCGGCATTTTTTATTTAAAGAGAGAGGAAGATTTTTGCCGCAAAGAAAATAGCTTTTCACTGATCAAAAATTATGATTTATAATCAATAAGTTACGATTGGCATGCTGATTGCTTTCTTCAATATACACGTGGGTCCGCTTTAAGAGATGCGGAAGATTATTTCCTGGAGAAAAAAATGGCGACAGACTATCTCGCTGCCTTAAATAGTGGCTCTGGTTTAGATACCAAGAGTATTGTCTCGGCTTTGGTCGAAGCTGAAAGAGCGGGCCCTCAAGGTTCAATCGATAAACGAACAAATGCCGTTGAAGCAACGATTTCTGGTCTTGGTGTTTTAAAGTCTTCCATGCAAACATTAAGTGATGCCTTTGCAAACCTTGATGATATTCGTGAATTTAATTTCTCATCAGTCAGTTCAACCAATCCAAGTGTTTCTTCCGCTAAATTGTCGGGCAACCCGCCTGAGGTCGGTACACATAGGATTTTGGTAGATACCTTAGCGACTAAAGATATTCGTGTATCAACCGAGCAAGCTAGCAAAACCGACGATCTTAATGGAGGTGTTGCAGCAACATTTCAATTCACTGTTGGATCGGGATCAGTGCAAACGGTTAGTTTGGCGGCAGGTGAGGCGTCTTTGCAAAATCTAGCGGATCAAATTAACGCACTTGACGCTGGTGCTTCAGCCAGAATTGTTGAGGTATCTAATGGTCGTTTTAAGCTTTTCTTAGCTTCTGATGAAACAGGCGCTAGCAATAACATTACGATTAATTCAGATTTTTTGGATATTGGCGTTGAAGATGCTGATCATCATGTAGAAACAGCTGTGGATGCCGTGATTTATTACAATAATGTGGCAATTAATCGCTCATCTAATCAGATTGATGACGTGATTGATGGGGTGGAGTTAAATTTACAATCCACCTCTGCATCCGAAATTACGATCGATGTTACTAGAGATACTCAACAGGCTATTTCACAAGTGTCAAGTTTGTTGGATGCGATAAATGAATTTGAATCGATCATGGACGATCTAACAAGCGTCGAAAATGGTGGTGAGCTAGCTTCTGACTCAGAGGTCAATACAATTCGACGCAAAATAAAAGACTTTTTCTTTTTAGATGGATCTCAAGCAGGGGAAAATATCCAACGAACTAACGACCTTGGTATAAATGTTGATCGATACGGCAATTTTTCTTTGGATCAGACAAAATTAACGCAGCAGCTAACGGAAAATTTTGATGAAGTAGCCACATTCTTTACAGCGGGTACTAACGGGGGGTCTCTCCTTGGTGAAGCAGACAGGGGGCTGTCTGGTGATATACGGGCTTTACTGGATTTGTACTTGAAGCCAACAGGGTCTATCCAGTCGCGTATAACTAATCAGAATGAGATGCTGGATGATTTGACTGATGAGCAGATTACTTTGGATGAAAGAATGGCAGCCAGCGAAGAAAGGCATACGACCAAATTTATTACGATGAGTAAGATTGTTGATGAGATGAATTCACTTCAAGAATATTTAAAGTCACAGCTTGATAACCTACCGTTCACTAAGAAAGAAAGCTAACGGATTTAATTTTTTCAATAGAATGCCGATATATAAGGTAGCTATAAAGAAAAGCAATATCTTATTTATTGGAGTTAGTACATGATCACCACTCGCCGAGCATTACATCAATATGGAACAGTTGAGAATGAGGCGAGAGCTGAATATGCTTCCCCTTATGAATTGACTAAGATGCTGTTTTCTGGAGCATTGAAGTCTATGGCACTAATTCCAGTGTTAATGGACAGAAAAGCTTTTGAGGAATGTTCTAAAGAAGTAACGCGCTCTGTTGGAATCATTAATGGCCTTAAGGACTCTCTTGACCTTTCTCAGGGCGAGATAGCGGAAAATCTCTTCCAGCTCTATACATACATGATTAAAGAGCTCATGCGTGCTCATAGAAATCTAGACCAGGAAGCGGTCAGAAGTGTTAGGTCTTTATTGGGTGAAATTGACGAAGCATGGTCAAGCATGCCTGTTCAATTTAGAGGCTAGATCTGGCATAAGCTTTGCTTATATAAATATCTGTACAGCTTGAAATGGGTACTGATATGGCAACATCTTCGAAATTTAATCATCTAAATGTTGATTTCCCTGCTAATCAGCAGTGGATAAAACCTAGATCTTTAGATATTACACCCCATAATTTTTTAGTCGATCACGACACAAGAGTTGCCTCAAAGGGGCATGAATCTGCCGTTTTATGGTTTACTGGGATATCAGCATCAGGGAAGTCTTCAATCGCTAATGCAGTTGATAAGAAACTGAATGAATTAGCGGCTCATACCTATTTGCTTGATGGGGATAATATTCGCACGGGACTTAATTCTGATTTGGGTTTTGATGATTTCGATCGAATTGAAAACATACGTCGTATTGCTGAAGTATCAAAATTAATGGTGGACGCTGGTTTAATTGTAATGACGGCATTTATTTCACCATTCATTTCAGAAAGAGAGCGTGCAAGAAGCCTTTTTAATAAACATGAATTTATCGAAATTTTTGTTGATACACCAATTTCGATAGCAGAAGCTAGAGACCCTAAAGGTTTGTATAAAAAAGCAAGGGAAGGCGCGATAGAAAAGTTTACTGGTATTGATTCAATCTATGAGCGTCCACAGAATCCAGAGTTACATATTGATACTACAAAATACTCCATTGAGGATGCTACCAATAAGGTTGTAGATTACCTAGTTTCAAAAAATCTATTAAAAGGCCGCCTTATTTGAATGAGTATTTAGATGAGATTTGCCACATTGCTAAGACAGCTGGTGTTGAAATAATTAAGTTTTATCAGTGTGATTTTTCAGTTCAATTTAAATTAGATCAATCGCCCCTGACTCAAGCTGATAACGCAGCTCATGATGTTATTGCTTCTAAGCTGCACGAATTATCTCCCTCTATTCCGATTCTTTCTGAGGAAGATATTGATTCATTTAAAAAACCAAATAAATCCGGAAGGTATTGGTTAGTTGATCCATTGGATGGAACTAAAGAATTCATTAACCAAAATAATGAATTTACCGTCAATATTGCGTTGATTGAATATGGGGTGCCCGTATTAGGAGTTGTTTATGCGCCAGCAATGTGTGAGCTCTATTTTGCGGCAAAAGATTGTGGGGCTTGGAAGAAGTTTGATAATGGAAGTGTGAGGCCTCTGTTTGCTTCACCTCGGGATGCTCGTGACTATGTAGCAGTTGTTTCGAGTCGTTCTCACGCCAACCAGCAAACTATGGATTATCTCAAAAGATTCGATTCCCAACATTTGGTTGCGCTTGGAAGCTCATTGAGGTTTTGTTTAATTGCAGAAGGATTGGCTGATGTTTATCCAAGATTTGGACCAACATCGCTTTGGGATACAGCCGCTGCTCATGCCATATTGTTAGAAGCGGGTGGTAATGTGTTTGATCTGAATGGTGAACCGTTGAATTACGCAAATCCCAATATTCTCTTAAATCCTTATTTCATAGCGTGTGGTCAAGAATTCAAACATTTAGCGATAAATTAAAATCAATTTCACTTAAGTAAGATTGCTGTACTCATACGAATTTTCCTAAATGTCGATAAGCTGTCGGTTAAATGGAAATAACCGAAGTTTCATAACTTAAAATTAAGAAAAAACGGTAGTGGGATAGTGGGTTTCTCGGTATTTTTATTTTCAATCAATTACTTAATTCTTGAGTAAAAGAATAGGTTTTTGCGGCGAAAAAAATTTTATCTTTTATAACAAATAGTTAGCGACAACTCAGATACTCCTGACATCTTTTTTACTTGACCTGCTGAAAAAGTGTCATTAATTTGGCATTTCGTTAGATTGTGGTCTAATATTTCTCCACTTCGACGAATCTGATCTCCGATTCGGACATCATTTCGACAAAAACTCGACTTAACGTGCTAGCACGTTAATAGATTAACGATAAGAAAGAGAGGAAACGATGCCGGTGGATCAGTTGCGTACGATGCTGATTGGCTCTTCCGAGATCATGGAAGATCTTCGTAAACAGATCGCTCAAGTGGCGAATACTCCTGCAACCGTTCTGGTTTGGGGTGAGTCAGGCACCGGTAAAGAGCTAGTGGCTCGCGGTATACATTCCCTCTCATCTCGCTTTGCTAAGCATCTTGTTCCTCTCAACTGTGGCGCTATTCCAAAAGAATTATTTGAAAGTGAACTTTTCGGCCATGAAAAGGGCGCTTTCTCAGGTGCGATCGCGGCTCGGACGGGTCGTTTTGAGTTAGCCCATGAAGGCACCTTGTTCCTCGATGAAATTGGTGAGATGCCAATGGAGATGCAGGTCAAAATGCTGCGCGCACTTCAGGAGCGTGTGATTGAGCGCGTGGGTGGCGGCATGCCACATCTGGTTGACGTACGCATTGTTGCAGCGACTAACCGTTGTTTGGAAACGGCCATTACGGAAGGCTTATTTCGTGAAGATCTTTTCTATCGCTTAAATGTGTATCCGATCATTGTTCCGCCTTTACGTGAACGTGGTGAGGATGTGATCGAGCTTTTTAATCATCTTGCCCAAGGCTTTGCGTTAGAGGGTTACGAGCCAATTACCCTCAGTGGCTATGCGCGGATAGAGTTACTGGCACGTAATTGGCCGGGTAATGTGCGTGAGTTGAGTAACTTAGTCGAACAGATGTCGATTCGTTATCCAGGTGAAGAAATTACGTTAGAAATGTTACCGCCGGCGAGTCGCCGTCAGGTGCGGTCGGTCAACTGTTCACCGTCATATATGGCGCCGAGTAATTTTGATCCAGCAAGTGGTGCGCAGTTGAGTGATGCAACCTCAACAGAAGAGCAAGCTGCATTGTGGGCGATTTCGTCTGGTAAAGACTTTGCGCTTTCTGCCCCTTCAGATGCTGATTTAGAAGAAGGTATCGATCTAAAAGAGCACCTTCGTCAGGTTGAAGTTGGTTTTATTGAGCGTGCGCTTCACTTGAATACGGGTAATGTTACTAGTGCGGCTAAGTTACTGGGTCTGCGCCGTACGACCTTAATCGAGAAGATTAAAAAGCACGAAATTTCCTATTCTGAAGGCGCCGTTTCTGGTGCTTTAGCTCGCGTTTAATCGCCAAAGATCGTCACCTTTGCTTGTGGATAAGTCTGTGGACAGATTGCCGTTTTGACGGTTTTCCGTCATATTTGAGTCTCTATTGTTGCCGCTATCGTACTCATCACACAGCTATATAAAGAATATTAAATTGAATTTATTCAATAAGTTATATTCAAATTTTCTCTATAGCGGCAAGAAAATTCCGCTTTGGCATACCTATTGCATAACCCTATCGAAATAGAAGGTCGTTGGAACCGACGACACATGTTTAGGGTAATTGGATGTCACAACACAAAGTCTGTATTGCACTGTTGGATTCGCAGCCGTCGGCTAAATCAAATCTTGCGTCCATATTGAGCGATGAGCGCATTAAGACGCTAACGCTTGATGATGTGCGTGCGTTACATGCGGCGGCTAGCCAAGAAACTATCGATATGGTGATGTTGCATCTCGGTGATGATGCACGCTTTATGGAAGTGGTTGTCCATCAGATGCAACTCTCGTTGCTCGATTGTCCTGTTATTGCGGTCGTGGGTCAGGGTGAGGTTCAAGCTGCAATTGATGCAATGCGCATGGGGGCTCGACATGTTTTGCCATTGCCAATCCAAATCGATGCTCTAGAAGATGCCTTGAATGATGTTCTTGAGGTAAATAACAACTCGGGTTTTACCTGTGAGGCAGAGCAGTCAAGACAGTTACTCGCGTTAGCAGACCGTGTCGCACAAACTGACGTTACAGTATTGATTTATGGTGAGTCTGGCACGGGTAAGGAAGTGTTAGCAAAACACGTTCATGCGCATTCACCACGTGCTGATAAACCTTTCATTGCGGTTAACTGTGCCTCAATACCAGAGAGCATGTTAGAGGATATGTTGTTTGGTCATGAGAAGGGTGCCTTTACAGGTGCGCATCAGCGACACGAAGGTTTATTTGAACAGGCTCATCGCGGCACGATCTTTTTGGATGAGATTGGTGAGATGCCTTTGGTTCTTCAAGCCAAAATTCTACGGGTTTTGCAGGAACGTGAATTGCGTCGATTAGGTGGCAGCGAAATTATTAAGTTGGATGTGCGTGTTGTTACTGCAACAAATCGAGATTTAGCCGAGCGCGTTGCGGAAAAAGAATTCCGTGAAGATTTGTACTACCGCTTGAATGTTTTTCCGCTAAAGATTGCACCTTTGCGTGAACGTGAAGAAGACATCCTGCCGATCGCTGAGGCTTTACTTAAAAAGCATCAAGGTGTTGTTGGTCGAAGATGTAAGTTATCTAAAGCCACTGAGCAGTTCCTTAAGGCTTATCCATGGCCAGGTAATGTTCGTGAGCTTGAGAATGTTGTCCAACGTGCCATGGTATTAGCCTTTGACGGCAAGATTGAAATTGAGCATCTCTTGTTGGAACAAGCTAAGCCAGTTATCGATAAGCCAGTGTTAGCCCAAGAAGCGCCTTCGGTGAATACATCGCCATACATTGAAAAGGTCATACATGCCGATGAGGTACCTGCACCTGTTACCAAAACTGCTGACGATGCAG
>Ga0255765_1003761_pt1 | contig 15836 bp, 18 predicted proteins | sample 041ome_8_FD_179965 | JGI IMG/M metagenome (GOLD analysis project Ga0255765, IMG submission 179965) | Coastal salt marsh microbial communities from the Groves Creek Marsh, Skidaway Island, Georgia - 041407BS metaG (version 2) | ecosystem: Environmental > Aquatic > Marine > Intertidal zone > Salt...
CAAGAAAATCAAAGCTGATACTAAAAAACGAGCGATCCTGCGGATAGTTTCAAGCAGAAGTCATAGAACTGTTGTAGATACTGCTTTTTTAAATTTTTTAGATAAAAAAGGAAAAAGATTGAAAATTATATCTAAAGGCAGTTCTCTTAAAATTTGTGCTTTGGCAGATAATAAAGCTGATATTTATCCACGGTTTGGCCCAACTTCTGAATGGGATATAGCTGCGGCTGATGCTGTCCTTCGATCTAGAGGGGGAGGGATATTTCAAATAGATAGCCATAAACCCCTTGAATATGGCAAAAAAGATAGCATATTAAATCCTATGTTCATCGCAATTAGCAATTTGAACGAAAAAAAGACAATTTTGTCTCTAATAGGTGGTTTTAGTAAAAATTTGCTATAATTATCTGTTCCTAATAACTATGAGTTATAATTAGTTATTAGTAAAACATATATATGGGTACAGACTTACAAACAATTACGCTTTCAACTCCAGGCAAGGATATAGAATCCTATCTGTCTTGTGTGCACGCTATTCCTATTTTAACTGCTGAGCAGGAACAAGAATTAGCGCAAAAGCTTTACGACAACAATGATCTTGAGGCTGCTCGTCAACTTGTTTTATCACATTTAAGATTTGTGGTGCATATTGCAAGATCTTATCAAGGCTATGGCCTGCCTCTAGCTGACATTATTCAAGAAGGTAATGTTGGACTGATGAAGGCTGTTGATCGATTTGATCCTAACAGAGGAGTCAAGGTTGTATCTTTTGCTGTGCATTGGATCAAAGCTGAAATCCATGAATACATTCTCAAAAATTGGAGAATGGTAAAAATTGCGACAACCAAGGCTCAAAGAAAACTTTTCTTCAACCTCAGAAGTAAGAAAAAAACATTGGATTGGTTGACACAAGAAGAAGCTGAAAAAATTGCAGAAGATTTGAACGTAGAAGTGAAAGATGTATTGCACATGGAAAATCGATTGACCTCTCATGACTCAGCATTTGATGCCCCAATTGGCAGCGATGATGAGGGCGATATTCTTTCTCCATCTCAATATCTTGAAGATAGGTCATCCAGCCCAGAAATTCTCGTCGAGGCACAAGAAGTTTCTGAGCATAATGCGCAAGAGCTTTCTATGGCCTTGTCTAGCCTAGATGAACGCAGCAAAGATATTATCGCTAGAAGATATCTTGCAGATGAAAAAGAAACTCTTCATGACTTAGCAGATGAGTACAATGTTTCAGCAGAAAGAATTAGACAGATTGAAAATGGAGCATTGAAAAAACTCAAAGCGGCCATGTCGAACGCAGCCTAAGCAAGGCATCGCCTTATTAATCAAGATAAGCCCTACCTAACGAGTTTTGTAAAAAGACTTGGTAGAATCACCGCATCCCAAAAAAGCGCATTAGAAGCTCTGAAACATCATCATATATCAGGAGCCAATGAGCTTTATGAATTAGCCCAGAGCTATGAAAAAATTATTTTAGAAATAGGTTTTGGCAATGGAGAAAACACAGCTTTCTTAGCGGCTAAAAATCCGAATGCACTAGTCGTTGCATCAGAGGTATATCTGTCAGGAATAGGGAGTCTACTTAATAGCATCGCTCAGAATTCCTTAAATAATATAAAAATTTATGATGATGATGTTCGCGAGTTGCTTTTAAAACTTCCAAATAATATTTTTGATGAAATTTATATTATTTGCCCCGATCCATGGCCAAAAGCCAGACATCATAAACGCAGATTAATTAAACACGACTTTTTAAAAGTTTTGGCAAACGTTTTAAGGGAAGAGGGGACGGTATATATTTCAACAGATTGGGAAAATTATGCTGAGTCCATTGCAGAAGAGGCAGAAAAATCTAAAGAAAATTTTTTATTCAAGAAAATTTCTAATGAAAGCATGCCTATCACTCGCTTCCAACAGCGAGCAATAAATGAGGGCAGATCAATATATACTTTTTTATTAAGTGTTTTAAAAAAATAGTTGAATAGTCTCATTGAGGAATTGATATCCCTTTCGAGTAGCCCCAATCTTATCCTTTAACAGCAGGCCTTCATCAACACCCCTTTGATATTTTTTTAAAAAACTTGTAGGCAGATCAATTGTTAAGTCTTGGTGCTGCAAACCTTTTTTAATTCTTAGCAGATTCATTGCAAGATCCATATCAAGCTCATTTCCTGCAATCGTTTTTAAGTCAGCTGACTTTTGATTTTGTATGTAACCTTCTAGGGGTTTTATTTTTCTGTATCTAATTATTTCTTGCTTATTTGATATTTTACTGTGTGACCCAGGTCCTACTCCTAAAAAATCGCCAAACTGCCAGTAATTTAAATTATGCTGACTTTCATATCCTGGTTTAGACCATGAAGAAACCTCATATTGCTGAAAACCATTTTTTTCAAGAATATCTTTTGCAATGACTTCCATTTTCTCAATCGCTTCTTCACCAGGCAGCAGCAACTCTTTTTTATAAAAAATAGTATTTGGCTCGATTGTTAATTGGTACAAAGATAAATGGTTTACATTTGAATTGATAATTGTTTCTAAGTTTTCAGTTAACGACTCAGGCGTTTGCTTTTCAATGCCATAAATTAAATCAATGGTTGAATTGATATCTTTAAGTTTTTTAGTAGCTTGAATCGCAGACTTGCGATCATGATTGCGTCCCAAAACTTGCAATTCTTGATCACTATAACTTTGGATACCTAGTGATATTCGATTAATACCTGCTCCCAATAATCCTTCTATTTTTTTTTCAGAAACATCGTTTGGATTCATCTCTAAAGTTATTTCAGTCTCAGAGGACCCAAGCTTATCCCTAACAGAATCTAATATCTGTTTGATTGATAAGGTTGAAGCCAGCGAAGGAGTGCCACCACCAAAATATATACTTTGAAATTTTCTACCAGCGATAAAATCACTGGAATGTTTAATGTCTTTGATGATTGCTTCAGCCAGCCTTGCATCGTTGCCATCTACTGGTTCAGTGGTAATGGAAAAATCACAATAGGGACATTGTGTTTCACACCAAGGTAGATGAACATAGAGACTGAGAGGTATTTTATTCAGAAGCAAATCCTTGAATCTTTCTTTTCAACACTTGGATAGCTTTTCCTCGATGACTAAGCAAAGCTTTTTGCTCTGCATTTATTTCCCCCAAAGATGAATTGCTATCCTTTGGGTAGAACATAGGGTCATAACCAAACCCATTAGCTCCTTTCATTGTTGTTTTCACGAAACCTTCAAGCAGTCCTGTTGCAATCAGAGGGAAGGGGTCTGCAGAAGCTTGCACCAAAACTAAAACGCAAACAAAGTATGCCTTGGTTTGATTTAAATCTAGCGCCTCAAGTTCTTTTCTTAGATGCTGCCTATTTTCTTCATCCGTTGCATTCTCATGTGCATACCTAGCAGAGCGCAATCCTGGTAAATTATTTAAGGCTGGTACTATCAAGCCTGAATCATCTCCCAGCGACACCATGCCAGAAGCATTATTTGCTACTCGAGCTTTTTGTAGGCTATTTTCAAAGAATGTTTCACCAACCTCTTGTTCAGGTGAAATGTTTAGCGAGCTTTGTGAAATTATTTTAAAGTTGGGCAGCAGCAGGGCAAATTCTTTTAATTTACCTAGATTATTAGTTGCAACAACAATGGTTGGTTTGTCAGCCAATGAGATAAACTGCCTCAGCAGCAAACAAGTTAGGGAAAGTGTTAGCCAGCCACGAAGAACTACCTCGAGTATTTAAATACACTTTCTTTTTAATATTAAAAGATTCTTCTGCACACAAGTCTTCGAAATCTGCAATTGTACAAAGATGAAGATTTTTTGTTTCGTACCATTTAGCAGGAAGTTGAGCCGAGGAAGGCATTTTACCTTTCAATAATCCTAGCCTGAGTTCCCAGTTTCCAAAATTAGGTAAAGTGATCACACACTCATTTGCTACCTGTAAGATGTTTCGCATGGCATTCCTAGGTCTTCTTAGGCACTGAATGGAGCTTGCCATAATGGCAACATCAAAACCCATGCCTTTATAATTTTGGATACCACCATCAATATCTTGTTGTATCACTGAGACGCTGTTGGTAATACATGCATTAATTTTTTCTTCATCAATCTCGACTCCATAACCAGTTACAGATTTTTTTTCGGCCAATATTTTAAGAAGAGTTCCATCCCCACAACCAAAATCTACGACCTTAGACTGATTGGGTATCCAATCTAAGACAATTGATTGAAGTTGGTTATTCATTTGAGTTTAAAAAGTTTTTTAACGCGGCAGAATACCGATCAGAGTGAAAGAGAAAGCTGTCATGACCATAATCGCCCTCAAGCTCTATATAGGTGCTGTTAATACCCGCCTTAATGGCAGCCATTTGAATTTCTAATCCATATTCTTTTGGGAACAGCCAATCTGAATCAAAAGATGCAATAAGCAATTTAGCTTGAGCGTTCTGGAGGCATGTCACCAAATCATCATTAAAATCTTTTGCCGGATCAAAGCTATCCATGGCCTTGGTCATCAGAATATAGCTATTTGCATCGAAGGTTTTAGCAAATTGCTCACCTTTGTATTGAAGATAGTTTTCTACTTCATAGTTTACATCAGCATCCATTTTATTTTCTGGGTCTTGCAACTTCCTGCCAAACCTTTTGCTCATGTTAGATTCAGACAAATAAGTAATATGACCAAGCATCCTCGCAGCCTTCAATCCCTTCTTAGGCGATTCCCCTTTAACCAGGTAATTACCATTATGAAAATTCTCATCCTTTTTAATTATTTCTCTGGCCACCTCATTTAATGCGATATTTTGTGTGCTTATTTTTGAGGAGGCGGCAATAATTGCAGCTTTTTTAATTCTAGATGGATATGAGACTGCCCATTGAAGTGCCTGCATTCCACCCAAGCTTCCACCGGCAACCATTTCCCAGCAATCAATCCCAAAATGCTCAGCCAGTAGTTTTTGAGCCTCAACCCAATCTCTTACCGATACTTCAGGAAAACTTGCACCATAAGGCTGACCAGACTCCGCCGCAATGGAAGTCGGTCCAGAGGAACCGTGACAGCCGCCAAGATTATTCAGAGAGACTACAAAATATTTTTTTGTATCAATTGTTTTACCATCTCCAATAATTTCATCCCACCAACCAGATTTTTTATCTCCATCTTTAATACCAGCAGCATGATGATTGCCAGAGAATGCATGACACACCAAAACAGCATTGCTTTTATCTGAATTGAGCTCCCCGTAGGTTTCTGTCATTAGCTCAAAACCTGGCAGAACATGACCAGATTTAAGCGTTAGAGGATCTTTAAAAGATATTTTTTCAGATACTGTTTTCATACCAAGGAGCTGATTATTTGTACCAACGAGGAATTAATAAGATTCAAAACAAGCAATCCAATGATAGGAGTAAAGTCTAACCCACCCATGGGAGGCAGAAACTTTCTAATAGGACTCAAAATGCCTGCAGAAATTTCTTCAATAATTTGCAACAAAGGATGATTATTTCCAGGGGCAACCCAACTAAGCACCACTGAACCAATAACACAATAAAATAAAATTCTAAATCCAGAATTTAAAACATCTATTACAGAAATATACAAGAGGGTTAGGGTTTCATAGCCAGATGAGTAAGCCAAATAAAAAGAGCTAAATTTAAGCATTAGGGCAACAGCAATTGCGGCAAAGAGAGGCGGCAAAAAGAAGAAAAGGCTTTTAGAGACTGGTTCGAGATAAGTCGCAAATATTTTAACTATTGGATTGAAATAGTTAACTCGTAGCAACCGGAACACCGAAAGGATTACGAATGCATAGCTTGCAAAGCCCATTATTATTGCTATTACACTAATCATATTAATTACAGTATCGTCTGTTATTGCTCATTACTAATCTCAATAGATCTCTCTTCAGCAGCCTGAAAAGCATCTTGTAAAATTTTATCAAGATTATTATTTTCAAGGGATTCTAAACCGGCCTGAGTAGTTCCACCTGGAGATTTTATCTTATTTATTAAGCTTTCAAAATTTGAGTCTTTAGAGAACGAGTCACTCAAGCTGCTAATAAAATCTTGAAACATTAATTTAGTAGTCACCTGATCGGTTAAAGAAATTTTTTCTAATTCCTTAAAATAGGTATTGAGCACTTGAAATAAAAAAGCTTGGCCACTTCCAATGATGCTAGTAAATCTATGCATTTCATCTTCATTTTGTAGTGTTAAAACATGCCCAACTTTTTTAAGTAGACTGCGTGCTGAGCCGAATGCCTCTGAGTTCTGATCTATAGCATAGACAGCTGTTACTCCTTTTCCAAAAGCGGATGCTGTGTTCGGCATTGCGCGTATTATGGATTTGGGCTGTGAATATTTTTCTATACCAATTCCTGCAACCACGCTTAATATGGCTGCTGTTGGCGCATGCTTAAAAATACTTTCTTCAGCGCTCAAAGCATCTTTGGGTTTTACGGCTAATACAATCAGATCAAAATCTAGCGATGCTAAATTATCTAATTCAATTATTTGTAAGTTCTGAGACTTTAGCGATTTCACTCTCTGTTCATTTCTTTCAATGCAAGAAATGTTAGATGGCTGCATGCCACTTTTTAATAATCCATCAATGATTGCTTGCGCAATATTGCCGCAACCTAGAAAACAAATTTTCATGATCTTTTTCCTAGCAAGCTTTCTCCAATTCTTAAAATTGTTGACCCTTTGAGAATCGAATCCTCAAAGTCACCTGATGTTCCTAGAGACAGATGAGAGCACCCAGGGAGTTCGGACAATAAAGAATTATGTAAGTGAACTATTTTGTTCATGGTTTCTATTTTAGCTTTTTTAGAGGCATTAATCTTTGGCATAAACATTAAACCTTCAAGGATCAAGTTTGGATAATGAGCGATTACTTTGCTAGCAAAATCAATCGTTTCCTCTGGCAAAATTCCTGACTTAGACTCCTCATGATCAATATTGACTTGTATCAATGCATGAATTTTTTTGCCTTCAGACTCAAGGGCATTATTTAACTTCATGGCAACTTTTTCTCTGTCAATGGAGTGCACCCATTGAGCATGTTTAGCAATCAAGCTCACTTTATTAGACTGGATGGGGCCAATAAAATGCCAGACAATATCATTGGGGCAAGTTGACGATTTTTCAGCCAGTTCTTGTGCATAGTTTTCTCCAAAATTATTTATGCCAAGCGCATAAGCCTCTTTGATGACATCAACAGATTGTAATTTGGAAACTGCAACCAGCCTTACCTCATCCTCAGATCTTTGAGCTTGATGGCAAGCTTTTTGAATCCTAGTAGAAATATCTCTCAGTCTATCTGCTATGTTTTTGTGCATTTTTTATAGATAAGAGGCTGCCTGCCATTTTTCATGAGCAGCTCTCTAGCATTATTTACTTCAGATTTATTGAGATACGGGCCTGACATAACCCTGAATAAAGGTTTGTCTGGCTGCTTAGAGCTAAACGTTTTTTCAACGTAAGACTCCATGCCTAAAGCAAGCAAAGAGCTCAGTTGCTCCTGTGCATAAACTCTTTTTCCGTAGGATTCGATTTGGACTAGATACTCGCAATCTTCTTCAACAACTATTCCCTCTAGTTCAATAAGCACGGTATCCTTTGCCAACTCTATCGGATACAAGAATTCTACTTTTGGGTTGCTGACATTACCCCTGATATTCACAACATCAGTTTGCAGAATTACATTTGATGTAAATAAAAGTAGAGCGCTCATAACAGCGATTATGAACAGATGTTTTATTTTTAGCGGTTGATTGAGCTCTCTTTTTGCTCGCAAAGAAGTCTTAACTCTTTTTGCTTTTGACTTATTTATAGGGTGTTTTTTAGCAAAATCTTTCACATTAATTACATGCTATCTAAAGGCTCAATGCCTAATAATTCTAAAGAGGAAGCTATTACAGATTTCACAATGATTAAGGATCGAATAATATTGTTCTGCTCTGAGTGTTTTGCATTCAGGATACTTACGCTGTTATAAAACTGATGGAAGCTTTGTGAAATATCTCTGAGATAATAAACAATAAGATGTGGCTGTAGGTTTTCTCCTGCACTCTTAATCACAAATTGTGCACTTAAAGCCATTTGTAGTAGCTCATCGCAACCATCAAAATCATCATCGTTAAATTGGTTTGGCAATGAGCCACCTGTTTCAAGATATTTTTTCTCTACTGAGCAGATTCTTGCATGCGCATATTGGACATAATAATAAAGATTATCTTTAGAATTAGATCTAGCAACCCCAATATCAAAATCAAGGTGCTGATCTGCCTGTTTGGATAAGTAATAGAATCTTGATGCATCTGGACCTATATCATCAATTAATTGTTTGAGCGTATAAAAATTTCCACTTCGGGTGGACATTTTGACCTTTGAGCCATTTTCAAAAAGATTAGCAAATTGTACAAGCTGAACTTTCATTTGTTTTTTGCTATAGCCCATGGCCTCAATGGTTGCTTCGATTCTTTTAATGTATCCATGATGATCTGAGCCCCAAACATTAATAATGGTGTCAAAACCTCTATCTAATTTATTTCTGTGATAAGCCAAATCAGCCGATAAATAGGTTCCTCTTCCATTTTCACGGATGATGACGCGATCTTTGTCATCACCAAATTTGGTCGACTCAAGCCAAACAGCTCCATTTTTTTCATAGGCATGATCTTTTTTAACTTGATCGAGCGCCATAGAAATTTCTGATTTTTTATCTGTCAGTTCTCCAAGCGAAGACTCAAAAAACCAGTTATCAAAGATAACCTTAAATTCAGTTAAATCCTCTTTAATAGATTTAATTACATAGTCCAAGCCATGCTCTCTTATTAATAACCAACTAACTGAAAAATTAATTTTGATGCGCTCAATCAACACATCTATTTTTTCCTCATCATCAGATGGAAGATCATCTATTAAAACCTCTTTTTCAGCTTGCGATATAGTTAAATCAACGTCTATGCCTTGAGCAATTTCTAAAATATATGACCCTTTGTATGCAGAGCCAGGAAAATTATCATCATCAAAGCATTCTAATTTTCTTAAAAAAATGCTGCATGCCAGAATATCAATCTGCCTTCCAGCATCGTTTACATAATATTCTCTGGAGACTTCATGACCTAATCGTTGCAAGATTCTGCCGATGGCGTCCCCATAGGCTGCTCCCCGACCATGACCAACATGCAATGGGCCAGTTGGATTGGCTGAAACAAATTCTATTTGTATTTTTTCATTGGATGCATGGGAAGAATTAGCAAAAGAATTTGGATTTTTGTGGGCATCATCAAGTTGATTTAAAAATGCTTCCCGAGTTAAAAATATATTTACAAAACCAGGACCCGCTAATTCCACCTTTGCAATTTCAGGCTGCCTCTCTAGCTTAGGAATTAGTGCTAAAGCTATGTCGCGAGGATTTTTCTTTGCAAGATTAGATGCAACCAAACATAGATTTGTTGTCCAGTGACCCTTTTGTAGAGAATCTGTAAGAGTGAGTTTATGCTTGCTTAATAATGCTTTTCTTTGATCAGCATGAAGAGATAACTCATTATCAATAAAATCACTTAACGAAGATGAAATTTGGTTATACAAAGTCTATACGCGCCCCGAATACTCGCCAGATCTTGTGTCAACTTTAATTTTTTCTCCCTCTTCAACAAACAGGGGAACTTGGATGGTAACGCCAGTTTCCAATTCAGCAGGTTTTGTTGCCCCAGAAACAGTGTCTCCCTTAATACCAGGATCTGATCTAGTAATATTTAATTCAACGAACGGAGGAGCTTCAACTGAAATGGGCTCATCATTCCAAATCACAACTTCACAATTTTCCTGACCAATAATCCATTTCTGTGCATCACCTACAACATCAGCATTAATAGCAATTTGTTCGTAGCTAGAAGAATTCATAAAATGCCATTGCTCTCCATCTGAATAAAGATAGCTCATCTCAACCGTCATGACATCCGCTTCTTCTACAGATTCTCCAGATTTATATGTTTTATCTATGACTTTGCCAGTTATTAGATTTCTAAATTTTACTCTCATCACTGCCTGTCCCTTGCCAGGCTTATGAAACTCATGTTCTAGGATCGAACAAGGTTGATCATTAATAATAATTTTGAGACCGTTTCTAAATTGGCTTGTTGATATTTTCATAGTGTGATTTACTCTCTTATTGTATTTAAAAGGGGTTTTTTCAATGTATAAATTTTTATTATCTACTATTTTTCTTTCTATCCTAGTGCTTTCCTCGTGCTCAAGCGAGCAACCGAATGCCCTAACTGAATCCGATGTAGAAGAATTTCTACAAAGGGTTGAGCTTGAAGATAAAACTCTTGGCCCTATTGTAAGCTCTGCCTATTGGATAGGAGCGAATTTTATCACTTATGATTCACAGAAAGTAGTTGCAGACTATGGCAAAAGATACCAATTGCTCGCATTAGAGCGAGCTCGACAGGCTTCTTCCTTTGATGGGGTAGAGGTTTCAGAAGAAAATCGAAGGAAACTTAACCTTATAAAGAGCTCGTTTGTTATGCCATCGCCGCTAAACGATGAGTTGGCAGGAGAAATCTCTGCAATAAGCGCTGAATTAGACGCTATGTACGGTACAGGAGAGCATTGTTTTGCAGATGATGATTGTTACGACTTGGAGGCATTTGAGTCCATTATTGATAATTCAAGAGATCCAGCTGAGCTACTAAAAGCATGGGAAGGCTGGAGAAATATTGGTAAGCCAATGAAAGACATGTATTTAAGAATGGTTGAAATTGGCAATCAAGGCGCCAATGATTTGGGTTATGACGGCTTGACAGATTTATGGTTCAGCCAATATGACATGCCAGCAGACGAGTTTTTAGATGAAACCGACAGGGTATGGGATGAACTCAAGCCTCTTTACGATGCTTTGCATTGTCATGTTCGTGATCAGCTATCCAATTATTATGGCGAGGAAGTTGTGCCCAAAACTGGAAATTTACCTGCTCATGTCTTGGGCAATATGTGGGGACAATCTTGGTCAAATATATATGACCTTGTTTACACACCGGAAAGTAGCTCATCTTCTTCAGAGATAAATTTAACCAACATACTGATTGAAAAAGATATCGATGAAATTGAAATGGTCAAAATCGCAGAAAACTTTTTTATTTCTCTTGGATTTGAGCCTCTGTCAGATACTTTTTGGGAAAGATCATTATTTATAAAGCCACAAGATCGAAATGTTGTTTGCCATGCATCAGCATGGGATCTTAATTCAGATATAAATGATTTAAGAATCAAAATGTGTATTGAGAGGAATGCAGAGGACTTTTCGGTAATTCACCATGAGCTAGGCCATATTTTTTATTACCAAGCCTACAGCGATCTACCTGATATATTCCAAAGTGGAGCAAATGATGGCTTTCATGAGGCTGTAGGAGATTTACTCACATTATCAATAACTCCAGACTATCTGCAAAAAATTGATATGGTTTCTATGGAGGAAGCTCGACAAGCTAATGCAGACCCTATTTCCTTATTGATGCAGCAAGCGCTTGATGGTGTTGTGTCTGTACCTTGGACTTTAATGTTAGATAAATGGAGAGCAAAGGTCTTCACAGGTGAAACTAGTCCAGAGGAATTGAATAATTCTTGGTGGGAATTACGAGAATTTTACCAAGGCATTGGTGCGCCGCGTGACCGTGATGTTGATGCATTTGATCCTGGTGCAAAATATCACATTCCTGGTAATACTCCATACACCAGATATTACCTAGCAAAAATTCTTCAATATCAATTTCATGAATCTCTTTGTAATCAAATGGGATTTGAGGGGCCTCTTCATGAATGTTCAATATATGATAATGAGCTTGCTGGAGAAAAATTAAGAGCCATGCTTGCACTAGGGCAAAGTCAAGAGTGGCAAACCGCATTGGAAGCTCTCACCGGGACAAGAGAATTAAGTGGCAAATCTATGCTAAATTATTATCAACCACTAAAAGATTGGCTGGATATTCAAAATGCTGAACGTACATGTGGATGGGAGGGGTGATGAAACACTTAACTAATTTAGCTATTGCCGCTGGAGTTTTTATTTTTACAAAGCTTTATGCAGATGCAATCTCTTTTAATAGCATTGAGCTATCGGGAGTAAATTTAGTTGGCCATCTATTGGTCATGATCTTTGTCATCCAATGGATTGCATATATACCAGCCTTTATATTTAAAACCGAAAAATTTTATGATTTAACTGGCAGTCTTACCTACATAACAGCTATTTCGTTTGCTGTATATTCAACCAATACTACTCCAAGCCTTGATCTTGGCAGTCTTATAATAGGTGCTGCAATCATTATTTGGGCCCTTAGACTGGGCTCATTTCTATTTATCAGAGTTCATAAAGACAAAAAAGATGGCAGATTTGATACTATCAAAACTTCTTTTTCTCAATTCTTTATGACCTGGACTTTACAGGGCATGTGGGTTTTTATTTGCTCATCGGCGGCTTTAGTTGCTATTGCCAATCCAACCGGCGTTGTTGTAAATAGTGTCTTCGCCATAGGGCTTGTAATGTTTATCTTTGGATTTGTGATTGAGGTCATAGCAGACAATCAAAAAACTGCATTTCGATCAATCCCAGAGAATAAAGACTCATTTATCAATGAGGGGTTATGGGCTAGATCCAGACATCCAAACTATTTTGGTGAAATCACACTCTGGGCAGGGATTACTGTTATGAGCATTTCCACATTTGAGGGCATGAACTATCTCGCAATTTTCTCTCCCATCTTCTCATACTTATTATTGGTTTATGTAAGTGGCGTGAGAATGCTGGAATACAGGGGGCTGAAGAAATGGGGTCATCTTGATGATTACAAAGAATATAAAAACAATACTCCTAAGCTCATACCAAAGGTCTTTAGTTAATAATTCTTAATAATATAGCTATATTTTAACCATACTTTATTTGTTACATTGTGAGGCGATTTTGTGCAAAATTAGGTACAATCACAGCATTAAAAAAATTTGAATAATTTCACTACGCTGTTAGACTAGTGAACCATTTTTCCTAGGGAGAAAAAAATGTTAAAGAAAAGCTTAGTAGTTCTTACTATGCTGACTACGTTTGTAGCGGCTTCAGAAATGGAACTAGTATTAGAAGTTGGAAGGGATAACACAGAGCTTTCTGCTCAATCCCAATCAAAAATTGATGCAACTGAATCAGCTACTGATAAGCTGATCAACGAATTTAAAGTTGTTTCTAAACAAGTTGAAGGCCTAAAGCTATACAACGCTCAAAAAAGAATTCAAATTCAAGCTCAGCTTGACCTAATGGATCAATATGACGAGCAGCTGGTTCAAGTTGTTGTCATGCAAAGACAGATTCCTCCCTTGGCTCAAAGAATGCTCGAAGGCTTGGAAAAGTATGTCAATCTTGATACACCATTTCATATAGAAGAAAGAAAACAAAGATTAGATCTTGTAAGGGCATCTCTTTCAAATCCCAAAGTCACAGCATCTGAGCAAGTTAGACAAATTTTAGAGGCTTATAATATTGAGGCTGAATATGGCAGAAAGCTAGATGCTTATGACGAAACTATTGTCCTAGATGGGCAAGAGGTTGTTGTAAATATTCTTAGAGTTGGAAGACTTGGTATGTTCTTCCAGTCAAAGGATGAAAGAAAAACAGGATATTACGATAATGAAACAGGTACCTGGGAAGAACTGCCTGGTAGTTACAGGGTAACCGTCAGAGATGGAATTCGAATGGCTCAGAAACTAGCGCCCATGGACATTATGATGCTGCCGGTTGTCTACAGAGGAGAAGCTTCATGAAAATTTTAAACAAATACATCTTATCTTTTGTATTAATTGCTTCAATTTCAACTTTTGCCCAAGAGGCTGATGAAGGTGAACCTACTACTATTCAAGGTTTATTACAGTTAGTTGAACAAGGCAGAACAAATGAGCAGAGCGTTAACGCTCAAAGAGAAGCTGAGTTTCTTGCTAATAAAAATCAGCAAGCAACAAAATTAGCTGCTGAAAAAAGAGAGCTAGCTAGACAAGAAAGAATTGCTGATGAGCTTGAGGCTGAATATAAGAAAAATGATGCAATTCTAGTGGTTAAAGAGGCTGCTTATAAAAAAGAATTGGGTTCTTTGGTTGAGCTTTTTGGTCATTTGCAAAGTTCTGCTGGAGAAGCAAGCGCACTTTTTGCTGATTCCTTGACTTCTGCTCAGTATGGAAGAGAAAGAGAAACATTTTTAAATGAGCTGTCTGCAAAAATGTCAAGCGCCACAGTACTTCCTACTATTAGAGAGCTTGAAGGTCTATGGTATGAACTTCAAAGAGAGATGGTTGCTGGGTCTGAGGTTGTTTCTTTCAATGCAAATGTCATTAATCTTGATGGTGAATCAGAAAATTGTATGGTTACCAGAGTGGGACTCTACAATGCTATTTGTGATGGCAAATACTTAGAATACATTGGCAGCAAAGGCCAGTATGCATTTCTTGGAAAGCAGCCAGAAGGCCGCTATGTAAGCTCAGCTAAAAAACTATCTAATGCTGATGTTGGAGAAGTTATTAAGTTTGGCGTAGACCCAACTGGCCCAGTTGGTGGAAGCTTGCTTGCTAATCTTATTCAAAATCCAAGCTTAATGGAAAGAGTAAACCAGGGTAGAGAGGTTGGTTATATTATTATTTTTGTAGGTTTAATTGGTATAGCAATCGCTTTTTGGAAGTTATTTACTCTATACACAATGGGTGTTGCTGTTGCTAAGCAAGCTAAATCTAAAACTCATGATAAATCTAATCCGCTGGGAAGAGTTCTTGCTGTTGGTGAAGAACACATGAATAAAGATATAGAAACTTTAGAGTTAAGACTTGCTGAGGCAATTTTGGCTGAAAGGCCAGCTATTGAACGAGGTATTCCTGTTGTAAAAATCATTTCAGTAGTCGCGCCACTGGCTGGTTTATTGGGAACGGTTACAGGTATGATCGTTACATTCCAGCAAATCACATTATTTGGTACTGGTGATCCTAAGATTATGGCTGGAGGTATTTCCCAAGCCCTTGTTACTACTGTTCTTGGATTAGTAGTTGCTATTCCAACAACGCTTTTACACTCTTTTGCAAATTCATCAGCAAGAGGAATTATTAATGTTCTCGAAGAACAAAGCACAGGAATAGTAGCAGAGCATTCAGATTCAAAGTAACTAGTTAATGTTTTACACAATCACTGAAGCTTTCAATACTCTCAGAGACTTTATGTCTGCAGGGGGTAGTGTGCTTTGGTTGATTGCAATTCTTGCTGCTTTTATGTGGGCAATAATCCTAGAAAGAATTTGGTATTTTAATGCAGGACATCAAGTTTATATGGGTGAATTGAAGGCTGAATGGGACTCAGTGTCTGATCATACTTCTTGGAAAGGTACTGCTATTAAAGAAAAATTAATTTCCCAAGCAAGAACCGAAGTTAATAGGTATCTTTCTTTAATTAATACATGTGTTGCTCTGGCGCCTTTATTTGGTCTGCTTGGAACTGTCACTGGCATGATCGAGGTTTTCCAGGTTATGGCTTTTACTGGCGGTGGTGATGCTAGATCAATGGCTGGAGGAGTTTCTAAAGCAACCTTACCGACCATGGCTGGAATGACCACAGCTCTTTCAGGCGTATTTGCTACAATATATTTAAATGCGGCAAAGAATAGAGAAGAGACCTTAATTAAAGAGATAATCAGAAATTAGTTTATAGGAGAAAATTGTGAGAAGAAACGCTATATCAAGTGCAGTTCAAGAAGAAGAAGCTGAGATTAATATGACGCCCATGCTTGATGTTGTTTTCATC
>Ga0255765_1003764_pt1 | contig 15823 bp, 18 predicted proteins | sample 041ome_8_FD_179965 | JGI IMG/M metagenome (GOLD analysis project Ga0255765, IMG submission 179965) | Coastal salt marsh microbial communities from the Groves Creek Marsh, Skidaway Island, Georgia - 041407BS metaG (version 2) | ecosystem: Environmental > Aquatic > Marine > Intertidal zone > Salt...
CAAACGCGCCACAGGGTCAACCTATGTGGTGGGTAAGAAAGACGTCGGTAAACGAATCACCGTCCGCGTAGCCGGCATCAAATCGGGCTACGTCACCGAAGTAGAAACCTCCACGGCGACAGATGTTGTCTTAAGTGGATTCCCGTTTACCTCGACTGAAGTTCCCACAATCAGTGGTGACGCAGTGCTAGGTCAAACATTGACAGCCACAGTTGCAGATTGGGATCCGGCTCCTACTTCGTATGCGTATCAGTGGTTAGCGAATGGGAAACCCATCAAACGCGCCACAGGGTCAACCTATGTGGTGGGCAAGAAAGACGTCGGTAAACGAATCACCGTCCGCGTAGCCGGCATCAAATCGGGCTACGTCACCGAAGTAGAAACCTCCACGGCGACAGTTTTCGTGTCTCGATGACTCCAAAGAGAACAATTCCCGCGGTTGTTTCGCTCGCACTGTTGATTGCAGCGGGCGGATGCGTTCAATTAGACACGCAAACAGGGGAGACAAAGTGTCCTGATTTTGCATCGGTAATGGGTGAACAGGGACCCCCTTCCAAGCCGAAAAGTGGCGATGTGACTCCTTTCGAGGCGACTGCGAGAGAACTTATTGGACTTACTGAATCAAACGCGCAGAACTGTGTTGAACAAGCGGGTCTCACTCGGAGGGTTGTGTATCGGAATGGTGAATCGTTGGCCGTCACCCTTGACTACCGCCCGGATCGCATAAACATCTCGGTAGAGGAAGGCTTCGTCGTCGACGTCACTCTGGGGTAGCGCTGCCGAAGGGCTTCTTGCACGCCACTTGAAAAACCTTTCAACTGCGGGTAAATGCAAACGTCTGGGCTGGCGGGTATCAATCTGAAGCCTTCTGAAAATTGGACCCACTCCCTATCAATCACCCTGGGGCCCGAGGTCTATGGCTTTTCCAGTCACTGGTTCCGCGCATAGAGTTATCGCGAGGCCATTTGCGTTGATAGGAGTGTTGTGTGGACGTCCTAATTTGGCTAGCTCTCTTTATTGCGTCGATGCTTCTCGCAATCGCCTAGGAACCGTTGCTACTCTCCTGCCAAAGAGAATCCCATTTCTGCGCTAAAGTTTCCATCAGTAAAAAATCCTCCCGATACCAGCTAGCCAAATTATTTTTAGCGTGTTCACTGAGAGGTGGAGCCTTCTCCTTCGAGTAGTCGTTGCGGTGGGAGATTATCGGGCGCTCGCTGAACTCAGGACGAAAATCCATTCCCAAAATCGAGAAAAAGAAACGCAAGTCGTCGTTCAAATGCTCCTGTCGGATGACGAAAATTGGATTCTGCGAAAGATGACCGTCCCCGAGGGTGTACGTCATAGGCCGATTGATATGGCTGATTTCCGACATAGCCTTGACTGCCGAAGGGTTCTCCGCATGTTCAGGATCAAGTGCCTCGGCAAGGTCATTGGCATGGGGGAAAAGGCCAAAAGCTATCTCTTCGCCCGGCGACCACGAAAAATTGTTACGAGGACGGCCCATCCTTTTTCGCGAATAGAAGCCTGAGTAGAACCGGGAAATTGGGTCTCTAACCGAACAGAACCAAAGTTCCGATTCCGCTAAGTCTGCCGCCCGGACCCGGTGCGGTCGTTTTACAAAGAAATATTTCTTGTTGTCCTGGTTTGCTTGCTCTAGCTGATGCGATATCTGGGATCCGCCGGTCTTGCCTATGTGAAGGTAGTTGATTCGAATTCTTCCCCTCTGGGCCAGATTTTCCTTTCCAACTCGGAGTAGCTTCCGAATGTTTCGAGTTATTATCAACGCCTTGTTTCCCAACTGAACCAAAGATACTACCACAAGGACGAGCTTGTGCGTGACCATGTGATGAGGTCAAGTTGGGAACGGAGCCACGTGCTATTACTGCCCCAGAGCGGTGGTACTAACTAACGCCTCTCTGCGAAATCCACCCACTCCCCGGAATCCGCCCCGGGTAGGGGGAGGGTTTGCCTGAGCGCAGAGGCGAGCAGTCAGAGAAAAGACAATTAGGCGCGACTTACTCTCCTCCCTCCCCGCCCTGCCCTGCCCTGGCGGAGGTGGTGGCTCACTGCGGACTAGTCCACTGGGCAGCCACACTCCGGGCAGCGGGAGCCCTCCTCCTCGAGTTCAGTTCGAACTAGACAGTGAGGGCAGTTGGGGTTTGCAATGTATTCCCGAGGTTCCATAGTTCGCAGGGTAATTAGTCGAGCGGGTTGCTCGCGGGAACTCTCCACAGCCTGCCTCTCCGCCTACCCTGGGAGGGCACAGAATGGCCTCTAAGCCTCTCGAGATCTCTCTCCGAGCGGGACTATTTGGAGGCAGAGTAATCAGTGGTGACGCAGTGCTAGGTCAAACATTGACAGCGACTGTTGCCGATTGGGATTCGGCTCCTACTTCGTATGCGTATCAGTGGTTAGCGGATGGGCGACCCATCAAACGCGCCACAGGGTCAACCTATGTGGTGGGTAAGAAAGACGTCGGTAAACGAATCACCGTCCGCGTAGCCGGCATCAAATCGGGCTACGTCACCGAAGTAGAAACCTCCACGGCGACAGATGTTTTGTCTCGATGACGTTGAAGAATACAAGTCCCGCCGATTGAGGTAAGTTGATTGAAAGGTAGGTGCATCAGAAATAGTTACAGACATAACGACTCTTGTTCACATTGGCTTGCATAAGACCGGTTCGTCGGCCTTGCAGGAGGCCTATTTTCTCCCAACACATGGCTTTCTCGCTCTATCGCGAGAAAAGACTCTCAAAATGTTCGTCAAGAAACCGCCAATGAGCCCGCTCGGCAAAGCCGAATTAAAAATACTTGCCGAATTCCAGCAAACGGCAGTCGAGCGGCGCCTGGTGCCGGTGATTACGCACGAACGACTCTTCGGCTACCCTCTCAACGGCGGAATTGACCGAATGGACATACTCACCCGCATCAGAGAATCCATTCATAGGCCGAAAGTGTTGCTTGTGTTCAGAGAGCAACGGTCCTGGATGCTTTCCATGTTCAAGCAAATGGCCAACCATGGTGACTTGATATCGCTTGCCGAGCTTGCCAAGCCTCGCAACCAGCCAGAAAATTCACCTACAGCAAGATGGAAGCGTAGCTACCTTGATTTCTTTCTGGCCCGAGAACGTTTGTCAGATATTTTTGGCCCGCAGAATGTACTGCTATACCCCCACGAATTGCTAAATTCAGACTTCCAAGGGTTTTCCTCCCGGCTTTCAACATTCGTTGAAAAAATTGCCTCCCCCGCAGAAGAGAAGCTACGTGAAGTCAACCCAGCCCAGCCACTTTGGAAGGCCAACATCAAGCATTCACTTAACCGAACCCTTTTCAGGCCCGCCAGCAATGGCACTGGTATTTACACTGATGAGAAAACAGTAGAAATCATTAAGGCCCTGCGGCGGGCAACTTTTAGGGCAGTGGATAGAGTTCCCAACAATAATTACTTATACAGGCAATCAGAAAGAAAGGCCCTCAATTTTCTTGATGCGCAACTGGGGTCTTTTTATGAAGAATCGAATTCACTTCTCGCCAGGGAGCTACGACTAGACCTTGGAAAATTGGGGTACGCAATTTGTTAATTTTTCAAACCGAGAATCTTGGAACCTCTGTTGCCACGCATTTACAAAATCATTCTGGGTGGGACTGAGCCGCGTATCGATTTGGTTATAGGGCCAGTCAATTGGCACGCCCGGAGGGATTCGAACCCCCAACCTTCTGATCCGTAGTCAGATTGGCGAGGCCCCACTTTCCGCCTATTTATTGGATTCTAGCGAGGCAAAAAATAGTGTGTGCCCACTATGTGCCCAGTGAAGACGTTTTACTCCGGCTTAGATGTTCTTACTCAGAGAGAGGCTGAGGGGCCATTCTGCGCCCTGCTAGGGCCGAGGAAGTGGCAACCTGTGGATAGTCCCCGCGGGCAATCTGCTCCACTAATTACCCTTCGAATCATGGAACCTTGGGAATACCTCGCGAACCCTAACTGCCCAGACTGGCCAATAACGACCTGGGACCACCCCGTTGTGGCTACCCGGTGAGAAGCTTCACCGTGCACGCCAAGTACCCATATCCATCAAAACAGTCGCGGCACACATCGCTGGTGGGTCGGATTGATACCTCGAGGTGACGCGAGGGGTGCTTGACCGATAACGAGATGTGGTCTTGTCCCGGAAACCAGTGGAGGAGCTGTTCACCGTTGACGTAGACGGCTGCCTTTTCTGTGGCAGGTTGTCCTAACTCGAAATTGATGACCACCTCGGACACCCCAGACGGGAGCGTAATCGCCGCCCGGTAGTCCCCTGTCATTTCCGCCACCGGACCCACCGTGAGCTCACGGGGTGTGTTCTGTGCGAATACCGGCCAACGAGTCAATCCATCGAGCCCCAGCGGTTCGGGTGGTCGAAGAAAACCTCGTCTCTGCGGAGTCAAGAAACTTTCGAGCACCTCAAACCGGCCCAGAGACAACCACAGGGCATAACGCAGTCTCGCCCCGGGTAGCTGCCTGCTGGCAGCGACCACAGCCGCCCAACCCGGAAAACGGACCCGCCACAAAAACACTGCCCGCCGAACAACACCCGGTGCCTGCCCAACGGGAGCTACCAACCGCTCAACAAGTTGGGGCACGAGCGGAATCGCCTGGGTGGTGAGTGGCCAGCCCATCTGGTTGAGCCGACGGTTCACTGTTGCGAGTGCTGTTGTAAGCCGGGATTCTCTCGCCTGGCTGATCAGGTCGCTCACGTCGCGTTTGGTCGTCAAGGTCATAATATCGACCAGAGACTGGATGTCGTCGGTGCGGGATGCCGCTCTTGTCCCGTGGTAAGCGCTGTGGAGAGTGAGAAGCGTGGGGCGTGGAATGGAGATTGCGACTCCAAAAAAACTCACCGTTTCGCCAGGCTCTGTCAGCATCATGTCGAGAAGTCTGGCTGGCTGTTTTCCCCCGTTGACGTGTACGTCGACGTGCACGGGGCCTTTGTGAAAATCCAATGCCACGTTGGGTGCCAATGAGGAGTGCTCGCCACACGCTGACACTGAATTGCAGATAAACCCGGCGCGAGTCAGAACTTCCGTGGCCTGTTGGATATCTGCGCGGGCAACCACAATGTCACCGTCACCGACAACTCGATTGCCGATGACCCCGAGCGACAGCTGGACGGCGATGCCCTTGATGACGCGGTAAGTGATGTTTCGGCGAGAAAATTCGGCGAGAACCGGTCGTAATTCGTAGAGTATGCGGTGGTTTTTTGACCAGGCATGCTTGTAGGCACCACGCAGTCGATTGCGCTCCGGAAGAGAGGTGTCGTCATGAAGGTTCGAGTAGATGGCCGGTGTGAGGCGTTGAGCCTCCGGGCCCAAGTGGTAGAACCCCACGCTGTCCATCAGAGTCTGCCACGCAGCCCGCGCGTCGGCCTGTTGCGCTAGGGCGGCGGTGAGGGCAAGTTGAAGTTGACCGTCTGATTTCGTGGAGGTCATCCACACGCCCCTATCCTTTGCACGAGATCGACATTTGCGGCCTGATTTGGCCCCATGAGGAGCCGGTAGGCGGGAGTCAAGGCTGCCAGCTGGGTCAAGGCAAGGCGATCTCGCGCTGTTCCACCGGCTAGTTCCCGTAGCGAGTCGTCGACGAGTAACTGGGTGGAGCGCTGGCGGGACACCGGAAAAACGGCACTGGCTCGGTCTACTCTCGGGAAAACGAGAAACGAGACCGGGAGCGGGCGGGCGGGGATACCTCGGGGGTCAATGGAGAGAAAACCTTTGGCACGGTCGACACCAAGAAAATGCGTGGTGTTCCACAAGTATTCTGGGGTGAATTCCTGCATGGAATAGGCGCTCAGTTTGGCTCGTGCAAAAACTGGGTAGGCCATGCCACCTTCCACCCAGACACAGTCATCGGCGACCAAGGTGTTCCCACGACGCGAAAGCTCGAGTGACAATGATGATTTGCCGGATCCACTGGGACCGCCAAAGAGCACCCCTTTGCCGTTGACGTCTACGCAACCAGCATGGACGATAACGCCACCGCTAGATTGGGCAATCCAGTTCCAGAAAATCCGAAACGGGGTGATGAAGCTACGCAGGTCCAGGTGCCGGTTTCGCCGAAGGATAATCGCTCCAGCCCCATTATCCGAGTCATAGACGTAGACCGCACCGTGGTTTCGATCGATGAAGATTCGCCTGCGTCCAGTGTGTTCTGTAGCGACAGGTCGTCCCTGAATAATCCACTCACTCGCCCAATCAAATTCTGGGTAGCGCAGACCTCGATCCCACTGAGAAACCACAAGGTGAAGCGGCGTGGTGCTAACTGGCGTGCTCCGGGAGACGAATGCCCCGGCAATCAATTCGGCGAGCTGGTCATCCACGTCTGTCACTAGGTCGACAGCAGTCGGACCCACCTGGACCGGACGGGTGGGTAGCTGCTGTGTTCGACAGGTCGCGTCGTCGAGGATCTGGGAGCCAAAGAACCGTGCCTGGGAGCCCGTCCTACTGTTTCGAAGGCCAGCCATCGTCTGTCACGTCGTGAATGGGGTCGATGACCAGCAGATCGGCGAGGTCGTCTTCGATGGCGAGGACCGGTGTCGACCAGCTGGTGCGCTGGTAATCCTCGGGCAGTGCGTCGAGGTGTCCATTGACGCCGTCGGTGGCTTCGACCAGGCCATTATCCACCAGGGTGGCGAGAAATACGTCAACCTCTTTGCTGACCACATCCGCGCCGGGGGTGTGGTCAAATTCTCGCTCGATGTGCGTCAGCCAGAGGGCCCTGGAAACACCGGCTTGCAATAGGGTGATGATGTCTGCAGATGGACCGACGAAGCTCGCGTATTTGCCGGTCGAAAAATCGATGGCAATAATCTCGCCGTCCAACCTTTCAATCGACAGGTTGTCCATACGGAGTCGGTATTCGCGGGCAGTGGGGTAAGTGGTCATCGCGGGTGGCTTCTTTCAGCTGTCAGGGTCAGTTGGCTAACGTCGTAGGCAAAGTCGCGCATGGTACGCACTGGTTTTTGTCTAGTGGCTGACCGGGGCGCGGCGTGGGCGCTGAGAATACTGTCTGCGAGGCTGTGTGGGTCAAGTGTTGACAACCACAGGCCGGCTTGTCGTCGCTCAACGAAGGGCGGAATGTCGGAGGCGACAACGTCCAGCCCGCAGCTGAGCGCCTCCTCGATGAACAGTCCAAAACCTTCGGCTTCAGACGGGAACACGCCCAGTGTGCTTGAGGAGGCCAAAGACAATAACTGATTATCGTCAATGCCCTGGAGCCACTTCAGCCGACCGCCGAAGTCTGGATGCTGTTCAATTCCGGCATATAGCTCGTGGCCACCCCACCCCCGGCGGCCAACTAGGGTGAGGCTGACATCGTGTTCGGCCTGTCGGAGAATGTTAAAAGCCCCCATGAGTTGTTGGTGACCCTTACGCGGTTCAACGGTTGATACGTAGAGCAGAGACAGTTGGTGGGGTGGTCTGATTTTTGGCTGGCTGGCTGGAAATGTCGAGCCCAAGTGAATGACGTGAATGGTAGCTGTTGTCCGCCAACCCAACGATTCAATTTCACCCTTTACCCACGCTGTAGGAACGATGATCTCGTCGCTGACGTGGAGGACCTTCTGGAGGTATCGCCGAAAATGGCTCCGATCGTCTCCTGGAAACCACTGAGGGTGGGTGATGGGCATGATGTCATGAATGAGGGTTATTACCCGCAGTGGCCGAATGCTTTTGCGTTGAATAATCGCGCCGAAGTTGATGCCGAGACCAATGTCGAGTATCAGCAGGGTGTCGATGTCAGCTAGTGGGGCTTCGGCAGAGCCCACGACCGGGTCAGAGGCGAGGTAGGGGTTGGTGCGGTAAGTGTCCGACGGAATCTCATCGTCTGTTCGAACCCAACTAATGGATGCGCCTGCTGCCCCTAGGTAATCGGCAAGTCCTTCGTGGGCTTCACGTATGACTCGTTGAATGCCCGTGGTAAATCGTTGGCGTCGGTAGGTCTGGGTCTCTGAGCCCACTAGCAACGATGAGGTGACGCTCACGCTTGGGTCATATCCCGAGTGGGTGGTAGTAGCTGTTGGGTGATATCTTCGAGGCTCATATCGGGCGCCACTGACACACGAGAGTTACTCATTCCAAACTCGCGCCATGGCTGGTCGTAGAGGTCTGCTAGGGCGATTCCCTTTTGGCCCAGGTGAGGCGATAGGACCGAGACGATGTCGCCGTCAAACTCTTCGAACAGGCTTACCTGAGTCTTGTCACGTGCGCACTGGCTGATCCAACTGAGCGTTCCTACTAGCGCGAGGATGTTGGGGAGGCTGCGGGCGTCGTTTTCCTCTTCTGACATCCGAGAGTAGTCAACGGCTTTCACTTCACCATTGTGCCAGAGCAGATTCCATGGTCGGAAATCGTTGTGAAAGATGCCACGGCGGGCAAGACTCGCCGCGAAGGAAACCGTCGCCGCAGCGACGTCACTGGCTTCCAAGGGGTGTGCATGCAGAAACTCGGTGAGGACAACGCCGTCCAGGGCCCCTCGCACCATCACACTGACAACGTCGCCACGGTGGTGATCAATGACGCGGGGTAGAGAAATATCCGGAATGTCCTGTGCCCACAACGATGTCAAGACGTCAACTTCACGGTTGACCTCGGAGTCATCGAAAAAATCTGGACGACACAACTCAATTTTCACCACCTCGCCGTTTGCGCTGAGGAAGGTGCGCACAGGTGGCCGGGCCTGGGTCGGCGGGACAGGTGAACCAGTGCCTGCACGGCGAAGAGACTGCCCGTCAAACCATTGCTGACCCGTCCACAACCAGCGCTCGGATAGCAAGAGAAGCGGTGGCGACGACGCGTCGGCAGGTGGTGGCAGCTCGGTGACAAAACCCGCCTCGGCAAAAACTGGGGCTGCCTGCCACGGTCCCACGTCTGTTCGTCTCTTGTCGAGGAAGATCTTTGTGGCAGGAATAACGGCCACGTCACCGTGGGCAATTAGCCAGGTGGCAAATGCAAGAAGGTCATCGTGGGTGGTCGTGTCGTAGAAACGTTGAGCCTGGTCGCCGATGATTATGAGATCCCAGTGGCGCTTGTCATCTAACAATTGCTTCCAGGCCGGGAGGGCCGGACCCGTCTCGATAACAACGCCCTGGGACCCCAGGTCACACACCGATGGGTCCAGGTCACCAAAAAGCCTCAACACCCGGGCTGGCTGGGCTAATTCCGACAGGGTGACGGTCGCGATGGTAATCATCAGTCGTGTTGCCCCTGGCGAGAGTCGTCAACCCGCTTCGCCCTCATGTTCTCTCGGAGTTCCGCGTGGAGCTGCGAGAGTCCATAGTCTCGATTTTGGCTCCAACTGTTGATGTCGTGAACGCGCCTGAACAAACACGCGGTGTTGATACTCGCGGTGTTGATTCCTCCTCGTCTGGCTGCCGCCCACCACCGATACAGCCACTGAAAGTGCGACGCCGACTCGTCGAACAGGCCGTAGCGGTCGAAAGTGGACAGTCGAAAAGTGGTCGCCGCGACCAGTGCTGATTCGTGGGCTTCGAGGATTTCCCTGGTGCCGTCTGGGCGGATGCGAAAGTTCTCGGTAATGCCCGTCGCAGCGTCGAGAGAAGCGTCAGTGGCGAGAAGGTCCAGTTGTGCGTGTTGTTTGTCTGGATGCCAGATGTCGTCAGCATCGACAAAAGCAACAAATTCAGTGTCCACGGCGTGAATTCCGCGATTGAGCGCCGCGGATTCACTCTTCTGGGGTAGAAACATGGTCTCGACAATGGGTGCATATTCGCTAGCTACCTGGGCACTGTGGGATTGCTGGGCGGTGGGGCCATTGACACAGACAATCAATCGTTGCGGCGGCAAGGACTGGCCGAGGGCACTCTCTATGGCTTGGGCTAAGAATGGTTCATCCGGAGTCGATGGAATAACAACACCGTAACCTGGCTGACTCACAGGCCGCCAATCGCCGGGACCGTGTTGATCGGTCATTAGCGGCCACCAACCCGGGTGACCATCGGGAGGTGGACCGCGGTGTGGGGGAGGTAACGAGCTGAGTGTGTCACGCCGCCGCCTCAGGCCGTCCGCTTGGCCAGCAGGTCCTCAGACTGGGCCAACACCTCGCGGTGAGTCGGGTGGCTCGCATACCAGGTCACAATCTTGGTAAACAGGCGGTCTTCGGTGGTGGCTGAAAGAAATTTTTTGGCAAACTGCGCACCCTGTGAGGCGATCTGCTGTGTTTCCCGCGGATGGCTCAAACACCAGTCTACTTTCTTCTCCACGTCAGACAGATCGGGCTTAAGTGGGACGTAGTGTTCCCACGGTTCGAGGAAGGTTTCGCAAAACCACGACTCGACTGTTGGTTCTGGCATTAGTACGCACGACTGTGACGCCATCATCCACTTCAGTCCAGAAGCGACGTCGTTGCCTTCCAAGCTGAGTAACAACTTGTGGTCAAGCTGCTCGGCTATCGTCATCGGCTCGCCGTGCCAAACTTCGAGGTCTTGGACTCTAGGGTCACCGTGGCGGTCTGGTGGCACGACACTGATTCGCGTGTCGATGGCGGGATTATTGACGGTGCGAATTGCTAACTCATATATCCACTCTCGACTCTGACCGTGTCGGAATGCAGCGGTTTTCGTAGGTCCGGTAAAAGCCCCCCGCCACACCAGGCTGTCGCGTTTTTCGACAAACGGCTTGTCGTGTTCAGACACTCTTAGCGCAGGTCCGAAATGTCTGGCGTATTCGAGGGGAGTGAGCACATTAAGACCGGGCTCATCTATGTTTCGCGCTTTACACAAAATAGGAAGCGGAAACCCGTGTGTGACATCGCCGGTGGCAACCAAAACGTTGCCGTCGATCTTGGCTCGCTCCAGCTCCAACACCACGATGGAGATGTAGGAATAGAGCATTGTCGACATACTCTCCCGTTGCTCCAAGCTATGCAGAGATAAAAGTGAGCGTTGATCGATAATCCCGGGGAGCAACGAAAAGAGGTCTGAGTGACGAGAGACGCTCGCTATGCGACCGTTTCGAAAAGGGGTTTGTGCGGCCAATAACTCCCGCGCGTGGTCGACATTAATCGTCGGCGCACTGTCGAGATACTCTGCTGCCGCACCGATGTAATTGTTCAGGCGTTTCGCCTCGAATTTCATTTCGGCACCAAACATCGGACTCACGTTGCCAATCCTTGCCTAGTTGCATCTGCTCTTGCCCGGCTGATCCGCCGGAGCTCGTCGAGAAGCTCTCGGTGACCTGTTTCGTTTCCGATAACCCAACTGTTTCCCGGGTGGACTCGTCGGAGCAAGCTCAATTCAGGAAGAATCGACTCATGGAGCCCCTTGCCTCTGGCGTGGATCCACCAACGGTACAGCCAGGTGTAGTGGGTCGCGTCGGGGTCGAGTAGGCCACATCGCTCAAAGGTGGGGTGGCGAAACGTCGTTGCCGTAAACGTCGCGCACGGGTGCGGGGTGCCAATGTGGGTGGGTTTTTTCTCCCCACGAAAATTTGCGCCAAGAGAAGTCACCGCATCGAGTGTGAGGTCGGCAAGGAGCATCCGCAATTGCCCCTCTTGTTTCTTGGGCGTCCACAAGTCGTCGGAGTCGAGAAACGAAACGAACGGCGTTTTGACCTGCGTTATGGCGTGGTTGATGGCCCCGATGATTCCCGGCTTCGGTGCTTCAAGCAGTCTTAACTGACCGTCGCTGGCTGACAGCAGGCTGTGGAGGTGATGACTTACTCTCGACTTTGGGGGGTCTGCGACGAGAAGAATAGGACCACAGGTGGCGGTCTGTTGACGAATGGATTCGAGGGCTTGGTCGATAAACGGCATCTGGCCGTGGACAGGGACGATGGTCGTATACAGCCCGGCAGGTAGTGGGGGCGTCGACGGGGCCTTATCGTTTGCCATGGCTGCCCGCCCAAAACGCTAATGGAATACCGAAAGCCTGGGAGACCAATCGATTGGAGTGGAAAAAAGTTTCCGTGAAACCCGGGTCTGGCCTATGGCGTCCTCCGAGGCGGCCCAGAAGTTTAGAGGCTGACACGGCCCGAAACAGTGGAGCGGTGACTGCCTTGGGCACGCGAAGGGGGTTTTGGGGGTGACCTGCGATGTTTATCAACCGAAGCACAAAACCTTGAACCCTGGAAAACGCCGCGTTCTTGCGATTGGTTTCAGCTCCTGGAGTGACGGTGACCGGTAGGCGAAAGGACTTGGCGAAGTGGGCGGTAATGTCCCCTTGGGGAAACGTGCCTGGGTCATAGGCAGAAACGGTGAACCGGGCGTCGGGAAAAGCCTCTTTCCACCGGGTTAGCAAGGCCCAGTAGTCAAAATAGTCGCGGTCGCGTGACACCCGATCACAAAATTCCTGGTAGCTCAGGACCGACCCACCGCGCAGCGTTGTTGAATACAACGATGCCCGAAGGTCACCCTGTGGCCGTAGATAACAACACAGGTCGATGCCATCAAAGCGCTTGGCTAAAAACGATGCGAACCGTTCGAGCTCGTCAGGGGCTTTAATCCGGGAGTGGAAGTGTTCGGAACTCAACACCACCTGGTCGATTTCTCCTGGGTGCTGGGCTAGTTGGTCATCCAACCAGGCGACGCCCTGTGACGTGTCATCGTGTTTGTCCTGGAGGTTGGCCCAGCGATTAACAACCCAGGCATCGTCTGGGCGGTGCACGAAATGCGACACCAGGTAGCGAGCGTGCCCCTTTGTTGGGGGCCACCCAATAAGGATTCCCGCGTCCTGGAGCTCTTCTCGGTTGGAACCGAGAAAAATCTGGATTGCCGACGATCCGGTTTTTTCGCTCCCAATATGGACCAGACACCGCACCAGACCACACTAAGGGAAACACGGGTGCGTTTCATCAGCAGGTTTCGAGTGAACGATGCTTAGGGGTTCAGTCGGTTTGGTCCCCCAAACTACAGCGTGGTCTCACGGATGCTGAATTGATCCAACATCTTCAGCATTACTCGAGCAAAGCCCAAACCTAACCCGCCAAGTGGGGGGATGCAGTGGCGGAAGAAATCGAGGTAGTGCGGCAAGTTTTCCAACTTCATGCCGTTGTTTTTTTCCTGGGATTCAACGACGTCGAGGCGATGTTCCCGCTGGGCTCCTGTGAAGATTCCTGTTCCGTTGTGAAGCAAGTTGTAGGACTTTTTAGGGCCGGGACGCCCTCAGGGTGGGGCTGGGTTGAGTGCCCCAAGTGTGGCGAGCGCCAGCATTGGGACCCGCAGCGAGGCACTTCGATGCAGGTCGTTCCCGATTAGCGCGACACCGCGACAGTGTGACACCCCCCACCCCCCCGGGGGATACCTTCCAGGAGTGGGTCAGATTCTTAATTACGCCCGGTTTGACACCCGACAGCCCAGGCTTTTGCACGCATTGGCGAAACTAGACCTAATTTGGGTTCCAATCGCTTGCTACGGTAGCGCTATGGAACAGAACTCAGAGGGCGGGAGCAACAGAAAGAGGAACTGGGCTTTTCCTGTCCTTTTCACCATCGGGATTTTGGCCTATTTGCTTCGCACGCCCGGAGGGATTCGAACCCCCAACCTTTTGATCCGTAGTTACCTTTTTGAGCCGGAACTCGGGCTGTTTTCCCTATTTTATCAGGGTTTTGGGTGTCAGGAATGGTCACCAAATGTCAGGAATGAGACCTTTTCCACTGACATATTTGGTTCTTACCACTCGTCATCCAGACGCTCTAGAAACCGTGGCGCGAAAAACGCGCTGACCGAGGCACATATTAGGCTTCGCGCTGACGACGACCCCTGGCCACTTCAATCATGTCGAGAGCCTGTTCGGGGGTTTTGCTTTGAATGACCTCAGCGATCAAATCGAGAGAGAGATTCTCTACCCCTTTGAAGCGGATACACGACTTACCCATATCTAGCTTTAGGCCTCGAGCAACCCACTTAGCCTGAAAATCTTCGAGTTGGTCCTGGCTCGAATACAAACCAGTCAAGTAAAGCGAGCAGTAGTGCTTCTGAGAGCTCAAGGCCACCCACATCAGTGGCTGGCCGTTGTATGTCGGCCCCGACAGGTCAGTGGGAATCTCGTAGGAAATCATCCCCCAGTTCATTACCTCGTTGAAGCCGGTAGGGAGATTGTCGTTTATGAGCTTCCTAATCGTAGATATCGTTTGCTGGCGCTCAGGAGAAAGTGAACTGAGGTACTCGTTCACTGTCCGGGCGCTGGAGGACACCATTCCAAGACTGTATACAAGGGCGCACGAAAGAGTGAAAGAGGCCCGGCCTTGAAGTCCAGACCCAATGGCACGCCCGGACCCCAAGGAAGTAGGGCCCGGGCTTGTCAACCCCTCGCTACAAGAACAGGAGCCCGTGTGCCACCGGGACCGCAATGATCAGAACGGAGAAAATCACCGCAAAGACCGCGAAGCCCGTGAATGAAGCTCCGAAGCCCGTAGCTTTCATCTCGTCGGACATGTCTGCCGCGAGCCTCTTCATGTCGTCGATAGTCGACATGACGAATAACAACACTCCAAGGGTTTCCGCCACGGAAATGATGAACAGAGGGATTCCGGAGGTTGGCCCCGCAATGCCAAACGCGATGATGTAGACACCCGCCATTGCGAAGTGCAGGAGAACCCACGCGACCATGGGATACACCCTGTGGTTGAACCAGGGGACGAGTTGCTCTGAGCTAAATTTCATGAGTTCCATTCCTTTAGTTTTCTGAATCGTTCCAGTGCAACACACCAGAGATGATCATTCCCAGTGCCCCCACTATGGGAATAACCCCAAAGTCTGGAGCGAAATTGCCGTAGCCGACAACGGGTCCAACGAGCACGAGCAATCCGAGGAGCACCCAAACCAAAATGCTGACACCCATGCCGAAAGTCAGGCGAGCACGGGTAGCACCACGGGCAAAGTAGCCAATACCTGCAGCAGCAAAAAGATAACCGCCCGTGAACACGAGGGAGTACCACGTTCCGACCGCAACATCTGCAGGAGCGGTCGACAAGCCGGCGGCTGCGTTCGCTTCTTCCGTAAAGAACAGCGTCATCGTGACGCCCATTCCCCAGAACAATGTGGTGAAGAGTAGCCAACCGACCGGATTAAAGAACTTTCTCATACCCTGACCTTTCAATGGAATAGATCGACCGAGTACCGCACCCCTCCAAGGCTTCCGCCCAGGGCTCAGGCAGTCTTGTACGAAATGATCATCTTTCAGGCCGAACGTATGACCGGCTAGGCGACGTGTAGGGTGTCTGCTCCCGTCCTCGGCGTCAGGCGATACTGTCCGGGGGAAATACCGGAGTGCTCGATAAATCGATGAGTAAAGTGCGCTTGGTCAAAGTAGCCAGCCTCAGCGGCAACCTCAGCCAGACTCATGGGGCCATTGAGTAACTCCAAAGCTTTGCGGTATCTCCGCAACGAAGCGTGACGACTGAGAGACGTGCCCAGCCACTGTTTTGCGAGACGGTTTGCATGAGCCCGGGAGTAGCCGGTGAGATCCATCATCTGATCAACTTCTGGAACCTTCCTGCCATCCCCGAACAAATCCACAAATTTTCTCCGGAAAGACAAGAACTCCGGCACTCCTTCTGCCGCTCGGAGTCGGGTCGCCAACCAAGACTCGATGGCTCTCGCCCGCACAGTGAAATTCGGCAAAGTGTTGAGGAGGTCCTCGAGCGGCCTCACATCAATGCCCAGGTGCATGGGCGCCACAGTGCGGTTCGCCAACTCTGAAGCTGGAATGCCAAAAATCAACATGGCAGCCGCCGGCGTCATCATCGCCAAAATTACGTGTATGCGTCGTCCCGCAACAATTTGGGGGCGGTTCGCAACCGAGAACACCAAGGAGAACTCGTTCCTCTGTG
>Ga0255765_1003787_pt1 | contig 15745 bp, 20 predicted proteins | sample 041ome_8_FD_179965 | JGI IMG/M metagenome (GOLD analysis project Ga0255765, IMG submission 179965) | Coastal salt marsh microbial communities from the Groves Creek Marsh, Skidaway Island, Georgia - 041407BS metaG (version 2) | ecosystem: Environmental > Aquatic > Marine > Intertidal zone > Salt...
TTATATATTATGCGCAAAACAGAGAAAAGAGTATTGCGTCGTAAAACGAATAAACGGAGAACAAAAAAACAAAAAAAGAATAATCGTAAAAAAACTGTAATGAAAGGCGGTTTTGATATTGTTCCAAAAATAAAAGCTTATTTAAATAGTAAAATAGAGAAAAAACCCCAGTGTGAAGAAAACGGATGTAAACTAAATACCACCAGTAAAAGTGATCAAATAATAAACATATGCGATTCAAACGTTTACAAACAACCACCACACGGTTATAACAATTTCGAAGATATAGATATAGAGTCGAGTAGTAAAAATAGAAATTATAGAGTAATTAAAGTAAATCCACATACGATGAATTTATTTATTCAAAGTGTGTTTAAAGATAAGGAAATCGAAGACGTTGAAAAATATGAAGACATTTGTGTTAAGGAGAATAAACCGGCAATGAACGGTAAAAAATATCAGAACACACAGGGCCATAATTCACTTACTGATTATATTAAGGATACACGTACACAAGATGCCGGTTCTATAATAGAACAAATGCAGAAAATTTGTGCAAAGTTACAAGATTTATATGACAAATTTCAATTTCATCATTGTGACCCTAAGGCAGACCAAATATTTTTAAATGGGACAACATTTATTCTCGGAGATTTAGATAAAGTTACATTTTCAATGAAATATACAGATAATACAAATAATAAAGAACATCATTATCGTGTTCGTTTATCACAAATAGACGCAACGAGGAGATTCATATCTTCAAAAGCCAGTGATATAAAGAGATTTGTGGGATTGCATGGTGGTAGTTCTCAAAGTGAATCTATGAGATTTGAAAACATTCCAAGAGCGCACTGTGATTTTGAAAAATGTGCTTTTATAGCATCGCTTATGCTTAGTGCTAATGACGATTTATATAATAAATTAATACAAGAAGAAAATAAAAAAAATTTACTTGAAAATGTTAAGCAAGCCACTGTGAATTGGGATGAAATCGATAATAAACGAACGAACCGAAAGGAATTATTAGAAGAATTTGATAAAAAATATCCTACCCAAAATGATGAAGAAATACAAAAAAAACGCAAAGTTATTGTAAAATCATTGCAAGGACACAAAGAAGCCACAATGTGCGTGATATTAACAAATACAAATAAAAGTCCTGCTGTTGAAATTAAATCTGATTTCGATATATCCAAATATATTTAATCCATAGTTTCCAATACTCTATCGACATATTCCTTTGAAATATCGCATCCCTTGAAATTACGATTTGTATTCTTACACGCAATAGCAGTGGTGCCACCACCCAAAAACGTATCAACTACACAGTCCCCTTCATTGCTATGTTTTTTAATGAGGTCTTCAAAAAGCGGCAAACTTTTTTGGGTGGGGTGAAATCTATTTTTGCCACCTTGTAATGGATAGTTGTAAATACCATTGTCGTGTTGTCCATTGAATGTGGGTTTACCGCCCTTTACACCGAGTAAAGCAATTTCCCGGCAATTGGTCAAATAGTTGACCTTGGAGTTGAGGGGTTGTGGATTGGTTTTGATCCATTCAATAAAGCGGATTTGTTTGAATTTGTGTTTTTCCATCAATGCTTTGAGTTCGGATATTTTCCACAAATCGAAAAACATAATCATTGTGCCGCCTTTGCGAAGCTTCATATAATATGTTTCAATAAATGTATCTAATACATCCATTGTAAATTCACTGTCCCAAGCGCCATAATCAGTTTTCACACAATATTTCTTACCGTATATGGATCCGTATTTCATATAATTATCTTTTTTGCCGTTGTTTTTGAGTTTATGTTGTTTTTTATATGCATTCCATTCGGCTTCGGTTTTCACAAATTCAACACCCTTTGCTTCGTTTTCTTTGACATTATTGTAGTGAGTATTCATACCACTTTCTCGTGAAATAATGTAGGGAGGGTCGGTCAAAATCAGGTCAACGGTGTCATTATCAATGGTTTCAAGGAATTCCAATCCAGGTTTGCATTCGATAAGTGTAGTCATATGTAAATATATTATATATATAGTTACATAAAATGCGTTTAAATCAATTTTTACAAGTTACTTGTGTTTGTATATAAATATATATTTGTAGTAAAAAGTATATATAAAATGATAATAGATAGCGAAGAAAAAAGTGAAAAAAAGTATAAATTTACTAGAAAAACAAAAAGTGAATTAGAAAAGCAAAGAAAAGAAATGGAAGAAAAATATAATATCAATTTAGATGTATTAACAGAAAAAGGATGTAAAACATATCGCGATTTAAGAGATTATTTTACTAATATCTGTGAAACAAATTGTCTTATATTTTACATTGATAATAAATATGTATGTTGTGGTAAACCAAATATGGAAGAAATAGAAGAAAATGTAATAGACGAAATAAAAGATAGATTATGTGTAATGGAAGAAATAGAAAAAAGATTGGGAGATAGAATAAATGATCCCCCCTGTGATGATCCTTATTATGAGGGATGTAGAGAACATTTAAAATAGTGTTTATTAAATCATTTTTCACAAGTTACTTGTGTTTGAATTTATAATTATTCTTCATCGTAAAATAATTCTATTGTTTCTATTGTTTTATTTGTTTTATTTTCTGGAACTATCCAATAATCAATTGTATTTTTTAAACAATTTAATCTTTCTTGCCATTCTTTTTTTTTATCTTTTTTGACAACACATATTCCTAACCCATCTGTTCCCCAGCATGATGTGATTTTTGTAGAATCCCTTGTTTCATAGTCATCTGGATTAAATCGAATAAATACTATTGGACGATGTCCTACATCTTGCGACAATTCCATTATTCTTTTATTTTCACAACTACAATCATACAAACTTGAATTATGTTGGTCTTCATCTATTTCTATAATAATTACTTGATAACCTAAATCTAATAATAAATCAGGGCGTTTTTTTGAACAACCACCATTTATAATTTTATCATCTATCCAATCTACATTTGGAAAATATGTTTTTATATATTCAACCACAGCGAACTCTTTTGTTTTATAATTTCGTACTACTGGTTTATCAGGAAATAAATATATAAAACAACGAAGACAATATCCATCGTATTTTTCACTGTGAACGCGAACATCATTACATTGCATACATTTTTTATGTTTTACATCAACCATACCAGGTTTCTGACAAGAAGCACAACATATTGCGGTGGTTTCACCTTCATAATTATAGTGTGGTATTGCTTTTCCACATTGACATTTTTTAGATTTTACATTAACCATAGTATCTTCTTTACAAGAAGCACAACATATTGCGGTGGTTTCACCTTCATAATTATAGCTTGCTCGTGCTTTTCCACATTGACATTTTTTTTTTTTATCTTTTACATTAACCATAGTATCTTCTTTACAAGAAGCACAACATATTGGTCTGGTTTCACCTTCATAATTATAGGTTGGAAATGCTTTTCCACATTCACACATATATTCTAATTTTTTCCCAGTCCATTTCACAAACTTATTTTTTTTATTTATATAAACTTGTCCTTTGACGCGGTCTGCTATTTTTTTCGGTAAATTCATATATGTATAGAACTTATACATATATATAAGTTCTATCTCTTTATATTCATTTTTATATAGTTTAAATATAATATGTAAGCATATATGCAGTCAAACTTTAGAAGCATCTAAAGTTTGCCTAAAAAAATTAACTAAAACTACCTCAAGGAATAAATAAATTATTTTTTTGATTTATGTTTCTTTTTCAATGTTTTCTTTTTAAGTGCTTTCTTTTTTCTACGCATTGTTTTTTTACCTTTTTTTTTACCCCCATTTTTCAGTGTGCCTAACTCTTTTGCTTCATTATTAATACCTATTATATATGATTTAACGATCTTATTATTAATATAATAATATATATGATCATCTTTTATTGGTTTTTTTTGTTTTATAATATAATTATTAATTTTGTCAATATTGTCAGGAGTTAAATCATCAGGATAATGCATAACTTTATACACTGTTGGTTTTGAAATTTTTTTTTCTATTTCAATAGTAACATCCATTTTATATTATAACATTAGATTATATTCTAAAATAGTGTTAAATATATTTTATGTAAAAAAAGATAATTAATTTTTTAATGATTAAAAGTAGCAGCGGGCAGAGCATCCGTAATCTAAGGGGAGCATTCCATTGAATTCTTCGCGACAAAGGGGGCAAGTTTTGGTTTCGTTACTTGGCTGATCGTCCGAGTAGTTTGTTTTACTTCTATCGGCGCAGGGAACACACAAATAGTGATTACAAGGGGTTTTAATAAATGTTTTTTCGTGGCAAACGCAGCATTCGTCAACGTTGACAGTTACATTTTTCATAGATGAAAATATGTCAATCATTTCTTCACCAATTTCAAAATCATCCGCGGATTTAAAGACACATAGTTTTTTATCAAATTTGAGTTTTTCAATATCATCTAATAATGTTTCAATGGCAATTGCTATTTTGGTTTCATTGGATTCAAGAACGAATTTCTTATCATAATAATTCCACCTTTCACAACCAAAAGGCATATATTCGCCGCAATCGTAGTCACATTCAGTAATAAGTGGAGAATTAATAGAAACCGTCAATAAAATTTTTGTGTCTTTTTGTGTAAATTTGATAATTAAATCAACAGGGACGTCATCAATGTCTTTAATATAAGTTGTCGGAAGATGAATGGATTTTGCATTTGTTTTATTGAATTTTTGTAAAATTTGTTTGGAAAAGTTGAGTAAAATAGGTTTTTTTGATGATGTATTCTTGCAAATGGTGACGTTTTGAGGCGCAATTTGAGTTTCGGGATTAGCTTTAACAGTTGTCATATTGAGTGTTTATTTGTATGTACTTATATGAAAACAAAACCAGTTGGACAAATCAATTTTCTCGATTTATGATAGAAACGTGATAGTGATTATAATTATTTTGTAAAATATATAAATAGGAAACCATATTATAGTATAATGACATCATTAGAGTCGATTACGGATGCGCCGATGTTTACATTTGAGGGGCAAACATTACAGGCAAAAGTAGTATCAGTATATGATGGTGATACAGTAAAAGTGGTGTTTCCATTAGGAGAAACGTATTACAAATGGAATTGTCGTCTAACAGGAATAGACACACCGGAAATCAGAACACGTTGTAAGACGGAAAAGGCGCATGGATACAAAGTACGTGATCTGTTGCGTGAAAAAATATTAAACAAGGTGGTGACATTGAAGTGTGGTGAATTTGATAAATACGGGCGTTTACTAGCGGAGATTCAGTGTGTGGGTGAAGAATGTACAGTAAACCAATGGTTAATAAATAATGAGTATGCGTTTAAGTATGACGGAGGAACAAAGCAGTCGTGGTCAGAATTTCTAAATAAATAAATAATATTTAAATAAAATAAATATTATTAAATTCAAAGGTGTTTATTTGATTCCATAGGTCCAGTTATTTTGGGTATAATATTAATTTCTTTGAGTGGTTTTCGTGCAAGGCGAATCATCTTACGGCGTGTTTTGTTGTCTAAAAAGCGCCAAATATATGGCATTTTTTTATGCATAACATCGGCATCGACACTGAATGTGGTGGATGTTTTCTTCATTGTTTTTTGTTTAGTAGGGCGAGCATTTTTCTCTTTTTTGCATTTACGGCTAAAATTATGTTTGAATTTTTTGGGTACAATGTGTTCCATATTGCAGTTGCCCCAATTTTTGGACGAACCTCTTTTTGAAACGCAATAATGGGGGCGGCATTTGTCCATAACACCGCCACAAGGAACATATTGACATTTTTTCCAAATTTTGTGGGTTTTATTATGAGATGGCATATAGTATATATATACTTAAAAAATTTTACCTGAATAATTAAACCGGAACAATACGCGCAAGTTTATTTTTTGGTGTGATTTGTGCTGGTTTGGATCGTGCTGGAATGAAATTATAAATCAAACAAGTAAATAAAACAATAATAAATAGACAAAATGTGCCGAAAATTCCATATAAGAGGGGTTTATTATAAGGACAACATTTACGTCGATCACTATTGCAACACACCATACCGTTATCAGTATAATAAGAAATTTCTGTGTCTTGTTTTTCTAAAAAATGACAGCGTTCATCTTTTTGAAAATAATGATTTTTATTACATAAGGGTGTGGGGCTAGCAGTTGGTGTATATGTAGGAATCGATGTTTGACTGCGTATACAACATTCTTCGTTATTGTCGGCGCAACAATCAATAAACCCAGTCCAACAATTACTACACGTTGGATATAAATCAGCAATATTATCGCGGGTACATGTAATATTTGGTGCGGCTTCATAATAAAATCCATCATTGGCATAGTAATTGCACCATTCATAGTAGTAATGTTGTTTATTTCCACAAATATTGTTATTTAAGCAAGTCATATTATGTTATTATAAAATTGATATAAATATCTTATCAATTTTATATAAACAATGGAAGGATCTTATTTAATGCTCGTTTATTTTAAAAATAAAAATAAAGTGATACAAAAAAAAGTGCGAAATCAATTATGTAAAAAAAATAAAATAGAAGATTTATTTATTAATATGTCTTTTTCCAGTGAAATAGATTTGTCAAAAAGTATACGTTCATCACAAGCATCGACGGTTGTTATGTAAATATGTATTATATACAACGGTTATATACAACCATCTTTCATTTCTTCATCTTCTATACTTTCAATTTCCAATGACATTTCTCGTTGTTGTGAAATGGCGTATAATGCTTCTTCATTTGCAGTTCTTGGTATTACAGTTTTTTTTCGTTTTTTAAACACTGAACCCCCACCACAACTAAGAACCCAAAGTGTTCCAAGAAAGAGTGATTGAAGTAATTTTTCTCCCACAATAAAACATCCAATACACGGCATACAACAATATATGCTTTTTGGTTCTCCTTCAATATGTGCTGCGTTTCTTTTTCTAACCATAATTATAATTATATTAAATATAAATATTATTATAATATTAAAATCAATTTTTAACATGAAAAAATATTCAAAAGTATATATTAAAAATGTTCATCGTTTATCTTGATATCCATAAACCAAGCGTCCAATATGTACAACGCGCGCATCACGGGGGGCGGGTTGTATAGGAACCCATTTTTTAAATTTTCGATGAAAGCGGCAATTGATTTTGATTTCTTTATTAAGGTCAACGTGTTTGTAAACGTCGGTGTTCTGAAAATCGTCTTCGTCGTCACTTTCTTCAATATTGTCGATATTGTCGTTTTCTTTAATATTTCTAAAAATGGAGTTCATCTTGACGCTGGTTAAATAATTAGGAATATATGCAACATCGTAGTATATTTTCTCGCCGGCTTTGCCATAAGCAAATAATTGATAAATATCGGATTGCATATTTGCTTTCATAGTAAAAACGGTGGTATTCATATATTGAGGACTTTTGAGATTTTTATTGTATTTACATTCATATGATTGAATAACGGGAACAGTAGAAGTAGTGGCCCCTTTTTTTGCTTGTTTGAGCATATTTAATTTTTGAGTTTTGACATTAAGATAGGTAATATTAGATTTGCAATTGCGGTATTGAATATGATGAATATTGTATGGAATATCGGATTCAATATGTTTTGGTATAAAACCATTATACGTGTGATGATTATGAGACCAAATAAATGGTAGCATAATATGATAACCATAATCGTGAAACATTTGGTCGGTATGTTTCATAACAAAATCGAGTAATTTGAATTTTTCCCCGACATTGTATTTTTTGAGGGGTATACCACAATAATAATAAATATCCTCAATAATAAAATATTTGTGATTGGTGTCTTCTTCTTGAACAAGTGTCCCGTATAACATGGTGTTTAAACTAAGTTCAATATTATTGTGTTCTATTTTGACAACATCAGAGACATTTTTTTCTTTGTTTAGATTCATAAAATAACAAACGTCTTCGTCATTAAAATAAGAGAACCAACAGAGACATTTTTTCCCAAAAGGAATAGCCATAGCAATGTCATAATTATAAACTTTCTTATGTGAAACAGTTTCATATGAAAGTTCGAAATCAGGAAGGCGTTCCATAAGAGTGTCGATTTGTATTTGTTCAAGTTCCATTATAAATATATATAAAAGTGTGTTTATATGTATTTATAAAATTAAATGAAATGTGAAATAAAAGAACTGCCATATGACGTTCAATTTTACATTAGAAAATTTGTACCGCGAAATTTGTGTGTGTTATGTAAAAAACGGATTTATACATTTGACAAAACAATAATGCATTGTTCTCTATATTGTAAAATAAAAGATGTGTTTGCAATAAGGAGTAGAACAGTAAATAGAAATGTAAAAAATAAAACGTATAATTTTTGTAATATGGTAATTCGAGAACTCGTAACCACAATGGGTATATTATTTAATATATTAATGATTGTCCATATACTTTATACATTTTACATAATAATATATTATTCAATAAATATAAATATAAGTGAGATATATACTATATAATGTACTGTGTAGTATTACTTTCTCTTTTATCAGCGAGTGTTGCATTTAATGTAACAGACCATCATTGGAGTAATTTTCAAGAATTTGCGTATCGTTTTAATAAGCGATATACAAATATTGTAGAATTCCACAAGCATTTTGAAATATTTAAGAAAAACATGGAATATGTTGTTCAAGAAAACGCCAAGGGGCATAGTTATAAATTGGGTGTAACACCATTTTCGGATTTAACCAGCGAGGAGTTCAGTTTACAAATGGGTTTTTCAAAGCCAGAGCGTTTTGAAACGTGTGATAAGTTTTCATCAAGTGGTGTGACAACGCCTGCGAGTGTGGATTGGCGCAGTAATAATGCGGTAACACCAGTGAAGGATCAAGGTCAATGTGGTTCGTGTTGGTCATTTAGTGCCACAGGTGCAATGGAAGGTGCGTGGTCGATTGCCAAGGGAAGTTTGGTGAGTTTATCTGAGCAGCAATTGGTGGATTGTTCGAAGAAATACGGAAATCACGGATGTTATGGTGGATTAATGGATGGAGCATTTGAGTATGCAATAGATAATGGAATGTGTATGGAGGACGAATATCCCTATACAGCTGCGGGAGGTGAATGCCATACTTGCAATACTGTTGTGACCATGAGTGGTTGTGTAGACGTGACACCAAATAATCAGGTTGATTTGACGGAGGCGGTAGCAACTGGACCAGTGTCAGTAGCAATCGAGGCAGATACACGTACATTTCAGATGTATACAGGTGGTGTGATTACGAGTTCTGCGTGTGGAACCTCATTAGACCATGGAGTATTAGTTGTAGGATATGGTGCGGAGAGCAATACGGATTATTGGTTGGTAAAGAATAGCTGGGGTCCTAGCTGGGGAGAGGATGGATATGTAAAAATCGAGCGCAGTAGTAGTACAAATGACGAGGGAATTTGTGGAATAGCGATGCAGCCATCATACCCTGTGGTATAAATATATTCCAGATAGATACATAGATAAAAATAAATAATAATAATATAGTATGAATATATTATTATCGTTATTGGTGCCTTTTTCGCAATTATTGAGAGCATTATTACCTGGTAGGAGTGATAATCTAATATTATCGAAACCATTCAATATAACATATGAGTATGAAGATTATTATGAGTGGACAGATCCGTCAAATTTTTGGGATGTACCTATGATTCGTTAAATTCGTCGTCAATGAGTTTACTTAAATCTTCATCCATTGATTTATAATCATTTTCTTTTTGATTACGGATTTCATTAATAAGTTCGTCGTATTTTTCGTTTTGTACGGTATTATTTAACTTAACGGGTGTAGTATAGGTATTTTTAAGATATAGATAACCTTGGTGGATGCCAAAAATGATAGTTAAATAGATGACAATGTAGAAAATAAATTCGATAAATAAGTTCATATATATAATTGAAAATTATATTTTGTAAATATAAACATAAAATTGATTAAATAAAAGATGATAGAAATAATTATAATATAAGTATGTCAGTATCTATTTTAATTGTGGAGCGCGGTGGAACAATCAAGCCACTTAAGTGGAAGTCGTATGATGAGACGATAATTTACAAAAAGGCGGGATTTCGTTCAAGTGATGGTTTTGAGAAGCAAACAACGTGGAGCGTAAAATTGGATAAAAAATATAATATTTCGTTGTATGCTAAAAAAAATGGAAAAGCAAATCAAGAAAATAAGTATGATTATCCTCCTCCGGTAGATAATGAATTGTATTTTGGTAATAATATTTTGATTAATTATGATGATGAAGGAAATCCAGTGAATTTGTTGGTAGAGCAATGGAATAAAGTATATGAACATTTGTTTGGTGGATTTGAAGACATTGGTGGTGAAAGTGAGGAGGAGGAAGATGAGAGTAAGGACGTATATAATGATTTGGAAAAGACAAAGCAGGGATTTGCAAAGGATGGTTTTGTGGTCGATGATGATGAAAGTGGAGACGATGATTACATTGATTGTGACAGTGAATTGAGTGAAGAAGAATATATCTAGAAAAATTGAATTAAATATATATCTATTTTTTAATACATATATAATGAATGTGTCTATTAAGCATCCGAGCGATTTCCGTAAAAATATAGTGGATAAATTAAATCTGTTTTTGGGAAGCCACGAATTCAGTGTAAATATGGAAAAAGCGATTTATAATTTTTCAATAAAAGAGGGAAAGAGTCGTAAAATAATCAAAAAATGGGATAATAAATACTTTGTAAATATTTACATGTCGAAGTTATGGACAATCTTTTGTAATTTGAAAAATGAGGAAATAATAAATCAGATAAAATCGGGAGAAATCTTGCCACAACAGTTGCCGTTTATGAGTCATCAAGAAATGAATCCAAAACAGTGGAAGGCGTTGATTGATAAAAAGATAAAAATGGATGAAAGTAAATTCAATCAAAAAATGGAGGCATCCACAGATATGTTTACGTGCCGTAAGTGTAAATCAAAAAAATGTACGTATTATGAGATGCAAACACGAAGTGCGGATGAGCCGTCAACAATATTTGTCACGTGTTTGGATTGTGGTAAAAATTGGAAAATGTAATAATTTACAATACTTCTAAATCCTTTATTTTCCAATATTCACAAGCACCATTAGGTAATGGGCGTTTAATAATAAAGGGTATTTTTTTCTGGTCGAATTCTTTTTGCGCAATGTAATAACTATCGATTTCATTGGGTTCGAGGTCGATAAAGGCAGAAGCACCAGAATCCAATTGTTTTGCGCGCTGTCCAATAATAGATGCGCGTTCATAGCGTGTCATAATAGGAGTGGTTTTGTGGAGCGGATCAATAATGATGTTGTCATCATTTCGTACGACTTTGCTTAATACATCGATTTCGTCATAATTATGCTGTTTAAATTCAGGATAATGAGTATCCACAATATTTTTGGACAAATTATCGTTGAATTTTTGTAAATAATTTTCGTCTTCGTCGTCGTCATCATCTGAATCATCATTGTATCCAATATTTTCTATATTAAATAGATTTTTTTGAGTGGATTGTGTATTTGCAATTATTTCGTCTTCATCTTCATTAATAGAACCGTCATCAGAATCATCTTCAATGTCATCAACGTCGTCTTCGCCGTTATCGTCATCAACGTCATCATTTACTTCATCGTCATCATCATCATTGGTTTTTTTTTTAGCGGTCACTGTTAAAGAAGGGTCCTGAAATTCTTCAGTATCAGATTCATCGAAAACATCAAGTTCAATGGGTTCTTCGTCAAATGTACTCATATTATATTATTGGTATATAAAAAAAATAATATAATCAATTTTTATATGACTAAATTAATAAGTTATTTATCATTTGTTTTCCAGGAATAATCACAATGAGCACATAGGTAAACATATTTCATATCTTTGTCACTATATCTTAGAAATATAATGTCACTTTTAATATCCGATTTATTTGATTTGCAATCCGTGTTAGGGCATGTAATATTGTATAAATGAGGTAAAGTAGGGTCTTGTTTTGTGTATTCATTGACAATATCATTTTGCTGCGTTACTTTTGTATTTACATCAATAATACAAGTACCTTCTGATGATATATTTTCATCCACATTTCCACAATATCTACAATAATATTGAATATTATTATTGTTGTTTTGGTCAATACCAATGTAATACATATTGTCACATTTATTGCAGAATTTCATAATTATATATACTAATGCTATATTTATATTATATTGTAAAATTAATAATCAATTTTTTATGATGTATTAAAATTGATTGTCCACGAATATATATTTTCCTATAATATATAACACTCATCATTTTATAATGTCTAATACACAATTTTACAATTTGTTACGAAGTAATGGTGTGGGTAAAGATGATAAAGAAACAGAACGAACAAATCTTAGAATTAAACCCCACAATGTTTTAGGCGGTTCGTTTAATATAAAAAATGATGATTATTCTAAATTTTTACAGCATTATTGCAGTGACATTTTAAAACAAGGAAAAATAGAATATTTAACAGAAAAACAGCTAGAATCAGGAGGACCTTTTGCGATCGATTTAGATTTTAGATATAGTTATGATGTGCGAACGCGGTTACATAATGATGATCATATTGATGACTTCATTTATGGAGTAGTTGATGTATTGAAAACAATGTATCAAATGGATGATAGCACGAATTTTAATGTATTTGTGATGCAAAAAGATAGCGTAAATCCATTAAAAGAAAAAGAAATTACTAAAGATGGAATACATATTTTGATTGGATTGAAATCGGATAAGACAACCTCATTGTATTTGCGTAATGAAATGATCAAGAAAATGGAGACAATATTTGAAAAACTACCATTAATAAATAGTTGCGATGATATATACGATAAAGGCGTAGCAAGTGGTTCAAATCAATGGCAATTATATGGTTCTCAAAAGCCGAATCATAAACCTTATAAATTACATAAAATATACGATATAACTTATGATCAGGATGACGACGAGCTAATGATGGACGAAATCGATAAAGATTCTTTTGACGTGTATGAAAATATAGAGAAATTGTCTGTAAGAAATACTAAAAATCCGCAATTATTTATTAAATCCAGTTTTGTAAATATATATGAGGATTTTAAAAATAAAGTGAATGGAAGGGTAAGTCGAGTAAGTACATCTCAATCTGGAGGCATAATTTCCCAAAGAGTACTCGGTAATGAACAAGAGTTGTTCAAGAAAATAACGGGTCCTGAAGAATTGGAGTTATTGGTCGCATCATTTTTGGAAAACATAAATGATGAGAATTATGAATTGAAGGAGTATCACAAATATGTGATGGCGTTATCTGAATCCTACTATGGCAATGGTTCTTATAATAAATGGATTTCAGTTTGCTGGGCCTTACATAATTTGCATGAACGTATGTTGCTTACTTGGATTGCCTTTAGTGCAAAATCCCCGAGTTTTAGTTATAATTCAATCGATGAATTAATAGAACGTTGGAATGCAAGTGAAAATAATTCGAATGGTTTAACAAAACGCTCGATTATATTTTGGATAAGGGAAGATAATCTTTCGGCATATAATGAAATTCATAGGGAAAATATTTCTCATACAATAGAACAAATAGCTTACGGTGCGGGTGGGGCTTCTAATTTCATAAATGATAATGATGTAAGTGATGATACATTTGCAAAAATATTGTTTCAGCTATACAAGGGTGATTTTGTGTGTGCCTCTGCCGAAAAGAATATTTGGTATAAATATTTAAATAATCGTTGGCAAAAAGATGATAGTGCTATTAGTTTACGTTCAAAAATACATCGTATCAAAGGTCTTCTTCATGAAAAGTTACACGAATTTAATGTGATTATGACAAAAACATCAAATAGTAACGGAAATGATCAGGATAAATCTGAACAAGATAAATCTATTGATAAAATAAAAAAAGTGCAGCGCAGATTATTGAAAATTATTCAAAAATTAGGAAATGCTTCTGTTAAGAAGAATATTTTGATTGAAGCAAAGGAATTGTTTTATGATGGAGATTTTATTGATAATTTGGATAATAAACCGCATTTGATTGCATTCAATAATGGTGTTATCGATTTTGAAAAAAAAGAGTTCAGAAAGGGACGCCCCGAAGATTATATTTCGCTTTCAACCAATACAAATTATATTAAATTGGATGACTCTCACAAAGATATTGTGAAAGAAATACAAGAATTTTTCAAGCAGATCTATCCTCAACCCGAATTATGTAAATATATGTGGGAGCATTTGGCTTCGTGTATGACTGGTTGGAATAAAATGCAAACGTGTCAAATGTATATTGGAGATGGCCAAAATGGTAAATCAGCTCTTATTCAGTTAATGGGACTTGTATTAGGTCAATATAAATATGAAGTAACACCTGCAATTATAACAAATGAACGTGTAAAACCAGGAGGTACGTGTCCTGAAATAGTTTCAATGAAAGGTAAGCGAATGGTTTGTATTCAAGAAACAAAGAAAACAGATACATTAAATGAAGCCATGTTCAAACAATTGACATCTGGAAATGATCCAGTAACTGCGCGTGGATTATATAAGGAAGAACAAATATCGTTTATGGCTCAGTTCAAATTGGTGATTGCTTCGAATTATTTGATGAACATTGAAGCAACTGACCATGGTACTTGGAGACGTGTTCGTGTGGCACCCCACGTATCATTGTTTACTGATAATCCAGTTCAGGGTGACCGTGAAAAACCATATCAGTTCAAAAAAGATATGGAAATTGGTGAAAAGAAATTTCCGATTTGGAAAGAAATATTGGCGTCAATGTTAGTAGAAATTGCATATGAAACACAGGGTGTTGTCAATGATTGTGATATTGTAACATCAAAGAGTCGAGAATATCAAGAATCACAAGATAGTATTGCGGAATTTTTACGAGACAAAGTGGCTCAGCGCACAGGAGCTCATATTACCAAGCAAGATATTTCATCGGAGTTTGGTATCTGGTATCAGCAAACATATGGACGCGGTGGACCAACATCAAAGGATTTGTATGAATATATGAATAAACGTTATGGACGTGCCCGTAACTCAACTTGGAAAGACATTGAATTGGTACGAGGAAATAGACGCGTTAATGAAGATGATAGTGATAGTGATGAAGAATCAGAAGAATCAGACGAAGAAGTGGAAGAAGTAGGAGCAAATGAAATTTAATATGCAATAATAATTTTTATATTTTTATTATATTTTCGTATTTATTAAAAATATAATAATAAAAGTTAAATCACCGTTTTTTTATAGGGTTCCCCCATAAAAACAGCATTAATGTATGAAAAAATATTATAAATTAACTTTTCCAATGGATAAACGTAAAAAGGAAACAACAACATACACAAATAAATAAATATTTTATGAAAAATATTACGGTCATCCGTTTCATAAGTTATTGAAATGTATGCCAAAACAATGACAATATAGAGATAAAACAATAAATGACTATTTAATTTTTCCAAAAAATTCACTTGTATTTTCTGGTTTTCGGCTTTACTATAATTTGTGGTTTCTTTTGCATCTTCATTTGACATTTCTCTTTCCAACATTCGTGTTTCACCTTCTATTGCATAAACATATTCTAATTGTTTATTTAATAAATAATCTTTATTAACTGATACTTTTTTCTGCATAAAATCATTTTCA
>Ga0255765_1003800_pt1 | contig 15713 bp, 10 predicted proteins | sample 041ome_8_FD_179965 | JGI IMG/M metagenome (GOLD analysis project Ga0255765, IMG submission 179965) | Coastal salt marsh microbial communities from the Groves Creek Marsh, Skidaway Island, Georgia - 041407BS metaG (version 2) | ecosystem: Environmental > Aquatic > Marine > Intertidal zone > Salt...
GGTCCTGCGAGTTCGTGCGTTTTGAGGCCAACCTAAAAAAGGAAATAAAAATAGTGCACATGATAAAAAGGAGAGGAAGAAGTGCGTTGTGCGTGTCTCGATTGCGGCGCGCATGCGCATTTAGTATGTGTAGCCAAGAGTATATATATTACAAACTTTTTTACATCAACACGAGACACAAAAAACCACAACACAAACACACATCATCGCGCGGGAAAATAAAACAATTTCGATTCTGAACGAACATGATTATTCCCGTGCGCTGTTTCACCTGCGGCAAGGTACGCAACGCGCGCTGTTGTTCGACTCGTTTTCTCTCTCTCTTTTTCTCCCTTCTGCGCTTTCTTTTCTTTCTCTCGAGAACAGAGAAAATCGGATCCCTTTTCTTGGGGAAGAGCCGCAAAAATTGGAATTTTCATTTACACACGCGGCGCGCTTTCTTTCTTTCCTTCTTTCTTTCTTTCTTTCTCTCTCTCTCTCTGGATTAAATCGCATCGTTGTTCGCTGACGACGACTTTGGTTCTTTCTTTCCGTTATTATCGTTATTATTAAACGCAAAAGGTGATTGGTAACAAATGGGACACGTACTTGGACTTATTACAAGCCGATTACGCTGAAAAAGACGCTTTAGACGCGTTGGAGTTGAAGAGGTACTGCTGCAGACGCATGTTGATGTGTCACGTGGATTTGATCGAGAAGCTGTTGAACTACAACACGCTGGAGAGACAAGAGTAGAGAGAACGAAACGATTTATGCTTAGCTTATTATTAACTCACGTTTAATATACACTTTGTACTATATTCTATTTTAGTTTCCACACGCGCGCGCGCGCGCCGCGAGCTAAACTCTCTCTACAATATAAAGCGCTTCGCGTTTCAGCGCTCCTCTGATTCTTTCACGCGACTACTACAAACCCCACTTCTGTTGGTCTTTTATGGAGGCGTCGTAGGCTTTCTTTCCGGTTAACTTTTGCCCGGTTTTCGTGATGTACGTTCGCACGCCGGTGGTGGTGGTGTACCATCTCGCTTCTTGTTTATTGGTATTGAAGGGGTTGTTGTTGTTGCTATTGTTATTATTTTCGGCGCCAAAAGTAAAACCTTGACCGCCTCTTCCTCCACCTCCTCCAAAACCGCCGTTTTGCGCGTACATTTCTCTCTCCCCGACCGTCATCGGTACGTGCGTCTTCCTCTTCCCGTTCGAGTTGAATTGCGCCTGGTAATCGACGAACACGACTTCGCCGTTCACCCTCGAGCCAACGAGTAATTCCGAGGCTGGAATGTAGTGCGGGAGGAGTTTTCGCCACTCTTTATTGTTGTTGCTATAATTTCTATTGTTGACGTTAAACGCGGCGTTATAACTACCGCCATTCGCGCTCGGAAGCAAAGACTTTTGCCGCGCCGGTTCACTTCTCGTCAAAGACGACGGCGTCTGGTTTCGGTCTCTCGCAGATGTCGTCGTATTATTGTACTCGCGAACCTCCAAGATCTGGTCTTCTTCTTCTTCTTCTTCTTCTATGTCGTCTTCTATGTCGTCTTCTATGTCTTCTTCTTCTTCTTCTTCTTCATCGTAGTAGTCGTCTTCGTCGTCGTCGTATTCTTCTTCTTCTCGCTTTCTTCTCGACAACTCTTCTAAACCAGACTTTGAGAGGAACGCGCTCTTCGTTTTCGCGGCGCGAGTCGTCGCCGTTTTATTCTCCTTCAAATCATCGTCGTCGTCTTCTCCTCCTTTTCCTTCTTCTTCTTCTCGTCTCGACTCTTCCTCCTCGCGGTTAAAGTCCGACCAAAAGTCATCGTCGACTCTTTTCTTTTCTTCGTTCCTCTCCGACGACGAGCTCGACGACGACGAATCTGATTCGTCGTCGTCGCCGTCGCCTCCTCCGCCCCCAAACTCTCGCATCGCTTTCGATTTATCGCCCATTCCGAGAGAAGACAACGACGACGAGGAGGACATCATCATCAACTCTCTCTCGCCACCACCACGCGGAGGAGTGTTTATATCGCGCGTTTTATTTCTATTTTTTTTTGAATTTTGTGGGGAAGAGAAAACACACGTTTTTCCAGAACATTTATTTAGGGTGTTAAACCCTAATTTCCCTTGGGCGCCTTTCTTTTTGCGTCGTGTCGTCGTCATCATCATCTTCCGCACAACATCGCACTTCGACTCAAAAGTTTTGAGAGAGCAGAGCAGCGCCGCGTCGTTCGTTCGCCTTTCTTTGCCTCCCCGTCGTTTTCGTCTCCCTCTTTTGGTCTCGGAGAAGAAGAAGAAAACCTTCTCCGCCAAAACAACAAAACCCGTCGTCGGAGATTCGTGTACGAGTAAAGAGACGCTTATCTCTTGTGCGTGATCCAATTTTACGCAGAGAGAGAGAGTCAGAGAGAGACGCTCTCTTCTTTCAGCAGACGGAGCGTTTTTTACGCGCGCACGTTTAGTCTCGCGCATCTTTCCCGTCTTCTTCTTCTTGTTCTTCTTCTTCTTCTTCATTTCGGAAGCGAAGAAGAGGTTCGCGCGTCGTAAACATGTTAACGATCAGATCTGCGAGGATGATGATGATCCAAGCGACGGCGATGGCGTCTTCTTCTTCGTCCTCATCATCTTCGAAGAGGACGAAGACTTCTCGAAGAAGCGACGAGATGAGAGTTTTTTTTAGCGAGCGCAGCAGCAGCAACACGAAAGAGACATTATTATCACAACAGAATAGTAGAAAACGAGTCGTCGCGAGAGATTCCTCGGCGGATCCGTCCAAGTCTATGGCGGACGACACGATACCGAACGTCGCGGTTGGGCCGTCGTGCTCGGTAGACGAGCCGGAATCGTGCTCGCTCGCGGATTTGGAGATTTTGTACGTGGATGCGTTGTGGAACTATTACAACGATGGCAAGTTTACGCTCTCGGACGCGCAGTACGATCGAATTCGCGAAGAGTTGAACTGGCAAGGCTCTGGGTTTCCGACTTTACGAAGAGACGAGATTCAGTTTGTGCAAGCCGCGATGGCGTATTCCAGAGGGGAGAAAATTATGAGCGACGACGAGTACGAGGAGTTGAAGAGGAAAATCAAAAACGAAGCCGGAAAGAGGAAAGACGTGACCGCTTTGCTTTTGTACACTAAAGGTCAGCAGTTGTTGGACGAGGCGCAGTTTGAGTTGATGAGCGAAGAGATGCTGAAACTCGGCATCGATGTTGGCATGAAAGGCGCCACGTGCACGTTATCTCAAACGCCGACGACGCTCGAAAACGACGCCTCGGCGGTGGCGAAAATGTACGGCGCGTTGGCCTTGGTGCCGTTTTTGGTCGGCTTGGCGCCGACGATTGTCTTTGACATCCTCGGTTTGCACGTCCCGAATGGCTTGGCCTTGGGGTTTGCGACCACTTTAGCGGCCATCTTGACGTACAAATTAGCCGAATACACGGAATTGAACAACGCGCAAATTTTGACTGGCCAGTGCCCGTGCTGCGAGGAACCGTTCAAGCAGTTGTTTAGCGGCGCCGACGGCGGCGAGAAGGAGTTGGAGCACAAGTGCAAGGTGTGCGGAACCACGTGCTCGTTGAACCGAGAGAAGAAGTTGATCGTGACCAGCGGACCGTTTGCTATTTAAACGAGCAAACAAACGAAAACGAAAATATATAATATACTTTCATCAAAGGGCCGCTAACACACAGACGAATGAAATGATATAAATACGAAACATAATAAAAACAAAAATATGTCGTCCTAAATTCTACTAATACACACGCGCGGCGTACAGAGAGACTTGCTACGCCTCCGCGAACGCGCGAAAGTTTTTCTTCTTCTTCCCGCCAAAATCGAGCAGAAACCTTCAAAAAAAAAATGCGCATCGTAAACTCTTATTAAACGCGCGTTGTTTCACACGACGCACTCTTTAATCATCCAACCACAAACAAACGTAACATATATATATATGAGAAAGAGCGCGATGTCTCTCTTCGCTCAACGCCGCTTGGCGATGTCTGCGACCACCACGAGCAGCAGCAGCGCTCCGAAAACATCGTCGTCGTTCCTCTCGAAAGATATTTTGAACAACAAGAGAAGAAGAAATCTAACGACGATAACGACGGAGAGATTCCTCGCCGAAAGAAGAAACAGGGGTAGTAACTTGGCGACGTTCGCGTCGTCGTCGTCGTCGTCGTCGTCGTCGTCGTCGTCGTCTGCGAGCGATGGGCGTTTTTTGAGCGATAAAATAGTCCGCGCGACGGCAAACGTGAAAAAAAAGAACAACAACAGAGCAAAGACGAGTTCGCCGCGGACGAGAACGAGTGGCGTCGATGTTGTTTCGTCGAAGTCGTCGCCGAGCGTGCCGACGATGAAGCACGAAACGATGGACAAATGGGTCGTGTTTTCGGACTTGCACGTGTCTCGAAAAACCAAAGACGTGTGTTTGCAAACGCTGAAATACGTCCACGACGTCGCGGCGAGAGAGAACAGAGGCGTGCTTTTCCTCGGCGATTTTTGGCACCATCGCGGCGCTTTACCGGTGGATACTTTGAACGAAATCATGTTCGAATTGTCGAAGTGGACGCAACCGACGATCATGTTGGTTGGGAATCACGATCAGGTGAACGTGCAAGGGAGCATTCACGCGTTGGAGGTGTTGAGAATGTGTAATCCGGAGACGATTGTGGTCTTCGACGAACCGAGAGTGTGGAGAGGCGCGTTGTGGTTACCGTATAGGAAAGATCAGGAGACGTTGAGGAGAAGCGTGGAGGATTTGATGATGACGGAAGAAATAAAACGAACGAAACGTGCAGCGCGTGATGGCGAGAGTAACGACGCAGAAGAAGGATTAGCAATCAAAACGGTATTTTGCCACGCGGACGTGATGGGCGCGAACGTCAATCAAACGTTTCAAATGAAAAACGGCGTAGATTCAAAAGAAACGTTTAGCAAGGAGAAAACAGGCATCGAAAGCATCATTTCTGGACACTATCACAAGCCGCACTTCGTGGAGAGAGATTCGCGCGTGCGATACGTTGGAAGTCCGTATCAAATATCGCGAGCGGAGAAGAACCAAGAGAAGTACCTGTTATTCTTAAACGATAAATGGCGAGACGAAAGTTTGACCGACGAGGAGATTTTGAAGCGCTCAAAAATTGATATTGGACCGAGATATTTTGACATCGACGAAACGATTGGTGAAAGCATCGAGACAATCGCGGGCGATTTGCGAGCGAACGATATCGTGCGGTGGACGATTCCGTTTGATTCAGCGTTAGACATGGAAGAAGACGACGACGAAGAAGATATCGTTGCTGGATCGGAGAAGAAGAAAAGCACAAAGAAGAAGAAATCTTCGCTATCGCGAAGCGTGCCAAAACGAGTCGAAAACGCGCGATTAAAGTACGGGTGTCAAATAGAAGTTCGAAGGCCTCCGGCAGAGTTGAAATCGACGATTGAAAATGCGGAATCGTTGAGTCCAGTAGATTTGTTCAATTCGTACGCCAAGAGCATTCGGTTGAGTGGAGACGCCAAGGCGTTTTGCGAAGAGATCATCACGGAAGCCGTGTCGTCGAAAGAGAACGAAGAAGGCAAACTAGATACCGGTGACGATTCGAACAAACTCTCCACGTCTGCGCACCTTCGTAAAGTTGAATTCGACGAAGTCGAAATCTCTGGATTTGGTGCGTTCAAAGATGAAATCACGTATCCTCTCAACGACCGCGGCGTTGTGTGCGTCGTCGGCGATAACCGAGACGACTCTGGATTTGCAGATTCCAACGGCGCCGGGAAGACGACGTTGGTCACTGCCGTCATGTGGGCTTTGACCGGTAAGTCCGACGTGCGCTTAGATACCGGCTCGACGCAAAAGTATTTAACCAATAAAGATGTCGTTAACGACGACTCGAAATCGGCTCGAGTCGTCGTGCGCGGTTCTGTGATCGATCAAGAGAGCAACAGAAAAAAACCGTTCGTGATAGAAAGAGCAGTCACGAGAACTAAACTATCAAAGTTATCTTTCATCGTGGACGATATGGACGAAACGAAATTAGACGCGAAGAAAACGCAAGAACACATGGATGAAATCATAGGCGCTTCTGTCGTCGCGCAGACGTGTTTTCACGGCCAACATACGATTGGAAGCTTACTCGAAGCCTCCGACGCGCAACTGAAAAATAGTTTCGGTTCCTTAGTTGAGCAATCCGTGTGGACGCGGTGTAAAAACAGGAGCAAAAAGTTATTGAAAGAGCGACGCGAGAAATTAACCATCGCGAGAGCTGAATTAAAATCTCGCGAGAGTTACGTCGAACGAACGAAACTGAGATTTTTAGAAACCGAGAAAGATTTTAACCGATGGAAAGAAACATTCGAGGAAAAAGTACGAACGCTCACCATGGAAAGAGAAGACGCGTTGGATGCGTTGGCGTTAGATCGAATGCGGAACGCGCGACAGGCAGTGAACGAAGTCAAAGATATCGAGCGCGTCGCGAACGAAGCATTGCGTCGAATTCTCGACTTTAACGATACCGCTGCGAGCAATAACGAGTTCAGAGCGGAAGAAGACATCGTCGCACAAAACAGGAGAGCAAACGAAAACGATCAACGACACAAACAACTCGATCGAGACGAACAAAGCTTGTTGAAACTCTTCAACGACGCGCAACGCAACGAGGCGTCTTCGAGAGCGACGGCTGAGCAAGCCCACAAAAGCGCCGGACAAGTGTTCAATCTCTCAAAACAATCCGCGGCTCATCACCAACACTCCTTCGACAAAGAGACTTTGAAGTGCACGTTGTGTCACCAATTCATAGACCCTATTAAACAAAGAGAAACTTTCGAACAGTTGAAACGAGACGCGGAGGTCATGCGAATAAAGCACGTCCAAGCGATTGAAACTTTGAACGACTGTCGAGTCAAGTTAGACCAGTTTCAACGATTCAAGAAATCCGAATCCGAGAGAATGTTGAACGAAGAAAGAGCGCTGCAGAATTTAAAATTCGCTCGAGTTGAACGAGAAAATAAGAAAATGATGTTAACGAACGAATTGAAACGATTATCTTCGTTATTGGTGAACGTTTCGGAACGATTCGCTCAGATGTTGCCGTACGTGCCCGAGGAAGTGTTGGCGTTGGAAGAGAAGGCGAGGAGCTTTAGCGACGATGACGACGCATTTCGTTTAGAGGAGAGAAGGAAAAGAAGAGAAGAAGAACTGTACGCTACCACTTCGGGCATTTTTTCCTCTGAACGAGAAGCATTATCGGGCATCGTTCCTGGATTACTGGATTACCGGACGCCGTATACTTCTTCTTCTTCTTCGCGAGGATACGCTTCCTCTAAAAGCGCGGACGGCGGAAACGGTTTCATTCAAAACAATGTCGTCGCCGCGAAGAACAACGACGGAGAACACGTATCGCTCGCACAACTCCTCGACATCGATCAATCAACCGGACTCCTCGCAGACGAGTCATCCCTGCCTTTCTTCGCGAAAGCGGTGCAATCGAAAGTTGCCTCGGCGGAAACGCTCATCGCCGGATGCGAGAAAGCGTTGCGAGACTACGAGAGAATCAATCAAAAATACCTACAAGATGTCAACAACAGCGACCCAAATTTCAACAACAATAATCCGCACTTTGAAGCGATGAAGCAACTTCAAGAACAGTTAAACGTGGAAACGGAATCCCTGAACGATCTGAAGGAGAACTCGTATTCGAAAATCGAGTTTGATTTGAACGTGGCGAAAATCGCGGATAAATGTTTCAGTCCGACGAGAGGGGTGTCGAATTATTTGTTCGAAAACGTTTTAGCGGAAGTTTCAGAGAGGTGTCAAGAATACGTTTTCGCCTTAACCGGTGGTGCGTTGAGTTTACAACTGGTGAGCAGTAATAGTTCTGCTTCTTCTTCTTCGTCATCGTCGTCGTCCAATATCAGCGCCACGTTTGACGAAGACGATAACGACGACGATTCGGTCGACGAAATCGAAGCAAAAACGCACTTGGAAAAAATCGAGAGAGTCATATTCGCGCGCAAACAACACTCCGGCGAGCAATACGAACGCTCGTTGCGACAACTCTCCGGCGGTGAACGACGCAGATTGGCCATTGGCCTAGCGTTGGCGTACGCCGACGTTTCCGCTCGCCGATTAAACGTGCAATCCAACTTATTAATCCTGGACGAAGCGTTGCAACATTTAGATTCCGAAGGCATTGAAAGAGTCGTTTCGGTTTTACGCGCAATTGAATCCGAATACTCCTCCAACGGTAACGACGACGATATCGTCAAGAAGACGGTTTTGCTCACCACTCAAGCGGATTCAGAAACAGAGAAAATGTTCGATGGCGTCGACGCGGTCGTCAAGAACAAGAACCGCTCGGAAGTATTAATCGGACGCGGCGAATAAACGTAAATACTAACGATGACGATACGATGGGTTTGTTGTTTTTCCGCGTATTTGTAATTTATGCTGTACAAAATTTTTACTCTCTAAAATTTAACTCGCTTTCTGTTGCATGTTCAGCAGCGCTTCTAATTCTCTCCTAATCTCTTCCTCGTCTTTATCGTCCTCGTCCTCGTCGTTATATTTATCTCTGTTGTCGTCGTGCGCGAACGGATGCGCCGTCTTGTTAAACGTCGTCCCTTTCTTCCTATCGTACGTGCACTGCAACGACTTCCGTTGCGCTTCGAACAATCTGCTCTTCAGCACGGTATCGTCGAACAACAACGCGTCTTTACTCTTTCCGTTTCCGTTTTCTTCTTCTTCTTCTTCTTCTTCTCCTTCTTTGCTAAAACAATCGCCGCCGCTCGCGGCGACAAACTGCACGCCTGTGGACCTTCGCGTGTTCGTCTTTGTTGTAGTTGTTGTTGTAGTTGTCGTTCCATCTCTCTCTTCTTCTTCTTCTTCTTCTTCTCTGCCACCCTCCATCTCCAACCCTTCCAACCTTTGCTTAATCTCTTCCTCGCTAATCTTCCTCCCGTTCTTTTCTTCCTCTTCGATTTCCTCTTCCGAATCGAACAGTTCCGGCGGTGGCGACGCCCACGGCGTGTCCGGTTCGTCTATGATATCTTTCGCCGTTTTCGTGAGTTCGTTTTGACGCAAATTCTCGTCGTCCCATTTTATGTGTTTCTTATTCGGGTCTCCTCTCGGGAAGTTTTCGTCCGGCACGCCGAAGAGCGAGCCTCGCGGGACCGGCATTTGATGATGTTATGTGTTGTTGTTGTTGTTCTTATTATTATTACTTATCGTCGAGTTGTTTGACGATCGTTTTGTCGTGGTTACATGTCGTCGAGTCAGCTGACTCATCAGTTTAGGGTTGCAGTCGTCAAAAGGGATGAATAAAACTATGTATATGATGATGATGATGATAATACAAACACACACACACACACACGCTCACTTTCTAAATATCATTCTTCTCTTTCTTTCTCTTCACTTTATAATAATGTGTTTTTGTAAAAGTTTCGTCTTTCTTCTTGTAGTACAAAGTTGTCGTTCTTCTTTCTTTAGATCAAAGGGACGGCGTCGGTTTGCCCGCCGCCTTCCTTCACCACCCCATCTTGATGCGATGGTTGCGACGGCGGAGGCGCATCTGAAGCTACTGCTGTCGTTGGTTGCGGCGGGTACGTGTTGTACGACGTGGCTGTCGTGTTCCCGTTACCCGATCCTAATCCGGTGCCATTCTCTTGATGCTTGCCGCCGGGCCCTTCTACCGGCGCCACCGCCGCTGCTGCTGCTAAATTTCCGCCACCAACACTCACTTGTTGTTGTTGTTGTTGTTGTTGTTGTTGTTGTTGTTGTTGCTGTTGTTGCTGTTGTTGTTGTTGTTGTTGTTGTTGTTGCTGTTGTTGTTGTTGTTGTTGTTGCTTTTGTTTTTCCGCTGCTGCGGCCGCTGCCGCCGCAGCCGCAGCGGCTATGGCAGCCGCGTTGTTTCCGCCGCCGCTCCCGTCGTCTCTGGGGACGATATCAACCAAGAAATCAAAAATATCCGTCTTTGTGATTGCACTCGCGATGTCGTTTCTCTGCAACGTCCGCCTTTTGTTCTCCTCGGAATGAATCCAAGACCTCAAAGTCAACTCTAAGATGAACATCTCGCACGCTTTGGCGAACAACACCGGCGCCTCCGAGGAAATCATCCGCACGTCCTCGTCCGTTTTCATAATTTTCTTAATCCTAGCCAGCGGTAACTGATGATTCTTAAAATCTGTCGCCGTTTCAACCTCGGTCATCTGTTGCTGCCAAAACAACCGCAACTGTTGTTGGTGTTGATCGTTCAAGTGTTGCTGCTGCGGCGCTTGATGCATTTGAGGCGGAACTTGCGGCTGCACGTGCAGCGGCATCATTCCGTGTTGCATTTGATGTTGCGGCGGCATTTGATGATGATACGCCGCCGCCGCCGCCGCTGCTGCCGCCGCCATTTGTTGTTGCTGCCCGGGATGATGATGATGCTGATGGTGGTGGTATTGCTGCGGAGGATACCCCATTCCTCCGACGCCTCCTCCCCCGGGCGGCGCGGGCTGTTGTTGGCTACTGTTGTTATAGTTGTGCGTATTCGACGCGTTATTCGTTCCTCCGGTGTGTGTCGTATTGTTGCTAGTGTTCGTGTTCATGTATATGTTACCAGGAGCGGCGGCAAAGTTCGAATCACCCTGAACGCCTTGCCCCCCGTATTGATGGTGTTGGTGTCCGCCGCCGCCGTACGGAATCGGAGGAAACGTTGAATTATTATTAGTATTTTGCTGTTGTTGCAGATTTCCCACACCGACTGGATGATGATGATGATTCAACGACGGAATACTCCCCTGCGTGTAATCTCCTCTCTGAGCGTTCGCATCGTAACCGGTACCGGTACCTCCACTGGTCGCCGCCACGCCTTCTCCTTTCGCCATGTTGTTTTGTATTTACTCCGTGTGAAACTCTCTCTCTGTTTTTAAACTCCAATCCAAAATCACACGAACAATGCGCAGATAAAATCGAGGTTAAAAATGGTCTCTCTCTCTCCTCTTCAAATTATTTTTAAACCAAATTATTATCGCTTCTTCTCCTTCTTCTTCCGTTCAGTTCTCCTTCTCTTCTCTGTTTCACCACGAACGAGGCTCTCTCCCCGTGTTTTTACGTGTTCTCGTTTTTTATTCGGTGGGGAAAGAGTAAAAGAAGAAGAAGAAAGAGGGTGCGGTGCGTTGTTTGTTGTGGAGATCTTCTCTCTCTCTCTTGTGAGTTCAACTTTTTTTTCCCGAGAGAGAGAAGTAGAGAGAGAGAAGTATTTTTTTAGAGAGAAAAAAATCAGAAAAAATAAAATAAGCAAAAAAAAAAACAGGAAAAAAACGGCCGCAATTTTTATCAGACAAAAGACATGCGCTGATCTCTCTATATACTACTAATCATCAAAACGAGGACGAGTCGTCCTTTTTCTCTCTCTCATCTTTCGGTTCTTTTTCTGTCGGTTCGCCCGTTTATCAATCACGCGACGACGCGCGAGAATGGAGAGGAAGAGGAAGAGACGGCGTGGTTTGGTGTCGCTGTTGTCGTCGTCGTCGTTCTCATTAAAAGGAGCGCTCGTGGTGGTGTCTTTTTTTTTGGTTTTGTTTTTCGTGTTTCTGTTGTTTTTCTTCGGAGTATTTCGCGACGCGACGACGATTCAGACGACGATTGAACGAAAGAACGAGAGGCGAGACGGATTGCTACCGCCGAGGAGAGCGCTGACGACGAGAAATAACAGCATAAATAGCTTTCGTTTGAACACGTTCAACGTGAACGAGACGTTCCCGAGACGATTTTTTTTCGACTCTGATGGTTCTTCTTCTTCTTCTTCTTCTTCTTCTTCTTCTTCGCCTCCATCGTCGAACGAAACTGAAACGCCAGACGAAGTAAAAGACGAAGAAGAAGAAGAAGAAGAAGAGTTTCTCGCGAAACTGTTGGATGCGTTCGTGAAGCAAAACTCAGCTTTGTACGATGCAAAAATGAAAGGTTTATTGGGTGCGCGTTCTTCTGACGACGCCTTCGTCTCCGCTTCTTTTCCTTTGCAACGCTTGCGCCGGGTGGAGGCGTGCGAGCCAAGGTGCGAGGGCGAATTTCGACGCACGGGCGGGTTCGGTTTACTACCTCAATTCATCGCGAAAGCGGAGCCAAATTGGGATAATTTGGAAAACAGATGGAATGCGAGTATGGAGAACGTGAGAGAATTTTTCGCGCACTTTGCAAAATTTTACGTCGAAGATGAAGACGAAGAAGACGATGTGATGAAAACAGCTTTGAAGCTTTTTAACGGGTTAGTTACCGCGAAAGACGATAGATTGATGTACAACGGCATGAACAATAATATTAACAGAAGGCAAGGAGTATTAGCAGTTGAAGAAAAGGATATGATTAGGAAATCTATGATAATGGGAAAAGAGATGCAATAAAGTGTGTTTCAATCTTTCAACTCTTTCTCTCTCCTAAAATCTCTCTTGAATAATAACAATACATCGTTTTCGGCGCTCTCGCGAATTGTTCTGCGCAATGCCAAGCAAACGATAGTGATGATGTCTTCTGATTTTAATTTCGTAAATTATTCCAGTTGTTCTGGATTCTTTTGTTACGCGACCCCGGGCGATGAGGATGATTTTTTCCCGCCTCTTCTTCCACCGCGCGATCCTCTCGATCCTCTTTTGGGAGGCGCTGTTCCCGCAGCAGCGAGTATTTGCGGTGCATCGACACTACTTTTCGCCGAAAGAGCAGTGGCATCTTCTGTGGAAGGGTGAGTTGCATTCGTCGTCGCCGCCACCGCCGCCGACGTCGCCGACGTCGTGCTTGGATACACCGCGTTCGGATCGGCAACTTTGCTGATGCCCGTCAACAGACGTTGTAAACGCCTTCGCTCGCGGGATGTAATTTGACCTCCGGTTTTATTCCTCGGATGCGGCGCGCCACGTCCACCCGTTGCTTTATTGTATTTATTAGCACTGCCACCTCCTTCCCCTCCGCTTTGCGCGTATAAACTGCCTCTTCCTCCTCTCGACGACTGACGTTGGCCGTGACGGTGCTGCTGCTGTTGCGCTTGTTGCATACCACCAGCCTGCGTCACGGAAGCCAACGCCGCTTGCTCTTGCATCGCGTGGTACAAAAAATCCATATCGCTCATGCCAAACTGTTCTTCATAGTCTCTTTGCACCTCAATGTACTGATCCATGTCGTAATAGGTTTGACTTCCGCTTTGCGCGACGGATTGCATGTACATCTGGTATTGCTGTTCAATCGACAACGGGGAGGTTTGATGAGAATAACCGCTTCCATACGCAGCGTTAGAGTAGCCTCCTCCCGGAACAAAACTTGGCGCATCGAGAACTTGATTGAATCGCGACGACTTTGCTGCTGCACCTCCTGCTTGTTGTTGCTGCGCGTAGAGATAATTGTTGTAATCGTCCCACTCTTCGCCATTGTTCGTGTTGTATGCGTCGTAAAGCGAATCCGAGGACCCGAATTCATCGTCTAAATCGTCCGGCAATGCCGAGGCGACGTCGTGATGAGCCATCGACGTTGCTGGCACAGACCGCGGACGATGTCCATACATGGAATGCTGCTGATGTTGACCTCCGAGCCATCCGGTGTGACTTCCAACGTTCGCCGTGGCATCGCTCCATCCGATTCCTCCCCCGATTGTGGTCGTAGTAGCCGTGGCTTCATCGAGCGAGTCTAATCCAAACAGCGGATCGTCGTTGATGCTTTGGGCAGCAACAGCAACACCGCTTTCACTGTTATCGTTTGCTGTTGTATTCTTGGACGAACTCCAGACGCTCCCGAACGCGTTATCCACGGATAAAACCGGAGAGGCGATGCGGAGCGGCTCAATCTTGCCGGAGAGGTACGCGCCGGACGCACTTCGATGCATAACACCATCGTCGTTATCGTCACTTTCACTTCTCTTGTTGTTATTGACTGTTTCTTCTTCGTTGTCAATCGATGCCTCTAAGATATCCTTCTCTAGCTTCTCCGTCAACTTTTGCTGTTGCTCAAACTGCTGCTGCCGTCTCAACAATCGATGAGAGGTGGATAAACTCGAGCTCGGCTTTTGCCTCAAAACGTTCTCCGAGTTTACTACCGAAGACGGATCCTTCGAAAGTACTTTCACTGCCACACCTGGCGCCATCCCTTGCGTCGTCGTTGTCGTCGTCGCGCCTAAAGTTTGCTTCAACAATCTTCTCTCTTCCGCCTCTCGCACCCGTCTCCCACCGCGCTTCTTCCTCGTTTTCAACATCTCCCCTCCTATTCCTCCTTGTTGGAGCTGATGTTGCTTCACATGCGCGCGTTGCTGATGTTGCATGTGCTCCAGTCGTTTCTGCTGCTCTTGCTGCTGGTGCAATTGAATTTCGATGAGCTGTTGCGTCGTTAAGTGTTCTCTTCGCACTGGCGGTGCCACGATGCCTGTGGACGTAGGCGCCGCTGCTATTTCAGCCGCGGCGGCTACCATTACTGCTTGCTGTTGTTGTTGTTGTTGCTGCTGCTGCTGCTTCGAGTTTCCAACGAGCATTCGTAACGGGTTCGCAATATTCGATGTCGCAGTCATCGGCGTCGACTTGCCGGCCCACGTGGATGATTTTGAGGACAGTTTCTTCGCCTCCAACTCTCTCGCGACGCGATCAATTTCATCTTCAAATTTCAATCGCGCCTCATCCACATAACCTCCTCCTCTGTCGTTGTTTTCGCTCTTATTATTATTATCATTGTTGTTGTTATTATTATCACGATCCTTTGTCGTCGCGTCGTTGTCATTCCGTTTCATAATCGTCACGTTCCCGATGGAACTGTTTTGTTTCAAAAACGCGCTCGTGTCTTCGGCGTGTCGTCTTCCGTTGTTGTGATCTCGATTATGCGATCTCCCATTCGAAGTGTCCCTCTTCGGGCTTCTCGGCATCGTCGTGTTTCCATCTTCGTATCGTCCTCGATCGTCGCTGGACATTTCAAACTTCCAGTGATGATCGGCATCATCGGCGATGTTATTACTCGTCTCGCTCCTATAGGTTGTGTTATTATTCGGATCTAACGAATCTCTCAAGCTCGGAAACTCTCTTCGCGTCACTTTCTCTTCCCTTCTGGATACGACGTTGGTCTTCCCAAGCAAACTCGGATCGTGTTCGTGCACTCGAACGACAGACTCGCCGCCGTCTCTGTTCTTATCCCCACCTACGCTCCCACCCACGATGACGTTCGTCCCCCACTGCGACGTCGACTGAATCGGTTTCACCTCTACGATTTTCACGAAATTACCATGACCCGCGGCGTCGTTCCCGTCGTTCCCTCCGCTCGAAGAAGCGCCGTTGTTCGCGACGGAAGCGGCAGCAGCAGCGGAGGAAGAAGAAGAAGACGCCGCTTGTTGCCCCCACCCTCCGCCGTTTTGCCTCAGCTTCGACACGATATCCTCGCCGTCTTTATCCTCTTTAGTACTCGTACCGCCGCTCTTGTTGTTTCCTTTATTAATCAAGCTCAACTTTGGGTCGTACCCGTTGTGTTCTTTCCTCATCGACGGCAACACGATTGGTTTCGGCACTTTCACTTTATTCGTCGACGAATGGGCGCTTCCAGAGCCGCTTCCACCGCCGCCGGATGCATTCTTTCCAAATCCGCCGCCTCCTCCGGCCCCGAACAGCAAGCCTCCTCCCAATATTCCTTTTTCATCTTTCTTCTTCCCGCCAGTGCCACTTCCACTTCCTCCTCCGCTCGAAGAAGATATGAATCCTCCCTTTTAGATTTTAACAATGAAAAACGAAGAGAGTGTCAGATGATGATACACAC
>Ga0255765_1003803_pt1 | contig 15700 bp, 12 predicted proteins | sample 041ome_8_FD_179965 | JGI IMG/M metagenome (GOLD analysis project Ga0255765, IMG submission 179965) | Coastal salt marsh microbial communities from the Groves Creek Marsh, Skidaway Island, Georgia - 041407BS metaG (version 2) | ecosystem: Environmental > Aquatic > Marine > Intertidal zone > Salt...
GTGAACGGTTTCCACAGGACCGAGATCGTTTCGCCAACCGTCAAGACGAATCAGGGTGTTCTGAAGCGCATCTTCGCCTCCGGAGAGCAAAGCCACATCGAGCAGGTCACCATCGACGAGCATGCCGAGCGGAACGGCGTGGGAAGCCAGCAGCGAGGGATGTCGTTCCGCATGCTCGAGGGCCGTGGGCGTGCCTTGAACGAGAAGACCCGATGGCGCGATGAATTCTCGCACGGCAAGACCCTCCACATCGCTGAGTTCCGCTCGAACCTCGTTGAGGCGTTGTTCGTTTGAAACGAGCAGAAGGAGAAGATCGAACCGGGGTTCAAGCCACGACGAGGGCACCGGTTGAGAGAGGCGCAAGCCGTTGAGGTCAAACGTTCCAAACGGGCCAATGGCGAGGGGTTCTCGTTGCTCGTCGACCAAAGAGGCATCCAAAGTGCCAGCCGCATCAAAGTAGACGTCTTTCTTGACGTCAAACCGTACCCATTCGGGCTGGAGGTCGTGGGTGACGGCTTCGTTTGAATCGGGGTAGAACAGGACGCTGTTTGTGGAAGTCAGAAGTACCAACACGAGCAGGATGGCAGAGCGGGCCCGAAATGCGGTGTCTGCCATGGTTTCCGCTCCCGCACCGGTGTTTTATCGCTTCGCCTTTGGCGTCATGGGGTGTTCAATTGAAGGGCCAAACATGCCGCTCCGCCTTGTCGTTGAAAATTTCCTGTGACCAAACACCGACGGTGTGGGCCCACGAACCTTCCCTGAGCGAACCGGAATAATCGAGATATTCCACGTCCACCCAGACAACATATTCGTCCCAAACGGTATGGCCGACCACCATCATCTCCAGTTCGTCCCCGGAGATGGAGGTGTGCGCCTTCATTTCGCCAAGCTCAAGCGCCATGCGGCCAAGGACTTCGCCTTCGAGGGTTTGGAATTCAATTTCCAACACCACGTCCGTGATGGCCCGACTTCCGTCGTTGTGCAACTCCGCCATCATGAGGTGCCCGCCGCGTTGCATGTATTGGGTCTCCACCGTAACGGCATCTCGTGGAAGCAGCCAGTACCATCCGCTCAAGGTCATCGTCATGAGCATCAGAAGGACGGCCCCTGCCATGGCCACGCGTGCGGGGGTGAGTTCTTTGGAGAGGGTGCTGAGCAACTTCGCAGCCTCTTGCGCCGCCTCCCACGCCTCAAGGTCTTCACCTTCCAGGGGGCTGCCCCCTTGACGCAATTCGGATTCACTTGGCGTCGTCATGGTCCTCACCCAAACAACATGGCCAACCCACTGGCAACGGCGGAGCTGATGGGGTCAACCACCATGATGTGGCGGGTTTCAACGAATTCGCCCGTGAGCGACCCGATCAGCGACAAGTCAGTCACGATGCCGTTGACACCGACTGAGGAGGCCGTCGGCACAATGCCCGTGAATTGGGCATCGAGCAAAACGCCCCGTCCTTCAAACTTGAAATCGCCAAAGAGAGGGAATTCGTACCCCGGTTCGATGAAGATTTGTGCGCTGGCGACCAAACGGCCGTCGGTGATGTCGTCGATGACAATCAACGGGTACTCGCCGGGCCCGGAATAGATGTGAATGGTCGCCCCCTTGAGATTCTGGCCCACGACTTCAACACGGTCCACGGTGACGCCCGGAGCGGCGGGCAGGTCCGTTTGCCGGACATAGACACGTTTCACTCCCGAGCCCGATGAGTCAACCCGCATGCCAAAGTCGTCGGTTAACTCCAGCACAAAGCGCGTCGGAAGGTCCTCAGCCAACATCAAGACATCGCCTTTAGCGTCAATCGCTCGACCGCTTGCCGTGAGATAGAGGTCCATATCGTTGGTGTTCGAAGCGTAGTCAAGCGTCCGCATGCCTTGGAAGGCGGTCTGTTCTTTGATGTCAAACCGAGTATCGGGCTCGGTTGCGAGGTGCATTTCACCGGGGAGGTCTCGCATGTAGGCGGTCGATGGCCACCAGAACCCGTCGAGGTACCGAAGTTGCTGAAGCATCAAGGCATCGGCCGAGTGACCGTTGATGCGGTGGACTTCGGGGACGACCAAATCCAAAATCAAGACGTCACCGATGACGGCTGAGACATCGGTGGACTGGGGAATGCCCACCACCAAAGCCTCGACTCGCGTCAGGGCTTGGTGGTCGATGAGAATAGCATGGGCCGACTTGAGGCGAACGCCTGCGTCGTAATGCATGTCGACGGAGACGCGCGGGACGGTCAGGTTTTCTTGGGTTGAAAAGAGCGCATTGACTTCGACGTTCCGGGGCGTGGAGGTGTCCAACCCGTCGAGGAAGAGTTCGATGTCCTGCCCGTCGAGGCCGTTTGCTACCACGGTCAGTTGCGGATACTTGGGCTGCCATTGCGACATGCGAAGGTCAATCTCATACGTCGGAACGCCCGCAAGCATGCGGAAATCGTAGACCAGTTCAATCTCGCCTGCGGGAAGCGAAGGAAGCCAAGAACGGAGATGCCAAGAACGCCGGTCGTCCAACGTCAGGCCTTGTTCTTCAAGCAATGTCATGTTCACGCCCACCATTTCATCGGCGTACACTCGTCCGTCTTCCAACGCCGCCACCAAGGGCTCTGCCGCCGTGATGTTGATGGCGAGCAAGACCGACATCGCTTGGTCCCTTTCCGTCGCATCGATACGGCCGTCGTCGAGAATGGAAGCCATGATTTCCCGGCTCGAAAGCGTGAACGTGGGCATGCGGGAGAGGTTGGCTTCGACACGCGTTTGCTCGAGCGCTTCCATGCCCAAGCCGTGCATCCATGCAGGTTCTGCTTCCAAGTTCGAACCCTTCTTCAGGTCGACCGTCATGTTGAACGCTTCCCCGGTGAACAATTCCAAACCGATATTCATGTCCTCGCTTCCCCCGATCTCACCGCCAACATCCACGGACAAAGCGTGGACGAAATCGTTGACGACTTGTCCAAAGTCGACGATGTCGCCAAGGAAAAAGGAGAGGGCTTCAATCCCTTCTTCTTCGCCAAAGGTCGGAAGTTCGAGGCCCTCCGAATCCACGTTGGAAGGCAGGGTCACCGAGATGTTGGCCGGGAGCGGGTCAAAGTGGACCTGCCCGTTCAGCCCCAAGAAGGGGTCGGCGTGGTTTGTTTGGTCCTCAAACGAGACGCTGAACGGCGAAGAAGACCCCCGAACCAATTCAACGAGCGAGTTGCCCTCGGGACCGGTGGCTCCCGGTACGAGCGGGCTCAAGCGCTGTATGGAGGTGATGTCCGAGAGTTGAACGCTCAAACTCGCTTCAGCGGTGTCTTCGTTGACCCAGAAGCGCATGTGGTCCCCGTCCATCGTCAGCGGCGTCGTGGCGTTGGTCATCTGCAATTGAATGGCGTCCATTGGAGCGTCGGCGACGTACCCAACGGTGTCGCCAAGCACCAGCGTGAAGGAAGCGGGCAGGCCGGTCAGTCGGATGGCGTTTCGCTGATCGCCCGATTGACCGCCGTACGTGATGGTGCCGATGGGCTCGCTGGCTTGGTATTGGAGTGCATCGGCCTGCTGGAGGATGTTGAAACTCCCCGGTCGGTTGGAGACCGTCGTGGATTGCTTGACGGCGGTGGACAAATCGCCGTCATCGTGCCTGATGTGACCGATGAGCAAAGACCCCGCTGCCTCGCCTTCAAGTTGCATGTCACGAACCTCGTTGGTCGGGTCAAAGGCATGGCGAGCGTGACTGATGCCGCCAATGCGCATGCTCATCGCCACCGGAACGAGCGGGTCAACTGGACCAAGACGCCCGTCAACGATTTTGATGTTCGTGTCCTCCGACAACAAGATGTGATCCATCTCTGGCAACCACGGTTGTGGGCTGCTTGCGAGGGCAAACACAAGATGTTCGATCTGCATGGACGTCCGCGTTCCTGAGGGCAGGCTTTTCTTGACCTGGTTAAAGCATTGAATATCGATTTCTCCGCCCGTTGAACCGGCCGTGCCGACCACCGCCGTGGGCAAGCCATTGAGGATGGTGCCGATGTCGAGAACAACCTCAATGATGGTCAGCAAGGCGTTGTCGAAAAGTTGCGCAACCGTGTTGAGGTTCGGGTTGTCGTAGTTGATTCGACTGATGCCCGTTGACGAAATCTGGAAACTCCCTTGAATCACGATCACCCGTGGCAGGTTTTCCATCTCGACCACCATCGAGGAGGTGTCACCGGCATACCCCATCCGTTTGAAGGTTGAAACATAACTGAACGTGTCAATCGATTCGGTTCCTGCGATAAGGAACAAGGTGTTGGAGGGCTGAGCTGGGTTGATGGGCAATGTCGGATCGTTCACGTTCTGCGTGCTGTCGCCCGAGAAATTCTTGATGGCGATGATGAGGGAGAGGCGTTCAGGCACCTCTCCTGGCAGGTTCACCGAACCCGGTGCTTCCCCGATCGTCGTGAAGATAGCGGCGATTTCATCCTCGTGCAGCGAGCCTGAGGGCAATCCCCGAATCCAAAGCCGAGAATCGGTGATGTTACCGAAGGGGCTGTCGCCTTCCGGCACTTGCGAGCGGTCCTCGTAGTAGTGGATGTATACATCCGTGCCAACATCGGAAAACAGCTCAACGGTGTCGAACGTGTTTTCCCCGGTGTTGTCGTTTCGCAACGTCAGGTCAACCTCGCTTGGAATGAGCGTGCTGCCCTGCTCGGGATGAAAACCAACGTCGATGTAGGCGACTTCGAGAACGGGTATGGAATCGTCAGCGCGCACCTCCCCAAAGTGGACGTACCCCACGCCGATCCCGATACCGCACTTGTGGTCTCGACTCTCGGCGCCCCAATCGGTTGCCGCATCGTAGTTGAGGGTCTCGCTGCAATCGGTCTGTAGGCTGCCTCCGGCTGCATTGGGGTTCGAAAGCCTCACGGCGTAGGGGGCCGTGATGCCGGTTAACGCCAAGTCCGTAGAGTTGACCTGTCCTCCGAGCAGCGCCAGCGCCAACTGGGCAGCAGAAGTGAACGTCCCAGCAAGATCAAACGAGATGCGTTCAATGCCAACGCCCAAGGTGACGTCGGCTGGAGGTTGGGTGAACCGGGTGTCGATCACCACCGCGTACGATTCCGAATTTGAAAGCGTGATGTCAAAAGCAAGACCCTTCATCAACGAAACCTCGAGGTGCTCCAGTTCGTCCCAAAGCGGGTCGCTGAGGTTGAGGGCGTTCACGGCCCACTGGAAGGTCGGTCGAACCCAGAGTTCGGTGGGGGTGGGAATCAAACCTCCACCCAATTCAATACCCCACCCTTCACCTTGGGTGGTCAGGCCGGCAAGGGTCAGCGCCACGGAAAGGTCGTCGTCGCCGTCACCGTCGATGTCGATATAATTCTCAAACAACACCAGGTTCGTGCCCACGAGCAGTTCGCCCGTAAACGTGCCCGACTGCCATGCCTCGTAGGAAGGTCCGTTGTTGCGAGCGGAGAAATTCACGTAGATTGCATAGGTGTTCACGCCGAAGCCCAAGAGGTTGTCAATCCCTAACGTTTCAACCGAGAACAGGGTTTGCCAGATGTTGAACGGCCAACCTTCGGGGGTCGTCGAGACGTCGATGAGGAACTCGTATGGCCGGGGGTGGTCGGTTTCAAGCGGCGTGGTGTCCCTCAATTCCACCTGATCAAGATAACTTTCTGCATCGGCAAGCGCATCGCCTGACCGAACCTCACGTTTCGACGCGTCGACCAGCGCAAAGGAGGATTGTGCTCCTTGCAAGGCCACCAAGGACTCGCTTTCCTCTGCCCGGTCAGCCAAGGTTGCGGCAAAAGCCTCGAGCACCCCGAAGTCGTCCCTGGCCACGGCCACGTTGCCCGAAACGGGTTGCATCATGGACAACAACATCACGGAAACGAGCATTACGGCGAGGCGAACTCGTCGGCGCGGTTGAGCCACGCCCGCCCGAACCACGCGTAGCGCCACCTCATCCATGACGCCGTCTCGTGGCTCCTCCTTTGAGAAGCATTCGCCGCCTTGCGCCTACAATCGTTCGGTTTTGCAGCGCTCAAAAAGCGATGACGGTTTGGTCAACACCGCATCCCGGACACCCAACCAAGGCTTGGCTCAAACCCGCAGGAACGTCCACCTCGAACACGGCAGCACAGGACGTGCATGTGTGGCGAACAAGCGCTGGAGGAGGTGGCGAAGGCGGCGCAGCGCTTGGCGGGATTGTTGGCAAAGCAACGGGTGCCGAAGGTGCGGGGTCCGGCAGGGTGACGGCGGGCACGGATGTTGTCACCGGTGGTTCGCTCTGAGCCGGAGGCAAGGCCACGCCCGCCGAGGGCGACGGTTCCGCAAAAGCGTCTTCAGCAGGCTCAAATCGAGGCGCTTCGTTGGCCGAGGCAAGGGCGACAGTTCCTCCTCCGCTTGCCGGTTGGGTCGTTGATGCGCTTGCTGGCTGAGAGGGGAAGAGGGCCTCGGCTTCGTCCTCGTCCATGAGCGCACTCAAGGCGTCCATCCCCGGCGTCACCGTGCTCGTCATGCCTAGGCCGCCCTCGTCCGCAAGCAACGCCGCAGCTTCAGAAGCCGCTTGGCTGCTGCCTTGCGACATCAGAGCGGCGCTGTAAGCAGGGGGCGCGAAGGCGGTCGTTTGGTCAACCTCTTGCGCCGAGCCGTAAATAGCGTCGAATTCGGCTTGTTTGGCGTCGGCTTCTCGTTCGGCTTGAGGGCGTACTTCGCCTTGGTCAAGGCCCGCATACGCCACGGCTCTCGCCAACATCGGCAGAGCCGTTTGTTGGGCCACGAGCGCCATGTGCGCTCGCGCTTCATCCATGCTCAGCCCACGATTGAGCAGCATGTCAACCGCCAAGCGTCGCTGCCAGAACCGGAAGCCCACCACGCCAACACCCGCCGAAACCACCAGCAACACGGTGACAAGCAAACCGGCCCCGAGGGCGGCGGTTTCCTCTGGTGTTGCGGCGACGTTCACCGAAAACGCATAGGATGCTGAATTGTTCGAAGCGTCAAACACCGTCACCACGATGTCTTGCTTTCCCGCTGTGTTCAGCGCAATCTTGGGGTTCAGGCCCATGAAATCCGGGTCGTCACGAGGGTCACCGTTTCCATCGCTGTCCGTCGTGGGTTGAAGGTCCCAGTGAACCCTGAGATTTGCAGGGTCGTCGTAGGCGTCGCTCACGTCGACGGTCAGCGAGAGCGTGTCGCCTTCATCAGCGGTTTCGGGAAAGGCGATGCCGCCGGAGGGTCCGATTTCAGGAATGGAAGGGTCGACCACACGAAGGGAAACGTTGGTTTGGGCGCTGTTTCCACTCGCATCGGTCACGGTGAGAACAACAGCGTACGTCCCCACATCGCTCCACGAGAACGAAACGGAAGCGTTGGTACCGGCCTCCGCTCCGTCCACTGACCATGCGCACGACGCCACGGCGTCGTCGTCCGTGCTCGAGGCACAATTGAGCGTCACGGTTTGCTCCACATTCACGCGCCATCCTTCGGCGATGGCCACGCCGCCCGTGGCTTGGACTCTGGGCACGGGATTTTGGGTGTCGACCACGCTCACCGTGTAGGATGTCGAGGCGACCTCTTCCGAAGGAGCCGTCATACGAACGGTCACGGTCTTTGTGCCGGGGGTTGACCAAGAGGGTTCCACAACCAAGCCATCCGCGTCGGCATCGTTGGTGTCGTTTCCATCGAGGTTGCTGTCAACCGTCGCGTCAAGGTCCCACGTGAAGGTGCCGCGTTGTCCAAGCCTGTTGGGTGTGCTGGACGCATCGAGGCGGATCGTTTGTCCAATCGAAACGACGCCGTCGCTATCGTCCACCACGGTGGGGCTCAGGGGTGGCGCCAACTCGAGGCGGACGGTCATTCGGAGGGCTTCGCTGCCGTTGCCACCGCCGAGGGGAGTATCGGTGTTGTCGACGACCAGCAGCAATTCTTCGCCTTCAAGCGACGAGGGGACCGACCAGGTCAGCGACTTTGGTGAATCGATGTTCTGAAGACCGCCCCCGTCGATGAATTGAACGCCGACCGCTCCGGAAACGTACCGGTCATGCATGGCTCTCGTCTGAAGGTAGACGTCGCCTGGGAAGCCCATGTTCCAAGCCGAGACCACAACGGCCGTCCCCGCATCCAAACGTAGCGAATCGCCCGAGAGCAGGACGCCGTAATCGTCAGCAGGTACGGCAACGAGATCGTGGTAGGGGGTCCAGTAGGCTTGGTTCAACCGCTCCACGCTTGCGGAAACCGTAGCGGTTTGTCCGCCTTGGTCTCCTTGGCCTGCATCGCCGTCATGAGCTTGGTTGTCAAGCACCATGTACCAACGCTTCGCAGCGATGGAGGGCGGCACCTTCCAGTGAAATTCGTAGGCACCCTCCGCAAACTCCGTGCTGGCCGGTTGCGCCATGGAGGAACGGTACGACTGGCCCAACTCGTAGGGTTGAATTCCGTTTTCGTCGAAGAAGAGCAGGTCGATGGCGTCGTTGACCACGACGATGCTCATATCGTACACGTTCCCGGGCGTCAAAACGCCCAAATCCACCACCATGCACGTGCCTGCGGGGATGTTTTGGTTTGAGGAAAGGTCGCTGGCCGTGCCCGTGAGGCAGTTCGGAGCGGCTCGTCCACTCTCGGCCATCGCTCCCATCGGGCCAGCAACGAGCAAAGCCACCAGCACGACAGCAGTCATCCAGCGCATAACGGCGGGTCTCCTTGAGTGCATTTCAACGATGGGGTTCCCTGCTCGCTACCTTCCAGCCGTCGCTTCCCCATGCAAGGTGGGTGACGATGCCCTTGTCGCTGACCTTCAACCGGTCGGCGTCGTTGAGGGCAACCACAGGGAGGTCGCCGGCCAACCCGTGGGCTTCCTGAAGCACCTCACCGAGGTTTTTGATGCGGTTGCTGTAATGGGTCAACGCCAGAAACGAAGCCCCTATCGAACGGGCGGTTTGGACAGCACCGGCCGCCGTTGAGTGGAGGTGTTGATGCGCTTTGTCCTGCTGTTCGTTCAGGAAGGTCGCCTCGTGGATGAGGAGGTTTGGGGCCAACTCGGCCGTCCACGCTGGAGGGCACGAGGCGGTATCGCCCGAAAGGAGCACGCTTGCTCCGGGCAATTCTTCACCTCTGAACCAACTCGCTTCAAGGGTGCTGCCGTCAGCGATTTTGATGTCTTCACCACGGGCGAGGCGGGCTCGCTGCTTGGTGTTCAACGCCAATTCATCGGCCCGTTCACGGTCGAAGGTCCCCTGGGTCGGACCGTGTCGGAGCAACCAGCCGCAGGAGGGAACCGAATGATGGCTGGGGCACGGTACGAGTCTTGTCCGCTTCCACCCGTTCGGTTGAGGCATCCCGTCAAGGCGTTGCGCGACGTCGTTCACCGGGTCGAGGCGAACCCAAAGGTCCGCCTTCACATCACCGAGCACCCATTGGATCGGAAAACCGATGCCGGCTGCACCGAGGGAAAACCAAGCGACGAATTGGCGGGCAAGGTCGGCGGGCGGGATCTGAGCGGGAAAGGGCTCTCCGTTGAGCAGGGCTTGAAGGGCCGGGGTTGAGGAGGGACCAATGACGAGAAGAGGGGCTGTTCGGTTTTCCAAATCCATCGACTGCAACCAAGGCATCGCACCCCAGGTGTGGTCAAGGTGCCCGTGGGTGAACGCAAGAACATCGACGTTTCCGGGTTTGATGCTGTCGCCTTGGCCGTGAGCCTTGAGGCGGCGACGTTGAGCGGTGAACCGGGATTGGAAGCCCTCACCAGCGTCGACCACGGCAATGCCGTCGGGCCCTTTCACAAGACTCCCGCTCACGGCGCGCTCAGCGGTCGGTCGCGCCGAAGCGGTCCCGAGCACGTGTACGTCAAAGGCCATGCATGCACCTCAGGATTGGAGCGGAATCGGCGTGGGGGGGAACCAACGCAAAAGAACGATTTCATCGATGGCGCGAATCCAACGCCACGGAACCGCCAACGGGATGGAGCCTTCAACCAAATCCGCTGGGGTGTCCCGAACGAAAAGGTGGGTGCATTGCAGCCCTTCGGCGTCGATAACGGCGTCGTGAACAACACCCAACTTTTTCCCGTTCGGCAAGTAGACGTCAAGGCCGGTCCACTGGGACATGACCTCATTACCGACCACCATGGTTGCTGGTGTTGACTGACCCTCAATAAATCAATGCCCAAACATGCGCTTCAGCGGCCCGTTCAAACGGAGGCCAAGCCCATTCACTTGCCACGGTTCAAGTTTGCACGGAGCGACGGGCGGAGTTTCTCGGCGCCCTTGCCCTTGTTGTGCAGACCGCGACCGCGCTTGCCTGCCGAGGTCTTGCCTCGGTAAGCACGTCCACGGTGAGAGGTCTTGCCGTTGGCTCGAGAGAACACACCGAGCTGCTTGTCGTTGACGATGGCAGGGTGGTGCGTATCGATGAGGATGACCTCGTAGTACTTGTGCTTCCCGTCCTGGCCGACCCAGTAGGAGTTGAGGACCTCGAGGTTGGGGAAGTGGCGGTTCACACGCTCTTCAGCGATGCGCTGCGTGTTCTTGGCCATCGTGATCTTGGAGATACCAGCCTTGGATGGCTTGCGCTTCATGTGAATCTTGCCCTTGCGAAGTCCACCACGGCGAACGCGAGTTCGGATGAGGATGACACCTTGCTTGGCCTTGTAGCCCATTCGACGAGCGGCGTCCAAACGGGTGGGGCGCTCGATGCGGCAGTTGACGGGTTCGCGGCGCCACTGGACCATGCGTTCCTGGCGGTACATGTGGGGCAGTGCGTCTTTTGGACGTCGCCATGTTTCACGAACGTGTTGGTACAATCCTTGTGCCATGGAGTTCACCTCTGCTTCTCAGCATCTCGCCGACCAATCTCCCCTTTATGAGCCTGCCCACGCGGTTTTTGCATTCTCAGGGCTGACTGAGCGGCAACCCTTCGGCTTGGATGGCGCGCCAACCGCCCCACAGGGAAAGGACGTTTGTCCAGCCCATGTCCTGAATGGATTTTCCAGCCATTGCGCTTCGGTAACCTCCGCCACAATAGAGCACGAGGCGAAGGTCGTCAGGGAAGTTGTGCTTCTCGATATCTCGCTCAATCACGCCTTTTCCTAGGTGAACGGCGCCCTCGAGGTGCCCGGCATCAAACTCTTCCCGCTCCCGGACATCGAGCACCACCAAGGGCTGACCGTCGTTCATCATCGCCCGAAGCTCGGCCGCACTGCATTCGGTGACGGCGTTGCGCGCGACTTCGGATGCGGCAAGAAAGCGTGGGCTGTGCTTTTTGGCCATGCCCCTGCCACAAGAGGTAGCCTCTTGAGCACATCGCCCCAGCCGTCAGCATGGCAGGCCAGATCACCGGACTCGCTGCCGTGATGGAGGCGCTTGAAGCCGGCCAAGCGATTCACCGGGTGCTGGTTGACCGGGCCCACGACACGACCGAACTGCGCATCCTGTGCGAGGCGGCCGGTGTGCCCGTCGAAGAAGGCTCAACCAACGACCTGTGGCGGATGTCGGCCGACGGCGCTCAAGTCGCGTTGGCGTTGACCGGACGCCCACAACACGAAACGCTCGAGGAGGTGATGGCTGCCGGCGGGTGCATCTGGTTTTTTGACGGCGTGGAATACTCCACCAACCTTGGTTTTGCCATTCGGACAGCCGAGGTTTCGGGTGCAGACGCCGTCGTCTTGAACGTCAGCAAGACCCATGAAGAACGCCGCACCATCCGCCGCGCCAGCATGCGAGCGGACCGGTTCATTCCCGTGATTTACACCACGACCGAAGCCGTGCTCGCCGCTGCAAACGACCACAATGTCCGCCTTGTGGTCGCCGAGGATGTCGGCGAACAGGGGCCGTGGGATGCCGATTTGACCGGAGACGTGCTGTTGGTCGTGGGCGCCGAACGGGACGGGGTCAGCGCGCCCGTGCTGCAAGCCGCCGATGCGGTGGTCAAACTCCCCATGGACGGGTTCGTGCCTTCCTACAACCTTCAGGTGGCGGTGAGCGTGCTTGCCGTGGAAGCCTTGCGTCAGCGGAATTTACGGGGAAAGTGAATTATAGCGTTGAAAGGGCCGGTTTGTCATGGGCTTCTTTTCAACCATCGGACGCGGCTGGGAAATGAGCAAGTTGAGCATGGGTGTTGTGAAAAAAGACCCTGAATTGCTCGTTTACATGATCGTCGCCGGGCTCATGAGCCTCGCTTGCCTGGTGGGAATGGCCCTGCCCCAATTTTTGGAAATGGCGTGGGCGGTCAACCCGGACGGATCGTTCACTTCCGCCTACCTTGGGTTCACGTTCGTGGCTTACATGGTTCTGAGCATCGTGGTTGTGTTCTGGAACTGCGCCATCATCGCCAACGCCAACATTCGCCTCACGGGAGGCGACCCCAGTTTCGCCGACGGCTTCAACGCCGCCGTCCAAAAACTCCCGATCATCATCCTCTGGGGCATCATCGCCGGCACTGTCGGTCTCCTGTTGAAGGCCCTTGAAGGGGCCGCACGCAGCAGCGAAAACAGCGCAAACCAAGCCCTTGCAATGGTGATTCACCTCGTGGGCGGTTTCGCATGGTGGGTGATGACCTTCTTCATGCTCCCCCACCTCATCATTGAAGGCAAGGGGCTCGGAGAGGCTTTGAAATCCAGCAAAAGCACCTTCTTCGGCACGTGGGGTGAAAACATCACCTCCGGTCTCGGCATCGGCTTGGTCGGTTTCCTTATCGCCATTCCCCTGGTCATCCTGACCTTGGCTTTGACGACGGCTTTGGGGCCAGCGGGCCTGCTTGTGGGAGCCATCGGTTTTGGCCTGCTTTTGGCTTGGGTGAACGCTGCAGAACAGGTGGCCGTTGTGGCCCTTTACCGCTTTGCAACCGACGGCAAGATGCCAAAACTGTACCGAGATGCTGGAATGCAAATGTACACCTTCGGCAACGCTGCTACCGACATGCCTCAGCGCAAGATGTGAGGCACAGAAACCACCCGACGTGAACCCACACCGCCTTTCGAGCGAAGGGCTTGCACGTTCAGCGGTCGAAGCGACTTCATCGGTGCGTCCAATGTTCCACCGAGGTGTAGCCGTGTGCTTCCATTTCCGCACGTTTGGGATAATCCGGATATGCCTTTGCCACGAGACGGTGGGTTGCCTTGACCACAAAGCGCCAGCGGCTTTTCCAGCACAGTTCCAACATCCGGTCCACCTCGTCAAGCGAGAGCCTGCCAAAGTGCCGCATGATGATGACTTTCATGTTCCCGGACCCGTTCTCCATCAGCGGCAACCACAGGTTGAACGGATTGAAACTTGGATTCCGAGCACTGCAATCCACCACTCCTCGGTGAATGCCCTCAAACGGCAGGCTCAAGCAATCCGTACCAAAGTCTTCGAACCAAGCCCCGTAGGTCTGAACCTGGTGCAAGTACGGCCCCAATTCGTGAGGCTCGAGGGTGGGAAGAAGCTCCATGAGCCATTCATCCATGTCCGTGCGGTGGGACAGCCACGCGAGCGCAGTGCGGTACAGAGAGCTGTCCTCGCCGTTTTCGACCAACCGCAAACTTCGGTTCAACAAGAAACTCTCCAATTCCGGATAGGTCTGAAGGATTTCATGGATGAGCACGAGGTTTCGCTCGTCCTCCTCCAATTCAAAACGCGGTTCGAGAAACATCCAAGCGAGGTCAGCATCAGCCGGACGGTATTCTTCAAGGACGTGTCGCCGCACCACGTCATCGGGGTGATGGAGGTAGGTTTCGAGCACCTGCCCGAAGTCATCTGGAGCTTGCTCTCGGAGGATGGAAAACACCCAGAGATGGTCCGCAGCGGGGCGTTCGGGTTCCTCTGTCAACCAGTATGCCATGTCCAGTGCGGCCTCTGGTTCATCGTGCCATGGAAAGTGGTCACGCAGAATCGCCCATTCCACATCGGGGAGGAGGGCGAGATAGACGTACGACTCAAATGCACCATTGGCCAAGTGCTCACGAAACGGCTCAAACACCGCTTCTCGTTCTTCGCGGCGGGGAATTCGGTAGTGGAGACCATGGCCAAACATCTCCGGGTTGAGGGCGCGACGCAAGGTCTGGGGTAAGGCCTGGACAACGGGCTCTTCCTGGCCGAGGAGCATGATGAGCGAAGCGACGAGGTCGGTGTGAAGGTCATGACCCCTGCCCCGGGCGCTCACGATGCAGATCTTTTCACCGTCCAGCCACACCGGGAGATGGTTTAGGTCGAGTTGCCGGGTGTACAACCCGGCATCCAAACGGGCTGCGAGCAAGGGGTAAATTGACAGGGTTTTGCCGTTGATCTCCCGGCTGAGGGCGGTTCCGTAATTGCCACTGTCCCGCACCTCGTTGTACCAAACATCGCTCAAGCCCGCCAAATCTTTGCACCAAGAAAGGGCCCGCAGAACGGCTTTGCGTTGTTTGGAGGCCAAATTGGTGGGGAAATCAAGGTCTCCAAATGCAGTGCTGGCCAACATGCAAATTTCTTGTCACTCGACACCATATAACTCTAGCAAGGAAGCCGCTGAAAGAAAACCTTTCACGCTACACCCAAAAAGAAACAACCGGCATTCTGGAAGAAATACTTGATTCTCATCAGTGAATCGCCGAATTCTCGGTTTCGCAACCACGAACTGGAGCACCTGAATCCGTCCCGAATGGATACCTTGCGTCTACTCTTCTTCTGCCCCAGCCGTACTGGGCTTGTGAACGAACGGATGGACATCGATAGCGAACTTCCGATTTTGATGAAGCTCACCAAGCCTGATCATGCACCAAACGAGGTAGACCAATTGAGCGATGAACAATGCTGTAATTTTCGACACGTATACGGGCAACACGACCAGGAATCGAAAATGCGCAATGAGCAACGTTTCACCGGTCTTTTGCCAGGGGAAGGTGCGGACCAATTGAACGATGGCATAGCAAGCCAAGAGATTCCAAAGAAATGGAGCTCCAACCATCGCGGGAAGATAGGTGGACTCAAAGGTCAATTGAATACCAAGCAACAGGGATTCAAAGGCTGCGACCAAACCAAATGAGTCCTCCTCGAGCATCGAAATGGGGAGGATAAAATACAGAAACGCTGAGATGATGAGGCCTGATAAAATTTCCTCGTCTCGAGGCAGGAACAGATCGGACGATTGAACATCTTCGGCTGAGGTCATTGAAGCGCCTCCTTTGACCAACGGGACGCACGAACTTCCGAGGCGCTCAAGCCCTCCAAATCAAGGGGAATCAGGACGCTTCGAGGACGGTGATGGACGACATCATCATCCGTTGGTTGGAATGGAATCGATTCTGAAGATTGGGCCGATTGCCACAACGAAAGGACATCGGTTTGGACGAATTCCATAATGAAAACCATGATGAGGATGGGCAAGAGAACGAGGCAACGGAGCACGGTCCGGAAGGCCATTTCGAGAATGTTTGACACAAAGCCAAGGAATTGATTGTATTCATCCTCAAACACAAACGGAAGGGAAAACGCCACCACCATAGCGACCATCATCGGGATCGAAACGAACGAGGAACCTGCGGTATATCCAACCGCTGACTCGACGAGGAAACAAAGAACGAACCACGCCCATACCCCAACAAAAGTCAAGCGAGCAACGTTGACAAGACGGTCTTCATAATACATCCACCAAGTTGGCACGCTCATGGTCACTCACTCCTCATCCCCACAGAGCCCCAAGGCCACCTTCGTCGTCTTTCCACGGATTTTCCGTCGGCATGGAGTCAATGCGATAGGCCAGGCCTCGTCGTGACAAAACGTCGTCCAAC
>Ga0255765_1003817_pt1 | contig 15666 bp, 8 predicted proteins | sample 041ome_8_FD_179965 | JGI IMG/M metagenome (GOLD analysis project Ga0255765, IMG submission 179965) | Coastal salt marsh microbial communities from the Groves Creek Marsh, Skidaway Island, Georgia - 041407BS metaG (version 2) | ecosystem: Environmental > Aquatic > Marine > Intertidal zone > Salt...
TAACCGTGGCTCCATTCGAGAGGGTGACAGTAAATGCGGTTTGTGGTGTGTTATCAATGGAAACACCGACGGTATACGATGACGCGGTTTCATCAATACTGACATCTGCCACAGTCACGGTGGTGGTATTTACAGTATCACTAACAGTTAATGTAGCCGTTGAGGTTGTATCAATTTCATCAAACCCACCACCCGTTGTTCCTGTGATTGATATTGTCGATGTTGCTGCATCAGCATACACATCCTCACCTTGCGCAGCTTGAGGTTCTGAGCTGCCGGTCAATTCACCTGCGGCAATGGTAATGGTAACGCCATTACTTAATGTAATGACTAAATCCGTTTCAGGCGCGGTATCAATGCTTGCAGAATAAGTGATTGTTCCACTCTCATCAACAGTAACATCTGCCAATGTTATGACCGATGTTGTCGTGTTTTCAGTTAATGACTGTGAAAATAAATCTGCTGACGGTGGGGGTGGTGTTGGCTCTGGTGCAGGATCTCGCGCTGGCGCGGTAGGTTCATTTTGTGTTGGTGTGCGATCGGGCCCATCAATGGGAGTCTGAAGCACTGTCGGACCAGTGTCAGAGATGGGGGCACCCTCACCCGGTCCAGCGGCCGTTGCTTCATCTTCAATCAGATCATCAAATTCACTGCTTTCGAGATCGTCTTTATTGATGCCCGCCTCGGCTAAGACAATCTCTAAAAATTCCTCCATTTGTGCATCTGCGGCACTAAAATCCTCAACCTCCGCTTGCGCATCGGCAAAAAAATCGAGCACGGCATCTTCCACTGCCACGGCATCTTCTTCACCACCGCCGCCACAATTCGCACTGCCACCTTCAGCCAAATAAATAACAGCACCCGAGTTCGCATCAGAAAATACGGTATCACCCAGTTGCAGTGCCATGCCCTCTTTTGCCTGGACTTGCTGTCCTGAACTTAAGCGAACAAAGGCCTGACCTTGGATTTCACCAATGATTGCTGGGCTGTCAAATTGTTGTGTGGTTGTAGCCATAATTATCTTCCTTGTGGATATAGGGTGTGCATGGTGACTTGCGTCACGTTATGCAAGAAAAAATTATTTATATTGAGTGAAGCTTCGCATTCGCCACCGCCGATTTGTGCATCTTTAGGTGGATTAAACGGTGGTAATCCGGGATCTTTATCTAATACTACAGGTGCTTCAGTTTTATTTAAATCCGCCTTGTCCCGTTTAATCGCGCCAAATTTACCTGCGGGAATTTCTATCGTGCCTAGAGGGGTTGTCACAGCAATCGAACCCGAATGCGTTTTAAAGTATTCACCGGGTGCTAAATTTGAATCCAGTTGTGTCGCATTGGGCAAAACCACGACCGTCTCATAAACTGTGCCACGAATACCAACCGTCGCGGTTGGCGTTTTTAATTGGTCTGCACTTTTATCGCCACGCTTACCAATCAGACCCGTGAGTCGACGTAAGCCACCTTTTGCAATCTCTAGATTCGCTTTATCAGCTTTCGGATTGGATTCATCAAAACCGTAATCGGCTATTGTTACCTCGGTGCCTGGTCGCATGATCATTTCGCCCTTATCAATAAATTTAAATTGTACAAACGCACCGTCACCTGTGATCAAGACATCACCCACACTAACTTTGTCCTTTTTTTTCATTTCAACGACCTCGCCGCTGGCAGACTTTTTTTTCAACACACCGAGTAAATTAATCACCTCAGCAACCTCCTTTGCATGGATAGGTAGACTGAGTATGAGAGTGAAAAAAAAAAGCCATACATACTTACAAAGGGTTTTCATAATGGCCAGTCTAGATAACATCAAGCACGATAGCTATTGGACTGAAGTACAGGTCAGTGGGGGGTTAATTCTTTGCCAGCAATAAGGCAAGGTGCAAGCGGTCTTTGACGCCTTTTTTTTGAAAGATAGCGGCAATGTGTGCTTTCACGGTGCGTTCGGTAATATTTAATTCGCGTGCGATAAGTTTATTGCTCAAGCCTTGCTTGAGCAGAGTTGCAACCTCAACTTCGCGTTGCGTTAGGCCTTCGTGCCAGGCGGTATTTTCTCCGGTGGGTTGTTTTTGATTGACGATCTTAACAAAGGATTGCATCATGCTGTGGCCTAACCAAATATTGCCAGAGGCAATAACCTCACTGATTTGTTTCAATGTTTTCGGTCCCGCGTGTGCATTGGTATAGGCACGTGCGCCTTTTGCCATGGCATAGACCGCTTCTTTTGGATTCGGTTGATTGCTCAATACAATAAATTGTTGCGGGCGGTAATTCAACACGAGCTGATCAATCTGCTCGGCAAATGCATGCTGCATGTGCACCTTAAACCATATAATGGCATCGTTAGGCAAGGTTGCTTTTTGATTTAATGCTTTAACTTTGATGTTTTTAAAGACGGACTGAACTGGCAGCCAATCCTTGCCTTCATAAGTGATGAGAATGTGATTTAACATCTTAGCGCTCCGTTAACGCCACTTGTTTGGCGCGTAGAATCGGTTTCATGAGGTAGGTCAATACAGATTTTTGACCTGTATTAATGTCGACCTCTGCCTGCATACCTGGAATAATCGGTAAGCCCTCTTTCAGGCTGCTGCGTTCGCCCTTGATGCGCACCAAGAAAAAGGTTTCGCCTTCCTCGTCGGTGATGGAATCGGCGCCAATAGAAATCAGTTCGCCTTCCATGCCACCATAAACGGCAAAATCATAGGCCGTGAATTTGATCGTGCACAGTTGACCAATATTTAAGAAGGCGATGTCGCGTGGCGTAATTTTCGTTTCAATGAGGAGCGCATCATTGGCCGGTACAATCTCAATGAGGTCGACACCAGAACGCACCACCCCGCCTTGTGTATTGATAAGCAAGCGCTTCACGTAGCCATTCATCGGTGAACGAATAATGGACCGATTGACTTTGTCATGTAATGCGACAGCACCCTCATTTAAGGAGTTTAATTGGCTTTGCGTGTCACTTAACTCATTACGAATATCATTAGTGAACTCCAAATCAATTGCTTTTAATGCCGAGTCAGCTTGCTTGATATCACTCTTGAGTCGATTGACCTCGCGTTCAAGGCGTAAAATTTCAACCTCTGACACTGCGCCAACCTCGAGTAGAGGCCGATTTAACCGGAGCTCTTCTTCACTCGAACTGAGTAATTCAATGGCCTGATTTTTCTTCGCGAGGGCTTGATTTTTTTTTGCTTGAATTTCAGACAAGGCATTCTGGTAGAACCTTTTTTCTTGTTGGTAGACTTTAGCATCGCGTGCGCTAATATTTTTTGGTGTCACAAAGGCGCGATTGTCTAAAAATGCATTTAATCGTTCTGCTCGCGCCCGCAAAGAGACCTGCAGGGCACGATCTTTTTGCAGTTCGGATTCGTAGCGAATACTATCAATTTCTATCAGGGCTTGATTGGCCACCACGCTATCGCCCTCTTTCACCAAAATCTTTTTCACATTACCGCCGTCAATACTTTGCAAAATCTGCAACTGGCTCGAGGGAACTACTTTACCTGACCCGCGCACCAATTCATTTAGCTGGGTGTAATAGGCCCAAACAACAAATAAGAGAAGCAATAATAATGCCAGCCAAATAAAAATTTTGCCGCGCAACGGCGTTTGTTGCAAAATAAAATGATCAGCATCGGATACGTAATCAATTAATTGATCGGTCTGTTTTTGCTTATCTGCCATCAGGTTTTGCCTTTTTTATCGGTGTCTGCACATTGCTTGCGGCTGCTTTGCTCGGTTGTTTTTTAAAGCGCTCTAAAATCACATCCCGCGGCCCATCGGCAATAATCTTGCCTTGATCCATAACAATCAATCGATCCACTAACGCTAACAACGTTAAGCGGTGTGAAACAAGTACCAATGTTTTACCAGGTTTAAATTGATTTAATTTCTGTATAAATTGATTTTCTGTATGCAAATCCATCGCTGAGGTGGGTTCATCTAAAATCAATGTTTGTGGTGATTGTAGGACGGCGCGAGCAATACCAACGCTTTGCCGCTGCCCCCCGGATAAAAATTCGCCACGCTCGCCCACCAACAAATCAAAACCGCGTGGATGTTGATTAACCAAATCCGCTAACATTGCAATGTCGGCCGCCTCAATAATTTGACTGTCCTCAACGTAGGGTGCCCCCATAGTAATGTTGTCACGTAAGCTGCCAAAGTAAAGTACGGTATTTTGCTCGACCGCACCGATGTGTGAGCGTAAATTGGATGGGTCGATTTGTCTAAGATCGATGCCATCCATGCGCACAGAACCAGTTGTCGGCGCATACATGGCCTGCATAAGTCGTGTAATGGTGGTCTTGCCAGAACCTGTCTTGCCAATAATGCCGACGTGCTCGCCCTTGTTAATTTTTAACGTGATGTTATTGATGGCCAGCTCATCTTCATTCGGGTATTGAAAATTAACATTCTTAAATTCAATATTGCCTTCAAAATTTTCACGGTAAACGTAGTTAATATCATTCGAACGTTCCTGCGGTTTTTTCATTTGTTCTGAGAGCATTTCAAACGACAGCTTGGCATTCTCATATTGCATCATGAGGTTTACCAATTGTGCTAGGGGGCCAATAAAGCGACTGACTAACATCGAACATGCAATTAATCCACCCATGGTCAACATCTTCAGATCAATTAAATAGACGCCTAAGATAATGTTGCCGACCAAACACAATGAGCTTGCAGTGCCGACCATGCCAGTAATTGAGGTATTTTTTAAGCGTGTGCTGGAATTGAGTTTTGCTAATTGCGCTGCAATGCCCTCCCATTTTTTTTGTATTACCCCCTCACCGCCAAACGACTTGAGTGTCTCAATTGAACCCAATGCTTCAATCAAAATCGAATTTCGCAAGGCACTGGTGCGGTAAATTTCTTCGGTGGCTTCATTGACTTGTTTTTTTACAATTAAGGCACGAATGGTAATGATCAAAAATAGCGTCACTGGAATCAGCAACAATGGCCAAGCAATCCAACCAATAACGACTAAAAATAAAATTGCAAATGGAAAGTCAATCAATGTCGCTACCGTTGCGGAGGAAACAAAATCGCGAATCGATTCGAATGAGCGAAGCGTATTTGCAAACGATCCCACACTTAATGGTTTGTCCTCTAAGCGCATCCCTAAGACACGCTCCATGATCAAGCCTGATAATTTAACATCAATGCGCGAGCCGGCTAGGTCAACAAAATACGCCCGAATGGTTTTTAAAATGTAATCAAAAAGTATCACGGCCAACACGCCGACACCCAGCATCCAGAGGGTTTCTTCGGCCTTGGTCGGGATCACGCGATCATACACATTCATGGTAAAAATAGGGGTGATGACAGCAAAAATATTGATCAACAACGCACCCAAGAATACATCACGGTAAAGTGACTTTTGTTCAAAAAAAGCCGACCAAAACCAATGCCGGCCCTTTCGTACAATATCCGCATTTTCAGAAATTTGATGCTGCAAACGAAAGCGTGGGCGTGAGAAAATAACACGGTTTTCAAATTCCTCGACCAGCTCTGCAAACTTCATTTTTATTTCGCCCTGGCCGGTTTCTGGCATTAATACTTTGGCTGTTTTTTTAACTTGATCAATACTCAATAACACGCAAGCGCGATTATTTTTTAAGAGTAATACTGCGGGCATTAATTTTGCATTAATTTGTTTTAAGCTCATCTTGACGATGCGTGTGGCAAATCCTGCACGGGCTGCCGCGCGACTAAAAAGTGACGGCGTTAATTGTTCCTTGATCGGCAAGCCAGCTAATAACACCGAGTGTGTCATCGAGCGGCCATGCAGGCGCGTGAGCTCAACCAAACAATCTAACAGAGGATCGACACGATCATTCATCTATGAAGCCTTTTTAATTTTTGCTTCTTTATGCGCATTCACCTCACCTAACGCGGGGCCTGTCAATCCATCAAATTCAAGTTCTTGTAAGGCCTTCATCTCCTGGGGCGTAAGTACGCCTTCCGCAATGGCGATGGCGCCAATACTGTGCGCCATTTGGACTAGCCCTTTAACAAACGAGGAGTTACCTTTGTTCTTGTCAATATCCCGTGTAAAACTGGCATCGACTTTTAAATAATCGACGCCCGCATCATGCAATAAATCAATTTGATCAAAACGTCGGCCGAAATGCTCGATACCGACCTTAACATTAAAGGGCTTCAAAAAATTAATCAGTTGTGTAAAGTCTTTCAGGTATTTAAAGACACTTTTTTCCAGCACTTCAATCCAGAGCATGGAAGCCTCATGGGGGTGTTTTTGTAATAGCTCTTTTAGTTGGCCCAAGAAGATTTTCGAGCGCATCGATTTTTCCGAGATATTCACCGCAAAGCCAGGTGTTTTCGTATCCTGCTGCAGATGCCTGATTGCCAATGAGATGGCTGCGAGATCGACCTCACCTTGAATATTCAAACGCTCCGCGATGGGGTAATACTGTCCTGAAGGAATCCATGCTGCCGTTGCAGATGGTTTAATTCGTAACGGTCCTTCACGGTGAATTAGTTTCTTTTTAAAGGTTCCAACCGGAAAAGCGAGCTGTAACATCCAATCATTTTTAATGGCATCAAGAATAAGTTTTTTCCAGCCTACCATGGTTTTAGGAATATTCGGATTCACCGGATCTTTTTGCATGACAACCGCATTTTTACCCAATTTTTGAGCCTCTGCGATAGCCTTATCAATGCTGCGTAACAAATCTGACAGCTCAATATTTTTACGGTAACTGGACATACCAATCGCCGCACATTTGCCTGGTTTTGCATATTTTCCTAAATTCTTGGTAACCGATTTCATTAATTTATTTGCAATCTCGAGCGGTTTTTCATGCGAGACTAATAACGCAAAGTCAGAGCCATTGAGTCGGCCTGCCAGGCTATCTTGCATGCTACGTGATAGCCTATCGATATCTTGGCCAATATTGGCAATTGCCGCATCCAAATCGCGCCTACCGGCCGCCTTATTTAAGGTAGCTAAATCGTTTAAACGTAAAATCAAAAAATGTCCGAATGCCGTTTCCTCCGTATGAATCGCCTCTTTTAACTGCGTCATGAAAGAATCTCGGTTGGGCAAGCCGGAGATGCTGTCAAAATTTGCCTCACGACGGAAAATTTCAAGCCGACGTGCCTCTTCCGCAAACATTTCACGCAACCGTTTGACCGTTAAATTCATGGCATTTGCTAAATGTTTCAGTTCTGGCACATTAGGCACAGGTATCGAAATAAACCTTTTCTTGGTTATCGCGTTGGCTTGATTCACTACTTGGTCGAGCGGTTTTTTAATACGTCGAATAATTAAATAGCCCAGTAACATGCCGAGCAATGCCGTTAACGTCATGGTAAGCGCCATTTTGATAGAGCTCGACCACAAAGACCGATACGCGTATGCACTCTGACTCTCCAATGATACTGAACCTAACTGTGTCCAGCCATCGGCAACCTTGGCATTCCCCGCCGGAATAATAATGGGAAAGAGATTCTGAAACCAAGTCGGCACATCGGCAATTTCATCCGTTGCTATCTTTTCTAAGATAACCTTGTCCGCAGGATCAGTAAAACGCACCACTTTATAATTACCACTATCAAACTGCGCAGCCATGGCCAATTCAATTTTCGTCGCATCGCTGGTCATGCTTAATGTCAATGCCAACGCCGATGCGTTATCCTGATTTTTGACGCGCAATTGTTCAACCAAGTAATCTCGGGTACTTAAGGTGGATGAAGTAATGCTTCCAATTAGCGCCATGATGGAGCTGATTAAGATCGCAAGTAACAGCTGTCGGTAAAGTGACATTTTTTATCCTTATTATTCGGTTTTCACCTAGTAGAAAAATCAATCTTTGTTTACCAACAGGAAGCATCGCAGCAACGGGAAGGCAATTAAAGACTATTATCTATGTTTCATTAAAAAGTCTAAATATTTCTTTATCAATTAGCAAACTTAAAACCCCTCATTTTTGGTTCGCTTCATCAAATCTTGCCAGCGTGATAATTTTTCTGTTCCCCCTTTACTTTCGGAAGAGGTGCCAGAAAATACCCCCTCACCATTAAAACTAAAAACGGGCGATAAATCTTTTCGTCGGCTTGCCGGGCGAATGGAGGTGACAAGATTGTCTAAAATCAAGGGTTCCGCATCGGGGGTTGGGTAATACGCCAGCACCATATGGGCTTGAACCCCACTGTTCGTTTTTGCCTTAACATAGACCAATCGTAACTGTTTGATTGCAACACCACTGTTGAGTAAAGAATAGTATTTTGCAATTGAAAAATCTTCACAATCGCCGGCAGCCTTGCCCATTGTTTCAATCGGCGTGGCCCAATAATCCTTGTCACCCCAGACTTTCGCATCGCTACCCCAAGTTACTTGACGATTAAAAAATTCATTAATACGGTCCACTTTTGTTGCTGCATCGGCATTTTCAGTTTTTAAGTTATTCATTAATACAGACCATGCCTTTAACCGCTCGAGCCCCTCAGCACCATACTTTGTCGACATCGCACTTTCCATCTTGGTGTAATCCAATGCTGTCACCAATGTGAGCGTGATAAAAAAAACTAAAAATAAACTTATAACGCCCTTCATCATAATAGTGTTATAGCCTCATTAGGTAGATTTCAATGATGATAGCGCAATTATTCTAATTCTTGGATCATTTGTTCGAAATCATCATCTAAATTGTCTGCTTCTTCTGACGGCAATTTATCTACACCGAGGGCTTCCAGCACTCTTTTTTCTAACAATTTACGATTCGGCTCATAAGGTTTCGGTGCCGTTGCTGGACAGACCTCGTAATCAGGGCGGCTCGGAGTTGGGGCTAATTCATCTTGGTAGCGTTTCAATCCGAGGGTTTGTAATAGTGTTCCCATGCGGGTGTGAGTTTCAGCGTAAACAGAGGCCAGATCATTCACCACCCCTGTATACAAACGTTGTGATTCAAACAATTCATTTTCGGAGTTAAGCAAATCAATTAACGTTCTTTGTCCAACTTCAAATTGTTTGCGGTAAGCATCTCTGGCTTTTTCAATGGCCAATTGCCTTGCGTCCAAGTAGCTCTCTTGCTCAGTTAATTTCAAAATATTGTTATAAAAAATAGCAGTTTCTTGACGTAAATTTCGGCACACCGCATCAATCCGCTCGTCATTGGCAACCAATAACTCAATATCTTTTTTCATTTGCTGATAATCTTTACCGCCATTAAATAAATTCCAGCTAAAAATAATTTCTGCCGTATCTTTGTAATACTCACCATCGTTTCGATTGACACCGGTTGATACACCGTTTAAATCTTTATCCCAGTTTTTAATGAATTGTAAATCCACGCGCGGCATAAATAACGCATCATCTGATTTCAGCGTCATTTTTTGCGCTTCTGCCTCGTACATCACGGCTAACAATAACGGATTAAATCCTTGCGCCTGTTTAATAGCCAATTCAGGTGTGTCGGGAATATCTTTTTTGAAGGGTAATGCTGGGTCCAGTTTTTTCGGTGGCAAAAAACCAACCACGCGTTGAAATTCAGCCTCCGCATCGTGAATTAATGAGCCCTCTACCGTCATGTTGTAATCCGCTAATGCCAAACGTGCTAGCGCTTGTTCAACATCACTTTTTTTCCCTACGCCCGTCTTCGATTTCAACACAACCTGCTCATACAGCACCTTCAAGTCGACGTAATTTTGCTCGGCGATTTCGGTTAGTTGCCTTTGTCTGAGCAAATTAATGTAGGCTCTTGTCGCCTCATTAGCAACACGATTGGTAACGTCCTCTAAAGTTAAAAGTTGCGCTTTTGTGGTTGCATCAAATTGCTCAACCAGTGCCGCGGTTGCAAAACCATCAAATAACATCTGTTTTAACGTCAGCGAGTGAATCGTGCGCCCGTAATTGGCTTTCAAAGATGGGTCATTCCGCTTTTCATTCCCTCGAGATAAAGACCAATCCAATGTCGGTAAGAAGCCGCCAAAGGCAGAATATTTGTCACGTAAACTGGCTTCATAGTTTCGGTATGCCTCCTGTACTTCCGGATTTTTTTCTACCGCAATGGCAACGGACTCAATTAATGAGATTGCATCTAAATCTTTAGGGTTTACGTTAATTGTTGGCGTGACATTATCGCTGGGTGTGTTATTTGTTTCCTTAACATTAGCAGACTCGACTGCGGGAGAAGGGGTTGAATCAGTTTCTGAAGTGAATTCCTCAGCCGCAGGTGCAGCAATTTTCGGCGGTGGGTTTACATCATCGGCAGCGGCATTGGGCAATACATTTAGTGGCGACATGTAAGTGTCATTTTGTTCCACCAATGGTTGTGGTGTTGCCGCTTGAGCTGGCTCCTCGTCAATATTATCTGTCGTTTGGGTTAACTCCATTGTCTTCGCAGGCAAAGATTCAGGCGCTGTTGTCCTTTCCTCAGGCAGCGGAATTTGCTCCGGTTCTAGGGCAGCATCTTCGATCAATTCATTAGCTAATGCGTCTTGTATCGGTGGGTTAGTGCTGTCTTCTGGTGCCGCCTGAATCGCCGGCTCTTCCTGAACCGGTAACGTTTGCGCCGCGACTTCGCTGGGTGTTGGTGCTAGATTAATCGCATTATCATTTACTGCAGGCTCAATGGCAACAGGATTTCGGTTAGTGGGTTGGGTTGCCTCAATGGCAGCTGCATCAATGGAATCCAGTTCGGCTTGATTGTTTTCTTTAAAGATTTCAATAAGCTCTTGAGGAATTTCAAGGGGTTTGGTAATGCTATCCAATTCTTCCCAATTGGGCTCTTCATTTAAGTTATAAGTTTCATTGGTGATGACGTAATCTTGCTGAGCCACAACCACGCGCTGCGGTTCAGCAAAAATCTGTATGCTGATTGTTATTAAAAACAAACAGCATAGGCGATATTTATGTAATGTATAGTTACAATTTTTCACAGTTTGGATTATATCTAAAAAAATGCTTAGAATGTAAACATTTTAAGAACAAATTTGCGAGGTAAAGTCTTGTTTTTAAAAAATAAAATATGTAGTCAAAAGTGGGTGGGGATAATGCTGTTGTTGGTGGCATTAATTATACCATTAACGACTATAGGTGCAGAAAAAAAAATTCACTTTTTAACCACCGAAAATAGGGTGTTACTGCTTAATATTGATGCCACCATATCAAAAAATTTGCTTACCGAACTAACTGGCCTATTATCAGACCAAACGATGTTCGATACAACAATTGTCTTGCTCAACAGCATGGGCGGTGATGGCGAGGCAGCCATTCAAATTGGCCGGCTATTTCGTGATAAAAGGGTTGAAATTTTTGTTAGCAATAAATGTGTGAGTGCGTGTATTTTTAGTTTGTTTGGCGGCGTAATTCGCGGCGCCAATTCCGCTGCAATTGGCATTCATGCCCCCAGACTAACGCTTTCAACTGCTGACGGTAAGATTATAAAAGAATTGGATGAAACGAGTAAAAAAAGCTTTATGAATTATCTGGATGCTTTTGATGCAACCGCTATTAGTTACCTGAAAGAAATGAACATTCCGATAGAGTTCCAAAAAAAAATTAAGCGTTATCCAACAGAAAAAGTGCGCTGGTTAACCTATGCCGAAACTGAGGATTTAAAAATAACGGGCTACGAAGCTGCGTTAGTAAAACAAAAGCACGCCTTAATATCGAATGAAAAAATTCTACAAACTACCCGCAAGTGCCGAAAATACACGGAAGATTTACAACGCTTTTACACTTGTTATGAAATGACTATGCATTAATTTTAGGCAAAAAAAACCCTACCGTTAAGGTAGGGTTTTTTAAAATAAAAAGCTTGGCAGTGTCCTACGTTCGCATGGAAAAAACCACACTATCATCGGCGCTGAATCGTTTCACTGTCCTGTTCGGGATGGGAAGGAGTGGGTCCAACTCGCTATGTCCGCCAAGCAAACTTGTTGAATAATCTTTCGATTATTCGAATTCTTTTTGCTTTAACAAAATCAGAAGAAGTAAATATAGTATTGATTGCGTTACTTTAGAATCAACCACAATTTTAAGTTTTAAAATTATAGGATCAAGCCTCACGAGCAATTAGTATCAGTTAGCTTCACGCATTACTGCGCTTCCACACCTGACCTATCAACGTCCTGGTCTTGAACGACTCTTTAGTGCACTTAAAGTGCAAGGGAAGTCTCATCTTAGGGCGAGTTTCACGCTTAGATGCTTTCAGCGTTTATCTCTTCCAGATTTAGCTACTCGGCTATGCCACTGGCGTGACAACCGATCCACCAGAGATCTGTCCATTCCGGTCCTCTCGTACTAGGAACAGCCCCCTTCAAACTTCCAACGCCCACGGCAGATAGGGACCAAACTGTCTCACGACGTTTTAAACCCAGCTCACGTACCACTTTAAATGGCGAACAGCCATACCCTTGGGACCGACTACAGCCCCAGGATGTGATGAGCCGACATCGAGGTGCCAAACTCCCCCGTCGATATGAACTCTTGGGAGGAATCAGCCTGTTATCCCCAGAGTACCTTTTATCCGTTGAGCGATGGCCCTTCCATACAGAACCACCGGATCACTATGACCTGCTTTCGCACCTGCTCGACCTGTCCGTCTCGCAGTCAAGCAACCTTATGCCATTGCACTAAAAGTACGATTTCCGACCGTACCTAGGTTACCTTCGCACTCCTCCGTTACTCTTTGGGAGGAGACCGCCCCAGTCAAACTACCCACCATACACGGTCCCCGATCCCGATAAGGGATCTGGGTTAGAACTCCAACAACATCAGGGTGGTATTTCAAGGGTGACTCCACGTGATCTAGCGACCACGCTTCAAAGTCTCCCACCTATCCTACACAGATCTTGTCAAAGTCCAATGTAAAGCTATAGTAAAGGTTCATGGGGTCTTTCCGTCTAACCGCGGGTAGATTGCATCTTCACAACCATTTCAACTTCGCTGAGTCTCTAGAGGAGACAGTGTGGCCATCGTTACGCCATTCGTGCGGGTCGGAACTTACCCGACAAGGAATTTCGCTACCTTAGGACCGTTATAGTTACGGCCGCCGTTTACCGGGGCTTCAATCAAGAGCTTGCACCCCATCATTTAACCTTCCGGCACCGGGCAGGCGTCACACCGTATACGTCCACTTTCGTGTTTGCACAGTGCTGTGTTTTTATTAAACAGTCGCAGCCACCTTTTCACTGCAACCCCATCGGCCTTCGCGAGTAAATCGCTACAACCTACTAGGGCGTACCTTCTCCCGAAGTTACGGTACAAATTTGCCGAGTTCCTTCTCCAGAGTTCTCTCAAGCGCCTTAGAATTCTCATCCTGCCCACCTGTGTCGGTTTGCGGTACGGTCTCAACTTAACTGAAGCTTAGTGGCTTTTCTTGGAAGCTTGGTATCAATCACTTCATGAACAAAGTTCACTCGTTATCACGCCTCGATATTGGCTCTCCGGATTTGCCTAAAGAACCTACCTACACGCTTGAACCAGGATATCCAACACCTGGCTGACCTAACCTTCTCCGTCCCCACATCGCATTAAATTGAGGTACAGGAATATTAACCTGTTTCCCATCAGCTACGCATTTCTGCCTCACCTTAGGGGCCGACTCACCCTGCGCCGATGAACGTTGCGCAGGAAACCTTGGGCTTTCGGCGAGGGAGCCTTTCACTCCCTTTATCGCTACTCATGTCAGCATTCGCACTTCTGATACCTCCAGCATTCCTCACAGAACACCTTCGCAGGCCTACAGAACGCTCTCCTACCATGCATGTAAACATGCATCCATAGCTTCGGTTATATGCTTAGCCCCGTTACATCTTCCGCGCGAGACGACTCGACCAGTGAGCTATTACGCTTTCTTTAAAGGGTGGCTGCTTCTAAGCCAACCTCCTGGCTGTCTGGGCCTTCTCACTTCGTTTACCACTTAGCATATCATTTGGGACCTTAGCTGATGGTCTGGGTTGTTTCCCTTTCGACACCGGACGTTAGCACCCGATGTCTGTCTCCCGTACTCATACTTCTCGGTATTCGGAGTTTGCAATGGTTTGGTAAGTCCTTAAGGACCCCCTAGCCATAACAGTGCTCTACCCCCGAGAGTAATATACGAGGCACTACCTAAATAGTTTTCGGAGAGAACCAGCTATCTCCAAGTTTGTTTAGCCTTTCACCCCTATCCACAGCTCATCCCCTAATTTTTCAACATTAGTGGGTTCGGACCTCCAGTACGTGTTACCGCACCTTCATCCTGGCCATGGATAGATCACTTGGTTTCGGGTCTACACCCAGTAACTAAGACGCCCTATTAGGACTCGCTTTCGCTACGCCTCCCCTATCGGTTAAGCTTGCTACTGAATGTAAGTCGCTGACCCATTATACAAAAGGTACGCAGTCACCCCGAAGGGCTCCCACTGTTTGTATGCATACGGTTTCAGGATCTATTTCACTCCCCTCCCGGGGTTCTTTTAACCTTTCCCTCACGGTACTAGTTCACTATCGGTCGATTACGAGTATTTAGCCTTGGAGGATGGTCCCCCCATGTTCAGACAAGATTTCACGTGTCCCGTCCTACTTGTCGTTACCCTAGTTCCACACACGGGTTTTTATATACGGGGCTATCACCCTCTATGGCCGGACTTTCCATTCCGTTCTACTAACGCGTGTGCTAAAAGTAACAGGCTGTTCCGGTTTCGCTCGCCACTACTGCCGGAATCTCGGTTGATTTCTTTTCCTCGAGTTACTTAGATGTTTCAGTTCACTCGGTTCGCTTCACATTACCTATGTATTCAGTAATGGATACCCTTGCGGGTGGGTTTCCCCATTCGGACACTTCCGGATCAAAGCTCGTTTGTCAGCTCCCCGAAAAATTTCGCAGACTACCACGTCCTTCATCGCCTGTAATCGCCAAGGCATTCACCATATGCACTTATTCACTTGATCCTATAACTTTAAAACCTAAACCCTTTTCCATTCAGATTTTCTTGCATGAGACAATCGTTATAGTTTCTTCTAAAGCTTACTTAATCAACTCTAAATACTTTAAATTACAGTATTTGGTGTTGTTATAGTTTTTGATTTTGCAATCATTACCCATTGAAATCATAATCTCATCACAATCTTATGATTTCGTTTTTACTTCTTCCAAATTGTTAAAGAACATACTAGCTAAAAAGCTAGACGCAAAGATTGCTATACAACCTTTGCGACTGACTTTTCCAAAGAAATGGTGGAGGATGACGGGATCGAACCGACGACCCCCTGCTTGCAAAGCAGGTGCTCTCCCAGCTGAGCTAATCCCCCTTGGAATCCCAGTGTTAAAACTTGGTGGGTCTGGTTGGGCTCGAACCAACGACCCCCGCCTTATCAAGACGGTGCTCTAACCAGCTGAGCTACAGACCCCAAAAGGGCCACTAATCTTTGTGCTACTAAACAACTGATAAGTGTGAATACTTATAGAGAGATGATCTCTAGAAAGGAGGTGATCCAGCCGCACCTTCCGATACGGCTACCTTGTTACGACTTCACCCCAGTCATGAATCCTACCGTGGTAATCGTCCCCCTTGCGGTCAGACTAACTACTTCTGGTAAAACCCACTCCCATGGTGTGACGGGCGGTGTGTACAAGGCCCGGGAACGTATTCACCGCGACATTCTGATCCGCGATTACTAGCGATTCCGACTTCATGTTGT
>Ga0255765_1003820_pt1 | contig 15651 bp, 17 predicted proteins | sample 041ome_8_FD_179965 | JGI IMG/M metagenome (GOLD analysis project Ga0255765, IMG submission 179965) | Coastal salt marsh microbial communities from the Groves Creek Marsh, Skidaway Island, Georgia - 041407BS metaG (version 2) | ecosystem: Environmental > Aquatic > Marine > Intertidal zone > Salt...
AAGACCATCTCTGCAGGAGTCTCCTTGGGGTTGAGGTAGTTAATTTAGCGCGACTACAGTCCGTAGTCGAAACTGAAAGTTTTCTTCTCTAAACCCCAGTAATTACTGGGGTTTTTGTTTTTTTAACACGAAAAATAACTACATTCCTTTAAAAATTAGAAAAGCTATTAAAAACATTTTATTAAAAACCAATTCGAATCTAGAGTTAGATATAAGAGGAGGTTTAACTTATTTAATATTTAAGAACTAAAATATAGAAATTGAACCGAAAACTGAACCTCTAAGGATTTATGATTTAATTGTCATAAGGTTATTTCCATATTTTGAAAAAGTAAAAGAAAATAAATGAACTTTGGAAAATACGCCTCAATCTCGCTTTTGTTGGTTCTTGAATAAGTCTAAATATCGATTCAAGTCCTATTTTTTGTACAATTACAGGCGCTCTTTTTATTTTTCCGGCCACGAAGTCTACTGTCCCTCCTGCGCCTATTATATATTTTATATTCTGATCTGTTAAAAAGTCCATATTGTCTGATATCCAGTAATCTTGTTTAGGAACACCAAAATTAACGAAGATGATATCTGGCTTATTCACTTTAATTTTCTCTTGAATTTCTACTTTAGTAGAATTGTCAAATGGATAATCTTGCACTGGGAAGGAGTGGCCAAAAATTGTTATATTAAATTTATCGGATAATCTTTCCACAGCTTTAATATTTGAATTCTTATTGCCTCCAAGAAGAAAAATGGACCACTTTCTTTCTTGAGCTATTTTAGCAAATTCATAAATTATATCAGAACCGGATAATTTTTTAATTTTCTTGAAAGGATATTTTAATTTAAAAAGAAACCAAGGTATTTGTCCATCGATAGTTTTACTCCCTTTCTCTATTATTTTCTTAAGTTTCTTATCTTTTTTTGAACTAACAAAATATTGAGAGTTTAAGGTTATTAAATGTATCGGGTAATTTGTATCATTAAAAATTTCATTTTTACTAAAATAAGTTATAGAAATATCCAAAAGTTTCATTTGCTCATAATTATATTTTGATTGCAGCTTGTAACCTTCCTTAGGTCATATCTAAAGAAAATTCTATGTTATACAATTAAAAATCGTTATTGGTTATTAGTAAATCTTGACGTTTTTAATAAAATCTTAAAGACTCGAAATTATAATATTTCAGTAATTATCAATCACTTTTTAGTCTTTGAATTGTTATACTTTATAACTTTTAGTTACTACTTTATTTATTTATAATTATTGAGTGTAAAGGAAATTATTGACGTAATGTTCTTTAAAAATTATCTTATGGAAAAGGAGCACTATTATTGATTTGTTCATACAGCTTAATCGCCTTCTTTCTTGTCTCATTATTCTTTGATAATCGCCTTTCAGATTTTTTATAATATTCCGGTTTATATATTATTCCACTATTCATCATACCTCTTCTCCATATTGAGAATCTATAAAACCAATGTCTTTGCATTGAACCTATTAGCTCTAAATTCGAATCTAAATTTTCGTCGCAGTTTATAAATCTTACCTTATATTTTTTTGCCCTTTTTATCGCAAGTATATATGATTGATATAATCGATCCTCATCATTTAAATTTTTCAATTTTAGAAATTCTTTACAATATTGCTTGTAGGCGCATTCAGAGATATATTTTATTGAATTCTTAAATGCGCCTCCTCGTTTCAGATTAGAATTTACGAAGTCGTCTGGGTGTTTGTAGACAAAATAAACTACATCAAAACGATTTAATATTTTAATGGGATCATCAAAAAATGTGAAGATGAAAGGATCTTTATAAACTGAAATCTTGTATCCAAATAAAACTAAGAGTCGGTAGAATATTATCCTAATTTTCGACTTTGAGTTTTTCCATTTTTTATGAAGTAAACTATCATATTTATTGCCGTTCAAGATTGATAGAACCTCTAAATCCTTTAAACCATGCTTAATATTAAAAGGCTCATGTATGTGCGCAGTTTTATATTTAAAGGATATTTTATTTACTGTAAGAGTAGTGCATCCTCTCTGAAGTCCGGTTATTAAAATCATTTTTTCAACGTATTTTTTTAATTAAGTACGCAAAATATGATAACCATTTGGGATAGTATTTCGATGCTATTTTATAATATTCGTAAATACCTTTGTTATTTGAACTAATTCCGCCGCTTGCCATATCAACTATTGAATAATTCAGATACGCTACCTCGTTAAGCTCTTCTTTATGCGAAAGAAAAAGATCAATATCACTAGCGATTTTAAACTCGGTTGGAAATCTATAAGTAATGAAAAATCGAGCAGGCCAAAGGATTGAGGGTGTCCAAACACCAATACTAAAAATCCATAAAAACTGTGAATTGAATTTATTTATTAAAAATTCACCGTCTCTATACATTTTACAAACACAAACCAAATTATTTTCTATATTTAAATTTGATAATTTCCCTAATAACTTATCACCATTTCCAATGAAACATATTTTGCTATATCCTTTTATTTCTTGGAAATATATATCAATAACGTTGTTCCATCCTTCGCTATATGAATTATCCTTCATTGATGTTAAACTCATCCAAATAGGTACTTTGTCTTTTACTGTTTCAACGGAAAGAGTTGCATAACAATGAGCATACTTCTTGTTTTCCATCATAAAAGCATTATTTAAATGAATGAAGGCTTTTAAATCAGATATGTTCTTAAAAGTTGAAATTATGGCTAGTTTCATTTAGTTGTGTTAAAACCTTAACCTGGTGTATATTAAAGACTCAAGAACAGATAAGAATTTTAATCTTTGGATCATGCATAAGTTCTATTTAAATTTTGAACATTGGATTTGAATCTTTCAATATTTAAAGTTCTAAATCCTAATAAATTGGATATTATTCATAATTAAGGGACTATATACTTATGATTTCTATACATAAACTTTTAAAGATGTAAATTTGAAATCAGAACTTGAAAATATATTATGAAAACTTATTTGTAATCATATTTTCCATAATTGTTCATATTTATTTAATTCCTTCAAAACTATTTGCTTAGTTTCTGAATTAAGTGCTAAATCGCTTTCGAACGTTCTTCTATAGTTTCTGTGATTCTTTAGATTTCTTGCTTTCTTTTCTGCAATCCAAATCAAGATTTTTAGTATGGGTTTTATATAAGTAGGTTTTTTTAAATGCTTTAAAATTTCTGACAATGATTTATCTTTATGTCTAATTAATTTATCAAATGGCAAAATTAATGTCTTCGAGTCCACCTCTTTTATTAGCCAATCAAAATATACCGCATACTCTTCTATGCGCCCTAGTGCGTATTTATTAATCTCAGTTTGTTGAATATAATTTCTTCTTTTCATAAAAATGTTTGCGGCAGTTCTACCTTTTGGCACTTGATGACTAAATCCGAAACTCACATATTCACTTATGATCATATCTATTGGATTTCTAATGGTAATAATCTTATGAAAGTATTTGGAATCACTAAAATAGGTCTGCCTTACTAGAGGCCCGATAAGATAATTTTTGCCAACTAAAAATTGGTGTTCAACAAGCGCCTGATTGTAGTCGAGATTGTATTTTTCAGACAATTCTATATTTTTCCAAAATAGTCCTGCAAAATCGATGAATTTATAATTTGTTATTATTGAAATAGACTTATATATTCTTCTCTGCAAGGTGGTTGCACACTTTTGCTTTGTGTAAATCAATACCTTCATATTAATAGAAATGGTATTGAAGAATTAAATCTTCCTAAGTAAGTAAAACTGTAATATCCTAATAAGAACAATTGTAAGTTGGAAAGATAGGGTTTAAAAAACTTTATGTATAAGAATGCCCCCAACCATATAGTGCAAACTTGAATAAAACCAAGCTCGTATATTGAACCGAATATACCTATATCACCTGGCCAAAAAAAATCTTCCTTTACACCTGAAAAAGGGCCTTTGAATAAAATATTGAAAAAATTCTGATTCCAATATTCATATATTAGAACCCAGCCTCTGAATCTTGGAACCAAAGATGTTCCATCACCTATGTTAAATAAACCTAAAATTAAACTCACTAATGGAAATGAAATTGCAAATAAAAATCCCGTAAAAAACCCTAATCTAAGTTTAATAATTTTACCACCCAATATTAATGCTAAAAGTGAAATTGGTTTATAAATTATGAGCAGTGTTAGAGTGAGTAAAATTGAAATAAATGATTTAGAGATAAAGATATTATAAGCAGCGTACAAACCAATATTTGGTATGCTAAGTTGATTATCTAGTCCGTTTTTAGTAAGTGCTAAAGCCTGAACTAAATCAAGGTTAGTAACAATGACTAATAGAAAGAAGAATAACAAGAAATGGCTGTTGTTTGACTCATTTTTAACCAAACTGATACCTGTAAAGGATAAAATAGTAATAAATACTCTTAAATGAAAACCGAAAAAGAGTGTTTCTATTATCAACAAAAGAGTGAAAAAAATAACAGACTTAAGATGGATATTTAATATTCTTCTTTGTAAAAAAAAACTTTTAAAAAAAGAAAAAACCCAAATTAATGGTTCAGAAATTGATCCAAGAATGAAAAAAATCAAAAACCAAATATTCCATTTTTTTACTCTTAAGGAACCCATAAATAATTATAAAAATTATTCTTAAAAGAAAAACATGACAGCTTCTTTTTGATTTTAGCTGGATTTCCGGCATAAATACCGTATTCCTCATCAGTCGATTTTGCTACTACAGCCCCACTCGCTATTACTGACCCTTTGATTATCCTTACACCTGGTGTAACAATAACATTGGAATATATGAACGCCATGTCCTCAATAATCACAGGAGACCCTTTTGTAGGCCTATTATAACTGCTATGATCATGACTTGTGGTGTAAATTTTTGTAAATTCTGAGATAGCTACATTCTCTCCAATAACGATTTTATTGCGGTTGTCAAGAAGAACATTGGGATTAATAATAGATCTAGCTCCGATTATTAAAGTTTTAGGTTTTAAGGATTTAATTTTAATTCTGTGTACGGATGCACTGTAACTAATTTTTTGACCAATTAGATTTAATAATAGAATCCTAAAAATAGAACCTGGTGCAATATATAGAAATACATTAATCATTTTCAGTACTCCATAGTATAATTGCCTTGTTAGGATCATTAACATAATTTTATAGAATAATAATTGTTGAGATTTCTGATATCATCTGCATAATATTCTCTTAGTTCTTTTAATACTTCTATATCTCTATTATCATTGGTTAGTCTCTTCTGTAAAAATGGCATAATTTTTTTTCTCGCTTCTCTGAAAAATCTGTTGTCACTTTTTAAGACATTATTCGGGAGAACATTTATCAGTATTCTTCCAATTATAGTGTAGTCATAGTTTGGGTTAAAATTTCTTGAGTATTGTTTTTCTGTAATTTTTATTCTACTACCCCCTAAGAAATCTAAAATCTCATTGATGGTATCATTCGGGTGTTCTGAAAAATCCTCATATCGTAAGATCAAAACCTCACTAAAAGATTCTTTGAAGGCTTTAACTGATTTATAGTATAAACCTTGCGCTTTGTAATGCCAGAACGAATTCCAGTTATTTTTTATCCGATAGGACTCTAGGCTCAGTTCCTTTTCCAAGGAGTGGCCATGAATTTTTTTTAAATATTTATAATTCGAATAAAGTCTATCGATAGGGTCTCTTAATATGATTATAATTTTTATATCCCCAAGATAATTTTTTATTTCCTTGATTGATTCTTTATAATTAAAAAGAGAATGTACACTAGCATCTCCTCTAAACTTGCTTTCACAGTTTATATATAAACCATTGTAATCCTCGAATGTAAGTATTGAATCCTTAAGAAGGTAGTCTTTTAGAGGGTCTTCATCGCTTATATTCTGTATATGTTGTTTAATAAGAAACCTTGGTTCCTTTTTTGAAGGGAAACATACTTCATCGGATAGTTCTAATAATTTTGTTACTGCAGTGGTGCCAGCTTTTGCAGCACCAACAATTAAGAAATTGGGAAGCATTTAACTTTAAAATAAGAAATTTAAATAATGATATTAGAAGTTTTTGGAATGAAAGAAAAACAGTGGTATGCTGACATTGTAGATTCTGCGTGTTGCTCTATATTTTATTAAATTAAAGAAAATACTAGACATTAGAAATGAAAATGAGGCTCCAATTATTCCAAAGAAATATACAAGTATTGTTGCTGTAATAGAAGAAAATAAAAGATTCCAGCTCGAAAACTTAGCAAGCTTCTTTTCTTGACCACTTATTTTCATAATCTCTCCAATTGCACCAAAGGACGCATCTATCATAAAAGCAAAACCCATTATGATCATTGGGTAAAAGCTTACCAAATATTGTTCGCCCCATAATCCAAGAATATTATAACCGAAAATTCCAAGGAAAACTAAAAGGGTAATTCCAATAATTTGAAGCAACTGAGAACTTTTATTGAATAGCAGTTCTAGATCTTCTTTATTTTGATTCTTATAAAATTGACTAAATTTCGAAGTGAGCGCTGGAATTGTCATCATGTGTGCTAGAGAAGTCAAATTAGCTATTTGAAATGCAATATCGAAAAATGCAATATCTTCACTATTTCTAAATTGATTAAGACTATACAAATAGATCTGCTGGGTTAATATGATGCTTGTTTGATTAATTACATAAGGAAAGCCATTCTTTATTTCTTTTAACTCAAAAACTAACTTCCAATCTGGTTTAGAGATGTCTTTCCTTAAAAAGAAAATAAGTGATATAAATATTAAGTAAATAGAAATCAAAAATAGTTTAAAGATATCCTCCATATATACCTCCCTAGTATAATGGTAAGCTATTAAAAGGATAAGGAAAAGAATTCTTACTCCACCCATTTTGATAAGGTTTCCAATCCAAGCTAATCCTTTGCTTATAAAAAATCCTGAAAATAATATAAGGATACTTAAAGGTGGAAGTGCTAAGGCTATGTATATTAAAATTCTAGGTTTATCTATAGAATACGATAAACACCAAAGAATCAATGAAATCGCAAGTGTTATTAAAAGGGTTAAATAAAATAACTTAGAAAGTATATCTCTATCTTTTTGAGAGGTGATTTTTAAGTTGGAGGAGGTGTTAATTAGCACCCTATTCAAACCTAAAACAAAGAAAGAACTAGTTAGAACACTAAGTTTCAAAAACAAAGTGAATTGCCCGAATTCTGATGGGTTTAGTAGTTTGGCTAGTAATAAACTTGATGTAAAAACAACAGATAGTTCTATCATCTTTATAATGATAGAAAATATACTATCCTTGATTTCTGAGGTAAATTTACTTCTAAAAATGAAAGACATTGAAGGGAATAATTACGTTATAATTCCCGATCCAAGGGTTTCATTTGATTGGGCATCAATTAAAATCACCCCACCAGTTCTTCGGTTCCGTTCATATTTATCAAAGAATATTGGTTTTGAACATAAAATTTTAACTTTCCCAATAGAGTTTAACCCCAATTCATTAACATTTGAATTTCGATGTAAAGTATTAATGTCTATTTCATAGATTATATCTTTAACAATTGCTTTAACGGATTGTGTGGTATGTTTCAAAATCAATTTTTTATTCTGGTTTAATGGTTTTTCATTCATCCAAGTAACTAAGAGTTCGAATTCCTGATCTACCATAGGAGTATTTCCAATTTTAGAAATTAAATTACCACGTGATATGTCAATGTCATCCTTTAGAGTAATTGTAACTGACATAGGTGCAAAGGCCTCAGAGATTTCCTCCTCTCCTAGATAGATTTTTTCTATAATAGAGCTGAATTTAGATGGCAGAATTTGAATAGTGTCCCCAATTCTAAATATCCCACTCTCTATCCTTCCAGCATATCCTCTAAAATCTTGGAAACCAGCCCTATGTGGTCTAATAACTGTTTGTACAGGGAAGCGGCTGTCAATATAATTGAAATCACTTGAGATGTGTATATTTTCTAGCTCATATAGTAATGTTCCACCTTCATACCAGACCATGTTCTTTGATTTATCTACTACATTATCCCCATTAAGTGCTGAAATTGGAATGAACCTAATATCCTTGGTTTTTAATTTAGATGAAAAACTTTTATACTCTTCCTTGATAGAATTAAATATTTTTTCATCATAATCGATTAAATCCATTTTATTTACGCAAACTATTAGGTGTGGAATACCCAAGAGCGAAGCAATAAATGAATGTCTATGAGTTTGTTCCATAATTCCTTTACGCGCGTCTATCAGAATTATGGCTAGGTTAGCCGTTGAAGCCCCAGTCACCATATTTCTTGTATATTGAATATGGCCTGGAGTGTCTGCAATGATAAATTTCCGTTTAGGAGTTTCAAAATATCTGTAAGCCACATCTATTGTAATGCCTTGTTCTCTTTCCGATTTTAATCCATCTGTTAATAATGACAGATCTACGTAGTCAAACCCATTATTTTTAGAAGAGGTTATTACTGCTTCTATTTGATCTTGAAAAATTGATTTTGAATCATACAAGAGTCTGCCTATCAGCGTACTTTTGCCATCATCAACACTTCCTGCTGTAGTAAAACGTAATAATTCTTTTTGATAACTCATATTTATCTAGATAATTTTTTAGAAATAACCTTGTTTTTTTCTATCCTCCATTGCGGTTTCTCCTCTTTTGTCGTCAGCTCTTGTTCCACGCTCTGTTGTTCGTGTTGTTGCGATTTCCATGATCACTTTTTCCAGAGTGTCAGCGGTTGATTCCACGGCCCCCGTAATTGGCATATCTCCACAAGTTCTATATCTCACTTGTAATTCGACAACCTCCTCATTTTCTTTTATTGGCAGAAAAGGTCCTTCAGCAAGAATAACACCATCTCTTACAATACATCTTCTCTTATGCGAGAAATAAAGAGAAGGCAGCTTTATTTTCTCTAGCTTGATATATTCCCAAACATCCATTTCAGTCCAATTTGAAATTGGAAACACTCTAAAATGTTCCCCTGGAGATTTATTTGGATTAAATAGGTTCCATAATTCAGGCCTTTGATTCTTTGGATCCCACTGCCCGAAAGCGTCACGATGTGAAAAGAATCTTTCTTTAGCACGAGCCTTTTCCTCGTCTCTTCGAGCTCCTCCCATTGCTCCATCGATTTTATTATTTTCTAGACATTCAAGCAGTGTTTCAATTTGCAAGAAGTTTCGTGATGCGTTTGCTCCAGTCTCCTCTTTGACAAGGCCTCTATCGATTGCATCTTGAACTGAACCGACAATTAATTGAACTCCTAGTTTGTCTACAAGGCGATCTCTAAATTCTATCGTTTCTGGGAAATTGTGACCGGTATCAATATGAACCAATGGAAAAGGAATTCTAGCAGGATAGAATGCTTTCTGAGCCAGGTGGGTCAATAATATAGAATCCTTCCCACCGGAGAAAAGTAACGCAGGGTTCTCAAAAGAGGCTGCCACTTCTCTTATTACAAAAATGGCCTCTGCCTCTAGTTCTCTTAAATGACTAATTGAATAATTGATCATATCGCTATTTTTTTTAGTATGATACTTAAAACCTTATCGGAAGCATCAGATATACTGATACTCGTTGTATCTATTGAAAAATCTGGTTTTTTGGGCTTTTCAAATGGAGAGGAAATTCCTGTAAAATTAGGAATTTCTCCCCTCCGAGCTTTCTTGTAAAGTCCTTTCACGTCCCTTCGCTCACATTCAGATAGTGGAGTACTTACAAAGATTTCGATAAAATATTCCTTTCCAATGACATCTTTTACTAATTCTCTGTCTTTTTCAAAAGGCGATACAAAGCTTGCTGAAACTATTAGGCCTGCATCAATCATTAATTTAGCAACTTCACCAATTCGACGGATGTTTTCAGATCGATCTTTAGCTGAAAAATCTAAATTATTCGAAATCCCATTTCGTACATTATCACCATCAAGCGAGTAGGTTAAAAATCCTTTATCAAAAAGAGATTTTTCAACCGCATTTGCAAGGGTGGATTTTCCAGAACCTGAGAGACCTGTATACCAAATCAAACAAGGATTCTGATTTAGTTTCTTAGATCGATCATCTCTAGTAACCTGAAATGTATGTGGGATTATATTTTCATTCAAAATATTTAATTTTTTCTTGTCCTAAATCTATCTAATCCAAATCCTATTCTATACCATAATTTCTCATGCCCATAGTATAATAACATCTTTGTTATTGTCTCAGCCCCTCCAATTTTGAGGCCAATTAGAGGATTTCCTGTGATAATCCAACTTAATATTATAGTATCCAAAGTTCCAACTAATCGCCATGTAACTGTTTTTATAAGGTGTCTTTTGTTTGATTCTTTAATTGATGATTTGAACCATACTCTTTCATGGAAATAATAAAGAATCATTTTAGTTATGATTTCTAAACCTGATATCTGAATTCCTAATGTTAGGTCTTCACTAATAAACCAAGCAAGAGCAAAGGTATCGAGGCTCCCTATTGCGCGCCAAGAAATCGTCTTGGCTATATGTCTCTTAGATAGTTTCAAAAGGATAAGGATCTATAATTCTCTTGGTTCGCCAGAAACCAACGATATGTACTTTCTATTCCTTCTCTTAAAGAAATTTTTGGTTTCCATCCATAAGATTTAATTTTCTCGCTAGTCATTAACTTTCTCGGGGTACCATCTGGCTTTGACTCGTCCCAAATCACTATTCCTTTAAATCCTACGGCAGTTTTTATAATTTCAGATAATTCTTTAATACTCAACTCTAAATCAGACCCCACATTATAAAGTGCTTCACTCATTTCATTTTTAAGTGCAAAGACCACTGCACTTCCTAAATCGTCCACATGTAAAAACTCTCTTTTGGGATTACCGCTGCCCCAAAGTTCTACATTTGACAAATTGTTTACTTTTCCCTCATGGAATTTTCGCAATAATGCAGGTAAAACATGTGAAGTTCTAAGATCAAAATTATCATTTGGGCCATAGAGATTTGTTGGCATTAGTGACACGTAATCCCTATTGTATTGTTTTCGTAATGCCTCTATTAGTTTAACCCCTGAAATTTTTGCAATTGCATACCACTGGTTTGTTGGTTCTAAAGCCCCATCAAGTAGATAGTCCTCCTTAATTGGTTGAGGGGAGAACTTAGGATAAATACAAGAACTTCCTAAAAAGATGAATTTTTGAACATTTAAATTATGTGCTGCAGAAATCAAATTATTTTGAATCAGCATGTTTTCCATTAAAAACTCGTAGGGATACCGATCATTGGCTAATATACCTCCGACTTTAGCCGCTGCGTCGATTATTGCATAAGGTTTTTCCTCCTGAATAAAATCGTGAACATCTCTTTTGTTACTTAAATCTAGTTCACTTCTCGATTTTGAAATAATATTGCTATAACCTGCTTGCTTTAAGGCTCTTAAACAGGCTGAACCCACCATGCCATTGTGTCCGGCAATATAAATTTTGGAATCTTTATTAATCATCTATTCGAAGTAATTTGGAGTGTTAAACCCATTATCTTTCAGGAATTTATGCTTTCTAAAAAGTTTTAGATCTGACTCCATCATATCTTTTACCAATTCTTCTAATGAAATTTCAGGTTCCCATCCTAGTTTTTCCTTGGCTTTAGTAGGGTCACCAATTAGTAAATCGACTTCAGTAGGTCTAAAATATCGGGAATCTATAGACAATACTTCTTGTCCTTTCTGTATTTGAAATTCCGAGTTATGGCATTTTAATACTAATGCTTTTTCGTTTAAACCACTACCTTGAAATTCTAATGAAATACCAACATTTTCGAATGCCATTTTTACAAAATCACGGATTGAGGTTGTCCTGCCTGTCGCAATTACAAAGTCTTCTGGCTCATCATGTTGAAGGATCATCCACATCATTCTAACATAGTCCTTTGCATGGCCCCAATCCCTTTTCGAATCTAAATTCCCTAGATAGAATTTATCTTGAAGTCCCATAGCAATGCGTGCAACTGCTCTAGTAATTTTCCTAGTTACGAATGTTTCTCCACGTATAGGAGATTCGTGGTTAAATAGGATTCCATTACAGGCAAAAAGATTATACGCTTCTCTATAGTTAACAGTAATCCAATAGGCATACATCTTTGCAACAGCATAGGGTGATCTCGGATAAAACGGGGTTGTTTCCGTTTGTGGAACTTCTTGTACTTTTCCATAAAGCTCTGATGTGGAAGCTTGATAAATCCTAGTCTTGTCTTCTAGCCCTAGAATTCTAATTGCCTCGAGAAGTCTTAAGGTTCCTACTCCGTCAGCATCTGCTACGTATTCAGGTACATCAAAGGAAACTCTTACGTGTGACATTGCTGCCAGATTGTAGATTTCATCTGGCTTTATTTCCTTAATCAGGCGGATCAGATTCGTACTATCAGTCATGTCTCCAAAATGGAGAAATAGTTTAGGATTTGGATTATGAGGGTCTTCATATAAGTGGTCAATACGATCAGTATTAAATAATGAGGTTCTTCGCTTTAGGCCGTGAACCGTATACCCTTTTTTTAAAAGAAATTCGGCTAGATAAGCCCCGTCTTGTCCGGTAATACCTGTTATAAGTGCTACTTTATTCATTAGGATACGATAAAGTAAGGATTCAAAAGATTTTCCTTATTGTAGATTAAATTCAATTCAGTGTTAATTTCATTAACGTTATTGCTTCCAAATATTGCAATGGCATGAGCTGCAGCAGTGTCCCATTCCATGGTCGGTCCAAAACGGGGATAACAATGCGCGTTTCCCTCTGCAACTTTACAAATCTTTAAAGAGCTTCCAAACGAAGCCGTTGCTATTTTACCAAACTCCTTTTCTTTAAGATCAACGAATTCTTGGGTTTCTTTATTCATATGTGATTTGGAAACTACCAAGGTATAAGTCTCAGGGTATACGCTTTTAGTTAGGTCAATACGCTCTGAGTTGTATGTGTCTTCAATTGAGGAAATACTGTGAATTTTAAAGGATCCCAATCCTTGTTCTGCGAAGTATAAATCTTTTAAAGCGGGTGCATAGACCACTCCTAGAATAGGTTTTTGACCTTCTACTAGTGCAATGTTCACGGTAAAATCTCCGTTTCTTTTGATAAACTCTTTGGTACCATCAATAGGGTCTACCATCCAAAAGCGATTCCATTTTTTTCGCTCAGCATACGGTATTTCTGAGCCTTCTTCTGAAAGGATGGGGAGGGAGGAATTACTTAAATATGATTTTATAATCTCGTGTGCTGCTTTGTCGGCCTTGGTAAGCGGGGAGTTGTCACTTTTTAATTCTACCTCGAAGTCTTCATCGTTGTAGATTTCCATAATAGCCTCTCCTGCTTTTAGTGCAGCTCTAATAGCTAGTTCTAATTCTTCCGATAACTTCATTAATCTCATTTTAATAACCAACTACTTGATTGTATTTTATCTCCAAGCCCGTCAATAAGGGTTACATTCATTTCTTCGCAAATTGGTCTCTCAGGAATGGTATCATTGTTCTGATCACCACCATTGGCGAATCCTAATTCATAGTTCGCCCCATACTGATTAGCAATCATTCGAATCGTTTCACAAACCGTACGATTCTTATCAATTGATAAGATAACCTTATCTACTGCTTTGATGTTTGAAACGATAATCATTCGCTCGTCTTCCTTCTGAAACTCTTTACTTCCTTTAAGCTCCCTTTGATAATCGTTATTTACAATCACGAAAAGTTCATCACAAAGCGCCTTGGCATTATTAAAATACTCCAAATGTCCTTTGTGAATAGGGTTGAAGTAACCGGATACTATAATTGCTTTTTTCTTCATTAGTTTCTTTTAAAATCATCTTGAACACGAACGATGTCCTCTTCATCAGATGGTACAGAATCGGTATGTTGCCAAATCTCGGCTACAATACCATATTCTTCTAATCCAATAAGACGATGTCTTTCCCCTTGAGCAAGTCTAACTTGTTCTCCTTCTTCAAATCGAACCAACTCACCTTCAGTATCATCATCACTTCTCACAATCCCAACCTCACCTTTATATACCTGCCAGATTTCAGCACGGCGGTGATGGTATTGCCAAGAAAGACGCGCGCCCGGTTTTACAATCAAAATCTTTGGGCTAAGCTTCCCTTCAACGCGCAAAGTATCTGCATCAATTCCATCAAAAAACCGATTTGCGAAATCCTGTGCCTGTTCCTCCTTAATAACTAAAAAAGCACCCCAGGGGCGCATCATATCTTTAGCTACGATGGTGAAGCCGTAGCTTTCTATTTCTTGTTGTACTTGGATGTATTTCTCCTTGCTCATAAAATTGAAAAAGATTGATTAATCAATCTTGTCCTGGCCTTTTAAGAATTAATAAACATTAATTAATTAATCTTTGAAGTTTGATGTCAACCCTCTGGAATTAAAAAAGATTATTAATAATTTCAACTACTGCTGGTAGGGCCACTCGTGGCGTTTTACCTTTTTCTTTTTGCGAATTTACCGCTATCCCTTTCATCAGACAAAATACTTAACCTAAAAATGATGGATTCCAGTTTATGGTAGTAATGTTCGGAGAACCCAAGTCAGTTTTTTAAAGGTTGCAGAATTTTGAGTCTTAGCCTTCGATAGAACAAGAAATACCGCACCATAGGTTAAATACAGACAAACAAGGTATCCGTGTAGGGCAATAGGCCCCAAATCATTGATGAGAATTACTATGACAATAGCCTTTATTTGTAGTCCGATCAAAGCAGCTGTAGCTTGAATATGGGTTAAGCCGCAATGTAGCAGTACATGATGCAGGTGATTGCGATCTGCTACCCAGGGTTTTTTACCGCGGGTTAATCGAATCACAATAATGCGGAGGGTATCGAGTATTGGAATCACTAGGACACTGAAAAGGAAAACCACCGCATTTTGAGGAATATAATCGGATTCTGGCTGTATAGGTTGATCGGCAATCAGTGCAATGGCTAAAATCGAGAGAATATAACCCACTACTAAAGAACCCGTATCCCCCATAAACATCTTTTTTCTTCTGGGGGCTAAATTGAAGAACAAAAAGTTAAAAAGAGCCGCAAATAGGGCGACCGAAATAAAAAGCAGCGGTAAGTTATCACGAAGAAAGAAAAGAAATCCAAAAACCGCTAAGCTTACCATCCCTGTAAGACTTGCAAGACCATCAATGCCATCAATCAGATTGAAGGCATTTACAAAAAACACGATAAACGCAACAGAAATGAGCAAACTCCAGGTCGGAGACAAGGCCTCTATCCCAAGAAAACCTCCTAAATGATTGATTTGAAAATCGGTGTTTAATAAAACCACTAGAGCGGTAGCGATTTGAACCAATAATTTGGTTCTTGCTGAGGTACCGATCAGATCGTCTTTTAATCCAGAAAGAAACAGAAAGAATAATCCGAGAAGGATAAAACTGATACTATCGCTATAACCCAGACCTACAATTCCCAATATGGCGGCTACAAGTACAATGAAAAAGGAGATCCCCCCAAATGAAGGGACAGGATCCTCATGTGAACTGCGATGATTCACCTCGGCAAAGAGTCGTTTTCTCTTGGAGATGATGAGTGCTTTTTTGGAAAAATAGTAGTTCACTACAATCGCTAGAGCGAATAACCCAGATAGGGAGAG
>Ga0255765_1003823_pt1 | contig 15642 bp, 19 predicted proteins | sample 041ome_8_FD_179965 | JGI IMG/M metagenome (GOLD analysis project Ga0255765, IMG submission 179965) | Coastal salt marsh microbial communities from the Groves Creek Marsh, Skidaway Island, Georgia - 041407BS metaG (version 2) | ecosystem: Environmental > Aquatic > Marine > Intertidal zone > Salt...
ATAGGAATAAACTTTTCTGGGTGTTGGCGTTGACCAAATACATTCATAGTATGCGTAATATAGATTGGCATATTATAAGTATTTTGGTATGCAACAGCCAATTCCTCAGCACCAGCTTTAGATGCTGAGTAAGGATTGGTACAATTATAACGATCGTACTCATCATACTTAACACCTTCAGGCGCAGGGCCAAAGACTTCGTCTGTTGAAAAGTATAAGAAACGTTCTAGGTTATCCTGTCTACGACCATAATCTAAAAGGTTAGCCGTACCAACAACATTGTCCATTACAAATTCCATTGGTCGCTCGATAGAACGATCCACGTGAGAACCCGCGGCAAGGTGCGCGATAATATCAACAGGCCCAATGTCTGCTTCAAGCATTGGGTTGATTTCAGCTTTTAAATCGTGAAAGATTGTCCGTACTCGTTTTCGTTCAGTTGGAGTTCGTTCTTGAAGCAAATCGTGTAAGCGATTAAGATTACCGCTATAATCTAAACGATCAAGCGTTACAATTTCCCAGTCTGTTCGGATGAGTACCTGATTAATTAAATGGTGAGCAATAAAACCACCGCCACCAGTAATTAGAATACGTTTTGCCATAATATACCTTTCATCATATTCATATTATATAAGTTTATTTATTTACTTTAGCCAACCAATCTTTTTACCATCGGCAATACGTTTTTCAGCAATCTCTTGTGAACCTGGATAACGCCATGCCCATGTAACAATCAACGCAAACGTAATAAACAAATATAATGTTGCCTTTTCATTACCCGTACCAAAATACATAAATGCTAAAGATGTCGACATAACTGCAACCATTAACCATTTGGCTGCGGTTGGATATACTCTGTACTTTGACCAGTTTTTAACGAATGGACCAAACCGCGGATGGTTCATAATCCAATTATGTAGTCTGTCACTTGATTTAGCGAAACAAAACGTTGCGCCAAGAATTGGTGTCGACCAAGGTAGACCAGGTAATAGCACGCCGATATATGCTACACCTACTAATATAATTCCTAGACAAAACCAAAACGCCTTTTTTAATTTACTCATTTTACTATCCTTTTCCCAGATTCTTTTTCCAAAGAATGCTGATTCTAATTGATTCATTCTTCTTCCTGTTCCCAATATCTACAATAAAAGTGTTTGCCGCAGTTGTCAATCTCTTTCTGCGGATAACCTTCGCTCAACAACCAAGGAAAGATACTCTCATTTTCGCCTAAGTCTGCTGGCAACGGTTTAGGAAATCCATACTTCCAACCACTAGGAGGATCACACATTGTTACTTTCATAATCCTAAACTCCACACATTACTTAAATAATACATTCTTTAAAGCACTCACTAGCTCAACCATCATGGTATCTGTATGATAAGGGGTTGGAGCTATTCGTAATCTTTCAGTACCTGACTCAACCGTCGGACTATTTATCGGCTGAATATAAATTCCATAATCGTTTAGTAGCTTATCGCTTGCGGTTTTACATTTAAACGCGTCGTTAATCATTACGGGAATAATATGTGTACAAGCGTTTTCGTGTACTTTGATTTCAGCGTGATTAAGCATATGTTTAAGCTGATTAGCTTTTTTCTGATGCTCGCGGCGAAGCCAATCATGATCTTTTAAATATTTAATTGATGCAATAGCGCCTGCACACATTACTGGTGATATTGAAGTTGTAAAAATAAATCCACTTGCAACAGATCTAATAGCGTCAATTATTTTCTGATTTCCACTGATATATCCACCTTGTACACCAAATGCTTTACCAAGTGTACCATTAATAATATCAATATCATCAGAATATAAATTAAGGTGCTCACAATAGCCCGCGCCTGTAGGCCCATACAAGCCCACGGCGTGCACTTCGTCTATATATGTAATAGCGCTATATTTCTTTGCGAGTTCGACTATATCTTTAATAGGAGCTATATCACCATCCATAGAATAAACAGACTCAAATAAAATACACGGCGTCTGTTTAGCTTTCACTGCTTTTTTCAAACAATTTTCTAAATCTTCCATATCATTGTGTTTAAAAATAATTTTATCTGCACGACTATGTTTAACACCCATAATCAGTGATGCGTGGTTTTTATTATCTGAAACAAAACATATGTTTGGAATGATACGCGATAAAGCAATAATAGACCATTCATTTGCTACATAGGCACTACTAAATAGTAATGCCGATTCTCTTTGATGTAACGATGCTAATTCTCTTTCTAATGTAACATGGTATTGTGAGGTTCCGCCAATATTACGAGTACCGCCGGAACCTGCACCTGTTTGGTCAAGCGCTGTATGCATCGCATCAATTACATATTGATTTTGGCCCATACCAAGATAGTCGTTAGAGCACCAATTAACTATATTTTTTGGAGCGTATTTTCCATACCAAATTGCTTTTGGAAAGTTTCCGCGCTCTCTAATAATATCATTGAATACTCTGTACCGACCATCTTTTTTAAACTCTTTGATTACTTTATCAAAATGGTGTTCATATATCACAAACTAAATCCTTTAAATGTATCACTGGATACATCTTGTTTTGTACCGCCTTGAATGTAGGAAGTGATTTCAGTTTCCTGCGGAGCAACCTGTACGTCAGCACCTGAAATCCATTTTTGAGTCCAAGGAAGAGGGTTATTTTTAATATTGTACGGTGATTTAAGTTTTACATTTGTCATGCGTCGAGTACAGATCCACTCGATATACTGAGAAAGTAATTCAGTATTCAGACCAATCATTGAGCCATCTTTAAACAGATATTCAGCCCATTCTTTTTCCTGGTTTACAGCATCAACAAACATTTGTATACATTCTTCTTCAGTTTCCTTGGCGATTTGTTCAAAGTCTGGATCCTCTTTACGAAGGAGTTTGAGCATCATTTGAGTAGAAGCAAGGTGTAGGTTTTCATCACGTGCAATAAGTTTAATAATTTTAGCGTTACCTTCCATCTTTTTAAGCTCAGCAAAAGCCCAAGAGCAAGCAAATGAAACATAAAAACGAACGCCTTCTAAAATGTTAACGCTCATTAATGCAAGGTATAACTGTTTCTTCATCTCATATTTATCTACTACAACAATGTCTCCGTTGACGGCGTGTCGTCCTTCGCCAAGTAAATTGTAATAGCCCGCCATTTCAATAAGCTTATCGTAATAACCTGAAATAGCGTCAGCGCAATTTACGATTTCTTCAATGTCCATCATTTCATCAAAGATCTTAGATGGATTTGAATAGATGTTACGAATGATATGAGTATACGAACGGCTATGGATTGTTTCAGAAAACGTCCACGTAATAATCCAGTTTTCAAGCTCAGGCAAGGATACAATTGAGCCAAAGCTTTCTGCAGGTGCGCGGCCTTGAACAGAGTCGAGCAAAATTTGTCGCTTCAAGTTAGAGGTAAAAATATGTTGTTCATGCTCAGTAAGAGCTTTAAAGTCTTTTGCATCTTGGTAAATATCAACTTCCTCTGGACGCCAAAAGAAACCAAGTTGCTTATCTGTAAGTTGGTCAAACTGTTTATACTTCAAAGTATCATAACGCTGAATTGTTGGGCCGCCTGTTGGATCCATAAAAGATGCTACGGTAGTATGGTCTGCACGGTTGTTTACGTCAAAAACGCTCATTTAAATTTTCCTCTTTGTGTGATATGTTTAGATTATAATAGGATCAGGCCCATTTGTCAACATTAAATTGTGCAACTTTCACAGGAATCGTCGTCAATTTCGCCTTGTGCGAGTTCATCATCACCAGACATTTTATCGACATCAATTTCGCCTTGACCATCGAACGTATTAAAATAATACAATTGCTTTCCACCGTACTTATAGAACATAAGTAAGTGTTGCAATAATACGCTCATTGGAATTTTTTCATCTTCAAAGAATATTGGATTATAACTTGTGTTTACTGAAATACCTTGGTCAATATATTTCTGTAGAACAGCCATAATTTTCAGATATCCTTCGGGAGACTTTTGATCCCACAATAAATCGTATTTGTTTTTCAATCTGCGAAACTCTGGTACAACCTGCTTCAACACGCCATGCTTAGATTGCTTGACTGAGATTAAAGAACGAGGTGGTTCTATGCCGTTTGTGGCGTTGGCAACCTGGGCACTCGTCTCTGATGGCATAAGGGCCATTAGTGTAGAGTTGCGAATACCAGTTTCTTTCAACTGCTTACGAAGACCTTTCCAATCCATACGCTCTTGATGCTTAACCAATTCATTAAGATCTTTTTTGTATGTCTGGTTTGGAGTAATGCCATGACCATATTTAGTTTCCATTAGACCTGAAACTGGAATAGCACCCTGTTCTACAGCCAAATCAGCTGAAGCTTTAATGAGGTAATAGGACCAAGCTTCAGCGTATTCATCAATAAGACCAAGACCTTCTGTTGTAATGTCTTGGTACGATAAATCGTGCTTAGCCATCCAATAGGCAAAGTTAATAATACCAACTCCAATAGGACGACGTTTTTCTGTAGAAAGCTGAGCAGCTAGGATAGGATAATTCTGATATGATAACAAAGCATCTAAACCACGAACAGCGAGGGTGCATGCTTTTTCAAAGTCGGCCGGTGTTTTTACGTTACCCCAGTTAATAGCAGACAAAGTACAAAGACTGATTTCACCTTCAGGATCATTTACGTCGTTTAGCGGTTTAGTTGGTAAATCAATTTCAGCACAAAGATTTGATTGACGAATCGGTGCAACCTCTGGTAAAAACGATCCATGGTCGTTTGCGTTATCAACGTTTTGCAAATAGATACGACCCGTGTTTTTACGCTCTTCCATAAAAGAACTGAATAGCTGAGATGCTGAAATTGTCTTTTTACGCAGACGAGTATTTCGTTCTGCTGTTTCATATAGCTCACGGAATTTATCCTGATCTGCATAAAAGGCGTCATATAAACCAGGCACATCACTCGGTGAAAACAAAGTAATATTACCACCGGTAATTAGGCGCTCATACATCAATTTGTTGAATTGAACACCATAATCCATATGACGAACACGATTGTCTTCTGTACCTTTATTATTTTTCAATACAAGAAGATCCTCGACCTCATAGTGCCAAATAGGATAATAGATCGTAGCCGCACCACCACGAACACCACCTTGAGAACAAGATTTAGTCGCAGCCTGGAACATCTTATAAAACGGAATTATTCCTGTATGATAGGCGTCACCTTTACGAATGGGGGTACCAATAGCTCGGATGCTCCCTCCACCAATTCCGATTCCTGCTTTTTGGGAAACGTATTTAACAATAGATGAACTAGTAGCATTAATGCTATCGAGACTATCGCCGGTTTCGATAAGGACGCAAGAAGAGAATTGTCTTTGCGGAGTACGAACACCTGCCATAACAGGAGTAGGCAAGCTAATATCGTGTAGAGAAATGGCGTCATAATAGTCCTTTACATATTGCATCCGAGTTTCTTTTGGATATGAATTAAATAATACGGCAGCAATCAAAATATAACACATTTGAGGTGTTTCAAAAATCTCACCGGTAACGCGATTTTGGCAAAGGTATTTACCACGAAGTTGTTCCATAGCAACATACGTCAAGTCTTCATCGCGAGCATGCTTTACAAAACTATTAATTTTATCCCACTCATCATCGTTATAATATGTAATGAGTTCAGGATCGTAAAAACCTAATTCAATATTACGTTCAACTAATTCTTTTACAGAGCAAGGCTCATAACCGTTATAAACTTCTTTACGAAGGCCGTAGTTAATCAGTCTACCACCAACATATTGGTAATTAGGATTTTCATCATCAATCAAGTCAGAGGCGGCTTTAATTAAAGTTTCTTGGATTTCTTTTGTTGTAATACCATTAAAAAATTGAATTTGACTTTTAATTTCAACTTCGCTCGGGCTTACACCAGTAATATTATCGCACGCATGGAAAACAACTTTGTGGAGTTTTTCTACGTCTAAAATTTCTTTAGTGCCATCTCTTTTAGTGACTTGAATCATGTTATTTCCTTCGTCTATTTTTCGGCTAGAGTTATATTTATCTATTAGTTTTTAATAAATTGTTCAGTTGCTGGAAATATTTTTGAAATAGCTTTTGCACATTCAATTGCAATATCCATATGTTCCTTTTGTGTACCATTGGCTGAGCGCAGTTCAATATAATGGATCCATGAACGAATAGAACCCTGCATATACAAACGGCTGATCGTGTTACCTTCAGGTAATACCGCCCGGGCTTGTTCTTTAGCAATACCATTTTCAATAGCCCATTTGTATGCGTCTTCTGCGGCACGAATAACTTCGCCTTGTTTTGAATCCCACATCATTTGCAAACGTTCGTCATCGGTGTCAATACTGTTTTGGCGATTTTTAGTATCCTGTAGTCGTGCTTCACGCAACACAAATTGTTTACCCATAAGAGCAGGATCTGCATATCGTTGGCTAAACTCTTGGAATGCAAATGAACGGTGGCGCAGCATTTGACGTGCAATGTCTCGTGTTGTTTCAATTTCCATGGTAGCATTAGCCATTTCAAATGGAGACCAATGAGCATGCTTAGCAAGGTAAGCTAACAGCTTAGGCGCTGTTTCTTGGTTTAACTGATTTGTTGGGTTTGAAACGCGCGCACAATATGCAATCAAGTCTTGTACATCGTCTAAACCAATAAACTCACCGGCAACAGGTTGAGTATAACCAATCAATTTAATTTTCATTTTTTAATTTCCTTATGATTTGCGCCAGGCGCTAAGTTTCAATTCTGCTACCAAACCTTGGTAAATATTTTCTTCTATCATTTTTTCTGGATCGTATCCTTTTAGATAGATGTCATTAATGTCTTTTGCAGGAACGTTATCAGGCCATATACAAATTTTATAACCGGCTTTGATTACTTTTTCCATGCGCGCACATATTTCTTTATTGCGTGGCTCTGCATCAAATACATATATCGCATTTTCATCTGCTGAATTGCCATTACCTTCAGCACCATTCATAGATATAGCATTTTCAATAAAGAAACTATCTATGGCGCCTTCAACAATATAGTAAGGTTGTGAGAAGTCAACTTTGTCAAGTCCAAAAATCTTTGGCCTTTCTTCAAACATTATAGTTATATATCTAATTCCGTTAGGATCAAATCCACGCGCAGAGACACCAAAGCACTTTCCATTTTCATCCATAAAAGGTATTACTAAACGAGGCTCATCTTTGCCAACATTAGGAAACTTATTTGGAATTATTTCATTAATCCATGTTTTAAATTTCTTAGCATAATATAAACGGTAATGATGTTGCGGAGGTATTTTGCGCTTTTCAATATACCTTTTAATAGGATGGTCGTGTTTAAGCTGACTTACTTTTTTAATTTTTAATAGTGGGTTTTTCTGATTAAAGGTTGGCGACTTAGTCTTAAATTGATTATCATCAGTGGTTGACTTGATAGTATTATTAGCTTTACCAACAAACTTATCTGCAATATAATCATTATATAATTGTTGGTCTTGCCCCTTTAGAAAGTAAGAGAAGCCCTGAGAAGCACCGCAATTATGACAATAATAGGAAAACTTATTGTCACGTTCTAACAGCCATCCACGGGCCTTAGATCGGCTCTTTTGCGAATCACCACAAATAGGACACCGAAAATTAATTTTATACGGATTCGTATTGCGTATCTTGAAGTTATCAAGTCGCCCGGATAACATCTGCGCATATTGAATGTCTACAAAATCTACCATAATATATAAAGTTCCACATTGATTATAAGATTATAATAACACCTAAGTGTTATAATGTCAACCGAAAAGTGAAGGCCAGTTAATTCTTGCCACCAATAATATAATTACAAAACCAATACCCATCATATAATAACGCCAGTTCTCAAGATGATTAATCTTTTTTTGTTGGTCGTTAATTCTTTGATGTACAGCTGTTTCCATGCGGTCAATTCTGTCTAATATTTCTTTTACATTAGCGGTTCGTTTATCAGCGTTATGATCTGCTAAACGTTGATGATCATCTCTTGAAGATCGTCTATACTCTTCAAGCCGATCTGAAAGAACATTCATTCTCAATTCGTCAGTTTTTTTCGTTTCTTCGCAAAGTTTTTCTACGACTTCTAATTTATCTTTAGTGTTATCTAGCACTTCATTTTGAACAGCAACGTTTTTAGACAGTTCTGCCATCATGTCCATAGAATCTTCAACTCTGTTAAAGAATTTTTGTATTTGTTTGATATCCGATTTTATTAGGGCGATATCTGTTTCCCAATTAGATCCTGCCAATGTCCCCAGCCTTTTTTATGATTAAATAAAAAAAAGGAAACAAACTATGCTCCCTTTGTATGTATCACAAAACTATAGTATTGTCAATATTTATTCTTTTAAAGCTTCCTCATAGTAAAGAATTATTGCTTTTTGTTCATTAATATAACGACGCAGCTCACCGATACCAATAGCAAGATTTTCGTATCCTTTAGGACCAACAGCAAAAACTACAAAGTTACCAGTTTGACCTTTAAGTTCTTCCATTTTTTCATCAATATTTTCTTCAGTAATAACGCTCCACTCAACAGGTGGAAACTCTACCTTAGGAGGTCTAGCTTGAATTGGAATATTTTGTTTTTGATATTCAGTCTGAACTACTACTGTCGGTTCCGGTGTCCTCAGTCCGCACGCTGTCAGTGCTAGACTCGTCACCAGGAGCAGTAGTATCTTCAGCGATGTCTTGGATAAGTCTATCAACTGCACGCTGTACCCTTTCCTCTAAGTTATCAGGATCCTGTAAGGCTTCCATAGTTAAATCAATGCGCGCGAATTTGTTCCGCAAAGTATTAAGATACTCGCGTGATTCGGCTAATTGTTTGGTAAGGTTTTGATTGAGCTCTTCGTTACGTTTAGCATCTGCAACCATTGTGTCTACTGTATTTTGCAGAGTTTCAGTTGCAGATACTAATTTAACGTTATTTTCACGAAGAGTGGTAATAGTCGCCTGGGACCATTCATAATAATTTTTAGCCCCATACCCTACACCACCAACGATACCTAGTACAATGACTAAAAGATATAATTTAGCCATAGCTAATTATTTTTTATCCTCATCTTCGTCTTCGTCATCATCCTCGTCTTCGTCGTCCTCGTCGTCATCTTCATCTTCGTCATCCGCTTCAGCTTTCATAGCTTTTTTATACTTTTCTTCTAAAGCAGCTTGGATGCGCAATTGCATTTCTTCTTCGAACGCTTCTTTCATTTCTAATGGCTTATTTTCGAGAGCCAATTGTGCGATTTTTTCTAAAGACATTTTTTTATCTCCTATTGGGTTTGTATAGTCTATTTATATTATTTAAACATTTTGGCTTGGGTTGCAGGACCAACGATACCGTCAGCAACTAGGCCATTAAGTTTTTGCCATTTTTTAACTGATGTTAGCGTACCGAAACCAAAGTCTCCATCTGCAGTAATACCTAAAGCTTTCTGCATTGCAGCAACATCGTCGCCTTTCATACCTTTACGTAATGTACGACTTCCTGTTGATGTAGCTTCCTTTTTAGGTGTTGGGATTTCTCCACCAAGAATAGCTAACGCTTCTTCCCAACGACGTGTACGATCTTCAAGTCCAATAGTACCACCATTAATCTTTTTGGTTAATCCTTTGATGTCACCATTGTCGGCCCATTTGTCAAGTTTGTTTGTTGCCCAGAACCAACAAGCTGACTCGAGAGCTCCTCGTTCGGTTGCAACATAGTCTGCTGCTTCTTCAGCAGTCATACCTACAGTCTTGCCGAATGCTGTATAATTATTACGGCCAGTGAGCTGCTTAATACCCCTGCCGCGGAATCTCCAACCATCGCCATCTTCCACATTTCCCATTGCGCCTCGTTTACTTCTGAATTCATCTTGATAAACGTAGTTTGCAATTTTTTCAGGATTTCTAGCATATTCTTTAGCATCTCTTTTGCCCTTTCCGAAATAACGGCCAAAGACTGAGTTGAGCGCTTTTTCGCTATAATTTAAATTTTCTTCAAGCCTAGTAAAGTCTAATGACTCGTGAGCACATTGTGCCATAAACCCTGCGATTCGATTTGTTGTAGTAATATCGTATTTTTCAAATGCAGGCACCGCAGCGTCATACCACGCTTCAGGATTTTTATTCTTTGGAATCATTGCAGTAAATTGTTCTAATGTAATCATTGTTTAGGTACTCCCATAATATCTCTTAATCTTTTTTTCTTGTCTGATTTATTACCTGATGTCCATTTCTTTTGACCGGCTTTTGACATATGACCGCCATCCATACCTGCAATGTTACCACCGCTTACGTTATTTGCTGGAGCATCTTCTTCGATTTCTGGTTTTGTATCAACCTTATTTGACATTGATCCGGATTTAACAACACCAGACTTTTTAATTTTATTGATAAGTTTTAAAGCGCGCATATTAGTAGCCGACTCAACAACCTTTTTACCTTTGGAGTCATATTTACCCATTTCCATTACTTTCTCTTTCGCATACCATTGTGGGCTAAATGTTTCGTGCCATTCCCAATCACGTGAGCGTTTATCCCATTCCATAACTTTCCATTCACCTTTATGGCGTTCGTCTTGGTCAAGTTGTTTTTCGATTTTGAAACGGCGACCAGTTGGGAAAGTAATTTCTTTCTCACCATTTGGTCCAGCCTTTTTCCATCTGGGAGGTTGTACTTTACGGGCTTCATTTAACGATTCGTCAAAAAAACCCTTGACATCTTCTGAAAGTGTGGTATAATGGTTATAACCAATACAAAATAAATCTATGCTTTCATTAATCTGTTCTTCAGTTAATGTTTCTAATTCAGAATCATCTGTAAAAGCTTTATGTTCTCTAATTAAGTAAAGAGCTGCAGCATATGACGCTAGTCTAGAACTACCTCCTGGTACCTTAGCAAGTAACTTCTTCATATTAGCAACCATAATATCAAAGACACCAAACGCCTTTCTTTGTTTGGCATCTCGGTCTTTTTTCTTTATAAGGATATTGCCTTTATCATCAATTATACCTTGTTCATAAGCTTCCCATTTATTAAATGGTGTTGCTAATCTTCTGACAAATTGATATACTAAAAATAGATCAACGACCATAGGTCAAATTCCTTTAAGTTTTTCTTCTATAACTTTGTCTGAAACGATATTATCTTTATTTAAAACCACATCACCATATTGAATCATTTGTGGCATAAAGTTTAAATACTCTACAAATGGTTTTAAAAACTCGTGGTATTCGTGCAATTTCATAAACAGCATATCGGTAGCTTCAGGTCCAAAAACATTGTATATAATTATCAAGTGGTTTAGAATCAACCTCTCTTTTAAATCATCGTCTTGTCTGTATCTTCCAAAAAGTTTACGCAAATACTGAAAACGTTTTAAATCTTCTTCAAATTCAGAAACATCTGAACATTGAGGGTTTTCATAACTTTTCGCTGCATATATAAGAAAGGTTGATTCTGTCAATTTCATAATAAATTAATTTGTATTAAGTATCAGCTACAATTAAGTCTTCAACAGCCGTATCGCCTGTGATACCTAAGTCGCCTGCATCAGCAGCGGATACTTTCATTGGTACTAAGCATTCTGCATAATGACGGCCATTTGATGTGTGGTACAACCACCAGCCCGGACCTGTCAAACCTTTTGCACGGTTAGCTGCAATTCCAGCTTCTGTAAGGTCAACAAACACCGCGTTGTCGCGATCATTTGATTTGTTTGTATTATTAGCGTCGTCTTCCAACCATTTTGGAACATCTGCTAATGTGTCGGTTTTTCCCCAAAGTGCCATTTGTTTTTATCTCCTTGTTTGGGTTTTGTAATTCTATTTATATGTTAAGCAGTAGATGTTTGTGAATTTGTTCTCAACGCCTTTTTGGCATCTCTTACTCTTTCTTTAGCTTTAGCAATCCGTTCTCTATCTTTTTGCTTTTTTTCTAAAGCATTAGCTTTCTTTTCAGCAGCATCTGCTCTACCTGAAGCAGACATTCTGTTAGCACCTTTTTTAGCTAACCGAGCTGCACCTACAACAGATTTAGCACCTATTTTAAATGCACCGCCGATAGCTTTACCAATTAACTCATTAAGCTCTTCTTCAGTAAGCTCGTTAATATCTATATCTTGCGATTCAGCATATTCTATAATATATAAATCGGTTACATAGTTTTTAAAATTTTGCATGAGATTGCCTTTTTTCTTTTATTTATTTAACTGTCTACCTTAGCGCCGGCGCGCCACTGGTAACATGACCAATACTTAGCTTTCCATTTAGGACCTGGGTTATCACAACCATGTCTAGCTCTAAAGCTTTTTCTACGCTCCGGATCGTCTCTTTTAATGCTCATATTGGGATCGCCAAAGCGAACAACAACTACGTTTCCGTTTGGTCCTTTGACATAAACTTTAAACTTTTTATTTGGATTTTCAGAGGTGCGGATAGGATCGTTTAGTTTAACCTTTTTGCCCTCGTGTTCAGCAGCCTCTACAACCAAGTCGTCGTATAGATTACACTCTTCACAAATTGCATCGATTTGATTTTTTCTGTATTTACTAAATTTATCCACCGAACTCGTGCCCCGCTACCCTTTTCATTTGTTTATTAAATTCAGCCTGCGATGGCTTTTCTTTATATAATTTAATTGAAATTTCAGGTCTATCTTTACCTTTAATACGCCAATTTTTACCTGCATCTTTATGCTCAGGCTTCGTGGTTTTCACAACACGTCGCTTATAACCAGCTTCCCATGTTTCTGATGTTTCTGAACCTTCGCAAAATTGTTTAAACGATTTCATTTCATTAACCTTTTAATAGTCTGCAATGCTTTTTTACCGTCTGGATGATTTGGATTAATACTTACTTCTTCACCATTTACAAAATCTGATATATTAGTTGCTTTACCGAGATCTTTGATAGCTTTATGTAATGGATCTTTAGGATCAAAGGTAATTTCAAAGTTTGGTTTACCGCGTAATTCAACCCACTTCTTATCGCCTTTATTCCACATCTTAAGTACACCCATATTTTTATCACGGATATACTTAAGCTTAACACCTTCGGAAATGTATTTACTAAAAGATATCATTTTTTTGTTTTCTTTTTAGATAAAAGCTTTTTACCAAGTTTGTACGCACCCTTTGCAGCTGCCTTCGCACCCTGAGCTACCATTGGAGCTGCCAATGCAGCACCTACAACTTCAGGTGGAATGCTTTCCATCGGTGTGTCTTTTTTATATTTTTTAGTTAGCTGAGGGGTACCTTGCTCGCCTGCACCACAAACTTCGTTTACCATATCAAGGTTAGACACAATATCGTCAATGTCTTCCTTTTTACCTAAAGATTTCAAATGTTTTTCTGCATCTTTTTGATTTGGAAACTCTTTAAAGTATTTGCGGTCGTGAGAATGTACTGCATATGTTGCTGTGCTTCGTTTTGCAGCAATATCCTTTTTAGTAACTTTGTTATAGATTTTAGTAATCTTATAAGCTTCATCAAACGATTCCTGCGCAGCTTTCATTGCTTCAGGTGTAGGTGCACCCTTTTCACCTTTTTTACGCATCTTTTCGCCGCGAGCTCTTTTAGCATGGATGTTTGCCCATAAGCCATTTTTTTCTTCAATGCTTTCTACGTAACCTTTATCGCCAGGCTTTTTACCGTGGTTCATAACCTTTTTACCAATTGCAGTAAGGTTACCCTTCTTGTCATACATTTGATTGACAAGTTTCTTTTCAGATGGTGATAAAGTTTCATCAAGCTCAACTTCTTCACGGATTTTAACTTTAAACATTTTTTCAACTGTTTGTTTACCCATAGTCTTAGCAAGATTAGTGATTAACCATTCGCGTGGTTCTGTATCAAGATCGTCTACAAACTTAATGAAGTTTGAACCCGCGTTACCAGATGATAGCATCTTTGCTGCTTTCATAAAGTCTGCTTTATCAATGCCACCGCTTTTCTTTGCATATGCTTCGATACTTGCAGCTGCCTTTTTCATTTGAGGCGTTGCGGCTTCATCAATAAACTGATTAAATTTAATCATGTCGGTATCCTCTGCAATAAACTCTTCTGTTGAGCTTGCTAAATCTGAAATATCGTTTAAGCTAAAATCTTCTTGCATTTTTGGTTTATACATCTTAAAGCGTTTATCGAATTTAACTTTGTTATTTTTATCCATTAACATATGCGGCTTTTTACTGATGCGTTGGCCCCACATTCCTTCGTTGATTTCTTCGTTCGTTGAAGAACCACCCTTCATAAGATTCATACGACGCTCTCTTTCTGCGGTTTTTACTTTTGGTAAAAGCTTTTTCGCAATAGCATCAAGTCTTTGTTTACTGACCTTTTCAATGCGCTTATCAATTACTTCTTTTTCACCTGCCGACATATCAGCATATCTTCTTGCTTTTGAAAACTTTGTTTTAAGAATATTAATAGCTGCCTTACGAGCTCTCTTTTTAAGAACCTCCATCGAAGCTGTTTTTCTCTTAGCCTTTTCTCTACCACGGGCAATTTTAAATCTAGCTTTTTTCATCGCCAGACCTCTTTTGCGTCTTTGTTGACGTGTTAAAGCTTCATCTAGGTTTGATTCTTCTGTCATTTGAGTGCCTTTATTTACTAACGCTGCAATTTTCTCGGCGTCACCTTTTAATTTTTTCGGTAAGTTTGCAGTAAATTTTTTCATGTCTGTCTTAGCGTATTCGCGCATTTTAGTACCTGAAATTCCTGATACATCATCAGCATCTTCATCTCTTTGACCAGCTGACACAATTTTAATTTCACTAAATTTATATTCTTTTCCATTGTACATATTTAATCTGTTGGTAAACTCTTTGACTCTATCAGATCCAACTACCAATACAACTCTATCAAACTGCTTGTCAAGAATTTTAAATAATTGCATGATAGTTTTTGCTGGAGATTTCTTAACAATAGGACCAAAAGCTTTTTGAGCAAATTTAATTTTATCATCATATGCTAATGGATCTTTATTAACTGAACCTTTGCCGGTTTTAGTTTTTGCTCCTTGGCTATGTGATAAGTAAATTTGTGGAGTACCTTTTTCGGTCTTGGCCACATCAATAACTTTTTTGACTAGCATTTCGTGACCTGCAGTCATAGGATTCATACGACCCCACGCAATAACTACAGTTCCCGCTTTAGCTTCATCAAGCACGGGTTCCGTATTAATATACTTACTACCGTCAAATTCTTTAAAGCCTTTGATTTTTTTCTTTTTACTGTCTGGCTTGGCCATACTAATTGTCCTGTGTTTTTACAAACTCATATGTGTTTATTTATAATTTTTATGAAAAGAAGGTATGAAATCGTAGTTCCTAGCAGCTGATTTTCCCCAAATAGTTGATTCTCTAAGCCATCCCATTGCAGGCGTAGGTGACATAATCGCCAAAGGTATTTCAGTTCGGCGTTGCCCTAAAATAAAATAGTCATTATCAACCGCACTTCTAATACCCTTTAGTTCTATTTCTTTGATTAATTTCTTAGCAGTGGATTTAGTCATTGCATAAGCATGAGCACCTTCGTGTCCTTTAATATCAATAATAGTTTTTGGTGGACCCGCTTTAATCCAATCATAACGCTTAGGGTTTTCTAATTTAT
>Ga0255765_1003848_pt1 | contig 15563 bp, 7 predicted proteins | sample 041ome_8_FD_179965 | JGI IMG/M metagenome (GOLD analysis project Ga0255765, IMG submission 179965) | Coastal salt marsh microbial communities from the Groves Creek Marsh, Skidaway Island, Georgia - 041407BS metaG (version 2) | ecosystem: Environmental > Aquatic > Marine > Intertidal zone > Salt...
AACGAGAAGCACCTTTAACAGTGGCCATCTCCGGCGCGACCGGGTTCGTCGGCAGAAAGTTGACGGAAAAATTGTTAAACGAAGGCACCAAGGTGCGAGTGTTAACCAACAAGAGCAACAAAGTACGGGCGAGACTGGCGCTCGGTCTGAAATCCGCGTTCAATCCAAACGTCTCCGTATACAAATGGGAAACGATTACTGGGAAGTTAGAGTGGACGGAAGCGATTCGAGGGTGCGATGGCGTGGTGAATTTAGCAGGCGCTCCCGTGGCGACGCGATGGGATAAAAAGTATAAAGAGACGCTCGTCAACAGCCGATTGGGGTGCACGAAGAGAATCGCAGACGCGATTAACAAGTTGCCGGAAAAAGAGAGACCGAGTTTAGTGAGCGCGTCTGCGGTTGGGTATTACGGGACGACGAGGAAGGACGAGGCGTGGACGGAAGCGAGAGGACCAGGCGGGGACTTTTTGGCGAGTTTGTGCGAGAAGTGGGAGAAGGCGGCGAACAAGGCGAAGACGAACGTGACCGTGGTGAGAACCGGAGTGGTGTTGGAGAAAGGAGGAGGTGCGTTGGGGAAAATCTTACCTTTGTTCTATTTGTATTCCGGAGGTCCAGTCGGGAGTGGCACGCAATGGGTGAGTTGGATTCATAGGGAGGATTTAGTGGATATCATGATTATGGCGTTGAAGAATCCGAAGAAATTCAAAGGCGTGGTCAACGGCGTCGCTCCCGAACCGACGACGATGAACGGTCTGTGTGAAGCGATCGCGAAAGCGACAAACAGACCGAACTGGTTGCCAGCTCCGGGGTTGGCGGTGAGGGTATTGTTAGGCGAAGGGGCGACGGTGGTTTTGGACGGGCAAAAAGTGGTTCCGGAGAAGACGATGGAGAAAGGGTACCAGTTCAAGTATTCTGACGTGAACAGCGCGCTCGACGCAATCGTGAATGGACCGTAATAATCCTTTCGTTAGTAAATGCTATTCTGCTCTATACTTTTACTACACAAAACTATGCCGCTAAAAAAATGTGATGTTCGCGCCGCGTTTGTTCTTCTTTCCTAACCGAGCTTCTCGTTCAATAAACGCATTGCTTTTTCTTCTATGTTTTCTTCTTCCTCGTCGTCTGAGTTTGTTCTTCTACCCATGCCGGCGTGTGCGGCATCTGAACGCTTAACAGACTTAAACGCGCGCGCATCGAACGGTTTCTCGTCCTCCTCATCGTCATCACTCCGACCACCGAAACCATCTTCGTCGTCGTCGTCGTCGTCATCTGAACCAGACGAGCCGCCGACATCCAAGAAAGCTCTCGTCTCTTCTTTGCCGACATCCTTCACTTTACGCTTGGCCCGCATCTCTCGCAATCGTGCTTTTTCGCGTCCACGATCGGCGTAATCGGCGGTCTTTCGCTCTTCCGCTACCTTTTTCATGCGCATCTTGACCGCCTCGCGCAAAGCATCGTCGTTCGCCGCCGTGCTCTTGGCAAAGAATTTAGCGTCTTCGCCCAACGCTTCGAGCGGTTTCGAGGCGGTGCCGTCCTCTTTGAACACGATGCGTTTTTCTGAGCCAGCTACGGAAGCTATGGAACCTGATTTACCAATACGGAGTTTCCCTTTCAATGCTTTTTGGCGAATCTTTTCACTCTCTGCGTTTGCCGCGATCGCTAATTCTTTCTCCTCTTCCTCGGCGTCGTCGGCCAACGCGTGGTCTTTGCGTCGGACTTGTAAAAAGTCATCTTCGATGTTGGCGTCGTCGTCGTCGTCGTCCGAGTCGCCCCCAGCCTTTAATTTGAATCGACCCCCGCCGGTACGCTTGAGAACGCCCGCTGAGGTTTTCATGCGCTCGTCCGAGTCTGAATCTGATGAATTGTCTTCTTCCTCTGATTCAGACGACGAAGAGGAGGAAGCGTCATCTTCTTCACCTCCCGAAGAATCCATCTCCTCCTCCTCCTCCTCCTCCTCATCGTCCGAGCGCTCAGAAGAAATTTCCGAGTCGTCGTCGTTGTCGTCGTCGTCTGAAAGTTCTCTACTTTTCTTAGCTTCTTTGTTACCATTTTTGTCATCGTTCGCTTTATTCTTCTCCTTCTTGGTGCTCGCCGCGTTCAAAAACTTTACCTTTGGCGCGTTCGGTAACCCGAAACTCTGCGACAGCGCCTCTACGTCAATCTCGGAAACGTCAAACACGTCTTTATTCTTCTGTAAAAACACCGAGCGCAGGTAACACACCAACGCTCTTTGCGATAAATACTTCAAATCGTTATCTTTTGACAACAACCCTTGGACGCTCGAACTTATACCTTTCACTCTCGATTTTGGGTTCATCTTGATAGATTTAATTGGGATTTTTGCTTGCTCCAACAATTCTGGAAACGTTGTCGCTTCTTTGCCTTCGTTCAACAAGATCAAAGCCTTACCACTCGCGGTGTACCTAGCCGTCCTTCCAACTCTGTGAATGTACGTCTGCACGTCTTCCGGGCAATCGCATTGGATGACCCAATCCACCGCCGGGAAATCCAACCCTCTCGACGCCACGTCTGTGGCAAATAAAACCGTCTCTCTCGCGTTACAAAACTGATAAAACACGTGCTCGCGTCTCGTTTGTTTCATTCTTCCGTGAATGCACGCCAACGGGATCCCTGGTCGCATTCGTCGAAAAATTTCGTGGATAAACTTCACCTGTTTACACGAGGAGAAAAACACCAAAATTTTCTGCGTAGGGTGCGACTTCACAAACGCCCACAACGTTTCAATCTTCTTCTCCACTTTACAAGTCGTATACATCTGTTGCAACTTTGGCGGCGTCGCATTCACCGATTCTGCGTGCACGCTCAAAAATTCTGGATCTTTCAACGATAACCGCGCTAAATCGCTCACTTTTTTCGTCTGCGTCGCGCTAAACAACAACGTCTGCCTCGTTTTCGGCAAATTCGCCAACACCGCGTCTAAAGTCTCCTTAAAACCTAAGTCCAATATCCTATCCGCCTCGTCTAAAACCAACACTTGCAATCCTGTGCAATCAAACATCGGCGTCTCGTCCATGTGTTGCAACAATCTCCCGGGAGTACAACACAACAAATTCATCGCGTTGACCGCGTTCCTTTCCTTCTCCAAATCCTTTCCGCCGATGAGTAAAGCTACGCTAAACGTATGATTCCCCCCAACCTTCACAATCTCCTGGAATATCTGCATCGCCAACTCTCTCGTCGGACTGATAAATATCGCTCCAACGCCATCGTCCTTCCCCCATTTCATCCTATACAATCTCTCTAAACTCGGCACGACGTACGAAAGCGTCTTCCCGCTCCCCGTCTTCGCCGCGCCCAACACGTCTCGCCCGCTCATCGCGTGTGGGATCGTCGCCCTCTGTATCGCCGTCATCTCTTTATACTTGCATTCTCTCAACGCTTTTTGCGTTTCCGGGGAGAGTGGGAGATGTGTAAATTTCCGTACCCCGGTTAAGGAATGCGAGGTGTTTTTGTCCGAGGATTTTCGTGGTGGAATTGCCAAGGGGTTGGAACCGGATTCTGGTTTCGTTTCCTATCGTTTTTATTAATGAGAGTGAGAGAGAGAGAGAACGAAAGTGAGCACACAAAGAAAGAGCGTTTCGTGCGGTGCTTTTATTCTCGTTCACGTCGTCGTCGTTGTCACAAACGCGAGCGCAGTAACGCGCGAATACCGAAAGAGAGATTTCCCCGTTTTTGGCGGCTCAAAAATGCGCCACAAAACGACAACAACATTAGTAAAGTTTTCTCACCTCAATGCACCTCTCCAACGCCCGTATCGTTTGGTCTTGCATCGCTAACTTTCCCAGAGGACGCTTTACTCTGCCTTCGCTCTGAGTACGCGTCGTCTTCTTCTTTTTTCGGTCGTTGTTTTGCGTCATGACGATGATGATTTTGCAAAGGAAAAAATGAGGAAAAAGAGCAAAAGGAGGAGAGAAAAGGATGACACTTTAGATGAATACAACAACGCTGGAATCTGATTACACGTCTCCTTCTTCCTCTTTGTCTTCTCCTTCTCCTTCTTCTTCCGAAATTGCTGTTTCTGTTGATATTCTTTCTACTTCTTCTGTCGTTTGAAACGAATCGGCAATTCTGTGCCCGTCGTACGGCAAATGAATGCCGACGTCTTGCGGAACGCACGTTTCGTGCAACGCTCTGCGGTAGCGGTACCGAATTTTTAAGTGCTTCTTTTCCAGCGGGTCGACGTCGCAGAAACCCAAAAGAGAGGAGTACGAGACGCCGTCGTGGAGTTCGAGTTGCGAGCGTTCGACCATGTGGCGTAAGGCTACGGTGACGTCGATCCAAGAGTCGTCGTCTCGGAGGATGTCGCTGTGTTGTCGTCCTCGTTCGCTAGATTTTGGTTTCGTTTTCTTCTTCCTTTCGTCGTCGTCGTTTTTTCGATCATCTTTTTCTTTTTCTTCGTCCGGAAAGGTCATCGATCTTTTCGTCACGTCGCACTCGACGTTTTCAAACGAGCCGTACACGGCTTTTTCAATGTCCAATCCGCCTATTTCTCGCTCGAACACTCTCTTCTCTTCCGCCGATTTTGCGACGAGCTCGCGTTGCGCCAACGCGTCTTTGCGGTTTTCCTCGATTTCAGACGCGTATCGCAAACGCATTTGTTTCTTTTCGAACCGTTTTTTACGTCTCAATAAAGGGAGAATGAACACGTTTCTTAAGACGCCAATGACGGCGTTCGGGATGGTTAGGCACAAAATCGCCGTTCGTCTCGTTAAATACGGCAAACCCGGGGCGAGTAAAATAGGAAACTCAAACTGTTGATTCCTTTGGCGATATTTGATTTTCAAGACGCACCCTTCGACGCCGACGCAGACGCCCCACCCGATGCTCGTTTCGCCGTCGTCGCTCAACGTGGCGTTCGTTCCGTTTTCAATTTCAATACCCATCGTTCCAAACTTGAACGAATATTTCTTAATTTTGTTCGTTTGTGTATGTTCCGCCAACGCGCTGTTCGGGTAATGCCGCCTCGCGTTCGCCGAAGACCCGTCGACGACTTTTCTCTGATACGACCCAGTCAAGCCGAAATTCTGCACACCCGCGCTTAAATCCAACTTCCACGCGCCATTTTCACCGGCTTTACCTCTGCACCCGGTCGTGATACCCGGTATCGGTCCTACGTTCCAATCGATGTTACCAACCGCGTGGTGCGTCAACTGTCTTTTCAAACCGACGGACAAACCTACGCCAGTGCCAACGTCCTCTGTTTCCTCCCCCGCGGACGACCCTCCGACGCCGACAAAGTCGTATTTGCACGTCATCGTCCCAGTCGTCCTATTCGTCAATTTCTGCTCCAAAGTCATCTCCATCCCACCGTTCCTTTGCGAGGGCATTTGCATGTGCCAATCCGCGCTCGTCCACAACCCCAACTGTTTCCTCGCGCCCACTAACAACACTCCGGCGCCTCTCCCATCCGCGTTCGCCATCGCTTGCGCTTGACAATACACGTCCAAACTCTCCGACACAGTCGCACTCATCGACGTGCTCACGCTCCCTTGCAAAAAATCCAACCCCAAATCTTCCACGTGGAAATCCCCCAGCGCTTTCTCCACCGCTCTCAGCGCTTGTCTCTGTTTCTCCTCGCCTTCTTTCCCTTCCACCGCGCCGACGCCGCCGTCCCCCAACACCCGTTTCAATCGTTCCCTCACGGACTTCCCGCCTCGCGCTAACCTTCTCGACGCTCTCAGTCTTTCATCTAGCGCGTGTGCAAAACTGAATTTAAACTCGTACCCGCTCGATTGTTGGTGTTTCCTTTCCGCGCGCTCTCTCGCTTTTTGTCGTTCGAAATACTCGAATTCCTTTCGCATTTCCTCCGTCGTTTTCCGTTTCGAGTAAGTCATGATTTCCTTGCTCTGCGTCGAGTCATCAACTCCTACGTGGCCGTAAATGTCGTACACTTTCCGTTTCTCCTCGTCGTGTAAGATTTGGTACGCTTCGTGTAGTAACGCGAAGGATTTCTTTGCCGCGTGGTTGGTATTCGATACAGCTTTATCCGGGTGGACTTTTTGCGCGAGAAGTTTGTATTTCCGTTTGACGTCTTCCGTGGTGCAATCTCTCGGGAGGTTGAGGACGGCGTAGTAGTCTTTTTTTTGTGAACTTCTCGCATCGTTTTCGTCCATGATTGTTCGGTGCTTTGTCTGTGGTGGTTTTGCTCTCTTCTTCTTCTTCGTACTCTCTGACGCTCGCTCGTGAGAGCGGATGTGTATGTTTACGAATTAAATCTTTGCGTGTAAAGTTATGCCGTTTTTTCCCTTTGAAATGTCTCACAAAAAGCGACGCGAGAGCACAAAGACCCCCGGCGAAGAGATAACGGGTTTTCTTTTCTTCGAAACCACCCGGAAGAACTCCGCTTTTTTACGATACATACATATATATTGCGTGTATTTAGTACAGCAAAAGCCCGCATTTATTCCTCGTTGCCAACGTGAACGTCGTCATCATTTGTATCGTCGTCGTCGTCGTCATCGAACGTACGGAAAAAAGATACACACATCGAGAGAATGAATCGAGTGAAACGTTTCGACGAGTGGATCGCCTCGCGGCCGATTTTAATCGCCTCGGTGACTTTTACGATAGGGATAACGCTCACAGCGATCGCTTTTTTAGTGACCGGGATACGCGTGAGCACGGAAGGTACGTTGAGTATACGTGCGAGAAGCGCGTTTGTTTCTTTGAGTAGACTCCCCTATTTTTATTTATGCTGACCTTTTTTACTCTTTTTCTCCTCTTTTTTCACAGGATGGAACGTGCGAGGGACTTTAATCTCGAACAGATACATACAGTTTGAAACGTTCGTGGAATCGGGGAGTTGCGACGACGGCGCGTGTTACGTGAACCCGTACAGACTCAACGCGAACGCTCTGTCTGCTCCAAAAACCAACTCCTCTCGTCGGCTTCTTCGCAGGACCGTTTTAGAGTTTCCGACGCATCCTCTGTGCGAGGATTTATCGTATCACGGAGATGTTATGTACCCGAATTTAGATGTAGTGTTCATGGCGAACGACGAAGGGGTGGATTTATTTACCGCGCAGGCATTTCGGAAGATGTGCGAAGTAGAGGAGAACATCATGGGACAAACGAATTGGAACAACTATTGCAGAGGAGGAGCAGCGCCGAACCAAGTGGAAAACTGTTATTTGAGCGATTCGTCGTTGGAAAATCAAGCGCCTTTGTATTACACGAAAACGATGGTAGACGACAGCGGGACGCAAATGTACGCGAGGGGATGTTATAACGCGAATTCGTACCCTCAAATGGTAAAACACGTTTTGTCGTTGAGTTCGTGCGAAGAGATTGAAACGAATACCGTATCGGGGACAGTCATCGCGAATTTAAAAACGGCGGTTTTGGCGTGCGTGGACGTTTTAGCGACGGATAGTAACGGTGTTTGCGCGACATTGACGTCGACAGATTTGGGAATACCTGGTGCGGAAGATGCTGTGGACGCGGTGACGTTTGAGCCGCGCGAGTATTACATCAGCGCGTTTCTAAACGGGAAGTTTTCCAGCGATTTCCCAAATTTAGTCACCACGAGGAGCTATTTACCCATGGATTGGTCGAGAAGTTCGATGGAAAACGCGATGAAATACTTGGTCAATTTAGGCGATAAGAAGAACGTTTTGGAAGTCTCCAACGATTTGTTCTACACAATTTACGGGTCGCAAAACGATTTATACGACTACGTCACAGACATTGAGTTGTATAGAGATATGCTGTTAGCTTCGGGAGCAGTTATTATCATCTTGGTAATGATTATTTGCCACACCGGCTCGTTATTTCTAACGTTAGCCGCGGTGTCGCAAATCGTGTTGAGCTTCCCGGTGGCGACGTTCTTCCTAAACACAGTTTTGAGGATCAAATTCTTCCCGTTTCTGAATTTCATCGGTTTGTTTGTCATCTGCGGCATCGGTGCGGACGATTGTTTCGTCTTTCTCTCGAAATGGGATCAAGCGAAGGCGCGACTACCGCCAAAATCGCCGGCGAAGGATGTCAGCAAAATGTGTTACTGGGACGCCACGTATTCCATGTTTCTCACTTCGACGACCACTGCCTGTGCATTTTTCAGTACCGCTGGGTCGTTGATTCCTCCGGTGCGCGTGTTTGCAATTTTTATGGGATGCATGGTGGTTTTCGATTATATTTTTGACGTGACCATATTCGCCGCTGCGGTGGCATGGCAACACGACAAGAAGATTGAGTTGAAAAAAAGGCGATACGAGGAGGGCAGTAAATGGGCCGGGTGGATGCTTTCGATATTTTTTGAAATGCCTAAAATAATAAGACGACCGCAGTGCGTGAAACCAGATTTAGACGACGATACGAAAGATGATGATGAGGAACGACAAGAACAAAAATCACCAAACGAGAATGGTGGTATCAGAGGTAACAAGAGCAGATTAATTAGTGAGAACGTCTCTAGAGAGCTCGTATTCCCGGTCGTGTACAAACTCAGATACGTGCTCGTCATTGCCGCCATCGCGTTAGGATGCGCCTCGTCCTACGGCGGGTCCAAATTATCGTTACCGACGGACTCTTCGGTCGAGTTACTCCCAGATGAACACGTTTTGACGAAATACTCGCGAGTTATGCGTTCTTCATTCAAATCCGCCACCGAATCGCAAATAGAAGTGGACGTCGTTTTCGGTTTGCAAGCGAAAGACGACGGCGACTACAACGATCCATCCTCGGTGCCGAATTTTGCCATCGATACGACTTTTGACATGTCCGCGCCAGAGGCGCAAACATGGTTGTACAACTTTTGTCAAAAAGGCAAGGCGATTGCGTACGGGAACGAGTCGAGGTGTTGGATGGATACGTTTGTGTCGTGGTTAGAAGATATGGACGCGGCTTGGGCGTCCGAAAACGACGATTCCCGATATCGCAACACGGGAGGTGGAACTGATCAATGTATCAATGATTCATCGTGCGATTTTAATTCCCAATATGCATCTGGCGTGTGGGCCTGGAAAGACAATTGCGCGCAGAGAAAAACACTGCCGATACCGCAGGAAAATTTCATAGGATGCATTTATGGATGGACCATGGACTGGAGTTCGAGCTACAACGGGGGCACGTATTATTTGAAAAACAACAAGAAAATGATCGATTCGTTGTACAACGAGAGATACGACAGTTCCGGCACAACACTTCTGGAATCCTACGATTCTGTGAAAATGCTTCTCACAGTCGTTTCGTTTTCGCTCGATATTGGATGGAACGAAGAAACGTCGTTATTAAAAAAACGATGGCAAACGTGGGAATCCTTCATTTACGAGGAACTCAAAACGGCCCCGGCTGGAGTTAAAAACGGATGGCAAACCGACCGAGGCGCCTGGCGATGGTTCGATACCGTCGAGAATATGAACGACAACTTTCGCGAAGCGACGTTGATGTGTCTAGGTATCGCCCTCGGCATCGCGTTGATCTCCACCGCGAACATTGTTGTCACTATACTCACCATCTTCTCCATCGGCACCATCCTCGCCTCGACCATTTCCGTCGTCGTTTCCTTAGGCTGGACGCTCGGATTCCTCGAAGGGATTTGCCTCTGCATCCTCATCGGTTTATCCGTCGATTTTGTCATCCACATGGGCCACGCCTATTGCGCCGCCGCCGAACGAGGCGTCCACACCCGAGTCGACCGCACGCGAGAAGCTTTCGCTCGCATGGCTTTCCCCATCGCCTCCGCCGCGTTCACCACCTTCGCCTCCGCCTGCGTCCTCTTCTTCTGCACCATCACATTCTTCCAAAAATTCGGTACCATCGTCATGATTTCCATGGTTTGCGCGTTGTGCGTCTCGTTGGCGTTTTACGTCGCCTTATTGTCGGTGTTAGGCCCGGAAGGGAGCTTCGGGAACATCCGAGACTTTAAGAATATGTGTTCGTGCAAACCGACAAAGTCGTCTGGGCCAAACTCCTCCTCGCGACCAGGAAACCAAGAAGAACAAGAACAAGAACAACTAGAGAGATAATGATTGTATTTATTAGAACCCACCCGCTGCTAAACGATATGCGACCGCATCCGCTCCGCCCTTCGCCCCGCTCTAAAAATTACCTACTTTGATGAAAGAACTCCAAACTCCACACAAACTTCGTTTGAAAGTAGAAGCGGAGAGACTCATGTCGAGCGATAAAACTGCTTCGAAGAACACGTCGTCCTTTACCGGAGGAGGAAAAGGAAAAGGAGGAGGAGGAAAGCCTTCGAGTGATACTAAAAGTATGCCTCCAATCATCCACAAAAACATCATCGTTCTAGACAACGGCGGCGATACGATTAAAATCGGATTCGCGGGCCAACGTTCCCCGACGGCGTTGGTCCCGAACTGCGCGTGCCGCCCGCAAGGCACGAAAGCGACGATTATAGGTGTCGACTCGAAAGACATTCCAGATATTAACGGTCTCATCGTTCGACGACCGATCGATAGAGGGTATTTGACCAATTCGCAGTTGCAGAAAGATATTTGGGCGCATTGCATACACGAGGTGTTGAAAGTTTCGGAGACGGAGGTGAAAAAATGTTGGCTCGTCATGACGGAACCACCGATGAATTTTAGCACGTCGAGACAGGAAATGGATAGGATCGTGTTGGAGGAGTTTGGGTTTGAAGGCGTGGTGTTCGTATCCGGAGCGTTGTGCGCGATGAAGGCGCATTTGTGGCAGACGAAAGACGAGGATTTGGAGAACGGGGATGACGATGATGAGGAAAAGAACGAGAACGCGATGATGGAGATAGACGATGTCACAGATAAAGAGTATATGGGCTTTAACAAAGCGCCTCCGAGAGTACGCGCTTCGAAGAAGCAAAGAATCAAATGGGCTCGAGAAGCTATGACTGGATGCGTCCTCGACGTCGGGTTCTCCTTCGCGCACGCGTCGCCGGTTTTCGACGGGCGAGTCGCCGACCATCACGTAAAACGATTGAATTTAGGCGGACGCGCGTTGACGAATTATCTCAAAGAGTTAATCTCGTATCGACAATGGAACGTAATGGATGAATTCGCGTTAATCGAGGACGTCAAATTGAAATCGGTGTATTGTCAAGAAAACGGCGACATTTACGAAGCGTTGAAAGAGGCGAAAAAGAAGATTCGCGAAAACAAAATCGCTATTAAGTACGTCCTCCCAGACGGCGTGAACACGCTCAGAGGTTTCCTCGCCGATTCTGTCTTGGCGAACGACGGCGACGACGCCTCGTCTTCCGAATCCGAAATCAACGAAGACGACGATTTACAAACCCGAAGAAGAAAATTAAAGAAACAAAAAGAGAAAGCGGCGAAAGGTGCGGGAAGTATGGAACTCGCCCCGGACGCCCAATCGTTAGTATTAGTCAACGAACGGTTCATGGTTCCAGAAATCCTCTTCCACCCGTCTGATATCGGCTTAAATCAGTGCGGCATCGCCGAACTCGTCGCTCAAAGCGTCCACCACGACGAAGCGAACGACTCTTTACGCGACCAAACCGTGGAAGCGCTGATGTGGCTCAACGTCATCGTCACCGGCGGCTGCGCAAAAATCCCAGGCTTAGTCGAACGTCTCGCCAGAGAAATCCGCCAATTCGCGCCCGCCATCTACCCGGTCTCCGTCCGCGCGCTCGACGACCCGATTTCCGACGTCTTCCTCGGTCTCTCTTTACTCTCCTCCACGGACGACGACCACAGGCCGCTCCGGGACCCTATTCAAACCTTCTGCCTCAAACACGGCACGAAAAGGGACGAATATTGCGTTAAAAAGAATAACAATAGTAATACGTATAGAAACGAACGAATCGAGCAGTACGACCGGTTCGAGAGTACCCCGTTAGGGAGGGTTAAGGATATGCATCACGCTTCGTCCGAAAAGACGTGACGTGATATGTACACGCATAACCGCAAAAGTAGACAAAAAAAACGAGTTGTACGTGTAGCTCTCCGGGACACCCCCGTGGGGAAAAGAACTGCATCGGGCACTCGCTGTATCAATTGTCTCGTTTAAAGAACGTTTCGTGACAAAATGATCTTCCTACACTTATTCGCGCGTCTTCGATGTGGCGTTTTTTTTACCTCGAGGTCTTTTCAAATTCAAAACATCTGTTCTTCTTTTCCCTCATAATATCTCTCGCATTCTCTGCACTACGAACGCTTAAATACGACGTAAACATGGAGGAAAAAGAAGAAAAAGAAAAAGAAGAGGAAAAAGGAGAGGAAAAGGATGAGCGCAACAGTAATAATCGCATCTCTTCTCCGCACGTGGTCGTCGCGCGACATCCGGATGATTTTAACGATGATGATTGTGATGATGATGCAGTCGGGGAAGAATTTGAAAAGATGCGGACGATCTCTTCTCCCTCTTCTCCGCGAAAGACAAAGACGAAGAAGAACAACCCCGACGATGTGAGCGATACGTGCGACGATGAGATTCGTGTTCTCGCGATTTTGGCGGAAAAAAAACGGTACAAGTGGGCGAAAGTGAAAGGCTCGCCGTTTTGGCCGTGCCAAGAAGTGGACGTCCTTCGGTGTAAAGGAAACGTGCCGGAATTCGTGCGAGAGAAAGTGGATGGATTTTTAGAAGCGAAGGGCGTGAAATTGATTCAGTTTTTCGGGACGAACGAGTACATGTGGTATTTAGAGAAGTCGGACGAGAACGCTTCTTCTGGTCCTCCTCCTCGCAGTGGGAGCATGTTTCGAAGAGTGGATGTGGAGTCCTTTCGAGACGGGTGCGAGAAAGGGTACGATAAGAAAATGAAACCGGTCGGGTTGAAGAAAGCGGTGAAGGAGATGTGGGAGTGTTTGAGAAGCGGGGAGGATCCGTCGGATGTGAAAAGAGGGGGGTTACAATGGCACACGAAGAAGATCGCGGTGGTGGAAGAACCGGAGGAGGAGGAGGAGGAAGAAAAAAAGGCGAAGAAGACGGAAAAGAAGAAAGCGTCTTCGACGGGGAAGAGGAAGAAAGCGGAGGCGAAGAAGACTTCCGCCGCTGAAGAGAAAGAGATGAAAAAAGCAAAGAAGATTTCCGAAGAAGTGAAGAGGAGGGAGGAAAAGACAGCGGCGGCGGCGGCGGCGAAGATGGAACTCGACGCGCGAAAAGAACAGGAAAGGAAAAGGAACGAACCGGCTACTTTAGAAACGCTGTTCGACGACGAAGGCATCGAAGAGAAACCGTTTCAGTTATCGTTCGACGTGATGAGCGCGAGAGATCCGCCGCCGTTTGAACGGTTACGAAGGAACCGGTGGATGTGTCGTCAAGCGCCGAAACAGGTGCATTCGAGCGAGGCGGTGGCGTGTTACTGTCAACCGATACCGCATTCGATAAAAGAAGAAATGATGGCGAACGTCACGACTGAGCGGGCGATGAAGATGGCGTCGACAGCATCAGCTGCCGAAGTAGAACAACAATTTATTGAAGAGAACGGCCCGGCCACGCCGCCAGAAACTCTCGAAGATCCTCTAAATAATAATAATAATAATAACAACAACAACAACAACGAAGAGAAAGGGAAAAAATCGCTGACATCGAAGCTATTGCCAAAACTCCGTCTCGGATGTGGTCACGACTGCGTCAACCGCGAAACGCGATACACGTGCGACACCAGAGTGTGTCCGTGTGGCGATGACTGCTCCAACCGACCGTTTCAACACCTCCCTCAACCAAAAGTGAAAGTTCAACTGACGGAAAATCGCGGCTATGGATTGTTCTTACAACAAGATGTCTTTGAGGGTGACTTTATCGTCGAATACATGGGCGAAATCGTCGACGAAGAGGAATGTACCCGACGTTTGTTGGCGTGCAAAGGCAAAAACGAACCGAACTTTTACCTCATGGAAATCACCCCGTCACAAATCATCGACGCTCGATTTTGTGGCAACAACGCTCGATTTATCAATTCGAGCTGCCATCCAAATTGCGAGACGCAGCGGTGGGTAGACGCGTCCACGAACGAAACCAGAGTTGGTATTTTCGCCACCGAGGACATCAAATCCGGCACGGAGCTGACTTACGACTACAACTTTGCGCACTTTGGCGGCGAAGGCACGACATCGTTTACCTGCTTCTGCGGGCACCCGATGTGTAAAGGCACTTTAGATGCCAACCCAGAACGCATGCGAAGGTTCATGGACAGAGTCACGGTTACGATGAAAAATGGCGACGTGAAAACTGGAACGGTTTTAGAATACACGGTGAACAAAAAATACAAACTGTTGCTCGACGACGAGCAGGACGTGAAAGTGTGGTCAAAGTCGAAGAAATCCGAGGAAGAAAAAGCCGAGTCGGCGTTGAAAAAGACGAAGAATCGAAAGTACATCACGGTGAACTTGGACAACGGCGATTTCGCGAGCAAGAAAGGCGGCAAGAAGGACGCGAAACTCGCGTGCGTCTGGTTGACCAACAGAACGAACTTCACCGAGAGCAAAGTAAAAAAGAAGAAGGTGGACGAGAAAAAGAAGAGCGCGACGACGACAAAGAAAAAAGCGGGGAAGAGGAAGCGACCCCGGGCGGCGACGAAGAAGCTCAAAGAACAAGAACAAGAACAAGAACTAGACAAAAAAACGCCGACGACGCCTCTCAAAGAAATCGTCCTCAGTCCGGTGAAACGACTCGTCGAAAACGCCATCGCCAACGTCGTCAAATATATTTACTAATTTATTCAATACGTTGGATCGATGCTGAGTATCGTGCTCTTCTCCGCGCGTTCGCATTGACGTCCACAGTATGCAGAATTTTTCAGTCCTTTCCCTCATACAGCACACGCACACAAAAAACGTTTCAACATAAACAACAACAACACACATCATGTCTTCTCCTCCCTCTCTCCCTTCTGCGACGTTCAAAATCGGCAATTCCGTCTCCGGCGTCTCCTCCTGCGGCGACCCGTTCGGTGGCGTCGTCTACGCGGTCGACGATGCGCTCGGTTTGGCGGTGTTGCGCGCGCCCGGGGATATTCAAAACAGTCACCACGTGCAGATAATTAATTGCGATGCGAATACTAAGACGGATGTGAAGGTGCTCAACTCCGTCTCTCCGCCGCCGAACGGACGCGGAGAGGAAGAAGGGCGAGCAGCTTTACCAGTCATCGATAAAGGAAGGCAAGAGAGACGGTTTGAAACCGCGGTGAAAGCGGCGCAGTTTGTCGCGGGTACGAATGCAATTCGCTCGTCTTTGGATTTCGACGTCTCGTTCGATCGTCGTCGTCTCGCGTTCTTTTGCGTTCCTCCTCGCGCGATCGTGGACGAGTGCACATCCTGCACCGTCGCAGAATGGAATGCGTTGTTTGATGGTGTCGTTTCTTTGCTCATTTGGAACGTCCAGCCTTTCGGTGATGTGCCATTCTCGCGAGCGGGTCTTTTTGTCTCCACTGACCTCTCTCTCTCTCTCTCTCTCTGTTTAACGACGACGACGCAAACAGATAACATCGGCGAAAACGTGACGGAGGAAGCGCAAGAAATCTTCGACGCGTTAGCGCGAACGTTACCGTGCAGATGGAAAAACCAAGAGATTATCGTCCTGGATGAAATTTCCATACCGCCGCCGTATACGACGCCGGCGGGCGGGGACGAGTTGTTCCGAGAGCGGAT
>Ga0255765_1003850_pt1 | contig 15553 bp, 13 predicted proteins | sample 041ome_8_FD_179965 | JGI IMG/M metagenome (GOLD analysis project Ga0255765, IMG submission 179965) | Coastal salt marsh microbial communities from the Groves Creek Marsh, Skidaway Island, Georgia - 041407BS metaG (version 2) | ecosystem: Environmental > Aquatic > Marine > Intertidal zone > Salt...
GCCGCGGTGCGTCACTGAGAGTTTTAGATGTTTCCGGAAACGCTCTGAGGGCGCTTCCGAGCGTGCTTTGGACCATTCCAACTCTTGAAGCGCTCGATGTGAGTGACAACGCGCTCGCTCTATCCGACGTACCCTTTGATGATTTGATCGCAAAATGGGAAAATGTCGCCCCTAGGCTAAAGTATTTGAACGTTAGTCGCAATGTTGCACTTCTAGATGCGCTGCATGGGCGCGTAGACGATGTCGTTCGAGACATGGCTCGTCGCGGCGTCGAGTTAGTCTTGTAGTGGCAACCACCTTTGCCTGTCGCCCCGCTCCTCGAGCCTCACACAGCGCCGTGCAGTCGCCTGGTCATATGACGTCGATGCGCACGTTAATGATGCGTGGCGCACGCGCATCATCGTCCCGAACTGCATCCAGTTCATCGCGTGCTTCCAGGTCACGCTCGTCGTCGACTTCAGGCGCCGCGACTGTTTTGCCTGTGCTGTCCCTCCCTGCAACTGAAGATGACGAGCAGTTCGCGCGCGAACTCGTAAAGACGTGCCATGAGATCGGTTTCTTCTATCTGACGAATCACGGCGTGGACTGCGACGGGGTTCTGAACGCTTCGAAAGAGTTCTTCTCCTTGCCTCTGCATGATAAACTGGAGATAGACTACGTGAAAAGTGCGCAGTTCCGCGGGTACATGCGAGATGGCTGCGAGAACACGGCTGGTGCTCCGGATAGGCGAGAGCAAATTGAATTCGGTGTGGAATCACCCGAAAAACCAGACGCATTTCACAGCGAGCTGTACGAGAGACTTATCGGGCCCAATCAGTGGCCATCAAAAGTACCAAACATGCGTAAGGAAGTCGAGGCATTCCAGTCCGGTATGGATGCCGTGTCCCGCAAGATTATGCGTTACCTCGCCGTGGGTATGGACTTGAACGATAAGAATTATGGTTCTTCATACTTTGAGGACATGTATGGAGACTCTCCAAACATGCAAATGAAGATTTGTCGGTACCCACCGACCGATGCGACGCTTCAAGAATTTGGAGTAGGGGAGCACACAGACTCCGGCATCCTATCACTCTTAGTTCAGGATGAAATCGGTGGTCTACAGGTTAAATTGCACGAAACAAACGAATGGATTGACGCGCCACCGATACCGGGAGCCTTGGTCGTCAATCTCGGTGAAATGTTACAGATGACGTGCGGCGGGTACCTCATCGCTACGCCGCATCGAGTGAGGAATATCAATGCTTCAGCGTCCCGATACTCCATCCCGTTCTTCTTCAACCCGAGGCTTGAGTATCAGGTTCAGCCGTTGGAATCACTCCCTTCGAGCCTCGAGTGGACGCGTCCGGATCCAGTCGTTATGGGCTTCACGAGTTCTCATCATGGAAAAAATAAACTTATGGAGTCTTATGGCGCAAACGCGTTCAAGTCGTTCGCGCGTTCGCATCCCTCGGTCATGCAGCGACACCACGTAGATTTAGTAGTACAACCAGACGGATCTGTTATCAGAAAGTAGCTAGCTATTGTTGAATTCTAAGTATTGGCTTCTTCATTGAACAACAAATGGGACGTATCATCCATATCTGGGCGATACGACCATAATCTTTCACGGTACAACAAGGCGAATGTCATGGCGGACTATGTTCACGGCGGGCTGACTGGGGAGGAACTATTCTAAGCGTGGTTCGGTGGTGCCGCCATGCCGTTTTCTTTCGGCTTGTTGGTTTGCCCCTGTGACTTAACCGCTAAGCTCAACGTGACATTTTCGTTATCGTCTACCACAGCTGAGACGAAAATTCTCTCCTTGGGTTGTTTGGGCTTCTTCTGCGCCTTGACTTTCTTCGGGGCGTACTTTGTGTTGCAGCGCGTCATGGCATTGTCGAGTTTTTGATCCACCAGCACTTCCCTCACGACGTCCACGGCATCGCTCACGGCGATGTCAATATTCTTGCGATCATCCTCTTCGAATCGCGACAGCACGTACTCATAAATAGGCACGGAATCATCCGAAGGACGTCCGATTCCAACCTTCACTCTCGGAAAATCCTTCGCTCCGCCCGTTGCGTCGTCGATGACGCTTCGCACCCCGTTGTGACCACCGTGACTTCCGCTCACCTTGACACGCAATTCCGCTATTTTCGTATCTAAATCGTCGTAGACGATGAGTATCCGACTCTTAGGGATCCGATACGTCCGCATGACGTCTCGCACGCTTTTCCCGCTCAGGTTCATAAACGTCTGAGGCTTGGCCAGGACAACCGGCGTGTGTCCAATCTTTCCCACCCCGATGATTGCTCGGCACTTTGAATTCACCATCGGAATTCCTTCTCGTCTCGCGAGCTCATCCACGACATCGAACCCAACGTTATGTTTCGTTCCGTCAAACTTTTTCCCCGGGTTACCCAGTCCCACGACCGCCCACGCGTCCACACCCATACCACCGCTCGTGCCGCCTCCCACGGATCGCCGAGCCGAGTTCAACGCACGCGCGGGTAGAGTGATGAGCTTTATCGCTCCGGAAGCGGCGACGCGGAGCGCTCCGGCGACCGCTCGTTTCATTCGGGTGTCTCTTTGTGTGGCGTTGTCGTTCGCTTCACTTTCATCTTGAGCGCGCGCTCCGTTGTGAAATCGAACACGCGCGCCCGAACCGTGTGTCACTCACGGACTCCACCGACGAGATCAGAGATGAGCGGACGATCGGTACGTGCGACGAAGACGACGCGGAGGAAAACGATGCGGACGACGCGATGGAGGTGAACAACGCGATGGGGGTGAACGACGCGACGCCCTCCGTTGTTTTTGTATTCGTCAAGAGAACTTTCGAACTCGCGAGAAAAGGGTTCTTTCGCGCTCGATGGGTGGTGTGCGTCGCGGTCGGAGGCGACGCGAGCGCGAAGTAATCACGGTTGGAATTGTGGATGACTGACTCGCGGAATCGGACTCGGTGATGTTTCGCGCGAAACAGAGACAAAAGCCGACGACGGAGGAGCTCGCAGCGCAGATTAAGCAGCGAGCGGAAGCGCAAGCGAGACTTGCGGCGGCGCAGGCAGCTGCGGCGGCGTCTGCCGCGGCGGGTAAGAAGGGTGATGATGGTCACGCCCTTTCGAAGCAAGACATCGAAGAGATGATCAAAGAGTACGCGCCGGGTGAAACGTTTGACCCTGAGGTTCAAGAGATGTTATTAGAAATCGCCGACGACTTTGTGGACAATGTGCTGGAACACTCGGCGCGATTGGCGAAACACAGAGGGAGCGAGACTTTGGAACCCCAGGACGTGTTGTTACACCTCGAGAGACATTGGGATATCCACATTCCGGGGTATGGAGGGGAAGAGGTTCGCCAGTTTCCAGAGAAGGAGCTCAGCGTGCACGCGCGTCGCATGGCAGCGGTCCGTAGATCTGTTGCTCAAGCGAACGCAGCTCAGATGGAGCAGCAGAAACAAGCTCGTTTGGCGGCAGATCGCACTGCCAAGGCTAAAGGGGGTGGTGCCGCCGGCGAAGGCGATTAAACGCGCTACTACTCGTGGTGGCAGTAAAAGTTAACCGCGACGCGAATGTAGAATGCCGGACGTTTGGTCGTTTGGTTTGTAATAATTTCACTAGTCTGATTTACAAAAGCGACGGTTCCCTCGCCCGGACGCGTATCTAAACCTCATCCTCGTTGAGCAACATGTTCGGAATCCCCTTACTTATCGGAAACTTTCTCCCGCTCTCTGGACAAATCAACGTTCCTTCCTCCACATGAACCTCCAAAAGCGCGTGATGAAACGCCTTTAAAAACTCCTCATCGCTCGCCGCATCGTCCGGAATCTCTCCCGGAATGTTGTCCACGCCAATATCCTTCGCTGCGGCGACGAACGCGCTCCATTCCATCTTCGGAAGCATGTGCACGAGAAACTCGGCGTTAAAGTCGGCTTCGACTTCGCGCTTCTCGTTCGCGACAATCTTCAAAGGGTACCCGTTCACGACGCCCTGTGTTTAACGAAACCGCACGCATCACGACGCGCGTTAGTCCACACGAACAATCTCTCTCCTTCTCTCCCGGAAACCGAATCTCATCGCAACGAGCGAGCGAACGAGCGAACGAACGATCGCGTCGAGCCACGAGGACTCAGTGAAACCGGCGGCGTCTCTTTCATTGCGTCGCTTACACGTCGTCGTCGTTGTACCTTTGCGTTACACGCCAACATGTTGTGCGCTAAAAGTCGCATCGCGCTTAATTATCGCGAGTCGATCGATGCTCTCTCCGCGTTCGTCGCGCTTTCGCAGTCCAACGAGTGAAGTCGTTCGTGTCAACTTTTTTGCCCTCGTTCGTTCGTTCGTTCGTTCGAGTCGCGTCAAAACCATCCACCCATCGGTTCACACCGCACAAACCCGCACGGAATGACGATCGTCGTGAACGGAGGAGCGACGACGAGGGGCGAAGACGCGGTGCCGAAGGTTTTGCCGCGCGATGCGGTGTTAAAAGCGGCGGTGGAGGATCGCGTGGACGCGTCGACGCTTCGAGAGGGTGAACGAGTGGCGCTCTTGCCTAAGGCTTGGTGGGACGCGTTCGTGCGTGCGCACGGGACGGCGGCGGCGACGGCGCGGGGTGGTGGTGGTGATGGGGTGCAGGTGGATGCGATAGACGTGACGCCGTTGTTGAGAACGGAAACCCCGATGGGTGAGGATGACGACGCGACGAGGGCGAGGATGGTGCGGGTGAGTTTAGACGAAGACGACGGGTTGAGGGCAGAGTTGTTGGAAGGGACGGATTTTGAAATCGTGCGGGAGCGGACGATGCAGACTCTCGAGGAGATGCTCGAACACGTCGAGGGATCGAGATCTGTGTATAGAAGGTGCTTGAAACGCGGTGAAAACGTGTACGCCGAGATTTATGGATTGGCGTTGCGCGTGAAGTTTGGGGAAGAGGAAACGCGGGTCGAAGTGAGCCAGAGCTCTACGGTGGGGGATTTGTTGAATGGGGTGAAGAACGCGTTCGAGGAACTGAGAGACGTCGATCAAGGTGACGTGAGGTTGGTGGATTACTTTTACGAGAACCGAGGGGAGGTGATGTCGGATAGTCCCGAAAAGCAAATCTGGGAGTTCAACCTGATTCCAAGTCAGCAACTTTTGGTCGAACGCAAGGTGGACGGAGAGTGGCCGCAAGATGGTTCCTCTGTGATTGCTCTGCCGAACAGTGACGATGAATTGACTACTGATGGGTTTGGTTTGAATGTGAGTCTCACTCCGAAGAACGATGTCTCGACGTGTGAAGACGCAGCCAAAGTTGGTACGAGAGGTAAGGCGGGATTGAGCAACCTCGGGAACACGTGTTTCATGAATAGCGCGCTGCAGTGCTTGAGTCATTCTTCATTGTTGACAGACTATTTTCTGTCAGATAAGTATTTAGCAGATATCAACACGGACAACCCTATCGGCATGGGTGGTGAGCTGGCGACTGAGTATGCGAATTTGATAGGAGCGCTTTGGCGCGACGGAGCGCTCACCGTCACGCCGAGAAAGTTCAAATTTTCTCTGGCAAGATTTGCCCCACAATTCAGTGGATACAGTCAGCAGGATGCCCAAGAATTGTTAGCATTCTTGCTCGATGGATTGCACGAAGATTTGAACAGAGTCAAGGAGAAGCCGTACGTGGAGGAGCGCGACTCTCACGGAAGGATGGACGAGGATATTGCGAACGAATCATGGAACGCTCACACGGCGAGAAACGACTCTTGCATCGTCGACACGTTCCAAGGGCAGTATCGTTCGACGCTCGTGTGTCCAATCTGCGAGAATAAATCGGTCAAGTTTGATCCGTTCATGTATCTATCGATTCCTCTTCCTTCAACGCGAGAGCGTACCATCAAAGTGACATTGGTTTCTTACGGCGACGAAATATCCGCCGTCATGTACGGATTAAAAATGCCGAAAAACGGTGACGTTGCCACGCTAACGAGCGCAATTTGCGAAGCCGCCGATGTAGACACCATGAGGGAACGGATCGTTCTGTGTGAGGTGTACAACCACCGCATTGAGAAGACGTTCAATAACATGAATATCCATCTCACTTTGATTGGCGAGCGCGACGTCCTGTACGCGCACCGTTTGCCTGTTCAGACTGATGAAGATAAATTTGACACGGTCGATACGGTTCTCATTCACCGAAAGAGCGCGAATATCAATAAAAGTCCGTACGCTCAAGTCAGCACTCTCTCCTCCAACACCATAGTGAGGTTTGGCTTCCCGTGGTTGGTGCCTGTGGCTGTGCCGAAAGATTCCAAGGCGGGTCCCGATCAGGCGGCCTTTGTCGCAGAACAGATTGAGAAGTGGAGCGTCAAGTACGCTCGCGCACTGACGGCGAAACCCACGTCACCTTCAACGAGTGGAGACATGGAGATAAACGGCGACAGACGACTATCTGCCGATGGAAACTTCAAGCTCAAGTACACGAACAACAATGCGTCTGCGACTTATAAAGAATACGGTTCGGATGAAACGCCGTCTGAATCGCACGAGCCGCACTACGCCATCTCCGCATCCATGCATACGGTCGCCATCGACTGGTCACCTAAAGCGCTGACGACAATGTACGATGAAGAAAAGTTTGATCTCGTGCATCAAGATGAGAGCGTAAAGATGAACGAAACAGACGCTGATATGCAAGGGATACCGCTCACGTCGTGTATTGACAACTTTATTCAAGAAGAACCGCTCGGCAAGGAAGATATGTGGTACTGCAGGCACTGCAAAGATCACGTGCAGGCGCGAAAGAAGCTCGACCTCTGGAGGATGCCTCCCATCCTCGTCATGCAGCTGAAACGTTTCAGTTACAGTAGACACTGGAGGGATAAAATCGATTCCTTGGTTGACTTTCCGTTGAACAATTTGGACATGTCGCCTTACGTCCTTTCGCACGCTCCTCGAGGAATAGCGCCCGTGTACGATTTATACGCAGTCGTCAACCATTTCGGTGGCATGGGTGGTGGCCATTACACCGCATACACCCGTCACGCAGAAGAAGGTACTTGGCATCTGTACGACGACAGTCATTGCACGCCGGTGGATACCGACGCGGCGCACAATAACAGCGCCGCGTACGTGCTATTCTACAAGCGTCGAGACATTCCGATGCAACAAACCATGTCGCGCGCGGGCTCCCTGTGTAACCTCGTCGACGTGGACAACGAAACGCAAACAATGGATTGTAGCTAGATAAATATTGCAATAACACGCGCGCGTTAGTAGACAAAGCGACTCGATAAGGATCTTGCGGCGCCTCTACCTGTCTCAGCGGTGCACTTTTATTTTTCCTTGTTCGTAAGAGACGCCTTTGTCTTCACATCACAGCGCGGACCCCGACCGGCGCGATGGGCATCGATGACGAACGTCGCAAGCAGTCGACGTCGATGACTACTACGTCATCTTCGCCACTTCGTTTCGAGATCGTCGCGACGGATGGGAGGGCGAGAGCGACCATTTTGACGCTTCCGCATCACGCGTGTCGAACGCCGATGTTCATGCCCGTCGGTACACAGGGATCCGTCAAGGGACTGACGTCAAAGCAACTGGAAGAGATTGAGTGCCAAGTCATCCTGGGAAACACGTACCATTTGGGGAATCGACCGGGCTCCGACGTGATCGCGCGCGCCGGAGGGTTGCACGGGTTCATGAACTGGCCTCGCGCGATGCTCACCGACAGCGGAGGGTTCCAGATGGTATCCTTGCTCGATCTCGCGGACATCACGGAAGAAGGGGTGACGTTTCAGTCACCGACAGATGGTAAACAAATGCTTCTGACGCCAGAACGAAGCATTCACATTCAAAACGATATCGGTGCCGATATCATCATGGCTTTGGACGACGTGGTTTCCAGTGTGACGGCTGACCGCGCGCGCTTTGAAGAGGCTACGCATCGAACGACGCGATGGATCGATCGTTGCATCGCGGCGCACAAGCGTCCACACGAACAGTGCTTATTTGGAATAGTGCAAGGTGGATTAGATCTTGAATTGAGAGATTTATCGCTCAAAGGTTTGTTGGCACGAGGCGACAACCTTCCCGGGATGGCTGTCGGCGGCTTGGCTGGTGGTGAATCAAAGGATGATTTCGTTCGCGTTGTCTCGCACTGCACAGCGAGACTGCCGGATCATAAACCACGCTACGTGATGGGGGTTGGATATCCTTTAGACTTAGTATTATGCACCGCACTCGGTGCCGATATGTACGACTGCGTATACCCGTCGCGTACGGCACGCTTTGGAACCGCTCTCGTTCCCGAGGGCGTGATCCGATTGAAGAGCTCTGCGTTGGAGCACGATCACGGACCGATCGATAACACCTGCGATTGTTTGACGTGTAAAAACTACACGCGCGCGCAGCTGCACGCCATCGCCACGAAGGAGCCTCGGGCGGCGCAGTTGCTCACGATTCACAACTTGCGATACCAAATGCGGCTCTGCGCCGCCATGCATCGAGCGATTGTGGAGCAGCGCTTCGCCGACTTCGTCCGTGATTTCGTCGACACACAGTTTCCGAACGATACCGCACCCAACTGGGTGAGGCAAGCGCTCAAGTACGCGGAGATTGAATTTTAAAACTAGCACGTAGCGCACAGAGTAGTTTCCAGTCTCAACGTAGATGAAAAGAGCCCAAGAGACTTGCGACGTCAGACGCCGGCGCGCGCGCGTGGCGCTCGGTAAACTATGGGCGGCACCGCCTCGAAAGCTTTAACCGCGGCGGGAACGGCGCGAAGAACCCTCCCTCGCGGCGCGAAGACCCCGATAGAACCGTACTCGTCGCCAAAAAACTTTGTCGAATCGGTTCCAGAGACTACACCACAAAGCGTAAAGGACCTCAAGCTCAACGAGATGATGTCAAAGCTCACGGTGGATACGGCAGAGGTGTCAGCCGTAGATTTCGGTTACGCCGGGTCTCCGTCTAGCAAGGTAAAAGTCAAAGACCGACCGCCCCGGGAAGGTTTGCTCAAACCTCTAGAGTTGCAAGACGCGCTCGAAGCGCACCGAGCGAGCGGGTTTGCGGCAAGCACCGTCGCCGACTTCAAGAGACGGCATCCTCTGGTCGACGAACGAGTGTTGAAGAATGTGTTGAAACACATGCGCAGTTATGCGTACGAGGAACAGGAAGTTGCGCATAGACCTGGTGAAAAAGTACGCGTCGGCCGTTGGTGAACGCAGACAGGCATAGCGAGTAGACTCACTAGAAGATTTTTTTTAGCGATTGTATCATCAGGTTCATCTCAGTAGTAGGTAGTCCTTCACTTTTGGTCGCTCGTCGACTCCGGAGTCTCTCTTCGTCGTCAGGTTCATCAGTAGTAGTCCTTCACTTCTGGTCGCTAGTCGACTTCGGAGTCTCTCTTCGTCGTCTAGACTTTCCTCTGAGGAAGCTATACACCGCACAAACGACCCCGCGGTGACCGGCGCGAACGCGAACAATGAGCGCTGAGCCGAAGAAATCGTTCGTGCGCGTCGCACGAGGCGGAAGTCTGCCGGCGAACGTCGCTGTCGTGTGGCTCGAGCGCGAGCCAGTCAACTCGATGACGCTCGAATTGTGGACCGCGCTCGCCGATGCCCTCACGGCGCTGGAAAACGACGAGACGGTGCGTGAAGCGTAATGCGGCGACATAAATACCCATTGACTGACTATCGTCCTTGCGCGCAGGTGGAAGGAGTGATATTCGCGAGCGGTTTGCGAAGGAACGTGTTCACGGCGGGAAATGACATAATCGAACTGTTTGCGCCGAAAACAACAAAGAAGAGATATCGCGCGTTTTGGATGGCGCAGACGCGATTTCTCTCTCGCTTGTTGACGACTAAATTATCGACGGTGTGTGCGATACGCGGGGCGTGTCCCGCGGGTGGCTGCGTCGTGGCGCTCTGCTGCGACTATCGCGTTCAGACGACGGAGGGTACGTTCGGACTCAACGAAGTGGCGCTCGGGATATCGGTCCCGAGATATTGGGCTGATTTATTCCTCGCTCGATGCATCGATCGAGTCAAAGGTGAAAGGCTTTTGCAGCTTGGGGTGCTATTGAATCCTAAAGAAGCGCTCGAGCTGGGATTGATTGATCAAATAGTCGGTGAAGGCGCGCTCATGGCGGCGGCGCAGAGTGCATTGGAGCGATTTACGAAGGTTCCTTCTGGGGCGCGCGCAACGACCAAGGACACCGTTCGCTCGCGTTTCAGCGCAGAGTGGTTAGCTTACGGAGAACAAGAGGCTAGAGAGGGATGGAAAATGCTAAACGAGCCTCGCATTGTCGCGGCGTTGGGCGGGGTATTGCTCCGGCTCAGCGGAGGTAAGGCAAAACTTTAGCTGTAGCTCTAAAAATCTCAATTAAAATGTTGTAAACGTATGTGCTGTAAATGTTTGGCTAACGACGAAAATACGTGAAACATTGATGCGATTAATTCTTCGGCGACGTGGCTTCGTCAACAAGATACACAAGGCCTCTAAATGGTACACCATCAGCATGGTTGGACAGGTTCACCTCGCACGTGCGGCTCGTGGAGTAGCCATCCGTGCAACCCTCTGGCAAGTTCATGTAACCGAGAGCGGAATCGGTGATTTCCGGGAAACGCATGCCCCGGTCACCAGCCATACCGCAGCAAGGAATGCCAGAACCGCTGACTTCCTCGGCACACTTGCCGGCGAGCTTCATGAACGTGTTCTCGACGCCCATCTTCTTGGATGAGCATGGAACGTGAACGGCGATGTGCTTCTTCACCTTCTTCCATTCAAGCTTGTCCACCAAGTGGTTCGCGATGAACTCAGACGGCTCGTAGAGAGCGAATCTGAGCTCTTGGCTCTCGAGCTGCTCCTTGATTTGCGCCAAGCAAGGAGAGGTATCGACAATGATCGGATACTTACCACCTTCAGACGCCTTCAAGAGCGCTTGCTCGAGATCGTAACCCTTGGTCAGAGATTGGTCCTTGAGACCACGAGAGTTGAAAATCATACCGCAGCACTGCGAGTTGAGACCTTCAGGGTACACAACTTCGTACTTGGCCTTGTCCAAAATGCTCATCATCGCGTCTGCGACGCCACCCTTGTCCTCTTCACCCTTCACCGGACCCATCATGCGTGTAACGCACGACGGCAGATACACGACCTTGCGAGGGATACCCTTGGACGGCTCGGCATCGGCACGCGCCGGAAGCGGCGCCGGGAGCTTGGGGGCGCCAGTCGGCATGTATGGGTTCCAGACCGGAATCATGTTACCCGTGGCGCTGTTGAGCATCTTCGACACACCCTTCAACACGCCCTCGCCGAGGATACCGTGCGCCAAGGAGACAGTGTTAAGCAACGGAGGCACCATCGAGGTAGCGGCGCCAAAGTTGCGCGAAACCATGCCCGCAAGAGACTTGGAGGCACGCGCGCTGTCCATTTCACGCTTACGAATGCTCTTCACGAGCTCGCCAGTGTTGATACCCACCGGGCACTTGACTTCGCACATGCCATCCGCGGCGCACGTGCTGTTGCCGGCATAAGCGAAAATGTCCAAGAATTCATTGAGGCGATCTTGCTCTTCCTTGGTGCGGACACCCTCTTCAATGCCTTGCAAGCGAGAAATCTCTCTGTACACGGTGATACGCTGGCGCGGGGTGAGAGAAACATCGCGAGTCGGGCAGTTGGACTCGCAGAAACCACACTCCATGCACATGTCGACGATGGGATCGGCGACAGGCTTTGGCTTGAGGAACTTTTGGTGAACGTCCGGGTCTCTGTTCAAAATGACGCCCGGGTTGAGCACGTAGTTCGGATCGAACAGCTCCTTGAGCTCCCACATAATGTCGTACGCCTTGGTACCCCATTCCATCTCGACGAACGGCGCAACGTTACGGCCAGTGCCGTGCTCAGCCTTGAGACTGCCTTGGTACTTTTCGGCGACGATTTCGCACATCTCCTTCATCATCGCGGCGTACATTTGAACTTCTTCATCCGTTCTGAAACCTTGGGAGAAAACCAAGTGGAGGTTACCCTCGAGCGCGTGACCCATGCAAGAGGCATCGTCGTAGCCGAAGCGCTCAAACATGGCGATGAGATCCTTGGTCATGGCGCCCAGCTTGTCAACTTCGCATGCAACGTCTTCAATGAGAACAGACGTACCAGCCTCACGGCTAGAGCCAACCATCGGAATGAGACCCTTACGGACGTCCCAGTACACCTTGTAGACGTCCTCTTCCTTTCTGAAGGGGTACGTCGTCGCGCGCGGGTGTAAAAAGTTGAGTTTGGCACCGTCCAAGGAGGTTTCAACGGCGCTGATGGACTTGTTGAGCTCGTCATCCGTCGCGCCTCGGCACTCGATGAGGAGCGCAGCGCCGTACTTGGGCGCCTCCTTGATCGTCGGCACGAGGCTCATGATCTTTTCGTGATCTTCGCACTGCTTGAGCGACGCGCGGTCGAAAAGTTCGACGGCGTCGACAGTGGTTGCTCGGCGCAACACGGCGGCGGCGCGGCAGGCATCCTCAACGTCTTTAAAGACGATAAAGGCGCTCGCCTTGTGCGGGTGATCGACGACAGTGTTGTACGTGGCTTGGCTCACAAAACCAAGGGTGCCTTCACTACCAATCATCAAACGCTTGATGATTTCGATTGGGTCATTCACGTCAAAGTCAACGAGTGCGTTGATCGAGTAACCCGTCGTGCACTTGATGGCAAACTTCTTGTTGATAAGCGCCACGAGTTCCTTATCAGACTGCACGCGACGCGCCAAATCTTGGACACCGTCGATAATGTGCTTGTGCGTGCGCATGAAGGATTCTCGGCTCTCCTTGTCAGCCGTGTCGAGAACGGTGCCGTCGACAAAGACGATGCGCATATCCTTCAACGTGTGATACGTGTTTTGCTTGACGCCGCAGCACATCCCGGATGAGTTGTTCGCCACGACGCCCCCAATCATGCACGAATCAATCGAGGACGGGTCCGGGCCCATCTTGTACTGAACGTCGTATCCACCTTTTGCCTTGTGCGCTTGGAGCAATCTGTTAACTTCACCCAAAATCAAGCCAGGTTCGACGGTGATCTCGCTCCCATCCCCCTTGATTTCGTAATTTCTAAAGTTTTTCCCGGTGTGCGAAAGCTTGAGCAGAATCGAGTCCGACACCGCCTGACCGGAGAGCGAGGTACCGGCGGCGCGGAAGGTGACTGGAGTCTCATTTTCCGCCGCCACGGGCAAAATCTTCTTCACCTCAGTCTCGTTGTGAATCTTCACCACGGCTTGCGGAAGAAGACGATAAAAGGAGGCATCCGTGCCGTACGCAAACGTCTTCACTGGATCGGTGTAAATGCGCTCCTCCGGCACGATCGACTTGATATCATCCTTAAACTGCGTGTACCGTCCGTCATCCACTCTCATACCGTCGACATTCTTGTAAATCTTGCTGTTCGTCGGCGCAACCGGGTACACGGTACCCCCGTGCGCGGACGGCGCGCTCGTCTGCTGCGTCTGCGCTTGCGCCTGCGCCGCGAGCGACGCCTGCGCCCCAGCTCCCGCCGTTCGCGCCGCCGTCGCTCGCTGCGATCCGGCAGGAAACAAGCCGTCTCTCACACCGCGTCGCGCGCTTCCTCGGTACCACCTTCGCGACGCCGTGCTGTTCGTCGTCGTCGGTCGCGCCCCATGTTTAAGGGCCCCTCTCGCGCTCGTCGATGTCGTCGACGCCGTCGAGGTCTCCACCACGGTGGCTCGCGAAACCGCGGTAGAAACGGCGCGTCGCATCGCGTCCGTCGTTCGTCGTCCAATCTTTGTCGATGACGACATCGTCGCCGGTGGCTCGTCGATCCAAAGGCGCGCGCGCGACTGGCGATCGTCGCGGGTGGGTGTCATCGTCATCGTCATCGTCATCGTCATCGTCATCCTCTATCCTCCTCCTCGTCGTCGTCACCACCGCTCGGCCCGACCGTCGCGAGTGGGTCGGGCCGCGAATGGGTCGGGTCGGGCCGTTCCCTATGGGCGGTACTGAAAAGACATACATCGCGAGCGTTCCACGACATCGAGGGCGAGACGCGTTTTACCCCCAAAATCTCCGATCACGACTCGTCCATCGCTGGCGGTACCTCCCGACGACTCTTTGGGCCCGATGCAGAGCCCCCCTTGCCCCCCTGTTTTTTGGTCCCGACCCACTCGCGGTGGACATGGGTCGGGACCCGTCGACTTGTCATCTTTTTTTTCAAGACGGAGCGCGGACGGACGGAGCATGTGGACGGACGTCCGGATTTCCGGACGTAGTAGGTCCCGCGTAGTGTTTGATCGCACCACAGTACGGGCAACGAACAGATACTCGCAATCGCGAATGAAGCATCAAACGGGGAATGAACGCGGACCACAAAAACCAAGACCCCCCGGTCGCGCGATCCCCGACCGATGGCCCGTCGTCACTTTCCGAAGTACACCCGACCGCACCCATGCTCGCCTCTGCCTCCACGTTCACCGGCGTCAAGGTTGCCGCCAAGGCGACCGTCGCGAAGACGGCGCGCCGCGCCAACGTCGTCACCCGCGCGGGTCAATACGATGATGAATTGCTCGAAACGGCGGTACGTCGGGTTTTCTTTTCGATCGATCGATCGAGTCGTCGCGTCGTCGCGTCGCGACCGTCACCCACGGAATCGGCTTCGCGTGCGTGTCGTCAGCCTCGTCGCGCGGACGTCCCGCCCGATCGCGGGTCGCGCGACGGCGGATGCGGGCGATTGAGCGCGAAACGAACCGCGGGATTTTTACCTCGAAGCGAATCCCTCGGTCGTCGGCGACCGGGGACGACGACGGGTCGACGACGGGACGACGAAGACGGGACGACGCGTCGATCGTGGGAACGCGCGCGACCCTCGTTTCGTGGTCGGGGCTTTCCCCCACACGGAATCCGATATCCTGCGTGTGGGTCCATGGATGTGGTTGATGGTTCGTGACTCGAGAAATTACATCGAGACTGATCCTTTTTGCAAAATTTTTATTCCCTCGCGCGCAGCAAAACATGACCAAGCCGGGTAAGGGTATCCTCGCCATGGACGAGTCCAACGCCACGTGCGGCTCCCGCCTCGAAGGCGTCGGTGTGGAAAACACCGAAGAGAACCGCCGCCGCTACCGTGAACTTTTGATCACCACGCCGAACCTCGGCGAGTACATTGGCGGCGCCATTCTCTTCGAAGAAACCTTGTACCAATCCTGCAAGGATGGCACCCCGTTCGTTGACGTGCTCAAGAGCCAAGGTGTCTACCCGGGTATCAAGGTTGACAAGGGCCTCAGGCCGCTCGCCAACTCCAACGGTGAATCCTGGTGCCAAGGTCTCGATGGCCTCGCTGAGCGCGCCGCCGAGTACTACAAGCAAGGTGCCCGCTTCTGCAAGTGGCGTTCCGTCGTCTCCATCCCGGCCGGCCCGTCCAAGATTGCCGTCACCGACTGCGCTTATGGCCTCGCCCGCTACGCCGCCATCTGCCAAAACGCTGGTCTCGTGCCGATCGTCGAGCCGGAGATTCTCCTCGATGGCGACCACGACATCGACCGCAACTTTGAAGTCGCCTCCATGGTTTGGGCGGAAACCTTCAAGTACTTGGCCGACAAC
>Ga0255765_1003855_pt1 | contig 15533 bp, 7 predicted proteins | sample 041ome_8_FD_179965 | JGI IMG/M metagenome (GOLD analysis project Ga0255765, IMG submission 179965) | Coastal salt marsh microbial communities from the Groves Creek Marsh, Skidaway Island, Georgia - 041407BS metaG (version 2) | ecosystem: Environmental > Aquatic > Marine > Intertidal zone > Salt...
GCGCGCATTTATTCTCTCTCTCTCTCTCTTACTTTCTTCCGGTATTTGTCTCGCGTTGAGAGGTGGAGAGAGACCGCAGAGAGAGAGAGAGAGGGAGACGGAGGAGCGACTGTGTACGCGCGCGAACTCTTTCTCTCTCTTTCTCTTTGGTGCGAGATTTCTCTCTCGCCGCTCGGGTTTCCCTACCGGCGAGGGGAGCCGGAAACGACGAGGGGATAAAGAGAGAGAGAGAGAAAGGTTTCATCGCGAACGAGAACGCTCAAAAGAGAGCGAAGTATGGCCCCGACGATTTCGACGTCGCGTTGGTGGTGTCGTCATCATCAGCGAGGACCTTTTACGACAACACAGCGAACGACGATTTCAAAAGTGTCCTTCCTCCTGTGTGTCCTGTTACTTTTGGCGCATTTCTTCGCCCGAACGTTCCCGCGGGTCATCAAAGAGCAACAGCAAAAATACATCTTTCAAACCGGGACGAATAGGCTGGATTATTATCGCGATGGTTTGAATACGAATCATCAAAAGGAGGAGGTGGGGATGATCACGTACGCGAGGCGCGAAGAGAGCGAAGACGAAGCGCGGTTGGAAGAGAAGAGCTCGCACGAGTCGTCTTTATCGTTATCGAGATTTGGCTCGGAGAAAACGCGGGAGGACGACGACGTCTCGGAATCCGCAGATACGTCTGGATTGGATTACGCGTCGTTGCCGAGAGTTTTGCTGAAAGGCGACAAGTTGCAGTGTAAATGCGGGAGTTGGAAGTGCGAGAGTTTCGATCAACCCAGGGTGAGTTTTGTGATTTCGAGAGAGATTGAGGACGTCGGGGAGTTGCTGAACGTTTTGAATAGCATCGATGCGATGGATGGAGATGAAGGGAAAGATTGCGAGGTGCTGGTGAACGGCGACGGATTAAAGTCTTCTTCTTCTTCTTCGAAAGATAACGGAGAGGATGGAATCAACGCGTTGATTGCGATGATTCGGAAACAAGGCGGGTTTACGAACAACTTAGCCAGTTATAGGAACGAACCGTTAGAGAGGATAGTCATCGTGAAGAGCGAAAGTGGGAATAACAAGAATGACGATGGCGTCATGTTGGAGCGGTTAGTTTCTGGAGCGTTGGCGGCGAAAGTGCGATTTGTGGAGAACGCCGGGAACGTACGCGAAGAAACACCGATGGAGTTGAAAACGACCGTTTTGAAACGATTAAGAGCGGTAGATAGTAGTAGTAGTAGCAGCAGCGGTAGCAGTAGTAGTAGCACGCCGACGAGCAAAGCTGACGTCCACCCGCGCGTCTCGTTCGCGGTGCAGTACTTCAAGAGGCCAAATTTGGTACAGAAAATAGCCACGCAATTGGCCGGGTATGCGATTAAATATAATTTCGCGGTTGAAGTTTTAATCAACGACGATTCGGCCACGGAAATCCAGGAGTGGCACGAAGCTTTGAAGCAAATTCCACACGCGATAGTTTGCGCTGGGAATGTCCACGAGATTCGCGGGTACAATCGATTGGCACTCATGTCTCGAGCGCAAATCGTCGCCGTGATTCAAGACGACGATTTACCTCCGACGGAGCCGAACTGGTTAATCCAAGCCGAGGATAACTTTTACGAGCACAAAAAGTTGGCGTTGATTGCCGGTTTAGTCGGCCAGATTCAAGGCGGGCCAGATACTGGACGGTGGGGAAAGCAAAGAGGGCGACACGTGAAACAAATCCCGTATTACGATTCCAAAGGCAGACCGTTTATGTTTGTCTCGTGGGCAAACATCGGTCCGTTTGTTTTAAAACGAGACGCATTCTTATCCTCCGGGATGTTTCACGACAGTTACTCCTGCCGAGGCGACCCTGGCATCGGTTTCGATTACGAATACGGTATTCGCTTGTGGAGAAACAACAGAGAAGTCGCTCTGCAAATCATGCAGTTTCGATACCACGTCGGCGCGAGTAGGACGAGCGGAACGAGAAGCTCAACGAACATGAAAACGAGAAGAGATAACATCGAGTCTCGAAACACGAAGTTGATTCACCACGTGCACAAAGGCTTTTACGTGAACCACGCTCCGGAAGGCGCGAATAAGAGTCCCAAGGCGAAAGCGATGTCGGTGAAGCAAACGTGTAAAGCGGCGACGTTGCCGACGCTGGCGAATAAACGATTAGCGAAGAATAGAAAAGATAGTAAGAGCGGATTCTTTAGTGGCTAAATATAACCGGTTATTGTATTTTACAAATGTATTCCATTGAAGCGTAGCACTACTTTTCCAGTTTGATCAGCTTTGGACCCTTCCTTTCCGCGTCCAGATAGTCCCCGCGAACGAGAAGAAACTTTAAAAACGTCGTTTGCGAATCGCCGCGAAATCCGTTCCCGACGAGAACGCCCGGTCCGAGCGGCCGCACGTAATCGGTCAAAATGTCGAACGGGAAGAAATTTGCCACCACCGGCGGCCACTTTATCGGTAGAGACGTTTTTCGCTCCCTCGTATCCATCTTACCGGTCAAATCAGACACCTCTCCAGGCGCTCGAAACTTTAAATACTCCGCGGAGTAATGCAACGCCAACGGGTCGACGTACTCCATCGTGTTTTCAATTTTCATTCGATCGGAGGAAATGTTCGCGTCGGAGGTTGAAAAATACAGCGGCAACTTGTCTCGTAAGACGTGCTTGCCTAATCCTCTCAACGGAACGCGTCCTCGAAAAGTGACCGGTTGATACGGGTCGTCCTTCGCGAACCGCGCGTCGCGAGGCGCTTTATAAAAAACTTTTTGAAATCGATTCAACCATTTGCTCGGAATGTTCGCCGCTCTGCCTTCGTACACGACGGCGTTGTATTTTTTATCCTTTTCATCATCCTCTAAACTATACTCGTCCTCATCCACGCTCTCCTCCTCCTCCTCGTCTCTTCCATCGTCCTCGTCTTCATCCACAAACCCGTACTCCTCCAACGCCTCCTCGATGTCGCCTCTCGCCGTCATCCTCCTCCCCGCCACCGCGTCTCGTTCAATCGCGCTCAACTTGTACCCTTCCCCGCTAATCAACCACGCGTTTTCAATCCCTCTCGACGTCATCGACCACAGTAACCTTCCTCGATTATATTCCGACATCTCTCGTATCTGCGTGTACACGTACATCCCGATGTTCGTACTCTTCGGTAAAAACAACGCGAATTCGAGGTGATACTTTTCCAAAATCATCAGCGTTCGTTGAAACCGCATCTCCTCTTCGTCCGAGGCGACGTCGTAGTCTTTGAACACCTCAAAGCCTGGATTTTCGAACTCGAGTTCTAACGCGTCCGACAGTTCTCCCTCGTTTATCAACGAAAACGTGTTGTTGTTGTCGTCGTCGTTGCTGTTGTTGTTGTTGTCGTCCTCTGTCTCCTCGTCGTTCGTTAAAGACGCTCCAACGAACGCACCGACAGCGCGACGATGATGCTTCGCTCCTCCTCTCGAGGAAAGCACGCGACGACGGGAAGCAGACGAAGAAAAAGAAGCGGTACGAGTAGCATTCAAACGCTTCTTCTTGATAAAAAGCCCCGAAGAGGAACAAAAACAAGGACGACACCAACGTTGAAACGAAGGAATCGATCTCGTCGCTGCCGTGGTCGTCATGGGTCTCGTTCGCACGTTCAGAGTGACGGACGACGAGACGGAGGAGAAAAAATCGCGCTTGAAAATTGTTTAGGGTATTATTTAGGGTCTCAGACACAAAGAGGAATTTTGGATAAAATCTCTCGCTTTTCCTCAGAACTCTTTTTACACACACGGACACACAACACACACGTGAGACAGAAAGAGAGAGAAAAATGAGCGTTTCGAGCTTTCTGTCGTCATCATCTTCTTCTTCTGTTTTGAGAGGAGGAGGAAGAAATCACGGAGGAAGTCTTTTAAGTGGTAGAAAGATGACGAATGATTTGAGCGGAAGGAGGACGTCATTCTTCCCCGAAGGACGACGAGGACGACGACGAGTTTCTTTTCTTAAAACGGAAGCGATGTTCGAGAAGTTCACCTTGAAAAACCCGTTCCAAACGGACCCAGCGATGAAGACGAAAGAGCGATACCAACCGATCGTTCAAAAAGTGAACCAATTGGAACAATCGATTTCATCGATGACGGATGAGGAATTAAGAGGGCAAACGGAGAAGTTTCGCCAGAGACTCGCGAACGGGAAGGAGAGTTTGGACCAGCTCTTACCGGAAGCATTCGCGACGGTCAGGGAAGCGTCGAAGAGAGTTTTAGGGTTGAGACCGTTCGACGTGCAAGTGATTGGCGGGGTGATTTTGCACGAAGGGCAAATCGCGGAGATGCGAACGGGGGAAGGGAAGACGCTCGTGTCGGCGTTGCCGGCGTACTTGAACGCGCTGAGCGGGAAAGGCGTGCACGTGGTCACCGTGAACGACTATTTGGCGAAGAGAGATATGGAGTGGATTGGCCAGATTCACAAGTTTTTAGGTCTTTCCGTCGGGTTGATTCAAGCGAACATGAGCGAGCAAGAGAGGAGGAGCGGGTATTCGAAGGACGTGACGTACGTGACGAACTCGGAGCTCGGGTTTGATTACTTGAGAGATAACTTGGCGCAAGTTCCAGAAGATTTGGTGCTGAGAGAATTTAACTTTTGCATCATCGACGAAGTGGATTCCATTTTGATCGACGAGGCGAGAACGCCGCTGATTATTTCCGGGGTGGCGGATAAGCCGTCGGAGAGGTACGTCCAAGCGGCGAAAATCGCGGACGCGTTTCAAAAGAGCGTGCATTACACCGTGGACGAGAAGCAAAAAAGCGTACAATTGACCGAGGAAGGTTACGAAGCCGCGGAGGATTTGTTGGACGTGGACGATTTGTACGATCCGAGAACACAGTGGGCGTTGTACATCATCAACGCGATTAAAGCGAAAGAGTTGCAATTGAAGGACGTGAACTACATCGTACGAGGGCAAGAAATTATTATCGTCGATGAATTCACCGGGAGAACGATGCAAGGCAGACGATGGTCGGACGGTTTGCATCAAGCCGTTGAAGCCAAGGAAGGCGTGACGATTCAAAATGAAACCGTCACGATTGCCTCGGTGACGTACCAGGCGTTTTTCCGAACCTTTCCGAAACTCGGCGGCATGACCGGTACCGCGGAAACAGAATTGACAGAATTCGATAAAATTTACGATTTGTCCGTTCAAGTCGTGCCAACGAACAGATCGGTCTCGAGAGAAGACGCGACGGATGTCGTATTTCGATCGGAAAGTGGGAAATGGAACGCCGTGAGAAGAGAGATCGCGAGAATGCACAAGAAAGGACGACCGGTGCTTGTCGGCACGACGTCCGTGGAACGTTCCGAAGCGATTGCTCGATTGTTGGATGAAGACGGCATCGCGTACGAACTGCTAAACGCGAAACCAGAAAATGTCGAACGTGAATCTGAAATTGTCGCTCAATCCGGTCGTAAAGGCGCGGTAACCATCGCGACGAACATGGCGGGTCGCGGTACGGATATTTTGCTCGGCGGTAACGCCGAGTTCATGGCGAGATTACGCGTCCGCGAAGCTTTGTTGCCAAAAATCGTAAAACCGGAAGACGGCGACCTCGCGTTTGAAAAGAAGGGCAATTTAGGTAAAGCCAAGGAGAACAAATGGAAAGTGAAAGACGGGTTATATCCGTGCGATATTTCCAGCGAAGCTTCGGCGGCTCTGGCGAACGCGGTTGAGAAAGCCATCGCGAATTGGGGCGAACGCTCCTTGGAAATCTTGGAAGCCGAAGACCGATTATCCTTCGCGTGCGAAAAAGGTCCGACGGACGACGAGGCTTTCTTGGCCATTCGCGACGCGTTTACGAAAATCGAAGGTGAATTTGAAACGTTTACGAAAAAGGAGAAAGAGGAAGTGTTGCAGCTCGGCGGTTTACACGTCGTCGGTACCGAACGTCACGAATCCCGACGCGTTGATAACCAGTTGCGCGGTCGTTCCGGTCGTCAAGGCGATCCAGGCTCCACGAGGTACTTTCTATCGCTCGAGGATAATTTGTTCCGCATCTTTGGCGGCGATAAGATTCAAAACATGATGTCCATGTTCCGCGTGGAAGACATGCCGATTGAGTCTGGCATGCTCACCGCCTCCCTCGATTCCGCGCAAACCAAAGTCGAGACGTACTTTTACGACATCCGTAAACAACTCTTCGATTACGATCAAGTGTTGAACTCGCAAAGAGAAAAAGTATATTTTGAGAGAAGAAAAGCATTGAAATCGAGCGACGACAAGTTGAAAGAAGTCATGCTCGAATACAGCGAAAAAACTATCGACGATATCGTCAAAGCGAACATCGACACGTCCGTTCCAGTCGCCGAGTGGCCGTTGGACGGTTTGGCCAGCAAATGCGCGCAATATTGCAAACTCATGAACGATTTGACCGAGGACGTTTTGCGTGCAGAGGCGAGCAAAGGCGGCGTCGAAGGCTTGCGGAACTATTTGGTCAAGAGAGGCAAGGACGCGTACTTGCAAAAGAGAGGCGAAATTGAAGCGTTACAACCTGGGTTGATGACCGAGGCGGAAAGATACTTCGTTTTGAGCCAAACCGATAACTTGTGGAAAGAACACTTGCAAGCCATCAAGTTTGTGCAACAAGCGGTCGGCTTAAGAGGCTACGCACAGAAAGATCCGCTCATCGAATATAAGTTGGAAGGTTACAACTTGTTCGTCGAGATGATGGCGCAAATCCGAAGAAACGTGATTTACTCCGTGTACCAATTTGAACCGAAGAGAAAAGTTGAAGAAGGTCCGGAACAACAACAACAGGGACAAGGTGGCGACGACGGATCTATCGGCTCGAGGAAGAAGAAAGATAAGGAGGAACAAGTTCCGCTCATCACCGGCTAAAGATCAAATAAAACATTTTGTCATAAATATTGAATCATTGCTACTCTACGTACTACTACTACTACCCTACTACTACTACTACAACTACTTCTACCACAACTAATCGCTCTTTCGAATGGCAGCGACGTCCCCCAAAGTGCTCGCCGCGACGAGATCCTTTAACACTCTGCTCGACAAAGTCGCGATGTCTCTCGCTTTTTCCAATTCTGGGTCAATTTTAGCGTCCGATAGAGAGGAAGCGTTCACCGATTCTGTGTTCTTATCATCTTCGTCGTCGTCGCTATCGTTTTGCTTCCTTTCGTTTTGACCTCTGCGTTCGGCGATTCTTCGTTTCGCGTCTTCGACGAGGCATTTTTCAACCTCTTTCGTGGACGCTAAAATCTCCGCCAACGTTTGGTGAAACGCGCCCTTTCTCTGCCACAACGCGTTGTTTTTAGTATTCGCCGAAGCGAAGCACGCCGAAACGAGCAAAATCGTATTCAACATTTCAATTGAGTTTGCGTGCGTTGATGAGATATGCTTCATTCGTTTCACCGCTTCTTCTTCGTCGGCGTCGACGGCGAGCGACCAAACGACGCCGTGCGAACTGTTTACAAAGGTATCCAACTTGGACGCCGCGACGCACATCGGCGCTTTCGAAAAGTATTCTCTGGTAGCTTTCGAAGACGCGATGCCTAAACTGATGCATCGTCGCGCTGCGGCTGATCCGGGTGCGAAGTAAGAGGACGCGTTGTCTTCTTCTTCTTCTATTTTGAGGACGCCTTTTGCAGAAAAATACGCCGCCAGGGAAGCGATGCACCCAGAATTTAAAATCATGCCGTCGACGGCGTTCGCGTCGCTCGTTGTGAACACGTACGATAACAACAGCGCACACGCGTTCAACGCGGTGTCTTCTTCGTCGACATTTGTCATGCTGTCGTTGCCTTTTTTATCCTTCTCCGTACCGGCAAAACTCCAGAATCGAGTGGCAATAACCAAAAGCGAATCCGCGACGAGCGGCGCGAACGCTCTTCTCGCGTTCGATAAATTACTCGAAGATGATGCGCTCTTCTCAAGTTGTCCGAAAACTGAAAAGTTCACCCCGAGCGCGTTTTTCTCCGCAAATCGAACCGCCAAGTGCGCTAAAAGTGCCATCGAGTCTAACTCATCCTCTTTCGCGCCGTCGTCGCCGTTCATTTTCTTCTCCAAAGCGGATCGTTTCGCGTATTCGCCGAATCGCAACGATTTCAAAATTCGTTTCAAACACTCGTTCGCGACGATATCGTTCGGACTCACGAGAAATCTCGAGCGCAGACAGTTCATCGCAGCTGAACGCATCTCACGATAAAACAGAATCTCATCTCCTCCGCTATTCTTTCTATCACTACTTTGTATTTTCTCGGAGATGTTCTCGAACAGTTTTGTGAGCGTTTCGGTTGTTTTTCTAGAAACGTACGGCGCGGAGCCGTCGGAAACTCTCGAGTAGTCGTCCGCGCCAATCAACGCCGGCGTCAACTTCCGTAAAAGAAACTGCACTTTTTCAATCCTCGTGAACGTCCTGACATGCCTTCGTTGCGTCTCCATCTCTCCGTTGCTCGTGGTATTCAACCCGTTCATTTCCAGAGGGAGCCAATTCGCCGCGTCGTCGTCGTCGTCCGTCGAGTCGTCATCCTTCGCCGCGACGCCCCCATTTTTAGACTCACTCGAGTTCTTTTCTATAGCCGTCGTCGCTTTCTCGACGCCACTCTCCTCTGCAAACGCCACGACATCCTCCAACCCGGGTTCATCCATCTCCGCTTCTTCCTCCTCGCTGAAATCCACCTCCCCTAAAATCGCCTCCGCTTCCCTCGCCGCCGTCTCGTCGTCTCCCATCATTCGCAAAGGAAACTCCGCAAAAACTTGAATCGCTAGCTTTCTGTGCGCGTCTTTACTCCCAACCCCATCAACGGTGCTGTTCGTATTGCTGTTCGCATCATCTGCTTTCGTCGCCCCGAGCGCGATATTCTCGAGCACTTTCGAGTCAAATCTCAAATCTGTTCCATCTTTATCGAGCGTTTCGCTCAACCGTTCCAGTTCTTTCCTCGTCACTTGCGGGTAATCGAATCGCATTTTTCTCGCGCACTTCTTTGCTCTCGTCTTTGAATCGTTGTCGTTCTCCTCCTCCTCCTCCTCGTTTCTTTTCTTGGACATCTCCATCGCCTTTATGAGATTCGACACGAACTCCGCTCGACTCATCGCGTCTCGTTCTTCTTCTTCTTCTTTACCTTCCTCTCCTCCTTTTCCTCCTTCAGAGAAGGACGACGCCGTCATGTTAAAGTCGTTTTGGTACAGGTTTTGGTGGTACACACGCGGAGAGAGAGAGAGAAAGAGAGACGTTTTGTCGTGAATACACCCGCGCAGAAGTGTGACGAATGCCTCACTTTTCTCCTCGAGAAAACACTTCACACGAGCACTTTATAAAGAATGGCGAACAACGAGACGTTGTACCAGTCGATCGAACCCGAAGTGAAAGAAATCTCGCTTCTCGCGAAAGGATCCTCTTCTCCTCTCGGCGGTTTTTTTGGAGCAGCGAGTGTAAACGCGCAACCGGAAATACGCGAGTGCGGGGAAACCGTGTTTTCTCAAATCCGCGCGGTGGCGAGACACACGAGCGAACGGGAATGGTTCGAAAAGAATGAGGTACCGACACGACCACAACTTTGATGACGATGATGTCGAAGCTTTTCTATTTTCGTTTCCGTCGCGCTCGATCTCTTCTTTTTATCAGTACGAACGCTGCGAAACGCGCTCCGATGTGATTGGATTAATGGATTCGAGAGAGAAGGAGAAGCGCTTTGTGCTTGCTGCTGCTTGGGCGAACGAGAGACGCTCTCGGGAGGACGCTCTCGAAAAACAAAACTGACCTTATATAATATATCTTATTGATCTCTTGTAACACCACCTTTATATACAGGACGCGTTACATTTATTCCTCTTGGCGATTACGAACGAGGAGTCCTCGGAGATGTGCGCGCGCGGTTTATCCGGCGTAACGAAACTGGCAAGAGCGGAGTGCGTGCATAAGAATCGATTGGCGGAGTGCTTGCAAAAAGCGTCGCAAGTGCCGGAGACGTTTTTGGTGGAACATACCAATACCACCGCGTTTACGTGGGTGGAACAGTTGGAGTGCTTGGCGGCGGTGATGGAGAGCGGGAAGAACGTGCCGAGAGTGAGCGAGGCGAGCGTTTCGATCGCGCTGGGCGCGTGCGCGAGGGGGATGTATTTGGCGAAGAAGAGCGCGACGGCGAAAGAGAGCGGAATGGTGGTCAGTCAGGCGATTTCGAGCGCGAGGAGAATATTAGAGGTTGTTTTCGTTGAGGCGAAAAAGAAGGAGAATAAAGAAGCCGTGCGGGTCGCCGAGAAAGCGTTTGAGGATTTAGTGACCATGAGTCGAAGCGAAGAGGACGGTTGTTTATCGGGTGCCATCGATTGCGAGTATAAACGCGTGCAAGAGTCCACGGTGGCGACTATTGCGAGCTTAGAGTTGTGCAACGCGTTGGTAGAGTCTCATTTCGATCTCTTCCAAAAGAACCAAACGTTGATGAAAACGTTGAAAGAACGCTTCTGCCCAATCGTCGAGGCGACGTTGGAAAAGAAATTTTTCTGCGCGGCGGAGACGACAGATTTCGCTCAAAGACGCGTCGTTTTGCGAACTTTAGAGATTATTGTGAAAATAGGTCGAGGCAACGGATTCGAGGCGTTCATAAAGACATCTTTAGCTCGATTAATGTCTTCTTTAGAAAGCGAAATGCCGGCTTGGTTGCGAGCGTCCTCGTTGGAAGTCTTGAGATTTTTCTGCTCCGATGACGATATCTGCTCGTTCTTACACGACGCGTACTGCGACCCGACAAAAATGGACGACGCAAACGCCGAGACTCCGTTAGCGAGCATTTGCTTGATTCAAGCGAGAACAGTACAATCTGGTTTATCCGCGAGTAATTCGGAGCCGACGATGAGTTCTTCGTCGAAACCCCATGGCGCGGTGTACGACGCCGTTCAGAAAGAATTCGAGAAGAAGATGCAAAAGTTATCCATCTCGACCAAAAAGAAGACGAAAAAGGACGCAGAAGATAATCTTGATGACGGAGGAGAAGATCACGACGAAATCGCAGACCTCGAAAACACGGAAGCTTACATTACCAGAGCAGTAACGATCGCCATCGAAGGTTTGTTAAACGCAGCGCAAACGATCGAACGCGTCATGTACTCGAACGAATCGCCGAAACAGTTTCAAACCGCCAAGAAAATGCTAGACGCGGTTTGGGAAACCTTAGCCTCTACGTTTTCGTTAACTCTCGACTTAGCCGAAAACGACGACACGTGCTTATACATATTGGAAGCATATCAAAACGCCGGCCGAGCGTCGGTGAAATGCAAACACAAACTCGCGAGAGAGGCGTTTTTAGGCACGTTGTGTCACTTTGCTTTGCAAATGCCCAAAAAGCAATTCGACGATAACGGAAATATCGTTCCAAAGCTGTCCGTAAAGAATGCGTTGAGTTTAAGAGCTATATTCAACATCGTAGACGCGTCTAACGGGCACTTGGAAGACTCTTGGTTTATGGTATTAGAAACCATCGCGTCTCTCGAACGCACGTTAGGGGTTGCGGAGAAGACTATGAAATCGAGAGTGCGAGAGTACGTCCCAGATGGATTGAAACCATCTAACTGGACAAACACTGAATACGAATACAAAGAAGAATTCTACGTCTTTTCGGAAGCCGCGCAAGATATGTTCAACGCCATGAATGCGTACGACGACGACGATTTGATGCACGTGGTGGATGCCTTGATCAAGGCAAACATTCGGGAATTGCGAGAGGCTCGGGCCTTGGCGGAGAAACAAGCTTTATCTTCTGCGAAGAAGAAAGCTTTAGCAGAACAGAATAACGCGAGAAGTAACGGAGTAAAGAAACCAATGACATCCATTCGCTTGCGCAGCTTGGAGCGTTTACGCGCGGTGATGGAAGTCAACGCGTCGAGAAGGTTTGCCTTGTTTTGGGACGCGTGCGCGAAACATTTTCTTAAAACCATATTGGAGGAAACAGGGAATCCTCGCGAGCAAGCGCACGAAATTTACGAAAAAATTGCCATCAACGTTCTCGAAACCGATTTAGATCTCGACGAGAAGAATGTGGCATATGCCAAATCGGTCGGATTTGAAACCGTCGAGTGTTGTGTGGCGACGTTCGTTAGGACGATGTACGACGAAGCCGTGGATTATCGAGGGAAGCAATTGTCATTGTCGCTCGCAAACGCGCTCGCGAGTAAGCGCGCGAACAGACTGAAAACTTCCTGGCCTATTATTTTAAGCACGCTCGCGAAATTAGCCGAGAACGAAGGTGACGCCGATTTAACGATTGAATCCTTCGTCACGGTGAAAGTGATCGAAAAAGAGTGCTTGCCGCACATCGACAGAGCATATTACGGAGAGGTGTCGGAATGCTTCTCGAGCTACGCGCACCAAAGGAACGAAATCAACGTCGCACTGTCTGCGGTGCAGTCTTTGTCGACCGTCGCTGATTATTTCAGTGATGTCTGCCACCGCCCAGAAGGTGCGACAGATGTGCAGTCGTGGGCGTCTAAAAAAATGACCCCCACGAGAAATGGCGTCAAATTGAACTTAGTCACAAAAAATGGTCTCGCGGACTTTTCAATCTCACCCGTCATTTCCCATTTATGCGAACGATTCGACGATAGTCGAGTAGAAGTGAGAGATTTAGCCGTGCAAACTTTCGCGACGTTGTTCGTTTCAAGAGCTTCGTTGTTGAGTAAGAACGAATTGAAAGAGTGCGCGCAAAAGGTTGTGTACCCGACCCTCGACAAATGCCGGAAGATTGCAAAAGCGGCGTCTATAGAGGACCCGGACGGACTGAAAATCGAATGGGATTTCTCTTTAGTGAACATGCACGCCTCTTTGTTCGGAAACGTGTTGCGAAACACGTTACCGTTGCTCGTTACCGTGGAAAACTTTGACAAAAACTTTGACGAGATGTGTTCGTTCTTTGTCGATTCGGTCCTGTCCGATTGCGAAGAACTCGGAAGTGCGGCTTTGGATAATTTTTTGTCAGTTTTGTTAGAGCAAGACGAATCGACTACGAAAGGTATGCCGAGACCGCTGTGGAAGAAAGCGATGAAAGCGCTGCACGTGGCGACGGAGAAAGCCACGTTGCCGCCATCGGTATCTCCGCAAAACACGCGCGTCGGAATCGCCACTTTCTTCGGTTCTTTGTACGATGGTAAGTCGGATTCGTTCGACGACGCCGATTGTCGAAGCGCTATTCTTGCGTTACAACAGTTGATTAATTCTCCGTGCGTTGCCGAGGACGCGCAGCCAGTCGACGGTGCTCAATGGGACGCGCAGAAACGCGCGCTCAAATCCATGCGGTACATGTGCGCCAAATCGAAAGAAGGTAAAACTCGAACGTTAGTGTGCGTGGAAACGTTCAACGCTTTATTGAAAACTTCCATGGGCTATGGTGAGCGCCAGTCGACGCAAACACCCGCGGATTTGGCATTTGCCAAAGCTGGAATGGAAGCTTTCTATGAAATGTACGATACGGTTGCGAACGACGAAACGAGAGCGGAGACGTACGGCTTCGCGATGACAGCAATCGCAAAGCTCGCGCGACGATGGAACGCGACGCTAACGCAAAGGGCCAACGTAGAAGACGAAGAATACGATGATGCGGAATATATCGAGCAATTGAAAAACTGGAACGCGGTGTTGATGCAAAAAACTGCGTTGCAAGCGCTCGTGGTGGTTTCGAGAAGAGGCGTCGCGTCGTTGAATTCACCGGCGGTTTCCTCGAACAACGGCATATCCGCGAAAGCGGCGGCAAAATCAGATTGGTCGGCAACCGCGGATGCGTTTGAGACTGTTTTGGGACAAAATGTTGAAATTATGAGCTCTAACGACGATAACGACGACGACAAAGAAGCGATGTTGGATGAAGAAGACGATGGAGAAGAAGGACAACAGAACGAGGACGACGAGAGTGTCTCTCGCAGGGCTAAAAAAGCGAAAACGTTCTCGGACCTCACGATTGCGTCTGTCATGTCGCTCGGTGAAGTTGTTCTCAGATACTCTGTCATTGCTGAAGACGAATGCGTTCTTCGCTTCTTGCGTTCGTTGGCGCGCGGATGCGCGGCGCCTCGCATCGACGTCGCTTTAGAAAGTTATGCGCAATTGTGCGATGTGACGCGTTTCGCTTCATACAAAGATGAGAAAAAGAGGAGCGAAGCTGCGTTTACGCATCGCGCTCGAGTGGCAAACTTTGCCTTTCCGAGACTTGTCGCGTGCACGAAAAACTTCCTCGACGAACACGCCAACGCGCCTTTGGATACGTGGACGTACGATACCACTCGCGACGCTTTGGAAATGTGCTCGACGTTAGCCGTGTCTAAAGACGTCGCTCATTCGCAAAATGAAGTGTTGAACGGCATGCTCGAAAAGGCGAGAGAGAGTAAGAGCGGCGGCGAGGGTAAAGACGAAGAGCTCGTCTTGGGTGTTTTCGCCTACGAGGCTTTGTCCAAAGCGGCGGCGGCTTCCGCGGTGGAGGATATTAAAAAACTAGCTATGTTTGCGTTACTTGGCGCTGGGAAATACTTGGGTCTTTTGTCATAAATCTCTAATATAATATTCTAACAGACAAAAACTTTCTTGATTGATTTTACACGCACAACAATTATTCTCTCTTGTTCAAAAGCGACTTGGCGTTTGCTTCCGCGTCGGTCAAATCGGTCGATTGATACTTCGCCAACAACTCTCGCTTTTTCTTGGCGATCACCAGCGCTTCTATGTCCGAATCCTCCGGAAGCGGCACGTACGCCTTCGGCGGCTCTTCTACGTCTACGTTTTTACCATTATTACTCGTTGTTGTCGTCGTCGTCGCTCGAACTTCTCTTCTACCACTACCATCAACCAACGCCGCTCCAGTCTCTTTATCCACCTCTACTCCCATATCCGCCGCTTTCAACAGCTGCATCGCCTTCCAATTCTCCGCCGCTTCTCTCTTCAACGCAATCTCCGCCTCTCTTTCCTTCTTCAAAAAATCCCCGTCCTCCTCGTCGTCGTTAAACCCAAAATACTTCGCGTCCGCTCTCCTCAACATCTCCGTCTTCGTCCGTTTCTTCCTCCTCGCTTTCCCTTCCTCGTCGTCCTCTTCTTTCTTCTCAAACAACTCCTTCACCCCGGGTAAATTCTTCGCCGCGCCGAAATACTTGTAGTGCCTCGCCGCGCCTTCCAACTTCTCGTACCCTTTCGGCTTCACCGTCACCCCCCCTTCCTCGATCCCGCCGCCTCGAACGATATAATTCGGCCCGCCTAACTCTTTAATCCGCATTTCCCACTGCCATTTTTCTTTGAGAAGTTTGTTAATCTCGTCGTTTAAATCCCGCAAACGGTGTTCCCCTAAGCCTTCGTTTTGGATTTCCATCACTTTGCGTCCAACTTCCCTTAAAATCTGCGAGCGGAATTTATCCGCCTGGGAGACGTCGTCGCATTTTGCCGTGTGGTTCGGTCTTTTGCCGGATCTGTCCACGCCGGAGAGGAGTTCTTGCTTTCCGGAGACCCATTTGTTGAACATGCCCTGTTGTTGTGTTCGTGTTTATATCACGTTTATGTCGTTGAAAGAGAGAGAAAGAGAGAATTATACGAACGCGTCAGA
>Ga0255765_1003865_pt1 | contig 15517 bp, 15 predicted proteins | sample 041ome_8_FD_179965 | JGI IMG/M metagenome (GOLD analysis project Ga0255765, IMG submission 179965) | Coastal salt marsh microbial communities from the Groves Creek Marsh, Skidaway Island, Georgia - 041407BS metaG (version 2) | ecosystem: Environmental > Aquatic > Marine > Intertidal zone > Salt...
TGATGTTTTTCTAAAATTTTGAGGGTGATTTTTTTTGATTTTTTTTTTGATTTTTCATCACAAACACACACGAGAAGAAGAAGAAGAAGAGGAAGAAGAAAAAAAAAGAAATGTCGACGACGATAAAAGGGAGACAAAGAAGAAGAAGGAAGTCGTCGTCTTCGTCGTTCTTCCCTTCGTTCTTCTTCTTCTTCGGGAAAAAAAAAGCGCTCTTCTTCTCGCTGTTTTCAATCCTGTTCGTTCTTTTCTTTTTGAAAAACGCTTTGCGGAAAGCGTCAAAGCGGGAGCTCAAAACAAAAACGACTCGAATTTCGGATGATGAGATTTTTAATAAGAAAAACGACGGGAAAAGTCGTTACGACGACGTAAAAAACGAAGAAAAAGAAGAGATGACTTCGTCGTCGTCGGTGGTGAATATAATACGAAAGAGAGAACCGCTGACTAGCGGACCGATGAAAACGCTGGACCCGTTTCTATTTTGCGTGTACCACAAAGACTTTTATCCTCCCGGAGACGAGGAGATGGGCGTGAGAGACGAACGAGGCGACGGGTCGCATTTTCATCCTTCGGTGCCGTATAGATTCTATCACGGACATAGGATTCCAGGTTTTCCGCGTCATCCTCACAGGGGTTTCGAAACAATAACGGCTACGATCGATGGTATCATAGATCACGCTGATTCGGTCGGAAATGCTGGTCGATACGGTGGCGGTGACCTTCAGTGGATGACCGCGGGTTCCGGAATCCAGCACGCCGAGATGTTCCCTCTCGTCAACGACGACAAAGCGAATCCGTCCAGATTCTTTCAAATTTGGTTAAACTTACCGAGCTGGAAAAAAATGAGCGCTCCAGATTTTGTGATGCATTGGAAAGACGACGTGAAGAAGATTAGGAGCAAAGGAAACGAATACGAGATTATCGCGTGGGTCGGGCAATTCGGCGACGACGACGACGACGACGCGAGTTCAAAAAATTCCACGGGGAATAGCGCGAACACCCCGACGCCAAAGAATTCGTGGGCCAGCGACGAAACGAACGACGTCGGTGTTTTTTACGTGGAAATCTACGCGGAAAATGGCAGCGAGGAACTTCGAATTCCCAAAGCAAAGATTGGATCAGAAGCGAACAGGTATTTATATTTCATCGAAGGCGAGGAAATGGTGATAAATGGCAGAGAAAAGGTCAGAAAAAAAACGGGAGCCGAACTCGACGCTTCGCAATCGTTCACCGTAAAGTGCACAAAAATAGAGAGCACTAGTAATAGAAATAGCCATAGCGATAGTAGTAGCAACGGCCAGGAGGGCAAAAACAAATGCTGCGCGTTTCTTATACTCTCTGGAAGGCCGATTAGCGAACCCGTCGCCTCTCACGGACCGATGGTCATGAACACGAACGCCGAGCTTAGACAAGCGTTTCGAGATTTCGACCGAACTCAGTTCGGAGGATGGCCTTGGAAATCGAACGACGTCGTCTTTCCGAGAGAGAAGCCGCGGTTCATGAGAGTCAACGGGAGGGAGATTTTCGCCCCTTCGTGAGTTTGTTTATTTAGTTTATTAGTAATACATCGAAAGCACTCATAAGACGCACACGCACGAAAAAACGAGAACTTCATCAACATCAACAACAACGAAAATTCATCACTTTCTATCATCTCCATCTTTACGCGCACGCGCGCGCGCGTAAAACGAAAAAAACGAAGAAAAAGAGAGAAAGAGAGAAAGAAAACAACACGAATGATGTGTCTTTTATTATGACCGTGATATAACGACGACGCTCGAGCGAACGGTCGGTTTCGGAAAAGAATAACACCGGGGAGTTACGAAGACAGAGAGAGCGATGGGTCTCGGGTATCCTCTTTCTCCCAAATCGCGAAGCGGCGACATCGTGGAGAGCTTTTGGCACTGGGTCGAAACGCTCGGGACGTTGATTCAACCGAACGCGACGAGGAGACAGAGTCGGAGAATCGGTCGGAGAATTTTGATGTGCATATTCCTGTTGAATCTGTTCATTTTCGTGAGCAACGTGTTTTGGTTGAAGAGAGACTTGATGAAGGAGGAGGACGAGTCGGTGACGAGATTGAGTTTAGAACGCGCGCGGAAGTTGGCTTTTAGTGGTGATGAATCTATGATGGATACGCCTCAAAAGCGAGCGCAACGCGCGATATACGAACGACGGGAAGGGATTTACGATCCTGCGAAACAAGCGCAACAACAACGCGCGATTATTTCCGTGCGCTCGTTCGACATCGACCCGATATCCGGCGAGTTCGTGCCGAAGAAAGAAATTCGGAAACAACCGGAGAAATATTTCGTGACGCACCCGGTGCTGGTGTCCGGGGTGTGTTCAAAGACGCTACCTAGCGTGAGAGAGTTAGTAGGGAGCTTACACTTTTGGCACCCGGAAGTAGTCGTTTGGTTGTACGAAGTCGGTCCATTGTTGGAGAGCGAGAGAGACGAAGTCGCGCATTGGAGAAACGTGTATGCGAAGAGAGGCGTGGATGCGTTGCAATACGCGCTTTTAGACGAGAGTTTAGATTTAGGATCTGGGGCGATGGGAAAAGTACAGCGAGAAGTGAGGACGAGGACGCGTCAGGGCGTTTTTGAGAGCGGAACGTTGCCGACGTTCGCGCTGGCGGAGATTGAGCGGTTGATGTTGACGCAAACGTTCGAGGACGAACCAGATTTCGAGGAAGAGGTGGACGAAAACGGGTTCCCAATCAACGGTGGCGAAAAAGATAAAGTGAGAACGAGAAGCTCCGTATTAAAACGGAACGTTGGGGAGATTGATATATTGCCAAGTTTAATATGGCACGCCGTACACGAGAATGGGAACGCGTTGTTTGTGCATCACAATGCGCACGCGAGAGGGTGGATCGACAACGTTTTGAAGGCGCTGAGCAGAGATAAGCGTTTTTTCGTTCAGGAAGAAACGACGAGAGGGGGCTGTAATCCAAACGTGCAAGGATATTTTCGCTTCAACAATGCGACGGAGGATATTCTAAAAATGCACGTGCAGTGCTCTTTAGGCGGCGCGTGTCCGAGAGCGAATACTCTAGTCGGGGAAGAGAAATCCGCGTTGATGCCGGGCGAGGTGCCCGAGTTCCACAATTGGTTTGGCACGAGACCGGATTTGCACGGGTTCACCTGCGTCGATTCCAAAGCGTCTAAAATATCTACGGTGGAAAGCTTGAAACAACTCGCGGATGAAGGAGACGAGGTTGCAAAAATTATGCTCAAGGAACAGTATCACTGCAGAGTTCGTCACAAGAAAGAGCCGCCGGAAATCGTCTTTGAAACGAAAGTCAGAGAACAGTCTTTCGGTAATGACGTTGCAAAAGATAAATTTAAAGCTGTGCACGTCGTTTTAGGCGTCCCGAGTTCGACTTTGAACACGAAATTGGTCAATTCCGACGCGTTACCGTTGGTGAACGTCTTACTACCGTCGATATTAGGAACGATCGATAAGAGCGGGAAACGAACGAGGTACACGCTGTTGGTTGGATTTGAGCAAGGCGATATTGTTTACGATTCTGCGCCGAAAATGAAGCGTTTGCAAAAACGAATGCAAGTTTTGATAGGAGATTACCCGGTGACGATAAAACTCGTGCGCTTTCACGTGTCTCTGTCGACGACGTACGTTTGGAACGGTCTTTTCGATCGAGCTATTGACGTCGAGAAGTGCGATTATTTCATGACGGTGCACGATGACTCGGAATTTTACCCTTCGCAAGGTCAATATTGGGCGGATATTTTGATAAACTCGTTGCTAAATAACAACTTGGCGAAGAATTTCGGCGTCGCGAGTCCCGAAGACGTGAGAGATGCGAGGAAAATCACGCACGCGTTCGTGCACAAGACGCACCGAGACGTCTTTGGCGCTTTATACCCGGAGCAACTCTCGAACGAAGAGCACGCGATTTGGATTTCGCGCGTATACGGCTATAAGAACACTTTTTTACATCCAGAAGTGCAAGTTTACAACTCTGGACGGTTTTCCGGTCGATCGCTGAAATGCGTAACGAGAGAAGAAATCGTAAATCACGAGGTGTACATGTCTGCAGACTTGGTGAAAACGTGGGCGATGGAAAATTTAGGCGCGTATTCAGAGCATCTTCACAACGACTTGGAAGGTATCGGGGCATCGTCAATTGTTGGCAATGGCTAAAACAAGGATAGCAGTAGATGTAGCAGTAGTTCTAGTAGCAGCGATTTGTAACGGTATGACAGCGTTACTTTAATAGAAACGAAAATAGACCACGTGTTAAATATCGAGTTCGGTTTCGTCCCAATAGGTGTTTGTATTCGATTCTCTTCTCTTCGCGTTGTAACACTCGTGCACGTATTTGAATTCAAACTCGTACGACCTCTTTTCTCGACCTTTTTCGGCAAACGTCGCCAAAGTACCGATAAATACGGTGATGAAACCGAAACCGATGAACACGTACGGGTACCAAAAAGCCACCGAGCCTTTTTGATGGTCAGGGACGTAGTCTCCTAATCCGACTGATGTAATGCTGACGACGGAAAAATACGCAGCCTCTAGATAATTCCAATCCTGGAAAGCCTTGAAGTAAAACATACCGGAAACAACAGCAAGGACAGAAAATAGCAAACAGTGGACTAGCTGAACACCCGTCGAAGTTAAACTCGCTTTGCTTCTGATGACTTCCAACAATAAACGAATTTCTTCCAAGTTCAAAACAGATTCTTGTTCTTCTGTTTCTTCTGCTTCGGTCGACGTATCCTCGCAGTTATTATTAATTCTCAGCCACAGTCTTTGACACGTCTCAACAAACTCTTCTTTGCTTAAAAACACCTCACCTTTGTGCCCTTCGTCTTGTGTGTAAATTTGATTAATTCGGACGTACACTTCCGTCATCGGCCAAAACGCTTCGCCAATGAGATGGTGCACCAACACATCAAAATACTCCTCCAGAGTGCATTTTGACGGTATCGTTATGTCGATCGGCATTTTATGTTTCATCCTGAAAAGCAAGCGCTTGTGTAATAGATTCAAGCTGTCTATAATTGGTTCGGCTATGGTGACTATTGTAATCAGTGATATGGCGAGAACCGGTATAGTCGTGAGAAGCACGACTAGTTTCCCTTCGTTTGTTCTTGGGGCCATGTTGCCGTAACCGATAGTTGTGAACACCGTCATGACAAAGAAGAACGCGCCTTTGAAATTCCACTGTCGAAGTTCCATCAAATTCTTCTTCTCTTCCAAATCTTCGCGGTAATGCATGTATATCTCCTCAATGGGAAAGTAATATTCGTCCTTCACCGAGAAAGCAGTCAGCTTTTCCATGGCCTCTTTCGCTCTCGAGTACTCCGCAAAAGCTTCCTCTCTTCTCTTCTCCTCTTCTCCTCGTTCCAAATACACCAAGGTTTGCGCTAAAATCGCACACAGAGTGAAAAGAATAAAAATCATCACGATGATTTTAGATATCGTCGCGCGTATCGACGTTTTCTTCCGATGCAGGAGTTTTTGCGTTCTTTTTCTGCTCGTATTTTTTTCGCGTTTTTTTCGATTCTCCGCGCGTTCGATCTCTTCTTCTTCTTCTTCTTCTTCTTCTTCTTCTTCTTCTTCGGGGAAGAGCGCGCGCCGCAAGCGCTCGCCCGCTCTTTTCATCATCGAACTTTCTTTCGTCCCCCAGCGCCCTTATTTCAACAACGCGTGCACGAAAGAAAAATAACGAATGCGCGCATGTCTGATTCGTCGTACGCGTGTTGAAAAAAATTTCCAGTCATTTTTTTTTTTCCCAAGCGTGCGTTTTGCGTCAAAAACGTCAGTCACTCTTTTTCTTTTCTTCCCCACCGCGCGCTATTGCACATCCCATCATCATCCATCATCATCATCGTCATCAAACCATCAAATCATGCGCGCAACATCGACGATACCATCGACGACGAGGAACGCGACTGAAGGACGACGATTTCGACGACAACATCAGGAGCGAAGGAGCGCGCGGAAGGTGACTACCGCATCGACGACTTTGTCTTCTTCGGAATCAGATATCGCAAAAACGAGCGCGACCGGGAAAACGACGACTACTCGAAGAGAACATCTCCAGAACTCGCTCTCTTCGACATTCGTCGCCGCGCTCGCGTTTCAGACATCTGGTGCTTTGTTGCCGTTTCCAGCAAATGCGGTGATGGGATCCATCGCCGGCCGTGTGCCAGGCTTTGGAAAAGTTGAAGAAGACGGTTCGATGCTCTACGCGAGACCTGAGGCCAAATCTGGCGGACACGGTATCGGTTGGACCGAGATCACTCCGTATTCGTTGAAACTCAGAGAAGGGTGGGAAGAAGTCGCTGTGAGCATCGCCGATCCAGGGGGAACCGAAATTGATACGAGATTCAAAAACGAGAGCGAAGGCGAGGTGAAGATTATATTGGCGCCGGTGCTTCGTTTCGCAAACGTGGAGGAAGGCGAGAACCCGACGATTGAAGAGTTGGTGCCGATTACAAACTTAATCTTGGGTTTCGCGCCAGAAGTGCTGGGACAACCGGTGAACGAAGAACAAATTAAATCGATGGAGAAAGATACCAGGAATGGATTGACGCATTATAACTACGAAATTTCAAACGAGGCGCACTGGTTGATTTCCGCGACGGTGTGGAAGAAAAGAGTGTACTTGTGCGCGATTAAAGCGAGCGGAAGACAGTGGAGAACCGCGCAGCAAAAATTGAGAGATACCGCATCTTCTTTTACCGTGTTGAAATAATTATATGCTCTTCTTGTATTATCATCATCATTGTTAGTATTATTATTATACGTTCTTTTTGTAATCGCCCATGGTATGCGCCGTCCAACTTATCAACGTCGCGAAGAACCCGTAATCGAACATCTTTAACAAATTTCTGAACGCAATCGCCACGAACCCGATGTCGTACCACACTATCCTCCCAATCGGTCGCAACATTTCTTTTGGCAACTGGTCCGGAGTCACCGCGAACTTTTGGAAAAACGCCAACGCGTCCAACTTGTGCGCTTTATCGTAAAAGTTGCTCGCCACCGGACTCGGGTGTACCGCGCACACGTCGATACCTCTCGATTTCACCTCGCACGCCACGTTGGCGGCAAACGCGGAAATGTACGATTTCGTGGCCCCATACAAGGCAGAAAAAGGCGTCGGTTGGCACGCCGCCGCAGACGACGTAAACACGATGCACCCTTTCAACTTCTTCTCTAACATTCTCTTCACGAACACGTGCGTGATTTGCATCGCGCTCGTGCAGTTGCACTCGTGATTCGTCATCAATAAATCCAACTTTGTCTTGTCAAAAAATCCCGTCAACATGAACCCGGCGTTGTTAAACACCACCTGCACGTCGATATCTTTCGTCTTCTCTTCGATTTCTCTCAAATACGAACCGTCTCGAAGGCCTAAATTCACCCCGATTTTTCTAAACTCTCGTTCCGGATACGCGCGTTGCAACTCCTCGACCGCTTCGTCCAAAATCTTCTCCTTCAGGGAGACTAAAACGACGTTTAAGCCTTGTTCCGCTAACTCTTTGGCTAACGATTTCCCGATGCCAGAGGAAGACCCGGTGACTAACGCCCACGTCGCGCCTTTATATTTCTTCTTCAAGTTTTGCGAAGGCATGAAAGAAACCACAAACTTCGGAATCCAGTAGGAGAGATAGGTGATGGCGCCTAAAAGCGCGAACGCGATGAGCACGAAAACGTGGAAATCTTCCGATTGGATGAATTTTGAGAACAAATCGAATGCGCGCGAGAGCGTTTCACGAAGCGCATCTATTTTCGTCGAAGAAGAAGACGCGTTCGCCGACGATCGAAAGAGAGAAGAAGAAAAGAGCGACGACGACGACGACGACGACGACGCCTTGGAAAAAGATCCCATCTTCTTTTTTCTCTGTTTATGTTTATGTTTATGTGTAAGTGTGTAGAGATTGGATTGGTTTAAAAAAAGAAATTGAACTTTTTAACAAAAACACCATAAAAAGATGACGACGACGGCGACGACGAGTGCGACGAGTGCGCTTTTGCGCGTCGCCACCACCGGTAGGAGTCGTGAAAACAGGAAGAAGATCTTTTCTTCTTCTTCTTTTTCTTCGAGGTACCGTCCTCCTCGTCGTTGTCCTCGACGATTTTTGGGAATCAACAGCACGGCAAATACTAACGGTATCGAGCGAGGAGAAGAAGGAGACGAAGAAGAACAAGGAGAGAAAGAAACGGAAGAGGAGAGGCAAATCGCGCGGATTTTATCTTCTTCTTCGTCTCCTTCTTCTTCTCACATCTCTGCGAGCGAAGAGAAGATGACGAGAGAACGTTTCCGAGGGATAATCGAGGCGCACGTCGCTGACTTTTTTTCGACTGATGATGGTACTCTACTTAATAGTACTACCAATAATAATGATAGTAGTAGTAAAGGGACGATGATAAACGCGATCGATATCGCGGTGTATTTGGTGGAGAAGAAACTGGTTAAATCCGTGGAGGAAGGATTGTTGTTGGTGGCGGAGGAAGACGTGGTGATGGCGAGTTTATTGAGAGTGAAGAACGCGGAGAAGAGGTGGTCGGACGTCATCGCCGCCGACGCTTGGAAGAAAGAGCAAAAGACGAATGGAGGATTGGGAGAACGAAGACGAGAGCAACAACACGTCAAAAATGCCAGGTGCGAAACCGGACAGATTTGTTTTACCGTTCAAGGCGCGAGAGAAATGCTCGAGAAAGGTAAAGGAGGTGGTTCGCAAGCCGCGAAGGTGATTTTGTGTTGCGAGTGCGTGGATTCGAGCTTACTCGAAACCGACGAGGAAAGACGATTTGCCGAGGACGAAGAAAGCGTCGTGGACGTGTTACAAGACGTGGCTGGCGTTATCTTTTTAAAAGATGATAAGTTTGGCGCGGAATTATCGAAGAAAGAGTTTGGGTTGGCGTGCGTGTCCGGTACGAACGATGGTGACGATGGTAACGAAAATGGATTTTCGATTGAAATTGATAAAAAGTCACGCAAGTTTGCAAAGTTTACCACGACGACTTTTAGTAACAGCAACAATAACAACAACAAAAAACAGAGCACGACTATTTTGCACACCGGCGATTACGTCACCATCGACGGTCGAAACGGCGTCGTCTATCGTGGCGCGGTTGAACTCGTTCCGCCAGTCAAATCGGAACGAAACAAGCTCTTCTTCGAATGGCTCGCGCAGAAATCCAAATTCTTAAACGCCATTCGCATATTTGCCGAGTGTGATTCTGCAGATGCCATCGACGAGTACGTGGATGAAAACAATAATCGCGACGGATCGAGTATTGGTGGAGGGGACGCGTCAAACTTTATCGGCGTCGGTTTGGTGAAAGTAGAAAACGTCCTCAAGAAATATCGAGGCGGCGACGCGAGACAAGCTGTGCATATGCTTTTGTGCGCGGAAACGAAAGACGAGAGATGCGAGGCGTTGGCTATGCTTTCGCCTCATTTGCGGTACGATTTTGAGGACATGTTCAAAGCCTCGTTCCAACCCGATCAGAAGAACGAAGAAAATTCGAGGGTTATCGTGCGTTTACTGGACGAACCGTTGCACGCGTTTCTGCCGGATTCGGAAAATCTGAACGATTTAGTGCCGTTATTGGCGGTTGATTCCGGGAAAGACGAACGAGACGTAGTAGAAATAATAGAACAAAACTTATTGGACGAAGTAAATCCCGATTTTGGTTTTCGAGGCTGTCGAGTTGGCGCGCTTTACCCGGAAATCACTAAAGAGCAAGTGCGAGCTATACTCGGCGCCGCGTACGGCGTGAAAGAGTTCTTCACGTTTGCAGCAGAACCACCGATTGTGGACATATGCGTGCCAAATATCGCCTCCGCTGAGGAATTTGAACACCAGTTGAACATAATTCGAAACGTTGCGGACGAGTTTTCATACATGGAGGAGAAAACCAACTCAAAAATCGCCTATCGCGTTGGCGCCATGCTCGAGACGCCGAGATCGTGTTTGATTGCGGGCGATTTGGCAAGAATGGGCGCAGAATTTTTAATCGTCGGGTTAGACGAGCTCACAGAAACGACGTACGGCGTTAGCTTAGAGGATAGTCACAAATTTTTCCCGCGCTACTTGTACGGTGGTGAAGATATGGACATTAACGGCTCCGAATTCGATTTCGATGAAGACGACGACGACGAAGAGAACGACGCAAAAGATATCGCCAGAGAGGAGCAAGAGGAGGAGGAAAACGCAATCATATGGAACTTTAATCCCTTCATCGCTTGGGATGATAAAGGTGTTGGGCGGCTTGTACAATCCGCCATCAACGAGGCGAGAGAAGTAAATCCGAACATCGACGTCGTCGCGTGCGGGCAGATGTGCGGCCACCGCGGCGCTGATTTCATTTACAGAAAATTCCAAGATTTGAGAGTGAACGGCGTCTCGGTAGACCCGAGATTCATCGCCGTAGCGAGACTCCGAGCGTTGCAAGCGATAATAGCGAATACTCATACTACTACTAATAACTCAAGTAGTTGAGAAACATAAGAGGCACGATTTCTATAAGCTTTTAGTTCTAAAGTTGTAGTTAGGTTGTCTATTTATTAATAACGAATGATAACAGCTATTCTCACAAGCCTCGATGAGATATCGTTTAACGGTATCTCTTGAGCGAAAGTCTGTTGTTGTTCTTCCACTGGGCGTGCTTGGACGATCTGTTCTTCGTGTAGTTGTGGCCCTTGCCGTGTAAACCTCTGTGTTTTCTACCCGCCGAAGTCAAGCCTCTCATCGCTCTGCCCTTGTGCACCGGGTTGCAGATCCAGTTGATTCTCGGATCAGATCTAATAGCCTTGTGCATCGGGTCAACCATGATGACTTCGTAGTACTTGTACACGGAATCTTGGTTCAACCAATACGAGTTTAAGACTCTCAACGCGCCGCATCTTCTCGCCGCTCTCTCCTCCGCAACAGACTTCAAGTTTCTCGCAAACTTCAACTTGGTGATACCGCAGTGCACCGGCTTACCGTTGACGATACCCTTGCGAACCGGGCGCTTGCGGCCACCTCTTCTCACGCGCGCTCTGTAAATCACAAAGCCTTGCTTAGCCTTGTACCCCAATCTTCTAGCCTTGTCCGGTCTCGTCGGTCGAGACACGCGGCAGATGGATGGAAGCTGTCTGTATTCCCAAACGCGAATACGTTGCAAAAATCGCAACACGTCGGACTGTTTCTTCTTCCAGAGTTCTTCTACGTATTTGTAAGCCTGTATATCGCGAAAGAAAATGGTTCAAAGAGATAATTAAGGTCAGTTCAAATCCCAAGAATCTTCGCGTCGATGCGTGTGCACGCGAGAGCGCGCGAGTGCAATCTTTTTACGCGCAAATTTTTCCTCGCCCTAAAAAATAAATCTTCCGGGGGGTGCGGAAAATTTCGCCGTGCAAACGCGCGCGCAAACGGACATCGCGCGAAGGTACAATCGCATGAACGCGTCGAAATTCATCTCATGCGATATCATTTGCACCCATCGCGCGAGGGAAAAGAGAGAGAGAGAGATAGGATGTACTTACGCCCATTGTTGAATTGGTTGTGTGTGAGTTTTTTTTTCTGCCGCTTTTCTCCACCAGGTCTTTCAGAGAGCGAGTTTCATATTTAGGGTTACAGGCATTTTGAGGCCTCGAAGCATTTGTTTTCCTCGAGGTGTGACTTGAAACAAAAACGGCGAACCTCACTCGCATTTACACACTCTATCACACGCAACACCAAAAAAGCCGTGCGAAACAGAGGTAAGAAGAGAAACAGAGAGCACGCGTCGTCGTTTACTTCTTTCGTTTTTTTTCTTCTTCTTCCGTGCGTGTGTTCGTGTCGTTCGTGTAGGAAAAAGAGAGATTTCGTTTCGGTTCCCTTCTTTTACTTGAATCGAATCGTTTGTTTTCTTCTTCTTCGTTTTCCGTTGTCGTTGCTTTGTGTTCTCTCTCTCTCTCTCTCTCCTCTCGAGCGCAACGAGTGAACAGCGGTGCAAAAAAGAAAACGATCGCGTTGTTGTCGTTGTCGTTGTTGTTGATGATGATGACGAGCACTTCTTTTAACGCTTGGCTTCCTATTATCAAACTTGGAACCGGAGTAGTTATCGGGCAACATTTTCGAGCGAGATGTGCTGAGAACTTTGCGAACGATTCCGAATCATCAAATAAAGAAAACTCGTGTGGAGAACGAGAAAGAGAGAGAGAAAGAGAGAAGCACGCGAGCGCACACAAACACATTCGCAGCATCGCGCATTATTCGTGTTTCGTTTACTTTTTTGGCAGCTTGTGTACGGAGTTCCGCTGGACGATTGATACCCGTCGTGTGGTCTTCCGAAGGTTTTATTTATGATTGCCTATAGCGAACGTCAGAGGCGGATACTACGGTTGGCTCGGATTTTTTATTCGGTTCCGAATCCACACAACCATCTTCCTCACAATTTTCTATTTCTTTTGCGTTTGTTTATCGAGCGTGTTGGTATCGCGAGATGGAAAGAAGAAGAAGAAGAAGAAGAAGAAGAAGACGTGGAGAGTCGCCGAGCGCGCGCGCAACACATGTATGAACGTTTTCCGTGAAGAAGTCATTTGTCCTTAATAGGCTTAGACTACTAATCGATGCCGAGCAAAACAAAAATCACCATCTTTCGACTGAGAAATTGTGTTTATACATATGCATCTGCGCGCGTGAACGAGAAAATTGGGGTGAATTAACGTCGGCTCCTTTTTCATCGTCTTCTTCGTCTGAACTCTCCTCGTTCTTTCGATACCGGTCGAGCGCGAAATTTTCGTTTCGATTTGAAACTCACCAAAGACATACTTTCTTTACGCAGTAACAGCAACGCGACCGACAGCATTATCAATTTAGACGAGAAGGCTAAAGATATTCGTATTCACTGCTGACTGAAAAATAGAAGGAGAAGGAAAAGGTGAGTGTAGGATTTTTCATGGTAGTCTCTTTCGTTCGTCGTTGTGTTTCGTCTGTGATTTTTTCCTGGACAAAAGCACACTGCTGAATGAACAAGTATTTTGCGGTGCCGTCAGTTCCAGGTAAAGCCGACAGCTTTGGAATGGGTGAGGAGGTGGTAGTCTAAAACTACTATTGCTTTCTCAATCTCCGATGCGACATTCTTTCTGTCGTCGTTGTATGGTTTCCTTTTGTGCGCGCGTGCGTGCGTGCTTGTGTGTTCTAACTGTGATTCGAAAAAACCGAAGCTGACGGCACTTGTTGTCATTGGGGCTTATTCAACCTCTAAGAAGTTATGAGTTATTATTACACGATCGATTTGGTTTTGTATGTATGCGTGTCACATATTTGCACTTGATGAGAAAAAAGTATTGAAAAGTCAGTGACGAGAACTTCCAATAACGTGAGACACGTCTGTGATTTTCGTTATGCCTCAAACTTCCTGAGACTTCTTTCTATACTTTTGATCTTTACGAGCGATATGTACGCGTGAGCGCGCATTTGTTTTCTTTAAACGCTGCTTTGCCTAAGGCATCTTAGAATAAGAATGGGATAGTCTTTTTAACTTCCGCAGCGGAAATCAATCTCGCCGTAAAAAGCGCCGGACGACAAACCGGTTTGTGGTCCATCTCCACGGTTCGCGGGTGGTCGATACTCGCGGATCACTTCAATCTCACGGACTAAATTCTTTGCGTTCAAATTCTTTTCTCTTTCTCGTAACTTACCTCGTCATACTCTCTCATCAATACAGGAAGAATACAGTAAAGAGGAAAAGACAATGTCCGGGTTCACCTTTGGTACCGGCGGCGGCGAGAAGAAGCCCGCCGGAGGTTTCTCTTTCGGGGCTCAACCTGCTGCGACGCCCGCAGCTGGTGGTGGTACTCCTGCGTTTTCTTTTGGCACGGCTGCTGCTACGCCCGCGACAACGACGACGACGACGACGGCGACAACTTCTGCTGCGCCATCGTTCAGTTTTGGAACAAAGCCGGCTTCGACGACGACAACTTCTACCGGAGGTGGTCTCTTTGGTGCAGCGACACCGGCACCCACTGCTACTGCACCCGCAGGGGGCGGTCTTTTCGGCGCTACTCCTGCAGCAGCGCCGGCAGCGGCAGCGACGACGACCGGAGGAGGCGGTCTTTTCGGCGCTACTCCTGCAGCAGCGCCGGCGGCGGCAGCGACGACGACCGGAGGAGGCGGTCTTTTCGGCGCTACTCCTGCAGCAGCGCCGGCGGCGGCAGCGACGACGACCGGAGGAGGCGGTCTTTTCGGCGCTACCCCGGCAGCAGCCCCGGCGGCTACAGCGACTGCGACTACGGGAGGCGGTGGCCTTTTTGGCACTAAACAACCTGCGGCGGCAGCGACCACGACTGCAGGAGGTGGTCTCTTTGGTGCTACCCCGGCAGCAGCAACAACAGCAACAACTGGAGGAGGCGGTCTTTTCGGCGCTAAGCCGGCAGCGGCAACAGCAGCAGCAGCAACAACAACAACAACATCCGGAGGAGGTGGTCTTTTCGGTGCGGCGCCAGCAGCCACACCAACAGCGGCCACGCCTGCTGCGCCATCTTTCAGCTTTGGCGCGGCGAAGCCTGCGACGGAAACCCCGGCGGCTGGAGGAAGTGGACTCTTTGGTGCGGCTAAACCTGCAGCGACAGGAGGGGGTCTTTTTGGGGCCGCAGCAGCACCAGCGTCTACTCCAGCCGCTCCAACGACGACGACAGCAGCAGCAGCAGCAGCAGCAACAACAACATCTTCAGCCTTGGCGCCTCCGCCGGTAAACTTATCGAAACCGACGGACTTGGTCGGTAAATCTGTCGGCGAAACTTTACAATACTGGAACAAAGAACTCGCGCAAAGAACCGCGGATTTTAAGAAGAAAGCACAAATAATAGCAGATTGGGACGAGCAAATCGTCGAACGGCGGAGGGAACTGTTCGAGATGCAAGTGGATTTAGTAAACGCGAAATCTCAACAAGACGTCATGGAACGCCAAATTCGCGTCATCGAACAACACCAAGAAGATACCGAGCGCGCGTTGACGGACATGGAAAACGGCGTCGACCGTTTGTACCAACAATTAGGCGAAACTTTAGACGTCGATCGAGACGTCAGCTCCACGGCTCGTTTATACGGTTTAGCCGAGCAAGTCTCTGGTCAGATTTTACAAATCGGCAACTCCTTGCGAGACGCGAGTAAAACAATTTCTCGTTACCAAGCCATGCAAGAACAGAGAGGTTTACGGAAAGGCGACGGCGACGCCACGCGAAGTTTAGTCTCCGCGCTGAACAATCAACTCAGCGCGTTGAAGCACATCGACAGACAATTAGAAGTCGCGACGAATAGGATCGAGAAAGATCGTTTTAATAAGTAAACTTTCTCACTCACACGTAGCAGCAGAAAGCACGGATGAAAAAACTACTCACCACGTCTCTCTCCTCTCGCATCTCGACGCGTCGCAAAAAATTCGCAAACATTATTTTTCAAAGTCTCGAGAAGAAGAGCCTCTCGTCTGCTCGTGTTTGTGTGTTTTTGCCGTCGTGTGGAAAAAGCGCTTTTTTTTTTCCTTTTTTTTTGTTCTTCTCGCT
>Ga0255765_1003871_pt1 | contig 15497 bp, 7 predicted proteins | sample 041ome_8_FD_179965 | JGI IMG/M metagenome (GOLD analysis project Ga0255765, IMG submission 179965) | Coastal salt marsh microbial communities from the Groves Creek Marsh, Skidaway Island, Georgia - 041407BS metaG (version 2) | ecosystem: Environmental > Aquatic > Marine > Intertidal zone > Salt...
CGGACCGTCCGTGCGACCGACCGGACGCGTTTTCGTACGCGCAAACAGTCTGGCGGATGTGACGCACGCGCGGTCGGTCGGACGCCCGACGGCAAACGGTCCGTCCGCGCGACGGATCGCCACCGTCACTCGCGCGCGCGCGCGCGACGCTCGCGTCCCGCGCCGTCGCGCGCGGCGCACGCGCGACGATGGCGGACGTCCATCGCATCGTGTTCAGGCTCGCGTGCGCGCTGTGGTTCGCGCTCGGATGCGCGCTCGGACGCGCGAGCGCGTCGTTGGGACGGCGCGCGACGACGCGAAAGGATGCGAACGAGACGTCGGCGACGGCGTCGAGGGCGAGACGCGCGGCGAGCGCGCGCTCGGAGACGACGACGGGGACGGCGAGCGCGGCGCCGATGGATTTGGGGGAGAGCGCGAGCGCGGCGGGCGGCGGCGAGGCGGACGGCGAGGCGCGCGACGGCGAGGAAGCCGAGTCGGCGTTCGCGGGGATGGACGACGAGATGGAGGACGCGTTCGTGGACGAGAGCGAGACGCGCGGCGATGGGGACGACGGCGAGGGAGCGAGCGAGGGATTCGGGAGCGCGCCCGCGACGTTCGCGAGTAAGGAGAACGGGACGGCGAAGACGGGCGGGGACGTCGCGGCGGAGACGTCGCGGGGGGACGAGTCCGGATCCGCGGCCGAGGACGAGAGTGACTCCGCGGAGACGAAGGAAAAGATGTACTTTGTCGCCGAACAAGTGTCGGAGGCCACGAGCGCTTTAAACGCCGCGGACGACGAGCGCGCCAAAGCTCGCGCGGAGGCGAATAAGATTGAGTGGGAACGACGCGCCGAGGAGCTGGCGAAGCAGCGCGAGGAGGCGCGGCGACTGAAGCAAGCGGCGAGAAAGGAGAGACGCATGATGGAACGCTCTCAGACGTTTAGGCAAGAGGCTGAAGATCGCGCCAAGGAAGCGGATTCACTGAATGAATATCGCGTCTCGGCGCAGACGGCGCTCAAGTCGGAGGGGTTGTATTTCATAGCGGAAAACGGCGATTTGGCGACGTTATTGCTGCGGTTGGGAACGCACGAGGACGGTAAGAACATCGAAACTTCGTACAAAAAGGCTTTATTGAAGTTTCATCCCGATCGCTCCGCGGCGCGCGGAGGAACGTTAGAGGACAACGCGCGTTGCGAGGAAACCTTCAAACTCCTGCAAGCGTGTCGAAAGGTTTGGGAAAATATGGGCAAACCCAACAAGGCGTTCACTCGCGCGCAGCCGTCGATGACGAGGCAGTGGACTCGCGCGACGAGTTCGAGCACGCAGACATACTCGACGTCTCCACCGAACAATAACGCCGCGTACGAAAGCTACCAAGCTGGCCGACGCTCCGCTGAAGCTGAGGCGCGAGATAATCAGTCCGAAGTGAACGCCGCGTTCGTACAAAAAGCCAAACAGGAAGCCACTGAGGCAGAAAATCGTATGCGTACCGAAGCTGCTCGACGTTGGCGAGAGTTGCAGAGGATGCAGCGCGAAAAGTCTCAGCGAGAGTCGAAAGCAGAAACAACACGCGTCGATTCCCTACAAAAAGCGCGAGAGCGAGAAGAGTTGCGCAAAAAATTGGAGGAGATCAAGCGCACGTCCGCTTCGTTTCCAATGTCAGAAAATGTGTCTCCCGCGAGCGAAAGAACTAATCTCAGCCCAGGTGTGAGCAGAACTTTGTCTGGCACGCGAGTTCACGTGAACGTGAAGCCCACGGTGTCGCCGGGCATCGACGCGTACGACGCCGTGAGCTCCCAGTCGGCGCGAGCGACTTCACCGCGTAGCCCGCAAACGAAAGAGCAGACTCTACACAGGCTGTGAAGTCTATACCAATATTAGTCCGTTGTTATATTATGCATATGTATTGAATAATTTTTGTCTACAGCAACGCTTCAAAGTCCGCACGTGCGGCCTTGATGGAATCAATTTCTTCAGCTTGCTTAGCGATCTTGTCGGCGTTTTCGTTGCGAACCTTCTCCGGAACCTTGGTCTCGTAGCCATCTTCTTGCGTCTTTTTGACGAGCGCTTCTGTCGATTTGGTGAGCAAATCAAGCTTCTTATCGAGCTTGGCAATTTCCGTCGCGGCGTCGACGATTCCCTTCAAGAGAACATAGACCGTCACGGACTCGTTCACGATGCTCACCGCGCAACCCGGCGGCGCAGATTCACCTTGAGCCAGCTGTTTCAACTCACCGACGCCCGCGAGAGAGACCAAACCTTCTGGATCAATCTTCATCGCCGCTTCGCTGTCATCCGTCTTGACACTGTAGAAAACATCCGGTCTCGCTCTGGGAGGAAGGTTGTAGTTGGACTTCAACGATCGGAACGCCTTAACAGAGTCCATTATGATTTGCATCTGCGACTCAGCCGTGGCGTTGGCCCAAGAATCGACCGCGACTGGGTACTCAGCAATCATAATACTCTTCGGTGTGTTCTCATTGCGAGTGCGCGGAAGTCGCTGCCAGAGCTCTTCGGTGACGAAGGGCATGAACGGGTGGAGAAGTCTCAAACCAGCGTCGAGGCAAATCCAAAGCGCATCTCGCAGTTGTTTCTTCGCCATTTCATCCGATCCACTCATAACAGGCTTGATGATCTCGATGTAAACGTCACAGAGTTCGTATTGCCAGAACGCGTACACAGAGTTCGTGGCGGTGTTAAAATCGTACACTTCCATACCCGCGTTTGTCGACGCACATGTTGCATTCAAGCGGCTGAGAACCCACTTGGCCGCGAGCGGAAGACTTTGTACATCGAAAGTAGCGTTGAAATCGGCCGGCGGCACGTATTCGTCACCCAAATTCATCATCGCAAACTTAGTCGCGTTCCAAAGCTTATTACACCAGTGGCGGTACGAAACGACACGGAGAACGTCCAGGTTGATGTCACGACCTTGAGCGGTGTAAGACACGAGCGCGAAGCGCATAGCATCGGTCCCACATTCTGGAATGCCATCGGGGAAGTCAGCCTTTTGACCCGCTTGCGCCTTTTTGCGTTCCTTCTCGTCGAGGTTACCGCCGACGAGAGTCTCGTTGAGGGCGGCCAAGTCGATACCTTCAATGACATGGAGAGGATCGATGACGTTACCGAGAGACTTTGACATTTTACGACCATGCGCGTCACGAACCATGGCGTGCAGGTACACTTGTTTGAACGGCACCTTACCAGTCAATTTCATGCCCATCATTACCATACGAGCGACCCAGAAGAACAAAATGTCGTGTCCAGTTTCGAGGAGGGACGTTGGGTAAAACTCGGCCAAATCCGGTGTCTCGTCGGGCCAGCCAAAGACGGAAAACGGAAACAAACCGGACGAGAACCAAGTGTCGAGCACGTCTTCGTCTTGTTCGAGTGTGAATTCTCGACCCGGGAACTTCTTCTCGGCCGAAACGCGCGCTTCATCGGCGTCACGACCGATGACCCATCGATCCATCTTCTCAGAGCTACCGCCTGGCATCCCACAATCGTCGTCACCTTCGCCGGCGAAACGAACGTAGAAGGCTGGAATACGATGACCCCACCAAAGTTGACGGGAGATGCACCAGTCACGAATGTTCTCCAACCATCTGAACCACGTCGGTTCCATGAAAGTAGGGAGAATTTCAAGTCGCTTGTCGCGAGCGGCATCGCACGCCTCCTTTGCCATGTCTTGGCAATTGACCCACCACTGCGGCTTGAGCATCGGTTCGATGACATCCTTACTACGGCTACAAAGACCCAAACGCATCGGGTTGTTCGCCTTGCCCCGGTAAAGACCAAGCTTGTCGAGCGCCTCCGTGATGGCGACGCGGCACTCAAAGCGCTTCATGCCCTGGAATTGCTCGCCGCCTTGCTCGTTCACCAATCCTTCCTCGGTGAATACGTTGATAAACTCAAGATCGTGACGCTTACCGGTGTTGAAATCGTTCGGATCGTGGGCTGGGGTGATCTTCACGCAACCTGTACCGAATTCCATGTCGACAAGTTCGGCGTCGCAAATGATGGGAATACGACGACCGTTGAACGGGTGAAGAACGAATTTTCCGTGTAAGCTCTTGTAGCGTTCGTCTTCGGGGTGCACCGCAACAGCGGTGTCACCAAGCATGGTCTCAATACGCGTCGTCGCCACGACAACTTCGCCTTGCCCGTCTTCGAACGGGTACGCAAAGGATGTGATGACGCCGAACTCCACCTTTTTGGTGTGCCCCGGCACCGCGAGCATCGTCGGCCCATCGAGCTCGATGTAATCCACCTCGATATCACTGATCGCAGTCTTCAACTGACAACTCCAGTTCACCAATCGATTGTCGCGATAAATCAAACCTTCGTCGAACATGCGCACGAAGGCTTCCTTGACGGCTTTGCTCAACTTTTCATCCATCGTGAACGCCTCTCGAGTCCAGTCCATAGAAGAGCCGATTCGGCGAAGCTGATTGCAGATCTTGCCCCCATACACGTCTTTCCACTCGAACACGCGCTCGAGGAACTTTTCTCGCCCGAGATCGTGCCTCGTGACGCCTTCCTCGCGCTGCAATTTCTTCTCCACCACGGTTTGCGTCGCGATGCCCGCGTGATCCGTCCCCGGAACCCACAGCGCTTCATATCCCTGCATTCGTCGCCACCGCACGATGGTGTCTTGAATAGCGTTCGTCAGCGCGTGTCCAATGTGCAACGCACCCGTGACGTTCGGCGGCGGAATCACGATGACAAACTTTGGCTTATTCGTCCCCATCGTCGGCGTAAACATCCCGCACCGTTCCCACCAGTCGTACCACGCCGCCTCCACCGCCACCGGATTATACGACTTCGCCATCGGCGTCCCCACCAAATCCTTCATCTCCCCCCTCGGCGTTTTCAGCGCGCTCTCCAGCGCTCGCACGTCCTCCTCGCTCGGCCCGCTCGCCTTCTTCTCCCTCTTCGCCTTGCCCTCGCCGCCGCCGCCCGCGTCCCTCTTCGCCTTTTCCTCCGCCGCCTTCGCCGCCTTCGCCGCCGCCTTCGCCCTCTTCGCCTCCTTCTCCGCCAGCTTCGCCGCCTTCTTCGCCGCCTTCTCCGGATCGATCGTCGCCCTCTCCATCAGCGCCGTCGCCGTCGCCGTCGCCGCGTCGTCCATCGCGCCCTCGCGCGCCATCGTCCCGTCGTCCCGCGTCGTCGTCGTCTCGCGTCGAACGCGTCGCCGCGCCGCGTCGCCGATCGACGTCGCGTCCCGCGCGTCGAGCGTCCACGCCTTCGCGCCTCCGACGACCGACGGCGCGTCGCGCGATGCCGCGCGCGCCGCCGAGCCGCCGACGCCGACGCGATCGAGCGATCGATCCGGCGACGCCGCCGGCCCGCGCGCTTTTCCGTGTGCGCAAACAGTCACGCGGTCACGATCTCGAAACGCCCGTCCCATCGAGCGTCGTATTGAAGCGAACCGACCGACCGCGCGCGCTTTTCCGTGTGCGCAAACAGTCACGCGGCCACGATCTCGAAACGCCCGTCCCATCGAGCGTCGTATTGAAGCGAACCGACCGACCGCGCGGCGCGGCGCCGTCGAATCGCCGGCGCCGGACGTCGCGCCGCGATGGACGTCGTCGTCGTCGCCGACGCGCGCGACGCGAGCGCGACGCCGCGTTACGTGCGCGTGTGGGATTTCGTCGCGGCGCGCGCGCGCGAGCTGCGCGCGACGACGCGCGCGATCGAGGGACGACGCGCGCTGGGCGTGGAGACGCTGGCGAGACACGCGCGAAGACGGGCGACGTCGCACGCGCCGCGAGCGACGCGGCGAAGGCCGAATTTGAAACGGCGACGCGCGGCGGCGGCGGGCGAGGACGCGACGACGGAGGGATGTCGACGACGCGCGCGGCGACGAGGGCGTCTGAACGCGGCGAGGACGCGCGCGGGAGGCGGGACGGCGGTGAAGGCGCTGCGCGCGCACGCGTGGCACGCGAAGAGGTGGGGAGGGTGACGCGAGGCGACGCGCGCGAACGCGAGAGACGCCGGTGATGACGAAATCACGCGCCCAGCCAATCCGAGAACGTTTCGGCGTTCGCTGGAGACGAGCGTATAGAGTTACCGCACGGTACATCGACTGAGGCGTTTGGAAGCTCGATTTTTGAAGACGAGGCGAAATGTTGGAGAGATGACTGACGGCGCGCGCGCTCGCAGGTTCGCGATGCGAAAGCCTCGCGGGTGGGGATGGGTCGTCCCCGCCGCGAGACCGGGGCGAGGTCGAGGTTGGCGATTCATCATGCGTTCGATATCGCAAGCCGCGCTCGCCCACGATTCCTCGTACAACGCGTGTTTCGTCGTGAAGGGCGCCCGAACCGACGTGCACAAAGTTTTAGCAAAGACGGCGGCTGAAGAGAAAGCGCTAAACTTGCGCGCGTTCAAGGACGGAGAACGCGCGATTGCGATTCACGTTGTGGATTCAAAACGTCGCGTGATTTGTCCGGCGCTGGTGTACTGTACGCCGAGAGAGGAGACGTTGAGCGTCGCCGAGGCGCACGTTTGGGTGCACCCGAGCGCGAAAGAGTCGGCGTCAGAAGCGTTTCGTGACGCCGTCGCGGTGCGAGTCGCGACAAACACGAAAGCTGACGTAGAAGTGGAAGAAAGTGACGCATTCGCGCGCATCGAAATCATCGGTGCTAAAGCTTTCGAGATTGTGCAGAAACTGGCTCCGGATTTAGATTTTTACTCGAGCGCGCATACTACCCGAGGCATCCGTCGAATCGTTTGTCCAGACGCTCGTGCGGCTGCTTGGGGCGTTCAAACCGATTCGAGTGAAATGCGGGTGCCGACGGAAGTTGCGCCGACGCAAGCCGAGTACGACGAAAGTCGACGCGCATCGCGCGCGGCTGCGCTCGAGCGACCATGGGAGGAAACGGCCGCCGTCGGTGTCAAATCATACTCGGCGACGCTCATCAATCGAGGTGTGACAGCGATAGAAGGGTACACTCTGATCGTTTCTTCGTCTTGGATGCTTCCCGTTTGGCACGGCGTGTGCCAAACCGGCGCACGTCCGGTGGGAATCACTGAATGGTCGTGGTGTGCGCAACGTTTTGCGCGCGCCCTATTCCCGGACGATTACCTCGACACCCAAGCTGGAGCGGACAAGCGTCTGGAGATTTTCGACGATATTCTCGACGACATTCGAGCGAAACCAAAAAGCAAGGTTTCTCAGTGCGATTTAGCGCTCGTGCGACACGCCGAGCCGTTCGTAAAGGTGAGAAATGTGCTTCGAGTGCGCGATGAGAAGTTGGAACGCGATTCGCATCCGCGCGACGCGATGGTTCGCGTCGCCCTGCGATGTCCGTGGTCTGGTCAACCGACGCTCGGTGCGGAGATCTTCTTCCCCAACGAAGCACAACGCGACGCTTGGTGTGTCAAAAAGACGGACGACACGACGCGCCGTCGTGATCGGACGGTGTCGGGTCTGTTCTCGCAATGGTCGAAGAAGGACAAAGCGCTTCGCTCGGAGCATCGAAGCGACGTGAACCTCGGCGACGTCTTCGGCGACACCATCGGGCATATTACTTCTGTATCCGCACCAGCGGCATCTGTCGGTCTAGCGTCCGGTTTGATTCAGGCCAACGCAGTGAAAATGCTCACTGAAAACTTTAGTCGCGGCAAAACGAAAGTGTTCGTCATGCTTAGACATCCAGGGAAATTGGCGGTCCCCGCCGAGGCAAATATTGTCGTCAAGGCGACGCCGTTCGACGAGCCTTGGTTTTGAGATTAGCAAACGTAGTCAAATTTATGTATCATTTGTGTATCATACAATTGTGTTGTGTTTATTAATGCCCGCCCTTATTAATGCCCGCCCTGCTTTATCTTCTCCACGCACTCCTCCTTCGTGATGTTTGGATTTTCTAGCGCCCACTCCACGGATTTATCGATCCACTTTTTCAACTCTGGACCTCCTTTCGTCATGTTCAACGCCGCCATGACGTCTTGTCCGGTGACTGGTGGCTTAGTCTCCCAACACTCGTTCAATTCGAGCGATGCAACTCGCTGCTCGACCGCCTCAAATTTACTTACGGCGGCTTTCACGCCCGCGGCGACGCGCTCGCGCACATCCGCAGGCGCGGCGTCCGGTTCGAACGCGTATTCGCCTGCCCAAGTCGGGACCTCGGCATCGCTCATGCCGGGCACGACGGCGCATAAAGCTTCTAAGAGCACGGCAAGACGCCACGTCTCACCCATCTTTCGCAGCGCTAAGCCGCCCTCAAGCCGAGTAAAGTCTTTGTTCGTCAACAAGGTTTTTGCGAGAGCCATCGATTCATGCACGTGCACCGTCGTTTCCGCATCTTTCGAGCGGAGCTTGAGTGCGTTACTGATGATGTCGCCCACCGCGGGAACCTTCTTTCCTTTCTTTCCGTCCGACTGCAATTCGCGGTACGGCAACAACCACGAGGCGAGATACAACCACACCCGCTTCTCTTCGTCCATCCAAGCGTCGGTTGATGCGATTTCTTCGAGCGCGCCTTCGACGCATCTCGTGGAGTATTGTGACAAGCGGTCCGCCGCGTCCGTGACGGCATCCACAACGCTTTGCGTGGGAACCTGTAAGACGATCGGGGAAATCTTGAACGCCGCCATGAGCGCCACCGCGTCCGCGGGAGAGCGTCCTTTGAGCATCCCCAAGACTTCCTTTCCAAAACGCTCTCGACTCACTTTATGCTTCAATGCGTGTTGCACGTCCGGATCACTCGCGCTCGCCCCGATCTCTTCGTCCACATCGAAACCGAATCGCGCGGCGAAGCGAACGGCGCGCAAAATCCGCAACGGATCGTCCAAAAACGTCGTTCGCGGCGGGAGCGGCGTGCGCACGACGCCGCGACTCAAATCCTCAATCCCGCGCTCGGTGAAATCCTCCACTTTTTTCTCGTTAATGTTGTAAAACAAGGCGTTGATGGTCAAATCCCGCCTGAACGCGTCGTCCTTGGCCGTGCCGAACTGCATCTCCGGAATCCTACTGTCCTCGGAATAGTTTTCCGAGCGCAAGTTTACTAAATCCAACCACACGTCTCGCACGCGCATCGTCGCCGTCTCCAAGTGCTTACTCTGCTCAGGATTGCTCTGAATCACTCCGATCCCCTTCGTCTCCATCCCCTGCGCCTCCAAGTACGCGTTCACCTTCTCCGCGAACTCTTTCCCCAACATCGTATCCAGCGCCACGTCGATGTCGTCGCTCTCGCGTCCGACGAGCTTATCCCGAACCCACCCCCCCGCCACGCGAAGCGTCACGTCCAGCTTAAAGTGTTCCACCACCGCCAACAGCGTGTCGAACACCTCCCTCTCCTTCGCCGTGCACCGCACCTCGCCGATCGTCGCCCCCTCGAGTCCTCCGCCGCGCCTCGCGTCCACCCGTCCCGCGAAAAATCGCATCCCTCCGCCTCGCCCGACCCTCGCGCGCCGCGCCCGCGCCGCCGCCGTCTCCGCCGCGCTCTCGAAATCCGCCCGCGCGCGCGCCGTCCCCGCCCTACGCGTCCCGTCGCCCGCGACGCCGTCGCGTCCGTCGCGCCGTCCCGCCGCGGTCGTCTCGCGTCCCCCCCCGCCCGCGCGCGCCAGCGCGCGCCGCAGCGCGCGCCCTCGCGCGATCGTCCTCGTCGCGCCCGTCCCGCGATCGCTCGCCGTCGATCGCGCGCGCATCCACGACGCGCGCCGTGTGCCGTCGCCGGCGCCGACGACGGACGCGAATTGGCGCGCGTGTCCACGCAACGATTGATTGATGGTATTCGTGTGGGGTGTTGTACGGTATGTATTGTCGTATACTACGCGTGACGAGTGCCGTGTGCACTGTTTACCCACACAACGCATCGACCGAAACCACCCTCGCACTGTTTACCCACGCGCATCACCGCGTTCCGAACGTCACCCGCGCGTCGTCGATCGTCTCGATCGCGCGAACCTCGACCGCGGGTCGACGACCGACCGCGCGATCGATTCGATCGAAGCGTCGGTCGACGCGCGCGCGCACCCCCCCTGCGCGCGCACTGGATAGATCGATCGACGCACCGCGACGCGACTCGGCGCGCCGCTCGAACGCGCGCGCGAGCGATCGGCGACGAACGCGCGAACTCTTTCGACCGCGCGCGTCGCGACTTCGACGCGATGCGCGACGCGATCACGGTCGGGACGATCAATCACCGCGTCGTCGACGCGGAGTACGCGGTGCGAGGGCCGATCGTCGCGCGGGCGCAGCAGCTCGAGCGGGCGCTGCGGGACGGGGAGAAACTGCCGTTCGATAAGGTGGTGTACTGCAACATCGGGAATCCGCACTCGCTCGGGCAGCGGCCGATCTCGTTCTTCAGGCAGGTGCTCGCGGCGATCGACTGCGAGGCGGTGGCGGGGGCGTTCGCGGCGGACGTCCTCGAACGCGCGGAGGAGTGTAAGCGGAAGATTAAGGGCGGGACGGGAGCGTACTCGGAGAGTAAGGGCGTGGAATCTTTGCGAGAGCGCGTGGTGAGAGGGATCACGAAGAGGGATGGGATTCCGGCGAACATCGACGACGTGTATCTCATCGACGGGGCCTCGGCGGGGTGCCATTATTTGATGAACGTCTTGATTCGAGGGGAACAGGACGCCATCATGTGCCCGATCCCGCAGTATCCGCTGTACTCGGCGGCGTTAACGCTGTATGGCGGTACGCTGACGCCGTACTACCTGGACGAAGAGACTGGGTGGTCGATGGACGTCGAACACGTCAAGAGTCAGTTGAACGCGGCGCGAGCGCAAGGGAAAAACGTTCGCGCGCTCGTCGTCATCAACCCGGGTAACCCTACGGGTAACGTGTTGAGCGATGACAACTTGCTCGATATCGCCAAGTTCTGCGCCGATGAAGGACTTCTCATCATCTCCGACGAAGTGTACCAAGAAAACATCTACGCCGATGGCAAAAAGTTCAAGAGCATGCGCAAAGTCGTGCTCGAGGCGGGCTTGGAAAAGCGGGTCGCCTTGGCGAGCTTCCAGAGTATCAGCAAAGGGTACTACGGTGAATGCGGTCGTCGCGGTGGTTTCATGGAACTCATCGGTGCGTGGGATCAAGGCGTGCTGGATGCGATTCTGAAGCTCGCGTCCATCGCTCTCTGCCCCAACTTGGCGGGCCAAATCGTGACCTCGATGGTCATGGACCCGCCGGTGGAAGGCGACCCTTCGTACAAGCAGTTTGCGCAAGAACGCGATGACATTCTCGCATCTCTGAAGAGACGTTCCATCACACTCAGCAACGCGTTGAACTCGTTGGAGGGTGTGACTTGCCAACCAGCGGATGGCGCGATGTACTGCTTTCCGAACCTGGTGTTCCCGCAAAAGTTCCTTGACGAATGCGCCGCCGCGAACAAGGTTGCCGATGCAGAGTACTGCACCCGCTTACTGTTGGCGACCGGTATCGTCACCGTTCCGGGGTCTGGGTTCGGGCAAAAGCCGGGCACGTGGCACTTCCGGACCACTTTCCTTCCGAGCGAGGAAGATATCGCTGGCGTCGCCGTCAAGCTCACCAACTTCCACGGCGAATTCATGTCTCAGTACAAGTAAGCATTGAGGGATGAAGAACGAACTGATTAAGAGAGCGGAACACTTTAGAGAACTTTAGATCCACCTCTGATGTCGATCGAATTGACGAGGAAAGGATTTGTGCTGCTAACTGTGCGATTATTTTTAAAATCACATTACACGAGTTGCTTATTCCTCTAAAGGCGAAGCGCGCGATTCACGCTCTGCTCGTACGCGTCATATTCGCTATTTTCGCTATTGTCGAGACTCTGTGGATCACGTTTCTTAGCGTGCGCGAAGCCAGCATCGCGCATGCCTACGATTTCTCGATCCACGTTGAGGAGTTGTCTATGAAGCTCTGCAAGTTTCAGACGCACTTCTCGAGCGCCAGTCGGTGCTGGCACTTTGGTTCGTCCCGGACTGTCGGTATCCATCGGATCGTCGAAAGCCGGGCGCTCTGCAGGCGGCGCTCTCTCTCGTTTGTCATCATCATCGTTGCTTTTCTCAGTATCGTCGTCGTTCGCTTGCTCGGCCACGCGTGCGGTGTTGATTGCGCCGATGTCTTCAATACATTGGTTGAACACGCTTTCCGACGTGGTGGTCGAACCGGGTGGCGTGCCTGGGAGAAGCGTGGTTAATCGAGCTTCATACTGAGTGTATGGAACCCAAAATCCTCCGCGTTCGAGTACGAAAGCATTCTCACGGAATCGTCCACCGGCACCGTCTCGTCGAACGAGCCCTTCACAAGATTTCAATTGACGCTCGATGTCCCACGCGAAGGCTTCAAACTTTTCCGGATCTTTAAGCATCAACAAATCCGAGTCATCGATTGGCACGCCAGAAACACTTCGAATAACGCACGCCGATGGAGGACCGGCGTACGTAATCGATAAACCTTGTGCCGTTTCAAACGTGACTGGATTGACGCGAGCCAAAGTGGAAAATTTCGCTGGTTGATGCTTCGTGCAGAACGGCGTACCTTCCAGATTACGTCCGGGACACCGCCACGCCTTACCATCGTTATGCGTGCATCTCATCGAAGATTCAGCTGGTTGCACATTCGCTTGCTGCGCGGCTTGAGTCTCTCGAAATACCATGGCAGCCATCTCGCCATTTGTTTTCACTCCGCTCGGCACTCCAAAGGGCGGGATGATGACCAAGTCTGCGTCTAGTCCGTAGCAGCGCACCTTCACCGTGACTGCAACAGAGTGTCTGATGACGTGCATCTCCGTCTCGCGCGCCGGCGGCTTGGCGGTTTCGCATGGCGTCGGCGAATGCGGCGTCGGCGAGCGCAGCACTGCCGCCGCGCCGGGCTCCTTCGGTTCCTTTTTCACCGATCGCGGTAATTCCGCATTTGCTCTCACCGGGCTCTGTAATCTCTCATCTTTTATCGTTTTTGCCTTCTTCGCCGGCGCCGTCGCGGGGCTTATCGGTTGCGAACGATCCCTTGGCGGCGCTCGCTTGGACGAAAGAGGCATCTCTGTGTGTACCATTCCGCTCGCATAAAACACCTCGTTCGACTTCGGCAATTCTTCCAACGGTGGCAGTCCGTTCTCAAGCCAGCACGTTTCGATCCATTTCTGTAATTCTTTATCAAATTCCAGCGCATGTTCGTACGTCACCTCGCTCTCGCCATCGTTTACCAAATTTCTCACGCCCGTCGTCGCGCGCGCTCGCAACGCTTCCAATCCCCGATGCACTTGCGCGTACGTATCGTACGCCCCGTCCTCCTTCTTCATCACCTCATCCCTCATCTTTCGGCACTCCCCGGTCCACGGTTCCCACGCTCCCTTCCTCGCCCAGTTCCCCAGCGCCGTGAGGCATCGCTTCGCCGCGTTTCGATTCACTCGCGCCACTCTAAACGACCACGTCCCATCGTCCAACGGCGTCCCCGTCAGGCCTTGTTTCAACCACGCCTCGTTAAACGTTCGCATCACCTCCGCCAGCTCCTTTTCCCGCAGTCGATTCCCCGGTTCGTGCGTCGCGGTCGTCCAGCACCGTTTCACCGCGAGCAGCGCGTCCCGCGCGGGCAGCTTTTGCGCGCGCGTCGCCTTCTCCTTCGCGCTCTCGAGGGATAAGTCCGTGCCGCGCGCGTTCGGGACATCGCGCGCGATCGCTTCGACCGCGTTCGCGAGCGCGTCGCGCACGGCGTCGCCGTCGGCGCCCATGAAGCGCGTCGCCGTCTGTCGCGATTCGACTCGGCTCGATTCGAATCCAGCGAACGATCGGCACAGCGCGCCCGGCGGCGATGACGCGCGCGGCGAACGCGCGCGACGCGGTCGACGGCGACGACGCGCGCGCGCGCGCGGCGAGCGACGCGCGCGCGCGCGAGCGCGAGCGCGACGGCGTCGTGGGACGGAAACGCGACGCGTCGGGACAGGCGTCGCGCGCGCGCTCGCGCGCGGCGACGACGGCGACGACGACGGCGTTGGAACCGTTCAGACATCGCGTGGACGCCGATCCGTCGTTCGTGGAGACGACGCTTCGAACGCTTCGAACGGCGACGACGGAGCTGTTGAACCTGAGCAGCGAAGGGTTGTCGTACGAGGAGCTGTACGGTAAGGCGTACGCGTTGGTGCTTCGGAAACAGGGTGATGCGCTGTATAACACCATAAGCGACGCGGTAACAGATCATTTGTGCTTGCACGTGGCGAGTAAGATCGCGGACGTGGTGGGGGATGTTGAATTTTTGAAGGATTTGGAGACGCGATTTGCGCGGCACAGAAAGAGCGCGCAAATGCTGACCGACGTCTTCATCTATCTCGATCGCGTGCACTTGAAGCGGAGCGGGAACGCGAACTTAGAACCCGTGGGGGATCTCGTAATAACGCTTTGGAGGGAGTGTGTGGTAAATAATCCACGCATTAGACGACGGATGCACTCGTGCATGTTAGATTTGATCCGCCGCGAGCGCGACGGCGAGAGCGTGGATAGGGACGCGTTGCAAAAGGTGACGTCCATGTTACTCACTTTGCACGAATCTGTTTACGTAGATGAGTTCGAAGTGAAAATGCTCGATGAGACAAGATCTTACTACAAGGCGGTGGCGCAGAAACGAATCGATATCGACGACTGCCCGACGTTCTTGAGGATGGCGGAGGCGAGACTGGCGCAAGAGAAGGACCGAAGTGAAGCTTACATGGCTCCTCGAACAACAAGCCTTTTACTTGAGCAAGCGCGCAACCAGTTATTGAAGGAAATGTCACAATCACTATTGCATAACGCTACGAGTGGCATGGTGCACATGCTTCGAGCGAACCAGATCGAAAACTTGCGTCGCATGTACTCGCTGTTTTCGACGATGGACGACCTCGAGGGTATTCCAGACGTGATGTTCAATCATCTTAAGGAAATCGGCAAGTCGATCGTGAATGATTTAGAAAATGAAAAGAATCCGGCACAGTTTGTCGAAGAGCTTTTCAAATTCAAGGAGAAGTATGACACAATCTTGATCGAGGCGTTTGCAAATAATCGCCTCATCGAGTCGCAGTGCAATCAGGCGTATCAACTCGTCGCAAACTTGAATCCTAGATCACCCGAGTATTTGTCGCTTTATTTGGATCACATGTTGAGGAAATCGTCAAAAGACGCGAGTCAGAGCGAACTGGAGATCATCCTGAACCGATCGATGGGGCTCTTCCACCTATTTCACGAGAAGGATGTGTTTGAGAATTATTATCGCCAACACTTGTCGAAGAGGTTGCTAAACAAGCGCTCCGCAAGCGACGATAACGAGCTCGCGTTCATCGGTAAACTCAAGGACGATTGTGGATTTACATTCACGAGTAGAATGGAGGGCATGTTCAACGACATGCTCACTTCGGGTGACTTGACGAGGGAGTTTGAAGGTGTTTACTCAAGAGGCTCGGGATCGATGGAAGTAAATGTCTCGGTGTTGACCACCGGAGCCTGGCCCTTGAAGGTGCATAAAACTCCGATCAACTTACCCCATGAATGCGAGAGGACGTGCAAGGTTTTTGAAAATTTCTACCTCTCGCGTCACGCCGGTCGAAAGCTCACTTGGCAGGC
>Ga0255765_1003877_pt1 | contig 15486 bp, 10 predicted proteins | sample 041ome_8_FD_179965 | JGI IMG/M metagenome (GOLD analysis project Ga0255765, IMG submission 179965) | Coastal salt marsh microbial communities from the Groves Creek Marsh, Skidaway Island, Georgia - 041407BS metaG (version 2) | ecosystem: Environmental > Aquatic > Marine > Intertidal zone > Salt...
AAAAAAGTTGAAGCCACCTCTTTTGTAACGAGCTACCTCGAGGCTTGGAACGAGCGTGATGCCGGGTCCGTCACTGAGCATCTTTGCCCCAACGGGCACTATATTGATGAGGTGTTTCAGCAGCAGATCAGTAGAGAGGCTCTGTTTGAAGAACTGGTCGACTATTTTCAAAGCGACCATTTTTTCTATGAGGTCACAGGCGATATCCTGACCAACGGCAAAACCATCGCCTTTCAGTACTGTGCTAAGCCTATGGCGCCTGATAGTCAGACGACAATTTGGCACGGTGCCGAGTTCATTACGCTGCGTGGGAACTCAGCGTTGGAGATTCGTGACTACTATCAGGCGCGCATTAGCCTGCCACGCAGCCAGCGCGGTGACGACGCAGCCAGATATGTGAAGTCTGGTTTGCGCGAGGATGCGATGGCGCAACTGCTTGAGGCGCTGGAGTGCCTCATGGTGGAGAGACAGCTCTATTTAGACCCGGAGTTATCTCTGCCTAAGCTGGCCGATTACCTGGGCACGACTGTGAACCATGTCTCTCAGACGATTAACGCCGGTTTGCAAACAACCTTCTTTGATTACATCAACCAGAAGCGGGTGGAGGCGGCGATCAAGCTGATGCAGTCAGATACCAGTTCCCGGGAAGCGATTCTCGATATTGCATTAGAGGTTGGCTTCAACTCGACCTCAACTTTTTACAACGCTTTTCGCAAGGTCACTGGGCAGACGCCCGGCGCTTACCGTAAGCGGATGTTGTCAAAAGCCTGAGAGGCTTAGAGCGCTCTGAGATACCAGGCATAATCTAGATCTGGGACCTCGGCGTGATAGGCATTGCTCTCGCCTTGTCGGATGGCGGTATAGATTCGCGCGAATTCTTCACCGAAATACTCTTGTAAAGTGTCGCTGCCGGCAAACAATTCAATTGCTTTATCAACACGTGCGGGCAGTGTCGTCTCGTCTTCCGACAAGTCAGCATCCCGCGGCACCGGCTCTCCGGGGTCAATAGTGGTTTGTAGTCCATGGTGAATACCTGCCAGGACTGCCGCCAGCACCAAATAGGGGTTGGCCTCTGCACCTGCTACCCGGTGCTCAATCCGTCGGTTATGCTCGGTCGATCGCGGGATGCGCAGTGCAACCTCGCGATGATCGTACCCCCAGCTTTTCCCCGAAGGTGCCAGTGCGCCTGCTTTAAACCGCCGATAGGAGTTGGCGTGAGGTGCAAAGCAGAGCATGGATTCGTCCAGTAGCTGACCCAGCCCGCCAACCGCATGGCGGAGGCGTGGCATCAGGCGTGGTGGTTCCACCGGGTCGGGATCCGCAAAGACGTTACTGCCTTCTTTATCGTAGACACTGGCATGAATATGCATGCCGCTGCCGGCCAACTCACCAAAAGGCTTCGCCATGAACGTAGCGCCGTAACCATGTTTTCTGGCTACGCCCTTTACGATGCGCCTGAGTAGGAGCGCATGGGTGCCAGCCACCACGGCGTCGGCCTGATGCAGCGTGTTGATTTCCCATTGCCCTGGTGAGAACTCGCCGTGCAGTGTGGTCAGCGGCACGCCCTGAAGCTCGCTGGCAATTCTGACGTCGTTCAGAAAAGCATCGCAGTCGAACAGATCATCGGCCATGCAATACTGGATACCTTGCTGCTCGAGATTTGTGCCGGGGATGTTGCCTTTAAGAGGCATCGGCCGGCGATCGTCAGTATTGGCAAGAAGATAGAACTCCAATTCTGTTGCGACCGTCGCTGAGAGGCCGTCTGCGCGATACCGGGCGAGAACGTTTTCCAATGGTTGTCGGGGGTCTACCCAGTCCAATACGCCGTTGTCTTGGGTGTAAGCCACCATGACTTGAGCGACTGGGGAGTCATACCAGGGTGCCGGCGCCAGCGTTCCCGATACGGGCAGGATGATTTGGTCGGGGTCACCACCGAGCTCTGAAAGGGGGATTTCGTCGTACCAGTCTCCTCTTGCGCCTAACAGGGGTGCAGAGCGAGGCGTCAGAAAGGTGCCGTCAAAGAGTCTTGAGAACTCCGAGCGATGAATACGTTTTGCGCGCAAAATACCCGAGATATCGGGCATCAGCAGCTCCAACACCTGCGTGTCAGGGTACGTTTTTAAGAACTGCTCTAATTCTGCCGCGTCGGCATAGTTCATGTTCTATCTCTCTTATCACCTACAGCGTCAAGCTTAGAGCGGCATTCGCGTTTGTCTACCAGTCGTATAGGCCGCCATTCGATGGAGTATTAACTTCGATACACTTCCACCTGCTGATAAGACAAACGACGCGGTGGGCGCCCGCAATCCACCGCTTTTCGCCCTTGGAGAGAGCCCCATGTTTGGACTGCGCGCGATAAAAGACTCTTCTGAGCACACCGGATCCTACTACGCGGCATCGCGCAAGCCCGCGGTCGATTATCCAACACTGACTGACGCAATTAAGTGTGATGTTGTGGTAGTTGGCGGGGGCTTTTCTGGCGTGAACACGGCGGTTGAGCTTGCTGAGCGCGGTTATGAAGTGGTGCTGATCGAGGCTAATCGCATCGGGTGGGGCGCGAGCGGGCGCAATGGCGGACAGATTATTGGTGGCATTGGCCACACCCCAGAACGATTCAAGAAATCTATTGGTGAGGAGGGCATCAATACGATTTATCAAATGGGTATCGAGGCCCGCGATATTATTAAAGAGCGCGTTGAAACCTACGGTATCGATTGTGATCTGAAGTGGGGTTATTGCGATGTGGCGTTAAAGCCGCGGCATATGAAAGATTTTGCTGAGTGGCGTGACTGGGAGAAAACCATTGGTAATCCCCACCCTTACACGCTATTGGACGCGAGCGAGCTGAAAGAATTCGTGAACTCTGATCGGTATCTCGGTGGTCTTCACAATACGGCCAACGGCCACATTCACCCTCTTAACCTCTGCATTGGCGAGGCTGCCGCGGCAGTCAGTAGAGGCGCACGTATTTTTGAACAAACCCGGGCGCTGGAGATCGTGCCTGGAGACAGGCCCGTCGTGAGGACCGAGCAAGGCCGCGTGACTGCCAAGCATGTTGTGCTTGCGGGCAACGCGTATATGGGAAAGTTGATCCCAAAGCTCAGCACTCGGGTGTTGCCTTCAGCCAGCTCGGTGATTGCCACCGAGCCATTGTCGGAGTCGCTGGCTCAAAAGCTACTGCCGGGTGACGTTGCTGTGTGTGATCCGCGAACGGCTCTGGACTACTTCAGGCTGTCTGGCGATCGCCGCATGTTGTTTGGTGGGCTGTCTAATTACACCGGTATGGAACCTAAAAATCTGGTCTCGGTGATGCGCAAGAAAATGCGCAATGTGTTCCCGGATCTCGCGGATATCAGAGTGGATTACGCTTGGAGTGGTTGGATTGGCATTGGCATCAACCGTATGCCGCAGCTTGGCGAATTGGCACCGAACATTCGCTACATCCAGGCTTATTCAGGCCATGGTGTGGCGCCTACCCACATCATGGCCAAGATTACCGCTGAGAGTATTGCTGGCGAATCCGACCGGTTCAACGTGATGGCGGCCATTCCCCACATGCCCTTCCCGGGAGGGCGAGTGTTCGGCAGGCCATTGCTTGCCGCGGGCATGGCGTATTACAAACTGCTGGATCTTCGGTAACGGTTATCTTTTACGCCGCCTCGTCTGGCACCATCATGGCGTAGACCTTACGGACTTTTTCAATCACCTCGGCAGTGCCTTTCCAGCCTTTGGGGAAGACCCAGCTATCGCCTGCTCTGACCTCAGAGACAACGCCATTCTCTGAAGTGAAGCGCCAATGCCCTTCCAGCAGGTAGCAGAATTCTGTGAGTTCGAGATCAAGCTCCAAAGTGCCGGGCTCGCACTCCCACGTGCCGGTGTATAGCTGACCCTTGGCTAGCTCGCCCTCAAAAAAACCGGCATTGGTTTGCAGGGGCAGTGCGCCCACTGGTTCCCCAAACGATTCGCATTCTTCGAGACCTGTCAGCGCTGCGGGCTGTTTTTGAATACTGATTTCCGTCATGACTTGCTCTCCGCCTGATGTATTGTCACCTCACAGGTTGCTTTGGAGCAGACGCCACCCGTGATCATTTAGGGTTCCCATTGTATGTGACGCAATGGTTGCTGCGCTTCCCAGCCCATATGCTCGCAGTCACGCACTTCCGCAATCAAGTACTCTATGTGAGTCGGCAATGTGTAATGAGTAGTCAATGACGGGTGATGCGGTTGCGAGCGAAGCGCTCCTTCACGATGCGAATCGGGGCATCTGGATGATCGCCGTTGATGCAATGTCGGATTACCGCCCATGACGGTATTTGCCGCTACCACCGCTTTTTTCGTTTTCATCTTCGTCGTGATTGGCAACTATGCGGGCCGTCGCGTGAAGACGCTCGAGGACTACTACGTCGCAGGGCGGCGCGCGCCGACGTTTCTCATTATCGGGACGCTTGTTGCGAGCAATATGAGTACAACCGTCTTCATGGGGGAGGCCGGTTTCACTTACGCGGGCCAACTGGGCCCTTACCTGTTGCTCCCTGGGCTCCCGGTAACGGGTTATGTCTTTGGTGCACTATTTTTTGGCACCTATCTGAGGCGCAGCAGGGCGACCACCGTAGCCGCTTTTTTTGGAGCGCGTTTCGCCTCTCCCGAGGTCCAACGGATCGCCGGATGGACGGTGATACTGGGCCTGGGAGGGTACCTGCTGGTGGTAACACAGGGTGCGGCACTGCTGCTCTCTGATCTGACCGGTGTCAGCTACACCGAGGGTGTGTTGATTGCGTGGTTGAGTTATTCCACGTTCACGCTATATGCCGGCTCCAAGGGCGTGGTGATCACCGACACGCTGATGTTCCTCTTGTTTACTGCTGCCTCTTTCTTCGTTGTGGTGCACTTAGTTGAGAGCTTTGGTGGTATCTCGCAGACGATCCAAGATCTCACGCGGCAGGATGTAAAGCCTGGCTTAACGAGCTGGCACGGCATCATCGGCGATGGGACTCCTTGGCCGACCGCGTTGGACTTCTTAATTTGGTTTGTCTTGATTGATCTGTCTTGGAGCCTCGTTTACGCCGTGAGCCCCTGGCAATCCAGCCGACACCTCATGGCCAAAAGCGAACACGTCGTACTGCGCGCGTCAATTTATACCGTGCTGGTAGTCATCTTTTTGCAAATTGCCATTTACGGCGCCGGCGGTTTCGTAAACCTGGCAAACCCGAACATCGAGAATGAAGAGACGGTCTTGATTTGGGCCGCTATGAATCTGGTGCCCAGCTACCTGGGTGCCATATTGGTCGCGGGTATCGTCTGCGCTGCGCTGTCGTCAGCATCAACTTTTTTGTCACTGGTTGGTTTTAGTGTCAGCAAAGATTTAGGTATCCAGAACACCGCTGAAAGCTTGGGGCGGACGCGCACAGCGATGGCGCTGATCAGCCTTATACTGCTCGGCCTGAGCCTTTTCCTGCCGCACAACCTGTTCTGGATCACGTTATTCATCGGGACAGTTTTTGCCTCCAGTTGGGGTCCAGTTGGATTGATGAGCATCTGGAGTCGATCGATCACTGCGCGCGGCGCGCGCTGGGGCATGCTGGCTGGACTGCTGGCGAACATCGTACCGGCAGCGCTCGACTATATTGGGCTAATCGATTTGCCCAGTTATATGGAGCCGGTTCTGCTGGGTATTGTGGCCTCCCTCCTTTTTGCGCGATTGGGTTCTAGGGGCGATGTCGTCTCAGAGGCTGAGCGCAACTATCGAACGCAACTTCACCAAACGCCTCCGGTCGATATCGATCGGCGGGCGACACGTATCACGTTGCTGGCGCCTATGTTGTTGATTGCTTACGGATGTGTGATGCCATTTTTGCTACTGCACTTTTATGTGGAGCCTTATCAGCTTGGCGCAGGCATTATCGAGTTGGGTGAGAGCATTGATTGGCGTCATGCAGAGCCTTGGTTCGTCATCGGCCCATTACTCATCCATGTGCCCCTCGGGGTGATCGCATGGCGGGTGATTCGACGTCGGTACTCACCGAGTGCGTCTATCGCGCCCGCCAGTCACGCTTGAGCGCTCTGGCTGTTCCACCCTCACGCATCTTTCAATATGCGCCGCGCGGCGTTATGCCCAGGTGCGCCGGTCACGCCGCCACCGGGGTGCGCACCTGAACCGCACAGATAGAGGCCTTTTACCGGCGTGGCGTATTGTGCGGCATCGGGGTGTGGCCTCATATTGAACAGTTGGTCGGGTTCGAGTCTGCCGTGGCAGATATCACCGCGGGTCATCCCAAGCGTTCGCTCCAGATCCAGTGGTGTAAGGCACTGGTGACCCACTGTAATTTCCCTTAATCGAGGGATGAAGCGCTCCACGTAGCTGAAAATGCGTTCAGTGATGCGATCTTTTTCATTGTCCCATGAGCGTCCACCACTCAGGTCGTATGGCATGTATTTGCATAGCAGGCTCATTACGTGGTGGCCTGGCGTATCGGTCAATGTCGGGTCCAGCACGCTGGGGATAATCGCCTCAATGATCGGTGGGTCAGCGGGCTCGCCTCGTTTGGCGCTGTGAAATGCGGCGTTTAAATGATCGGCAGTCTCGATCATCGTGATACTGGCTTGATGATGTGCCCCCTCGGCACCGGGAAGCGCGGAAAATTCTGGCAGCTCAGATAACGCGAGGTTCATTCGCAGGGAGGCAGACTCTTGTCGGAAGCTTTTCACGTCACGGGCAAAGTCTTCCGGAAGATGCTCTTCGCCCAATAGTGCGAAAAACGTGCGCTTGGGGTCGGTGTTGGCTGCGACAACCGGTGCAGTGAGCACTTCGCCCGAGGCGAGCGTGACACCGGCGACCTGGTCATCCGACACATCAATGCTGCTGACCGCGGCATCGGTACGAACCGCCACGCCGTGTGCCGTTGCCGACTTCAGCATCGCTTGGGTAATCCCGCCCATACCACCCCTGACAATACCCCAAGCGCCCGCTCGGCCATTCACCTCGCCGACGGCGTGGTGCAGCATGGCTAGGCTTGCGCCAGGTTGACTTAGGGGCGCGTAGTTAGCCGGCATAATGTGTGCGGCCACCATCGACTTCACTTTTTCGCTTTCAAACCAGCGGTCTATGATCGTTTCCGGCGCGCCGATAAAAAATTGCATCAGTCGCCAACGGGCCTCCGCGTCGAGACGGAACACGTCAACACCCATTTTGAGCATGGCGAGGAGATCACCGACTCCCTGTTCGCCCAATTTAGGCGGCTCGTTCAGCCATTGCTTGGCCAGTAGCTGTCCGATTTGGTCCACAGAGTGCTCGAACGACTGATAAGCCTGAAAGTCGGTTTGAGAAAACTTTTCGAACTGTGCTTGGTTGAACTGTTCATCCGCAGTCAGTAACAAATGGTCGCCACTTGAGTCAATGTAGAGCGCGTTCTCTAACGTAATGGCTTCGTAGCCGTAATCGCCCAGCTGCAAATCCTCAACGACTTCAGGCCGCAGCAGACTCACGACATAGGAAAACGTTGAATTACGGTACCCCGGGTAAAACTCCTCTGTGACTGCCGCGCCGCCCACAACTGAGCGTTGCTCGAGCACGCAAACACGCATCCCGCCTCTGGCGAGGTAGTTGGCCGTGGTGAGACCGTTGTGGCCTGCACCGATGACGATGGCGTCATAATGGCTCATGAAAAATCCAATTACTTGCCTGACGCAAGACGCTTTCGATAGTACTGCACCCAGAGGAAATCGGAGGGGGAAGTTGAATCGAAGAGTGCTTGGCCGGTCGCATCAATAGACGGTTAGTATGCTTCCGTGAAGGCTCGTATGTCGACGCCCCTCAACCGCCTTACACTCAACGTTCATCTGTGGGAGTGAAGACCATGACTGCTCACAATCATGACTCCGATGTCATCATTATTGGTGGCGGCCACAATGGATTGGCCTGCGCTGGGTACTTGGCAAAAGCAGGGAAGTCGGTGCGGCTTTTCGAAGCTCGCGACATCTTGGGCGGCGCGGCCGTTACGGAGGAGTTCCACCCCGGTTTTCGCAATTCCGTGTATTCCTATTCCGTGAGCTTGCTCCACCCACAGGTCATTAGTGATTTGTCACTCGAGCAGCATGGTCTTGAAATTATGGAGCGGCCTGCGGGCACGCTCAGTCTGCTCGAAAATGATCACCTGCTGTTGACCCGAGACGACAACCAGGCGCGCGCAGAGATCGCCCGATTTTCAAGGCGTGATGCTGATCGAATCGAGCAATTCGAGGAAGAGATCAGTGCAGTGGCGATTGCGCTACGCGAACTGGCGATTCAGGCGCCTCCCGATTTTGGCGGAGGCTGGCGCGACCTGATGCAGTTGCTGTCGGCCGGGAATGTCGCCAGAAAGCTGGGTTCGCACGCGCAGAAGGTGTTGGCGACATTATTGACCAGTTCTCTTGGCGATTACCTGGATTCCTGGTTCGAGGGAGAGGCGCTCAAGGGCGTGCTGGGACTCGAGGGCGTCATCGGTAACTTTGCCAGCCCTTACCAATCTGGCACCGCTTACATCCTGCTGCACCATGCATTTGGCGAGGTGAAGGGTCGTGCCGGGGCATGGGGGATCGCCAAAGGTGGTATGGGTGCCATTAGTGATGCCATGGCGCGCTATGCGCGGGCCCAAGGTGCTGTGCTGGAAGTCGGCGTACCGGTTGAGAATATTGTGATGGAAGGACGTCGTGCTGTAGGTGTCACGCTGGTTGATGGCCGAACGTTTCACGCCCGACAGGTCGCCGCCAATGTACATCCGCAGACCTTGCTAACGAAAATGCTGGACCCCGAGCTATTGAGTGCTGAAGATCGGCGGCGCATTGAGGGCTACCGCAGCCACTCGGCGACCTTCCGAATGAACGTCGCCTTGTCTGAGTTACCCCAATTCACCTCGATGGCAGGGCGCGGCGACGCGCATTTTGCGGGAGCCATCGAGGTCTCGCCCTCGTTAGCCTATATAGAGCAGGCCTATCTTGATGCCAAGCAATTGGGTTGGGCACAGCGTCCCGTAATCTCGATGCAGGTGCCCACCACACAAGATGACTCGCTCGCGCCTGAGGGCGCGCATGTTGCCAGCCTGTTCTGTCAGCACTTCCAACGTCATTTGCCCAACGGGCAAAACTGGGATGATGTCCGAGAAAAAGTCGCTGATCAGATCATCGATACCATCGATGCGTATGCACCCAACTTCAAAGGATCAGTGCTGGGTCGTCAGATCAAGACGCCGCTCGATATCGAACGTGATCTTGGCATGATCGGCGGAGACATCTTCCACGGTGCGTTACAGCTCGACCAGTTCTACTCCATGCGCCCCATACCGGGTCATGCGTCTTACCGGATGCCAGTCGAAAACGTTTTCTTGTGTGGTTCTGGCGCGCATCCGGGCGGCGGCGTCACCGGGTTGCCTGGCCGCAACGCCGCGCAGGTTATGTTGCGAGGTCGGTAAGCCTAGCCTAGTCGCCGACCGGCAGTTGAGGATCATCTGCGAGTGACGCTTCGTGGTCCTCAATGACCTGATACAGCGGGAAGTCTACCCAGGTGTCGTTCAGATAATTCAGTTCTGGCACTTCCTCTTTGGGGTCAACAATCAGGTTATAAATAGAGGGATAGGCAATGTCTTTCACCGCATAGGTGTCAGAGTCCATTTCCTTGAGTAAGATTTTCCAGTCGCGCCATTTGGCGCCGAATAACGTGTTCCCGATATAGATGACCAGACTCTCTCGCGCAGAGCTGTCGGTTTTTCCCATAAAGAAACCGGACTGATCCACGCCATCCAAGACGCGGTCGGTCGGCGTGTCAGCGCCAACAAATTGGGCGATCGTCGGAAAGACATCGAGTTGATGCACCATCTCGTTGGAGACGCGCCGCGCGGGGATTTTGCCGGGCCATCGGATGATGAATGGCACCCTTAAAGAGCCTTCATAAGGAGAAAACATGCCGCTACGCCATGGTCCTGTAAAACCAAACGAACGGGGTACGCCTTCTCGGCCATTGTCCGAGGTGAAGATAAAGATCGTGTCCTCGACGAGCCCAAGCGTGTCGAGCTTCGACAGTAGCTCACCGACATAGGTGTCGGTTTGCGCCAGTACATCGGCGAAGCTGCCGTGACCTGTACTGCCGTAAAAATCCGGATGCGGGTCTACGGGTTCATGAGTTTGTGTGTAGGTGACGAAAGCGAAAAAGGGCTGCGCTGCTGCTGCCTGTCGCTCGATAAAGTCGAGGGTATTGTCGGTAATTTCGCGGTCCATCACGGTGCGCTTAGCGCGGTCAAAAACCTCTAGCTCTTTTGGTGCCTCGCCTTTGCGGCCCGACATCACATGAGCAAAACGAATGTCGGGATGAGCGTCGGGTTGGAAGCTGTTGCTGTCTGGCCAAAAGGCGCGATCCGATGATCGCGGGAGCCCGATCCACTCATCAAATCCCTGGTCCGTAGGGAAGCGGCCCTCGGTGTCTCCCAGATGCCATTTCCCAAAAATACCCGACACGTAGCCCTGCTTCTCGAGCAGCTCTGCAAGGGTGATTTCCCATTTTGTGATGCCGTACCAGACGCCCCGCGGGGGGCTGTTTTCCCGCTGCCGTGTGCGGATGCCATAGCGTCCCGTCAAAAGGGCGGAGCGAGAGGGCGTGCACTCTGCCTCGACATTAAAGTTGGTTAGGCGCATCCCCTGCGCGGCGATGCCGTCGATATTGGGTGTGGGCGCACCCCTCATTACGCCGCCGCCGTAGACGCCGACCTCGCCCCAGCCAAAGTTGTCCATGAGTACCAAGACGATATTGGGTTTGCGAGCCCCGCTTTGGGTGCCAGATTCATTTGCGGCGAGTACCGGTGAGACTAGGACCGCGATACAGACCGTAAGACCTGCTATCCAGCGTGCGTTTTTCTCAGATTTCATAAAGGGCCTCGACCAAAGCGCGCAGCAGTGTGAGAGAACACGAGTCTATCTCATGTTGTGAGCGTGAGTGACGGTGAGTGAGTTTGTGTGCCGGAGTCGGCGCTAATAGCCCGCAAGGTGTTGAGGCAACAGATGGGTGAAGATTGGTGTTGGCTTTGCCCATTTTGCGCGTTTTGACGCAGACGGCTCACAAAGGGGTCAAGCAGCTCAGTAAGATAGTGCCCTGTCACTGCCCTGTGTGTGATGAAATGAGCTCCCGTGCTCTTGGACAGCAGGAGATTCAAAAATGAAAGCGTCACAGATTTTCAATTTCACAGGTTACGTGGGCGCGACACTGCTCACTGGGCTAATCAGCTTATCGGCCGTGGCGGAGGTGAGTCATCCGGCCAAGCTGTCACAGCAGGCGCTCGAGGGCGCAGCCTTCGACGACCCCTCAACAACGATCACTGAGGTAGCGGGTGAAAAAATTCTCGATTTCACCTCACTCAAGTCGAGCGACGGCAAGTTTGCCTCGGGGATGTACAAAGCCGGGCCGCAGACTTTTGATATCACCGAGCCCTACGGCGTCGATGAATTCATGTTCTTCCTGGAGGGTAGTGTCACGCTCACCTCCGCCGACGGCGCTGTGACAACGATCAATGCCGGCGAGGCCGTGACCATTCCCAAAGAGTGGATGGGCCGATGGGAGACCACAGGATATCGCAAGATCTGGGTGATTTATTCTGAGGATGGCTCAGGGCTGTAAAGCCCAGATTCCGCCCTGAGACCGCCGAAAATTAGCAAAAGGTGACACGAGACGCAGATTGCCTAGTGAATTTCCACGATCGGCGTAGTTTAGGCCTCCAGATTGCCATTCTCTGTGAGGAAAACATGAAAAAACTTGCACTGTTAACGCTCAGTGGCGTCCTTGCACTCATGATGGGCTGCGAGGGTAGCGCAATCGCGCAGGGCGATGCGTTGGATCGCACATCGTTGCCCATCCAGCCACCGGTAGCCGCACCTATCACGGAGCTGGATGCGCGTAACGTTACGCCGCCGCCGCCCTTCAATATCACGCCCCCCGAGGGCGCGCCCAATGTGGTCATCGTCTTGATCGATGACATTGGCTTTGGTGCCACCGAGCCCTTTGGCGGCGCGATCGAGACGCCAACCTTTTCTCAGCTGGCAGAAAATGGTTTGCGCTTTAACCAGTTTCACACCACGGCGCTGTGCTCACCTACCCGGGCATCGCTGCTTGCTGGGCGTAACCATCATGTTGTGAATGTTGGTTCGGTGATGGAGATCGCAACCGGCTTCCCGGGTAATCAGGGCCGACGCCCCGACAACGCCAAATACTACGCCGAAATTCTGCGCCAAAATGGCTACAGCACAGCGGCGTTCGGCAAGTGGCACGAAACCGCGCCGTGGGAGACCTCGGTGTCAGGCCCGTTCTTCCGCTGGCCGACTAACTCGGGCTTCGACAAGTTCTACGGCTTTATTGGCGGTGAGACCAACCAGTGGGATCCAGTCATTTATGACGGGGTGACCAAGGTCGAGCGCGAGGACGACCCTGACTACCACTTCACCACCGATATGACAGATCAAGCGGTGTCGTGGGTGCGATTCCAGCAGGCGATGACGCCGGATCAGCCTTTCTTCATTTATTACGCGCCGGGCGCAGCACACGCACCGCACCATGCGCCCATAGAGTGGCGTGATAAATACAAAGGCCGCTTTGCTGACGGTTGGGACGCGCTGCGTGAGGAAACGCTGGCCAGGCAGAAAGCGATGGGGATTGTGCCAGATGGCACCGTGCTCGCTGGCAAGCCCGACGAAATTAAGGACTGGGAAGAACTCACCGAGCAAGAGCAGCAGTTGTTCGAACTGCAAATGGAGACGTTTGCCGGCTTTATGGAGCACACCGATGTGGAGATCGGCCGTTTGGTCGATGCCATCGACGGCATCGGCGAGCTGGATAACACCCTATTTGTTTACATCATGGGCGACAACGGTTCGAGTGCAGAGGGTGGCTTGATCGGTACCTTCAACGAGCTGCTTAGCCTGAACGGTATTTTCGGTGTTGAGACCGTAGAGAGCATGCTTGCGATCGCCGATGACTGGGGCGGTCCCGACTCCTTCCCGCACATGGCGGCGGGTTGGACAGTGGCGACTGACACCCCCTTCAAGTGGACCAAGCAGGTCGCGGGTGACTACGGCGGTACCCGCAATGGCATGGTGATGCACTGGCCCAACGGCTTTAAGTCACGTGGTGAGGTGCGCAGCCAGTGGTCTCACGTGAACGATATCGGTCCTACGGTGCTGGAAGCAGCGGGCCTGCCAATGCCCGACACCATCAACGGTATTCCGCAGTTGCCGATGGATGGCGTGAGCTTGCTCTATGCCACCGATGACGCCGACGCAGCGGAGCGTCATACGACCCAGTACTTTGAGATGTTTGGTAACCGGGCGATCTATCACGAGGGCTGGTTGGCTCGCGTGGTGCACGGCATACCTTGGCATCCGAATCCCATCCGCACCTTGCAGGAAGATATCTGGGAGCTCTACGACACCACCGTAGACTTCAGTCTGGCCAATGACCTGGCAGCGGAGAACCCCGAAAAACTGGCGGAGCTGCAGGCGATATTTGATCGCGAGGCTATCGCCAACAACGTCTACCCGCTTGATGACCGTCGCTATGAGCGGTTTGATCCCGCGCAGGCAGGGCGACCCGACCTGATGGGTGGCCGCACCAGCCTGACGCTGGCCGATGGCATGGACGGCATGCTTGAGAACACGTTCATCAACATCAAGAACCGTTCCAAGACAGTCACTGCGAATGTCGAGCTCGTCGGTAACGACCGCGGCATTATCCTGACTCAGGGCGGCAAGTTTGGCGGTTGGGCGCTATACATGGACGGCGGCAAGCCTGCCTACACCTACAACTGGTTCGGGCTGGAGAAGTACACCATCGCATCGGATGAAGCTCTGCCAGCCGGTTCTGCCGAGGTGAAGGTGGAGTTCGCCTATGACGGCGGCGGCCCGGGTAAAGGTGGGTTGGCGACGCTGTATGTGAATGGCGAGAAGGTCAGCGAGGGACGGGTAGAGCGGACAACACCCGCCGTATTCTCTGGCGATGAAACCGCGGATGTCGGTAAAGACGACGCGACGCAGGTCGTGGCCGCATTCGAGAATGTCCGTGATTCACACTTCACTGGCTCAGTGAAGAGCGTCACGGTGGATACCGCGATGCCATGAGGTCCAACATCAGGCATGGCCGCATTTTAGCGGCCCGCTCAAAATAAAAAGCCCACTTTCTGCGGGCTTTGATAAGAAGGGAAGGCTGTCGCCTTCCCTTTTTTTTGACCTCGGTGTTCACTCTCTGTGCTGCTCGCAGTGGCTGACGCTCAGAGTGGACGTTGAAGGAGAGATTTGTGACGAATGAAGATCGCGTTGGCAGCAGCGCGGCGTGGTGGGCGCTGGTGCTGTTAACGGCAACGTATACCTTTTCGTTTATTGATCGACAGATCATTAATCTTCTGGTTGATCCGATTCGCGCCGACCTGTCGCTGTCCGACTCTCAAGTGAGCTTCCTCCAAGGCCTGGCCTTCGTTTTGCCCTATGTCATTCTGAGCATTCCATTGGGGCGTATTGTCGATCGCGCCAACCGTATTCGTGTTCTGGTGATCGGGATTTTGGTTTGGACGATCAGCTGTGTGACCTGTGGCTTGGCCAAGAACTTCTGGCAGCTCGGTGTGGCCCGTATGGGTGTTGGGGCGGGTGAGGCGAGTGTGACGCCGGCCTCGTGGTCGCTGTTGGCCGATTACTTTCCTGAGAACCAGCGCGCGCTGCCAGTGAGCATCTTTCTGATGGGCCCTTATCTCGGCGCCGGTTTGTCATTGATTTTAGGTGCGGAAGTGGTGGGTTGGGCCAGTGGATTGGGCGTTATTGAATTGCCCATGGTCGGTGCGTTGGCGCCTTGGCAACTTACCTTCATATTGGTGTCGCTACCGGGGCTAATGATGGTGTTTTTGTTGCCTCTGCTGAGAGAGCCTCCCCGGACACAGCGGCTGACTGAGGCAGTTGAGCCGCTCAGCTGGAACGATGTCGCACACTATGTCTGGCCACGCCGAGGTGTATTTGGCGCCTATCTTCTGGGTGCGCCTTTTATTGTCCTGGTGCTCTACGCTTTGCAGGCTTGGGTGCCGAGCTTGCTGATTCGAGAGCACGGGCTAGAGATCGTCGAAGCAGGCCGCTACTACGGAACCATCGCCCTGATCGCAGGTTCAGCCGGGGTGCTGAGCGGCCCGGTGGCGGCCCGGTGGCTGGCAAACCGCATGGGCCCTGCCCGCGCTCCTCTCATCACATCTATTTGGTCCACGAGTCTGCTTATTCCCGTGCTTGTTGGTGCTGGTCTGGTTGAGTCGTTGAGCTGGACGTTGGTATTGATCACGGGTGCGAGCTATCTCGTGACGTTTCCTTTGGCGCTTTTCGCCACGGGCCTGCAAAGTGCCTCCCCGAACGAGATGCGGGGCTTAATGGCTGGCTGCTATGTACTGAGTACGAATCTGATTGGCCTTGCTTTGGGGCCCGCCAGTGTGGCGTTGGCTAACGACTTTA
>Ga0255765_1003881_pt1 | contig 15476 bp, 14 predicted proteins | sample 041ome_8_FD_179965 | JGI IMG/M metagenome (GOLD analysis project Ga0255765, IMG submission 179965) | Coastal salt marsh microbial communities from the Groves Creek Marsh, Skidaway Island, Georgia - 041407BS metaG (version 2) | ecosystem: Environmental > Aquatic > Marine > Intertidal zone > Salt...
CTTCTGCCACCCTGAGAAACGTGTGAAGAAACGCGTCGATAGCCACGTATTGTTGTGTTGTTCTATTAACTAATCCTGCTAAGCGCTAATTTGCACCGAAAGTTCTTCGATGCGTTCGTCTATTAATGTTATTGCTCGATCGTTCGAAGAATACGCTCCAGTGCGCATCAAATCACTTCTTTCGTTGACTAAGCGTCGAACTTCTTTCTCTAGCGTTCGCTTTTCAACCATTGACAATTGATGGTGCTTTGCGTGGGAAATGTCGATATCCTCATCGCTTTTGAACGCGGACGACACCACTCGCTCAGAGGCGAGAAGTGCATCTAAACGAGCGTTGACTCCTCCCGAATAAGAAGAAGCTTTCTTTGTACTCTTACGCGCCACAGAGATGTCAACATCCGTATCCTCGTCTTCAAAACCACCAACTCTTTCACTCTCTCGGAGAGTATTGCTTAAATCCATCATGAGTGAGGACGAGTCTGGCGCCACGTGCGCGCGGTTCGGGAAAACGCCTCCAGTTTTTTCCAGCGCATCTCGTAACTGCGCCTTCTCGCGTTCTAAGGCGACAATCTGCGCAGCCATTTTTCGCATTTGGACTCGAAATCGATCTCGACTCGAACTTGCGTCCTCCAACGCACTTTCGGCGGATTCCAAACGCGGTCGTAACGTCGCAATCTCACTGTTCAATTTAGCCACGTCGCTCTGGAAATAGTTCTTCTTGTATTCAGAAAACATGTCTTCAATCTCGCGTTTTTGCTTTTCCAGCTTTGCCGCTTTCTTTGTCGCGTCGTCGCGCTCCTTCTTGGACGTTTTCTGATCCCGAATGGCATTTTCAACTTTCTTCTCCAACGTTTCTTCCTTTGACGCGTACTCGCGCTTTAATTGTTCCGCTTTTGAAACGTGCGCTCGTTCGAGTTCTTTTTTACGTCGTTCGATAGTTTCTTCCGCTCGGATGACTTCCCGTTCCCGATTTTCCAGCATTCGCGTGAGTTCTTTCAATTTGTTCTCCGCGTCTTTCGCACGCCTAGACGACACTTCAAATTCTTTGTTTCTTTGAATTTCGCGTTGTTTCCAGGCTTCTTCGAGCGACTGCATTCGTTTCGTGGCTTCTTCGGTAAATTTTCTCTCCCAGGCGAGTATGCGTTCCCGCTTCCAGCTTTCGAGCGCAAAAGCTGCATTATATTCTGCAGTGTTTCGAACGTCGTCTTCGGATGGAAAGCTATATGCAGACGCTGACGTCGGTTGTTGTTGTTGCTGTTGCTGTTGTTGTCGCAGGATATTCTCTCGCGTTCGGCGAATGCGATCGTGGAAATCGGTCGGTCTCGGGTTGCGCGCAGCCAACGGTGGTCTTGGCTTTGGTTCAAAGTTTTCCTGCTCTTCGTCCTCGCCGACAAAATGGGACGCCGAGAATGAGGGAGATAAATCCGCAAGCGTGAGTTCTACGTGTATCTTTTCTTGCTCCTCGTGAATCAAGAGAGATTCTCTCACGTTTGGCTTTTGTAGCAATCCCGACATCGAGACCAAGGACACTGAAGAAGATGTGTGCACTTTCAATTGCGCATCCGGTGAGGATAACGCCTCGGCTAAACTCGACGGGTTGGACCAAAACTTGAACGTTATCGCGTCAGCGTCGCTTCTACCTATTCTGTTCGCGCTGTTAGATTTCTTGTATACGTTCTTGTTCTCTTCGTCGTTGCTATACGAGGAAGTCACGTTGAATATCGAATTCTCGAAAACGTTTGGGAGTCGAAACGTTACCGGTACGCCGCCGTTCGAGGTGATTCGCACTCGAAGCGAAAACGGTTTCGCGTTTTGACGGTACGCCGCCACACTCTTTTTTTCTACGATTTTTTCACCATCTTCATCGCTAACTTCTCCGTCTTCATCTTCATCGCTCGTGGAAGCGCGATTATTTGATTCACCTTCATCACTCGAAAAGTTTTTTAGTGTCGCATCCTCGTCGTTGTCTTCCGCGTCTCTTTCGTCGTCGTCGTCGTCGTCGAATAACTCCAACTTCACGCCATCGTGTTCGTATTTCGATCGCTCTTCGTAGTCAACGTCCACATCGTCCTCTTCTTCAACCAACGCCTCTCTCACGAACGCGAACGCTCTCAATTCCGGCACCTCCCTCGTTTTCGCCAATCGATATTTCGCCGCCGCCAACGGCGTCCACTCGCCGACCATCTGCATCCCTCTCGTCGTCTTCCAATCAATCCCAGCCGCCTTAATCGCCGTCGCGTTCGCTCGCAACGTCCTTGGCTCGACGATTATCCATCCGTGCTTATTCTTCGTCGATTCACTACCGCTCATCATCAACGCCGCGGAAACCACTTCTTCTTCTTCCTCCGCCGCCGACGCCGTCTGCACGGTCAACTTCAACGTCGCGCCTCCGCGTTGCAACAACTTCTTCATCTCCGACGGCGTTCGCCGGAAAACCAACGTCTGGTTCCATTTCGGGTGCGTCGATGGTCTCGCCGCTTTCTGTTTTCGCGTTCGATTGAACACACACATCGACAGAAAGAGAGAGAGGGGGGAAAACAATGTTGGTCAGATACGCGCGTTCTCTTTCTGGTCAACATCAACACTAACGAACCACGCGCGAAGACGAAGAAGAAAATACAAAAGAGAAACAACACACGCAAACAAAAAAATCAACGCGAAACGCACGGTCATCTTCTCCTCGTCGTCAAATTTCGCGCGCACTCTCAGAGGTTTCTCCTCTTGCACGCCTCGCGCGTCCCGGACGATCACGAGTAACTCGCTCTGGTGCGCGCGTTTGTGTTCGCGCATATTTCCTTTTTTTTTTGAGAGAGAATTGGAAAAAAAAAGTGCAGCAATTTTCTCTCTTTCTCTCTCTCTTCCCTCGGCTCGAAAGAGAGAGAGACAGAGAGAGAGAGAGAGTAAAAGAAGAAAGGCTCGAAGAAGAAGAAGAGCGGGCTCTCTCCTCTCTCCTTATATCTCTCTCTTTTATCTCTCTTTTAAAGCGCGTGGTGCAGCCGTGTTTTACTTTAAAATTCTGAAGAGAGAGAGAAAAAGTCAAAATTTTTTTTTTTGAATTTTTTTTTGTTTTCACTTTTGTTCATTTTTTTTACTCAAAAAACGCGAAGAGATACACACGACGATACTACTCGCGACGATGATGTTAACACCAACAACGACGACGAGTGCGACGAGGATACCGGAAACGAGAACGAGAGATTTTGCGCCGTTGTTGTCGTTGCGGAGAAGAAGAAGTGATGATGATACTCGTTCGCGTTCTTCTTTATTCGCATTGAATTCGACGCATCCAAAAATCGGAAACGACGACGACGGTTTGAGAATACGAATAACGGTCTCCGGGACGAGGCGGGCGAGGAGGATTCTCGCGTCGTCGTCTTCTTCTTCTTCCGCGTTCAACGACGACGGCGAGAAGAAGAGCAACGAAGAGCTCCTCTCGTACGTTCAATCGCTCAAGAAGCAACCGTGGGACCAACCGCCGAAGCCTTGGAAAGAGTTTTGGGGCATGCGTGCAGCCGGAGTGGTGTTGAACGTGGACAACGAGAAACAAACCGTGGACGCGAACGAAATCGAAAGTCCGTCTTTGAATTTCCCGCAAACGAGAGAGGAAGGATTGGAACGGTTAAAGTCGAACTTGGTGTACTACAGGCAGAATTATTTGGTCATGTTCGTGCCTTTTTGTTTGATGTTTGGCGGGTTTAACTTTTGGCCGCTGGCGCTTTCGGCGGTTGGTTTTTTCGCGGCGCTGGCGAGCGCGAGCGATAAGATTTTAGGCGAAGTGCAATTGAAGATGCAGGAGAAGAACATGGATTTGGCGTTTAATAAACAACGGGTGCTAGGGATGGATAGAAAGGTTTTGATGAGAGCGGGTGTTTTATTTGGTTTGTTTTGGATGACGAAATGGGTGCGAGCGTACGACGCGGTTGCCGCGGCGAGTAAGATTACGAGGATGTTGATACGAGTCGTCATCATGTGGATGATGACGAGCGCGTATTTGGCGATATTGCGACCGATTGATTTGAAAAGCACGCTCACGAACGCGTGGGGAGAGCTGAAAGATGCAAAGAGTAAAGAAGATTTCGAGAAAGCCGGGAAGAAAGCGTGGTCGGGAGTAAAATCATGGTTCAATCAAAAAGCGAGAGAGCAACCCCAAGCGACGCCGATTATAGTCAACGTGAAAGGAGAGAATATGAACACAGGCAGCGCTCAAAATACTACGAACGGGAAGAACAATAATAATAACAACAACAAGAAGAAGGGTGATAACGATTGGAAAAAAGGCGCGATGGATGCGGACGCCCGAGACGCGTCGAAGAAAGGCTTACCTCCAGGCTCCGCTCGGTAAGGGGAAGACGCGCGCGCGTGTGTATTATCGCACACGAAATAAAATAAAAAATGAACGCATCGTATCGTGGTCATCATCATCATTACAATTCTACTTTCGGAAAATATACGCCTTGATCGGCTTTCCACACGCTATTTGCATCCGATCTGCTCGTCCCGCACACCTCGCTTTGCCCGCTAATTGGCCTTTGAAATTTCGCATTCGAGCAACTCAAAAACGCCTTCGTCTGCCGATGTTGCAATCTAATCTTTTGATCCTTCTTCCAAATCGGCCCAACCTTATCGCCTTTATTTCCATCCGCGACTTCAAATTTCCACTCGTCCCCGGCGTCTGAATTCTCGTCGTCCCCGTGCGCGCTCACCTCTTGGTTATTCGTCAAGGGACTCCTATGCGCGGCGTGCGAGTGCAACCACTTCCTCGTTTGCAAGTGTTGCAAACGAATCAACCGTCCGTCGACGATATCCTCCCCTCGCTCGCACGGTTCATCTTTCGTTCCAAACACTTGCCAATATCCTCCCGGATCGTTCGATTCTGGAAAACCCGTCACGGATTGCTGTCCAGACCCGGACCCGTACCCGATGCCGTGCGAGTGTAACTTTGCTTTCGTCGACGCGTGCGTCAGTTTGACCGCGGACCCGCACGTGACTCGCTTTTCCAGCTCCGCTTCTTGCGCTAACAAGTCGTCCGCGAAAGCGCTCTTGATAATCGTCGTCTTCGTTCCAAACGAGAACAACAACAACGACGACGAAATAAACAGAAGGAAGAATCCACTTTTCGCGACGAGGAACGAAAAAGCGTTCTTCGTCGCGCCTCCCACACGTCTTTGCTTTTTCGGAAAAGACCGATCACATTTTGCGCGCATTCTCATCATCGTTTCCGCGAAGAAGACGGATGATGATGACGACGACGAGACGTGTGAAAAGGGAGAAGAGCTTTTTTCGGAACACACGCGCTCTGTCTTTGAAACGACCTCGTATTACGACCAACGTTCTTTCTCTTTCTTTCTTTTCGCTTTTGTTCACAAAATAAGCGCGTGAAACTGCGCGTGAAAAGAATGACGAGAGAGAGAAATCATCCGCTTTTTCCCCACTCGACAACTTTTTTGGAAGAAGAAGAAGAAGAAGAAGAAAACGCGCGAGTTTTAATACACACACAAACTATAAATATATACGTCAACACATCAAAAACGACCACTACTAATCCTCTCTCTCTCTTTCTCTCTCTCTCTAATACATCCTCTCGGGACTTTTCAGCGCCTTCTCGATCCTCATCTCCAACTGATCCCGACTGATCCACTTTTCCGCCTCGGCGTACAGCTCGACGTTGCGCCAGCGACTGCGCCGCTCCGTCGCGGCCATCTTTTGTTTCAATCTGTGCTCCGTTTTCGCGCGTTTCTTATCGCGTCTCTCGTTTTTCTGCGCTTTCGCTAACTTTCGTTCGTCCGTTTTATCCTCGAACGCGTGTAGCTTTTCTTTCCGTCGCTCCTCGTGCTCTCGACGTAACCGCTCGCGTTCTCGTTCGTTCTCCTCTCGCTTCTCTCGCGCTTTTCGCTCGAATTCTTCGCGCCAAATTTTCCTCAACGCGTTGAGTTCGAGCTCGTGTTTCTTGCGCGCGATCGGGTACGCGCCTTTCTCAATCGTCGGGTCGTTCGCGTAGAATCTTTTTAGTAAAGTCGTCGTTGTCGCCGTCTTCAAAGCGACGAGAGGAGGAGAAGAACGACCACCAACACCACCAACACCGCCGTTCTTGTGCGTCGTTGGCAAACCCCCAAAAAAGCCCGAAGTCGACGCTTCTCTTCCTCTCTCTTCTCTCCTTAAAACAGACGACGACGACAAAGACGACGACGACGACGACGACTTTGAGCCGCTTCTTCGCGCGACGACGACGACAGAACCAAAGCTCTTCGTCGCTCTCGTCGCCGCTCTTCTCATTTTCTGCTTTTTTTGTCGCGTAACTTTTGGGGGAAAAAGACGGAAAAACTCTCTATTATTTACTCCGATTCGTGTTGTTGGTACACGACGCGACACAGACGACGCGCACGACGCATCGCAAAAGCAACGAGACAGATCTTCTAAGATGAGGCCGGGACAACAGCTGGACGTGAGTGGTGACGTAAAACTTTGCGCGCGCTCCTTCTTCTTCTTGCGTTTCGTGTGGAATTCTCTCTCTCTCTCTTTTGATTTTTGATTGGTGATCGAGAGCCGCCCTCTCTCTCTCTCTCATATGCGTATGTGATTATGGGATGGAATCTTACCCCTACTACTACTACGCTTTGGTTCTTTTGCCGCGCGCGCGGCTCTCGAACGACGCGTTCGTGATGTGCGCGCAGGATACTAACTCTCTCTGACTCTCTCTCTCTCTCTTCTTTCCAAAATTCGATTCAAAACGCCGTCGAAATTTTCTCACGCAAACAGCCGATGAGAGAATTGCGCGAAGCCATCATCCACTTGGACGGTTCGGAACAAAACGTGAAAAATCTCTCGTTGGACATCGCCCCGGACATTCAACAAATCGGCGACGACGTGACGCGATTTACGTTGGAGTGCATCTCGGAGTTACCGGTGAAAACACCGGTGTACGCTTTACTGATCGCTTTGATAAAAAGCAACTCGGAGGAGTTTGGGTTGGAGTTTTCGGAGAGGTTTTTGTCCAGAGTCGGGGAGGCGTTGGAGCACGATTTGATGAGATTGGACGAGGATAAGGACGCGCGAACGAGGGTGAAACTGCTGGTGCGGTTTATCGTGTGCGCGTCGGTGACGAATCTGGTGAGTCAAGCGTCCGCGGTGGAGGTGTTGACGAGGTTCGCCGAGAAGTGCGTGGCGATGAGTAAGACGAAAGCGTGTAAGAATCAGTTGAATCCGAAAGCGTGGCAGCCGAGAGCGGATTTTTTGGCGACGGTAGCGTTATCCGCGTTGCCGTGGTCGAACGGCTCGTTCGCGAAAGGGAAAGATGAGGTTGTGCAAGGAATGTACAAGGAGTTTGCGAGGACGATGGAGGAGTACATGGGCGCGAGAGATCCGACGTTTGATAAGTGCGCAAGGGTTTTATTAGCAAAAACAGATAGCAGTAAAAAAGACGAAGAAGAAAATAAGAACAGCAATAGTCATGAACCGGATGCGTTAGAAGAGCTTTGGGGACGCGTGAACGAGGCAGATAAGAGAGGCTTGAAAGGGTGGGCGGTTGCCGGCATCGTCGGCGTCCAAGAACCGTTCGAGCAAGAATTGTTTTCGTTTTCCACCGTGGAGGCGCCGAAAATTACAATTCCAGATTACGAGGAATATTTGCAATCGGATTCCGCGGCGACGGCGTTGACAAAGTTTCCCTCGAGACCTCGATTAAGAATCGTCAACCGCGCGCAAACGGAAGGCGGATGGGAGAAGAACGATTGGCAGCCGCTGGAGAGGTTCGTCGCGGAGGAACACGTCGTGGATACTTTGTGGGCGTTTGAACCCGGATTTCGCAGAGCTGCTTTGCATCCAGCCACGGAACAACTGGCGACGTTACCGTTACCCGCCGATCACCCGGAAAGATGTCAGTATTTGGTCGCGGAGACGTGTTTCGGAGAATTGTTAAATTTACCGCGGTCGCGATTCGAGCCGGTTTTCTACCACGTCGTCATCCAGGATTTGTGTAAAGCGATCCCTTCGTTTCCACCAAAGATGGCAAAAACCGTCGGCGAACTCTTCCGCGCGATGGACCGATTAGATGAAGAATTGCGCGAGCGTTTAGCGACGTGGATGGCGCACCATTTATCGTGTTTCGATTTAGTGTGGCCGTGGAAATCGTGGGTCCACGTCAGCGAACAACCGGACGGGTCGCCGCAAAGAGAGTTCGTGAGAACGTTGTTGCGTAAACTGTGCGATCTCTCGTACCCGAAAAACGTGAAAGAGTCCATACCACAGGCTATTTATGATTTGTTACCGAAAGAAGCGAAAACGATTAACCAGGCGTACGTCGATTCCGTCAACGCGCAAACGAACAACGCCATCGATACGATTAGAGAAATGTTAAAAGCAAAGACACCATCAGAAGAACTCGAACAGTGGTTGAAAGAGTCTTCGGGCGGCTTAACCGCGGAACAGTGCTTGGCGTGCGTTGCGACGGCTATCCTAGTGCACGGACAAAAATGCATCACGCACCTAGACACGTTGTTGACTCGATACGACATTTTACTCCGGAAACTCATCGACCATTCGTCCACGAAAGCGAGAGAGTTGTTGGAAGCCATAGTAAATGTCTGGGAAGGCTCGCAAAACGCGAAAATTGCGGTCGATCGAACCATTTGCGCGAAGCTGTGCGACATCGCGTTTGTCGCCGAATGGGCTGGCGTGAAATACGCGGAAAACCCAGTCTTGTATTCGGACACGTGCGGCTACGTCCTCGAGCACGCCACTGCGGAAGAAGAACACGCGTTAGAGCGCACCCGACGAGTGCTTCACCGCGTCCACGACGCCGAACGCGAAGCCGAAGCGGCTGGTCAAGCTGCCGAGCGCTTCCTCGCCGACGGTTTGATGCAGGAAGCCACGCGCGCGCAAACTGCCGAAGCCGCCGCGGTTGAACTCGCCGCCAGCTTAGACACCACCGCATCGGAAATGAAACAGTTAGTCACGGTGGCGAGAGAAAAAGCTTCCGAAATCACCGTCCTGTGCGCTCGCTCGTGCATCTTGAAAGCCATGGAACTCGACGCCGCCGGCGCCGACGCGAGTTTAAACAAACGCGTCGAGCGATTATTGAGAGGTTTTAGAGAACAAATCGGCGGCAAAGAGAGCGAAGTCTTGGACGCGTGCGGAGGCAGAGGCGTCAACCCGTTAGCCTTTGCCTGCGAGAGAGCGTTAGTTTTGTCTTGATTGATGTGCGTGTGTAAATCTTATAAAGAAAATATATATATAATTGTTTTTCACGCGTACTAGTTTACACGCGCCGAGCGAAGAATATACTCACCGCCGTACTGTTTGTTGTGTGTATACGTAGCTCTTCTCTCACGTCTCTGGCTCTTTCTCTCTCTTTCCACGCCGTTCGACTCGAAAAAAATTTCTCGTAAAACCTCATCGAGGGCAAAAGCACACGTCACGCAGCCGAAAAGAGAAAAGAGATCTCCACAAAAAAAGAAGCAAAAAATTTTACGAACAAATAATATGTCTTGCCTTTCGTCCTCTTTCTTGACCACCACCGCGACGCCGATGAACAACGTCTCGTTCAACGCGCGCAACTCCTCCATGGCTGGCTGCGCCGTGACCGTTCCGCAAACTGTGCGTTTTAAACATATATATAGGAGGATAGAATTTTATTAGATTTTTTTTGCTTTTCTCTCCCCGTCTCTTCCCCGGAAAGCGACCGACCCTAAGAGGATAAAGTTGTGATTTCCAATTCGATCGCGCTTTCGTTTTACGTTTGGAATGTCGAAAGCGAATACTGACGCTCGTTAAATGTACCTTTCCTTTTACACTCACTCACACAGAGCACCTCGAAATCGGACAAATTCTCCTTTACCATCGAAGCCGCGCACAAAAAAGGTACCGGCTCTGTCAAAAACGGTCGCGATTCGAACCCGAAATACAGAGGGGTGAAACTCTACGGCCAAGAGAAGTGCCGCGCGGGAAACATCATCGTCCGACAGTTAGGAAACAAGTTCCACGCCGGCCCGGGCGTTGGAACCGGGAAGGATTTCACCTTGTTCGCGTTGAGAGATGGGGAAATCTTGTTTAAGAAAGGTGCGGGGAAGAAGCAGTTTGTGTGCGTCGTCGACGCCGTGGACCGTAGCGCCGAAGTTTCGCGAAAGACGAAGAGAAGAGAGTTGTACACGCCGAGATCGTCCGCGGCGGTCGAGTCTCGCTAATTCGTTAACCTTTTTCAAACAGAGAGTGCGAAAAGGAAGAGAGAATCTTTATATATATATACATACAAATACGTAGAGTGAAAGAGTGTTGTGAATATGTGAAACCTTTATATTATTAGTATACTTTTATCCATTCCGTGCTCTCTCTCTCTCTGCGACGGCGCTTTCTCGCACTCTCCACACTTTTTGACTCTTAATCACACAACAACTCAATGAGATCGTGCGTCTCTCCTTCCCGAGCGCAAAAAGACGTCCGCTCGTCCTCGCACTCTTCCTCCTCTTCCTCTTCCTCTCGTTCTTCTTTTTCCTCCTCGCATTTGAACGCCTCGAACCGACGCGCACCGTCCATCGTTCGACGCGCGCACGGACGTAAAAAAGGCGAGACCATTCCCGAGGAGGTGCAAGTCCAAAAACTCGCGGACACCGTCGCGAGACTGCTGCGAGGCGTCAACGTCGTCACGGTCGGGGAGAACGAGAGAGCGAATCATCAGCTGAGCGAATTGTTGGCGCCGTTGTTGAAGTATTCGCCAATGTCCGTGCCTCAGTTGATTCGAGGGATATCCGATGGGAAATCGAGAGAAGATATCGCCCGAGACGAAGGCGACGCGGAGGCGCTCATAGTGGAGAACTCCGTGCACGAGCAATTGTCGCAGTTTTTGAGAGTGTCGTTGGCGACGTGTGGTGCAAACGGCGTCGGAGCGTTAGCCAGAGGCGACTGTTGGGCGTGGATATTCGGAATGATTACCATTTGGGTGGACGACGAAGAGTCGGCGAAACTGAGCGAGGAGAACCCGGACAAGTTTCCGCAGAGGGAGGCGTACGAGTTGGCGGATATTCGAGTAGTTTTAAAAGGAAAAGAGTTGAACGAAGAGGAGAAGGAAAAAACGGTGCGGGCGGTGTTGGAGGGCGTAAAAGCGTTGGTTGATAACGACGAACATTTTGCCGGCAAGAAGAGTTTATACACCAGGATGGGGTGTCGAGGCGATTGGCCCATTCTCCAAGCGCCGGAATGGGACGGAACCTCAGAGACCTTCTCGGAGAACGGTCTGAGTGGCGAGGAGAAGAGCAGCGTTTAGATATACGAGCAGTTTTTTTTAGAGATCACCTAGGTTTGCATTACGATATTATACCAGTAGTTTATATATATTTGATATTATTGAAAGTCAGTCGGTAAGTCACTCCCTTCCATGTTGTAGCCCTCTCTCTTGGAAAATTCTCTCTCCACTGCTTCGTACGACCGTTTCGCGTCCCGCTCTTTGATGATGTTCTCGGACAACGTAGCGTCTCGCACGACTAATCGCGCGGTGTGCGTTTGCGTTTGCCCAGCTTTCAACTTGACCAACTTCGTGATGTTCCCAAACCCGAGACCGGAGAACCATCTGTACGACTCGTCGTTCTTCTTCTCTTTACTTTTCCAGTACGAAAATACGGCGCGATCGTGCCAGTTCCCCGTTTGTTTCATCGCGGTTTCTTCGTCCGGGTAGTCGTATCCGATGGCAAATCGGTCGTAATCCTCAATAACGACGGAGGAACCCGTTCCTATTTCCAGCATAGTCGAGTCTCTCTTCACGTTGGCGTACACTCGCTCTGTTTTCTCTTTCAAAGTGAAACATTTTTCGTCGTACTCGTCCAAATCTTTCGTGAACTTGACCTGTGGATCTCCACCAGTTTCCTCGGTGTCAGTCATATCGAAGTACACGCAATCGTCTAATCCTAAGTAATACGCTCGCGGTGGAACTGCGGTTAAATCTGCCACTCTAACGTGGCCGCGGTACCCGCTCGCGTACTCGAAATCGAGATTTGATGACTCGTCCGTCGTCGACCCTACGTTGTTGTTGTTGCTACTAGTGCTGCTGCTCTCTCCATTTTCTACATTGTTATTATTACTATTGGTATTGTTATTCTTGTTTTCGACCGAATGAGATATATTCAACGCGTCAAACTCGAGGGTGAAAGTAAGAGTGACTTGAAACGCGTTGTCGTTCCACTTCTTTCTGGACTGATCGTCGTCCGTCGTGTAAATCGTCACGTACGGGTTCGCCGTGTACGTGTTATCTTCCGGATTCCATAATTCTCTAATCCCGGTATCCAAAATGTCAAAGTTCATCTGTCGAATGTTGAAATCTTCTTCATCTTCTCCGTTTTTACTGTTTCGCATGCGATGCAAATCGAACCCGTCCCAGTGCGGGAAGTTGTAACTCAACCCGGCGTCCTTGGGCGCTTCCGTTTTAAAGTCCGAAAAGTCTGGCGTAAATAAAACTTCCCCCCCGTTCGGTAGCGTCCACGACGCTACCGATGCACCTTTCGTGTAAATCTCGCACGTCGCTCCCGACGGGTGGGTCAACAAAACTTTCCTCGCGCCCGACCGCCCCGAGTCTGATATCGCCACGAACCCTTCTATATGGTGTTCTCGATTGAGCACCTGCGTCTCTTCGCTGGAAACCGCCAGCGATTTCACCTCGTCGTTTAAACTGGATACATCGTCTACTTCTTTTCCAAAAAGTTGGTTCTTTGATTTCAGCTCCTCTTCGGACATTTCTTCGTCGCGAGAAGAAGAAGAAGAAATGGAAGAAGAAGAAGAAGAAGAAGAAGCATTCTTGTTGTTGCCGGCGGCGTGAAGGATGAATTTTTCCTTTCGATGTCGTTGATTCTTCTTCAGCAAGAATATATTCGACGTTTTCTTCTGGGTTCTTGTTTTAGTGGTGTTGTTGATCGACACCGTCGATGTCGATTTTTGCAACAACGACATGTTGTGCAACGCTGATGTCGCTCGCATGCTGATATATGTATGTGTTGTGTTAACAACAGCAGCAACAACAACAATAAAATTTTGAGGGAGGAAACGAGGCGAGGAGGAAGAGAGAGGGAAGAAAGAGGAGAGCGTGTTTTTTAAATAAGATTGTATACACTAACGTAAACCCTACGGAACATGCGCCGCGATAGCTCAGTTGGGAGAGCGTCAGACTCATAATTATCCATCACATCGCCAGAAACTGGTGAACAATGATTGCATATGTAAATCATCTGGAGGCCTCGGGATCGAAACCCGATTGTGGCAGGCTATTTTTTTTGCATTCCTGTGAATTGATTTGATCATCGTGATCGAATGCCGGTCTTTTCTTTCGATGACGCGTACGCATTCGCACGAATGACGACGCAGAATTCACACATTTGGGACATTTGGGACCATGATATGTGCGTGCGTGTATATATATTACAAGGAGTATGTGCTTCAATATATTTCATCCTGAGCCGTCGAATCTTTTCAGCCTTTTCGCTCGCAGCTGTTCAATCATCGACATGTTTTTATCATCATTAACATCGTCATCATCAACAATAACAACAACGTCGTCGTCGTCTTTACGAAAATAAGAAGCTTTTTCGCTCAACTTCATCGTCACCACGCAGTGGTCGCTCGAGAAAGTTTTATCCACGTGTATTTCGCACTTTGCTAACCTATTCTCCTCTATTATCTTCTTACTCACGATGTAATGATCCCATCTTTGTTGACTGTGCGTGTAAATCCTTTTGTGAGGGAACAAGTACCGATAGGCGTCTACGGCATCCGCCATGCGCACGGTTTCGTTAAACCGCTTTTTCTCGTTGTTCGTGTAGCCGTACTCGCCGCGGTCGTCGACATCTTCGATGTGAGACCCGTCTCGTCTCTCTGCCATCGACATCGCGTACTCTTTCGCTCTCGCCGGCTCTCCTAAAGAATGATCCAACGGGCCGGGAGAGACGTTCAAATCGCCCATCCATACAAACTCTTTCTTCTCCTCGCGCAACTGCACTAACCTTTCTCTCACCGCTAAATCGACGGTTTTCCGCAACGCAATCTTCTTTTTCGTTCTCGACTTGTTATCGTTGAAACCGCTAAACGGCATGTACGTGTTCAAGACGTGAAAACCGTCCGGAAACTCAAACTCGAGATACCGGCCTTGGTACGACGCGTTATTTTGCGTCAAGCCGATGTCCGCGTGTCTTCTAATTTTAACCGGCGGTTGCACGTCGCGATGAATAAACACGACGTTCCCGGCCCACGCCGTGTCTCGGCTGCCGAAATAGTTGCAATTTTGCAACGAAAAATACACCCGGTACGTTTCGCTCAACCCGTACTTGCGAAGCCACGTCTCTTCCTCTCTCAACTCTCCTCCACCACCATTTTGAGCACCTTCACCACAGAGAGGATGGTTCGTCATCGGCTGCGTGCCTTTCGCGTCGTCACCATACATCCACGTCTCGCTGAAATAACACAAATGAAACTCGTTCTCTTTGATGTACTCGAACGTTCGTTTCAAGTTCGCCTCAAAATACGCATTCGACGGACAACACTCGCACGGCGCGCGCGTTGTTCTATTCGTCGTGAAATCGTAACGAGACTGACGACAGTGTCTCGGATGTTCGAACAAACCGTTGCAATTGAGCTGAAAAAACGTCAACGGGTGCGCGAGCTTTTTCTTCAGCTTCGCGTTCGCGAAGCCTTTCTTCTTGTTCTTGTTCGCGTTCATTTTCTCCGGCGGCCGGGGAGGGGGCCGGGGGCCGGGGGGAGGGGGGGTAGCTTTTGAAAATCTTACGCTTGAATCTCACGAAACGCAAACTGGTTTCAACTGGTTTCGTATATTTAGGGTTTAGGGTTTAGGGAAAAAAAAAGAGAGAGATTTTCACTCCAACGACACAAAAAGGTCCACATTTTCAAACATGGCCTCCGTCGTCGTCGGTCGTTCCTTCGCTTCTTCTTCTTCTTGTTCTTCTTCTTCTGTCGTTACTTCGGGTGCTTTGAATTCCAACAACGGCGCTAAAATGAGCGTCGTCGCCGCCGCGAGAAGAGGGTGTTCCTCCTCCGCGCTTCTCTCGTTTAAAAGTGCCAATGCAACTTTAACGCCGGCGATGTTGGGGAAAAGAAGAACCCATCGTCGTCAACATCGCGCTGTGTGCTTTGCTCGCTTCGCGTCGTCGTCGTCGTCTTCCGAGCGACACGAGTTATCTCCACCGACGCGCAAGACGAACGAGTTTGTCCAGCTGTCGAAGAAAGCGGCGCCTCCTGCTCCTGCTCCTCCTTCCGCGCAGCAGTTATCGACGTTCGAGCAAGTCCTGTACGGTGGCATCGCGTTAACCGCCGCCTCGGTTTTGAAGCGAGAACTCGCGCCGGGATGCGAACTCATCGACGGGAAGCGAATCGCGCAAGAAATACGGGAAGAAATCAAAGAGAAAGTGGAAAAGATGAAAACGATCACGAACGGGAACACGCCCGGTTTGGCGGTCGTTTTGGTCGGCGAGAGGAAAGACTCGCAGAGTTAC